>Ga0310822_100027_pt1 | contig 344380 bp, 322 predicted proteins | sample P4_ome_2_FD_201313 | JGI IMG/M metagenome (GOLD analysis project Ga0310822, IMG submission 201313) | Sorghum-adapted microbial communities from Joint BioEnergy Institute, Emeryville, California, United States - P4_Day56_Rep2 | ecosystem: Engineered > Bioreactor > SSF (Solid state fermentation)...
CCTCGAGGCCAAGCGCAAGGCGATCGGGGACGACGCCCTGGGCCTCGAGCTGCTCGCCCGCCGCGACGGCAAGGGCTACGGCTACACCCTGGAGGAGATCTTCGCGGCGGCCGACGAGATCATCCGAAGACTCGGAAAGGACAAGGACTGGCCCACCGTCAGCGAGTGGGACCGCGAGCGCGCGGCGATCCTCAGGGAAGAGGCGGAGGCCGGCCTGCCGCCGCGGCCGATCCCCTCGAGCAAGCCGGTGTGGGAGCGCTTCAACTCCTGGCATGAGGCGCGGTGGGCGTATCAGGAGGCCCGCCAGGAAAGCGCCGGTGAGGAGTCGGATGAAGAGCGGTGATTCCGAGCTAGCGGCACCGGTAGTGGCGATGCTCGCCGCTCTCGGACTCCCCGCGCTGCGTGAGCTCGAGCGCGCCTTCACCCCGCTTCTGCGCCGAGGCGAGCCGACGCCGACCCACCGGAGGACCGAGGAGCTCGGCCACCTCGCAGAGCTCGTGCGGGCCGAGCTCGCCGAGCGCCGACCCGGTGATCGCCGCCCGCCCCGCGTCCCGCGCAAGGCCTACGACCGCGATCGCCCTCCCGGCGCTCCTTCAAGCCGGGCCCTCGTCCGCCGGTACGGATCCTGGCTTGCGGCATGCCGGGCGGCGGCCGCGCTAGATGCCGGCGAGCATGTCGGCTCCCCGGGCAAGCCCTGGGCGACCCCGAGCCTCGGCCGGCGCCGCAACCCCGACTACACGCGCGAGGAGGTGATCGAGGCGGTCATCGAGGTCGCCAAGCGCCTCGATCGCGACCCCTCGCACCTGACGTCGACCGCGTACTACTCGTATGTCGCCGAAATGCGCCGGATCCTCGCCCACCGCGGAGCCCCTCCCCCGCGCTGGCCGACGCAGCGATCGGTGGAGCGGCACTTCAAGAGCTGGGGCGCGGTGAGGAAGGCCGTTCAACGCCTCAGAAGAGAACCTGCTCGAAGCGCCCGTCGGGGCCAAGGCGGAAGCGGCGATCGCGGGGACCGCTGAACCACTCAGCAGGCAGCGGAACCGCGTTGTCGCTGATTGTTTCGATCACGTCGACGAACACGTAGTCCCCGGCTGGCAGCTCCTCCGATTCAAGCCGCCCCAAGAGATCCCACATCTCTTCGACAGCGTCCCCGAGGTCAGATGGACCCCCCTTTACGCGCTCCTCGGCACCAATCTCCTTCAGGCGATCAACCCGATGCTCGCGTCGACGCAGGAGGGCCACGGCCGAGATGTACAGATGGTCGTTGGTTAGCTTGCCGTTGCGGCCGAACTCCAAACGCCCTTCGGCGATCGCGGCTCCCGTCGGGGCAGGGTCGATCGGGATCTTGAAGGTCAGATCGCCGTAAAGGGCTGCGAGCACTTGCTCGACCGAGAGAGGGACGATGGCACGATCGGGGTTGGCGAGGACAACGACCAGGGGGATGCCAAGCGATCTCAGCGGCTTGAGCTGGCTAGCCGCCTTTGCAACGTGGTTCCGGATGGAACGGTGCACCTCTCGGGAGGAGGCGGAGACGGTGGGCTGGATAAGCAAGCGCTTCTCGAGTTTCGTGGCGCCCGGTTTGAACTGCTCTACCTCGCAGGCGATCTGGACGTCGTTCCACGTAGGGAGAAAGTCGGGTCGCTTCCGGATCCCGTACGCACTCAGGTCCGGCTCGTGTGGACCAGGCTCGCACCCGTGTTGCCGCAGGTAGCGCTCGAAGAGTTCGTCACCCGTTGTCTTCGCCATCCGATTCCACCCGGCGGTAAGGATGACCGGAGGCGCCCAACTGCGAGTCGGCGAGCCCCGGAGCGATACGGACGGACAGGGACACCTCCGCAGGCGATGCAGGACGCGCTCACCGAGGATCGCGGATCCAGCTCGTAGAAGCCCGGATCGTGGACTGCCCGCCCGATTGAATCCTGCGAGCGCTTGAAGCCGCTCGCACTCATCCCCCGGTCACCAGCGTCGTAGCCCCTCAGCCGAACGCCGACCCAGTGTCGTCGGCGTCGCCGTTCCCGCGCAGCTGTGCTGCCACCGCCTCGAACTGCTCGAGCGCAGCGGAGAGGTGCTCGACGATCTCCTCGGCGATCACCTCCGGCGCCGGCAGGTTCTCTGCGTCGGTGAGCGACTCGTCCTTGACATCCGCCCAGATGTCGAGGTTGAACCCCTCGCGGGCCGCAATCTCCTCGTACGTCCAGCGCTTGAATCGCTCGCTCTCCTCGCGCGCCGAGGGCGGCTCGCCGGGCTTGTACGCGGCGACGAAGTCGTCGAGGTCCGAGCGCTTGAGCGGCTTGGTCTTGAGCGTGAAGTGCTGGTTCGTGCGGAAGTCGTAGACCCAGAGCTCCTTGGTCGCCGGCTCGCTCGATGCGGCGCAGCGCTCGAAGAAGACCACGTTTGCCTTGACGCCCTGCGCGTAGAAGATCCCGGTCGGCAGCCGCAGGATCGTGTGGACGTTGCAGTCGTCGAGCAGCCGCTCGCGGATCGTGGCGCCTGCCCCGCCCTCGAAGAGCACGTTGTCGGGGAGCACCACCGCGGCGCGCCCGCCGATCTTGAGCATCGAGCGGATGTGCTGCAGGAAGTTGAGCTGCTTGTTCGAGGTCGTGGCCCAGAAGTCGGGGCGGGCGAGAACCTGGCCGTCCTTGCTCTGCTTCCCGTCGGCCCCGACGATGGTCACCGAGGACTTCTTGCCGAAGGGCGGATTGGCGAGCACCAGGTCCACCTTCTCGGCTGGCTCGCTTAGAAGCGCATCCTTGACCTCGATCGGCGGCGTGGCCTGCGGATCGCTTCCTCCGATGCCGTGCAGGAAGAGGTTCATCGCACAAAGGCGCGCGGTGTTGTCGACGATCTCAGTCCCGCGGAAGGTCTTGTCGCGCAGGAAGATCTTCTCGTCGCGGTCGAGGTCGTAGTTGGCGGAGATGTAGTCGTGCGCGGCCAAGAGGAAGCCGCCGGTCCCGCAGGCCGGATCGGCGATCGTCTCCCCCGGCTTCGGCCGCACGCAGTCGACCATCGCCTTAATCAGCGGCCGTGGCGTGAAGTACTGGCCGGCGCCGGACTTCGTGTCCGCGGCGTTTTTCTCGAGGAGGCCCTCGTAGGCGTCTCCCTTGACGTCGGCGTCCACGCCGGTCCAGGTCTCGCCGTCGATCAGGTCCGCGATCAGGCGCTTCAGCTTCGCGGGGTCCTGGATGCGGTTCTGGGCCTTGCGGAAGACGAGGCCGAGGAGGCCGGGCTGCTTGCCGAGCTCGCTCAGGACGGTCGTGTAGTGGACCTCGAGCTCGACACCGTCCCTAGAAAGAAGCGACGGCCAGTCGTAGCCCTCGGGGATCCGCGACTCCTCGTTCCAGGGCGGCTGGGTGCGCTCGTGCGCCATCTTGAGGAACAGCAGGTAGGTGAGCTGCTCCACGTAGTCGCCGTAGGAGAGACCGTCGTCGCGGAGCAGGTTGCAGTAGTTCCAGAGCTTGTCGACGAGTTGCTTCGAGTGTGGATCCATGTGCCGCTTAGTCATGCATCGCCTCCCGGACGACTCGCGCGCTGGGTCTTCGCTTCAGCACGTGAAAGAGGCGGGATTACGAGGCCACGTTCTCGAGATGGGCAATACGCAGGTCGTGGAGCGACGGCCCGTTGCCATCGTCAAGTCGCCAGTCCGTCCAACCACGGGGGCGATTCTTGAGCCCGTGGGCAGCCTTTCCCGCCTCGCTCGGTGTCTTGTATGCGACACCGTTCACAAGCAGCTGGCCTTGCGCCGTGACCGTCGCGGTCACGCTCTTGCCCTTGCGTCTATACGTAAGCTCGGCGCCGACCTCGAGCTCGCCTGAGCTCACCAGATCAGCGACGCTCACGCCGAACCACTGCTGTTTTTCCTTCGGGGGCTCCTTCTCTGCAGGCTCTTCGCGAAGCGGCAGACCCGCGAGCTTCAGCCCGGCCAGGATGCTGGGGATGAACGCGTCCAATGCAGCGCGTTTGGCATCGCTCAAGGAGGTATCGAGGTCGCCTCGATCAGAGCGGACCTCCATCGCGGGCAGTGCCTTCAGCTCGCTGGTCAAGCGGCCCTCGAGATAGCCGATCTGGGCGCTGTTGAACCCGTCTGTCGTGTCTCGGATCACGACGACTGCCCGCCACCAGGCGAACTTCGCGCTCGTCGTCGGATTCGAGTTGTGGGTCATCAGCCGCCCGCGCACCCCCTGCTTGCCGCCACCGGACTTGCCGACGTAAACCTGGGTCTTTGGTCCGCCAAGCGGTCCGAGCAGCACGTAGATCCCGGGCTCGTTCCAGGTCTTCGCATCAAGCGCCTTCACGGACTTGCGGTCGACGAGAGCCATCTTGAGGGCGTGAACCTCAAGATCGAGGATCACGGCCGCCTCCGGATCGGATGGAATCTGCACCTCTGCGACGGTGACGGGCAGACCTGAGCTAGTCACTCGACGTTCCTACCTTTCCGCTTTGGCTGGGCGGCCGCGGGAGGGCCTCGGCCGTTTCGGCACTGGAACCCGACCGACCTTTTCTCCTCCGCCTCCTTGCTGCCTTGAGCTCCGCTTCGCGTTCGGCCTTCTCAGCTTCGATCCGGTTGAGGAGTTCCGAGGCTGGCTCGTCGTCCGGATCCTGTGGGACCAGCTGGCCGGAGAAGGCGTGATGAAGAATGGACCTACGCAGAGCGGATACCTCGCCCTGCAGCTGTTGCAGTTCGTCAGTCAGCGTCGCATGCGTCTGCCTCAAGCGTTCGAGCCGTGCGACGACTTCTCGTTGCTCGTCCAAGGGAGGTAGTGGAACCGGGGTCGCTTCGATCTGCGTTCGATTGATGGTCGATAGGCCGCTTGTGGTCTTGGCCATCCTCCGGAAGTGATCTCGTGCGGCAGGCGACTGCATAGCCCAGGCGAGATACTCCGACATGACTAGGTCTCGGTTCGGCCTCGCCCGGAAGACGTGGTTCTGATGCAGGCAGCCGGATATCTCTCCACGCCAGATCCACCCCTGGCCCAAACGGTGCGGGCTCCCGCTGCCCTCAACGAGCAGGACGTCGCCATCCCTGAGTTCGAAGCGTTCCCGCTCGGTCGCGGTCGCTGGGATCGTCTTGATCTCATCAAGATCCAGTCGCCCCTCCTGCACGTTTGCCGCCCGCAAGAACGGGACATCCTTGGCCTCCCCTTTAATCTTCCGCCCCTTCGTTAGGCCAGATCGAACGTCCGCAACATCTCCAAGGACCGTCGACGTCTCGTTCACGGGGAGCTGCGTATGCAGCACCGCGGCCCGAAAATGAAGTAGTCGCGCCTCCGCCTCTACCAGGGAGTTTGCTGCGCGGTGCACCGCGTCCATCGCCGACTCCACCGCCTCGACGATGCGGTCCTGCTCTCTTCTTGGGGGCAGCAGGAACTCGAAGTCTCGGAGTTGGGACCACCTGATCCGCGGCCTGTGTACCCCAACATTGAAGGACATTGCGTATCGCACGACGTCGTCACACCGCAGCCGCCAAGCAAGAAAACGAGGGCTTATCTCGACGGGTACGAGCACTGCGAACTCCGCGGAGCACAAACCCGAGTTGTCGGCGAAAAGAACCTTGTTCAGGTATGGGCGTAGCCGCCCATAAAGCACATCTCCTTTGTAGTAGGCGTTGGCAGTTGACCTAACATCGCGAGCGGACCCGATGCCGTTCAATCGACCGGTATCGGATTCGACGTGCTCTAGGCCGACGTAGCTAGCGTCGGGCATGTCACGCGGTTCGACTCGTTCCGACCGGTTGATAACAACCTCTTCGAGGCGTACTCGGGCCCAACCTGGAGGCATCGGAGCTTCGTTCACCGCCCTATTCACGCCCCCGCCAACTCCCGGTTCAGCTCTTCCACCAGCTCGGTCAACTCCTCACCGAATGTCGCATGCGCACCGAGCAAGCCGCCCTCTTGAGCGAACGGCGGCAGGTCCAGGTCGTCCGGCAGCTCGAGCGACATCGAGTTGGCGATGTGCTCGGCCATCCACCGCAGCCAGGCGCGCTGCTCGGGCGTGAACTCGCGGCCGACCTGCTCCTGCTCCGCAAGCCATATGTCGAAGCGGAGCATCACGACCTCGCGCCGCGGCAGAAGCTCCTCCTCCTGGTCGAGGGCAAAGCGGATCAGCTGCACCAGGTCGGTGATTGTGCGCCGCATCCCCTTCCCCTTGACCTTCTCCGGCTCAAGCGCCTCGTAGGCCGCCCAGAGCTTCTCGGGGGTGAGCCCGAGCGGCGGCTTTGAGATCGCCTCCGCCAGCTCCTTCAGGTCCTTGAGGTCCGGCCGCAGCCGGTAGGGGCGCTGGTAGTAGGCCTTGATCGCCAGGTACTCGTCGTGGTTCTCCTTGACGAACTGCTCGAAGGCCTTGATCGCGTCGTGGGCCTCGTCGGCATCGACCCAGCCGGCGAACGTCACCTTGTCGGCCGTGGAGAGGTCGATGATCTGCTCGTGCTGGCGGCGGATCGTCTCGATCGCCTCGCGCACCTCCGCCTCCATGAGCGGCGCGAGAGCGGCGGCGATGATCTCCTCGCGCACCTCCTGCAGCTCGCCCTCCTCGGGCTCGTACTCGTCGCGCTCCTCCTCCGGGATGCCGGCGCGGGCCGCGGCCTCGGTGTTCCACGTGTCGGGATCGGCCGCCTCGATAAGGCGTTCTGCGAGCTCGGCCATGTCGACGCCGGTGGTGGCCTCAAAGTCCTCTCGCTCGCGCTCGGTCAAGCCCTTGCCCAGGCGGGCGAGGCGCACGCCGATGCTGCTCACCGTCTCCTCGTCCTTGACCCCCATCGCGACGTCCTGCAGAAGCCGTGCGAGCGGGATCGTTGGCTTGCGCTCGAGCGCGCGGGTCTCGACCCAGGCCTTCTCCTCGTCGGTGAGGCCGACGCAGTCGATGATCACGAAGCGCTCCTTCGAGGTCGCGCCCTCGGAGACCGCCTGCAGGTCGCTCGGGTCGATGGTCCGCACGCCGCGTCCCTTCATCTGCTCGAAGAGAGTCCGGCTTCCGACCATGCGCATGAAGACGAGGCACTCGAGCGGACGGATGTCGGTCCCGGTGGCGATCTGGTCGACCGAGACGGCGATCCGGAAGCGCGGGTCGGTGCGGAAGTCCTGGATGTGGGCCTGGGAGTCGCCCTCGGTCTTGTATGTGATCTTGCGGGCGAACTCCGAGCCCCGCCCGAACTCCTCGCGGATGATCTGCAGGACGTCCTCGGCGTGGCTGTCGTTCTTGCAGAAGAAGACGGTCTTCGGGACCTCGGGCCGCCCAGGGAAGATCTCGGTGCAGATCTTCTCCTTGAAGGCGCGGACCACCGCGCGGATCTGCGAGGGCACGACGACGGCGCGGTCGAGCTTCGCCTTGTCGTAGGTGACCTCGTCTTCGAGCTGGTGGCGCCGGCGTCGGCGCGTGTCGAGCGAGCGCACGTCCACCCACTCCCCGGCCCCGATCGTCCCGCCGCGCTCGGTGACCTCGGTGCGGATCCGGTAGGTCGTGTAGGGGACGTTGACCCCGTCCGCGACCGCCTGCTGGTGCTTGTACTCGGTGACGACGTTCTCGTCGAAGTAGAGGATCGTCGAGCGCTCGGCGGTGGCGGTGAGGCCGATCTTGAACATGTCGAAGTAGTCGAGGACCGAGCCCCACTTGCCGTAGATCGAGCGGTGGCACTCGTCGATGAAGCAGACGTCGAAAGTCTCGATCGGTCGCCCGATCGAGTACTCGACCGGCGGCAGGGCCTTGCTTGGCTCGAGGTCGTATGCGGAGCGCTCCTCGAGCTCCGGATCCAACTCGCGCTCGCCGCGCAGAATCGAGTAGAGCCGCTGGATCGTCGTGATCACGACCTTGGCAGCAGGGTCGATCGTGTTCGAGCGCAGTACCTGGACGTTGTAGAGCTCGGTGAACTTGCGCCCGTCGTCGGGAGTCACGAAGTTGGCGAACTCACCATAGGCCTGCTGGCCGAGGTTGATGCGATCGACGAGGAAGAGCACACGCCGCGCGCGAGCATGGCGCAGCAACCGGTAGGCCTCAGCGATCGCGACGAAAGTCTTCCCCGATCCCATAGTCATATTGATGAGCGCCTTCGGACGCCCCTCGCGCAGCGACTTCTCGAGGTTGGTCAAGGCCTCGACCTGCGCCTTGCGAAGACCGGCGGCCTCAAGCCGGGGCATCGAGCGAATCCGGCGGCGGAAAGACTCCTCCTCTTGCACCCACTCGATCAGGGTCTCGGGCAGGTGGAAATGGAAGACGTCGCGCGGACGGGCGATCGGGTCAAGCCAGCTCGTGAACTTGGTCTCAACGCCGGTTGTCTGATAGGCGAAGGGAAGCGGCTTCGGGCCCCAGTGGGGCACGTTCCGCGTCTTGAGGAGTTCCTGGAAGCCCTTGACGTAGCGCTCGCTCTGGGCCTCGATGCCGAGCAGCGTCGTGCCGGGCTTCTTGGCCTCCACAGTGCCGATCGCCTTCTCGCCGGCGAAAAGCATATAGTCGACCGGTCCTGTCTTCGTCGGGAACTCGCGCACCGCGATGCCGATCCCGGCGGTTAGGTCCATCTTCTTGTAGTCCTGGACGACCCAGCCCGCAGCCTCGAGCATTTCGTCGATCGTGACGCGCGCGATCTGCTCGGGTTTTGCCTGGAGCTCAGCCATCATTCGCAACGGTAGGCGAGCACCGTTCCCCCACATCGGTTTCTTGCGTTTCTCGCGCCGTCGTCAGTGCAGCAAACTGGCCCATGACGAACCGGATCCGATGAGCCCAGCGTCTCACAAATCCTGACAGCAAGCAGCGCGAGGTGTGTTCGATGCACGGCACGCGTATCGCGCCAGCGTTGAGTGCGAAGCGCCCGGGCGGGAGCAGCTCTGCGGTGTCAGCTCCGTCGAATCCAGCGTTTCGCCCCCCCAAGCGACGCCGGAGCCCCGAAGTTGGCGCGTTCGCGCCCGTTACAACCCGAACGTGCGTTCGATCGTGTTTATCCTGGAACTTGCGCCAGGTATCGCGGGCGGGACGCCCCATTGTTGGGAGGTCATCGCGACCAACGGGAGGGACCGAGATACGAGATGGAGCACCGAAACGCGCCTAGACCAGTCAACTTCAAGCGCAGCCTGCCCGCACGCCTGAAGCACGACCCCCAGGTGATCAAGTGGGCGCAGCGCCTTGCCGGCAATGCGCACATGCGGCCCAAGGATCTCAGCGAGGAGCAGCTCGCGTTCGTCATGCTCGAGGTCGCCAAGCGCCGCGGGGACGAGCTCGACCGCGACCTCTTCCTCAAAACGATGGCCGAGACGACACCGGCCCTGGCGGCCCCCAAGCTCGAGCGCCAGCGCCTGGCTGAGGACCTCGAGCTGATCTGGTCCCAGCCTGAGATGCGCACCTTCTGGGACGGCTGGGATGGCGCCCGCGCGAAGCGGGGCCCTGCTCCGGACTACGCCACCGGACGCGGGCTGGCGGTCGTGCTGGGAATGAGCGGGGTCAGCGCGCACGCCGACGACGCCTACGCCGAGCTCACTCAAAACCGCGCGATCTGGAAGCTCGTTGAACGCTTGAGCGGCGGAGGCCGTCGGATCCCCCACTCCTACGAGAACGCCACCAAGCAGCTGCCTCGTCTTGCCTGCCACGACAGGGCGCTCGCGACCAACGTGCAGATGATCAGGGAGCTCGCGCGCCTCCATCCCGACGCCGGCATCGGCGAGCGCCTGATGATCGACGGGATGGCCGTGCCGGCGTGGTGCGCCCAGGTCAGAGCCGGCAAAGACGAGGCCGAGGAGCGAGCACGCCGCGGGGTCTGTCCCGAAGCGGGAGCCCGCGCGATCATCCACGCGAGCAACGGGAAGCGCAACGTCGCCGCTGGCGAGCGCGGTTCAGCCAACACGTACCTGGCGAAGGGCAAGTTCTGGCGGGGCTACTACCTGGTCTGCATCGCCGATCAAGCAAGCGGCCTGCCGCTGGTCTGGCAGACGATGGACGCAAGCCGCGACGAGGCGAGCGCGATCATCCCGCTGATGTCGGATCTGGCGCGCCTCTGGGGCGAGGACTTCGCGCCGGAGCTGATCGCGGGCGATTCGGCGTGGGACGAGGACAACTGGTGCCGGATGCTCGAGGTGGAGTACGGGATCCATCCGGTCTTCCGGCTGCACCACGCCGACCGGCGCCCGGACGTCTCGAAGCACTCACGCGACGGCACGGTGGCGGCGATCACCCCAAGCGGGCGGCTCGTCTGCGCCGCGCACCGCCAAGCGCTGCCGATGGTGGGTGCGGAGACTGCGCGTCGCGTCGACGGCGCGGGCGACCGCCTTCGTCCCGGGAAGACATCGGATGAGAGCGCGTTTCGCATACGCGCGGAGTGCTCGAAGGGCTGTGGCCGGCTGGGCCTCAAGATGCAAGCCGACTGGAGCAGGCTCACGTACTACCCGCACCACGGGCATGGCGCAGGCGCGATTCAGTGGCGCTACGCGATGCGCCAGGCGATGCTCACGCGCCTCAACGGCATGGAGGGCATCTGGCAGCGATTGCAGGGCGGCAAGAAGCTCGGCACGGACGATGCCGATCGCACCCGAATCAGGCGCAAGGAGGCCCACGACCTGCTCATCGACCTGGCGCTGCTCTCGATGACCGCGGCAACGCTCGCCGACGTCCGCGCGCAGCGTCAGATCACCGTGTCAACTCCGCCGCGCGGCAAGGCTGCGCAACCGAGTACGGCGAACGGATCCACAGCTCCTCCGTCGCCATCGCCCAAGACCGCAGCCAGGATGACGGCATCGTCTCCCTCTCCACCCTCAGCTACTACCGCTACCACGACCACCGTGAACGCCGCCGAGGCATCGGCGTACCCCGGCGGCGAGAGCACCAGGTCTCTGCCGGTGCTCTCGAGCGAGCAGCTCGCACGGGCGCGGCGTACCGAGCCATCAAGCGATCGGGCAGACAGCCTCCTGCCCGATCTCATGATCGACGTTTAACTCAAAGCTCGGCCGCCAGGCCGGCCACCGGCTCGGGGTCGCCGCCTGCGGCAAGCCAACGCAGCGGGTCTACGCGCTCGCGCAACAGCTCGGCGTGCTCCTCGGCCTGCTGCGAGGCGATCAACTGCCCCTCAGTGCCGAGCAGCTCGGCCCCCAGCTGCGTCTCGAGGGCTCGCCACTCGCCCGCTGCGGCCCGGGCCAACTCGATCAACTCGGGATCGCGATGCAGGTTGCGCATGATCCGCCCCGGTCCCCGCGACTGAACGCCGCCGGGCGCATCGGTCGCCTCGAGGCAGAGAACCCCCTCGTCCATGCGGCGCAGGGCGTGCGCCGTCCCCAGGCCGATCACCCCGGCCCCGATGACGATCGTCCGTGCGCTGTGCTCCATCGCCTGCGCACTCTAGGCGGGCGCAGGCTGCCGAGCGACGGGCTTGCCTAAGGTCGCGCGATGCCGCCGAGGCCAGCGTTGTGCGCCGAGCCCAAGACGCCGCCCAGTTCAGTCCTGCAGGGCCCCAGCGAGTAGCTCGTAGCCGCGCCGACCCCTGCGTGAGGACGGATGAAGGGTGCTGGCGACGACCACGTGGCCTCCCCACGGGGCGCTGAGACGGACCCTCTCGCCGGGATCTGGAGCATCCAGGCCGCCGAAAGCCCGCAGGCGGCCGAGCGCCTTCCCGCCTGCGGCGATCACCAGCCGCGGGCGAAGCAGGGCCAGCTCGGCGGCGAGGTAGGTCTCGGGGCAGTTGTGCCCCATCGCCTTGGTTGGGACGTTGAGCTTCGTCGTTTGCGGCGCGCATTTGACGGTCTGCAGGCGGGCGAACTGCGCGTGGATCCCGGCCGCGCTCAGCTCCTGCGGCGCCGGAGGATCGGCCGGGGGCTTCACGCCGCGGGCCCAGGCCCAAGCGGCGGCAGCGTACTGGGCGCTGCGCGGCCCGAACGGCGAGCCCTCGTGGGTCATCACCTTGATGTAGCCCCGGGCCATCTGGCGGCGGACCTCGGCGACGACGCCTAGCTCGTCGCCCAGCTGGCCGTTGCCACGCGCGTTGTCGGTCAGGAGCAGGATGCGGTGCTCGTCGTAGTTGCGCCCGACCCACGGCAGGTTGAGGTGGCCGGGCGTCCGGGTGGATCCGGCCGGCGACGAGGCCCAGCAGGCCTCGGCGAGAGGGCAGGCTTCATGTAGCGGGAGGCCCTTGAGGTCGCGGCTTACGATCGGGTGCGCGAGGTCGGCGTAGAACTCGAGAAAGCGCGCCGTCCAATCGACCGAGACCTCGTCGGCGACACCAGCCTGCTGTGCGATCTCTCGCGCCCGCCTGAGAGCGGCCGCGGACGGGGCAGGCGTGGGCACCGAGCTCATCTCAACGTCCAGGGATCAGGCGGTCAGCGACACGGCACAGTGGCCGCAGCCGGCCGGCACGACGGGCCTGAGCCTGCTCACACAAGCCCTGCTCCTCGCGCAGTCTGCGCTCGCGCTGGCGCCGCTGGCTGCTGGTAAGCGCCGCGAGGAGGCCCGCGGCAGCGTCGTCGCGGCGGACTTCCCTGGCGTTCTGGCTGGGCAAGACCCCGCAGTTGCGCGCCGCCGGCGGCGGGTCGGAGTCGGGGTTGATGATGTGAAAGATCGCGGTCATCGTCGCCAACAATCTAGGTTGCCGGCGCACGCGGGGCAGAAGAGAGCGCAGCGCCACACGCGCCGCGGCCTCGCCGCAGGTCCTTTTCGGTTGCGGCCAGCCGCAGCTGCCAGCCGGGCGTTGTCGGCCCGGCTTCGAACTCCCTCAGCGTGAACGGCGCCTTTGTGGCGCAGCCGCTGCAGCCGACGGGCAGCTGCTTGATGTAAGAGCGGACCGGAAGGTCGATTAGAAGGTCATCGTCGCAGCGCCCGCTGGCCATGGTCCAACGTTACGACGGCGTCGCGATGCCAGCACGTTGGCACAAATCAGGATTCGGGCTAGCATAGCCACTGCACAACCGTATGCGAAAATCGCATGCGCGAGCGTCCTAGATCCCTAGCGTGGAGCGGAGGAGCAAACGTGGCTTACCGTACGAAGGAGCAGATCCTCGACGAACTTCGGCGCCTAAAGGAGGAACACGGCGCCTCCCAGGAGGAACTTGCAGCCGTCCTTGGGGTTGCTCAGTCCTCGGTCAGCCGGCTCCTCAACGGCGAGCGGGGACTCACCGCCGCTGAACTTGCAGGGCTGGCCGAGTTCTTCGGCGTCAGCGTCGATTCGATATTGCGCGACGCAGATGAGGTCGTTGTCTACCGCGGCGACAAGGATGACCCTGCCCTGCAAGAAGCTCTCCGCTTGGTCGACGACCTGATCGACAACTACGTCTACTTCAAGGCCCTCGTGCCGTAGGAGGATGGATTGGGCGTCCGACCAGAGATAGTCGAGGCACGCAACGCACGCACAGAGCTTGGGCTTGGGCTGGATGGGCCCATAGATGACATTCTGCGCGTTATTGAAGAGGACGCGGAGATACCAGTCGCTGTTCTCACCCTCCCCGAGGGACTCGCAGGCATGTTCCGGCGGCACCAAGAACAGCCCCTGATCGCGATTAACGGAACACAGCCCGTAGTGCGCCAGCGGTTTACGCTCGCCCATGAGTTCGGCCATTACCGCCTCAAGCACGACACCGTGATCGATCGCGGCGAGGACATCGATGGCAGGTCTTCCGATCCCCAAGAGGTGCAGGCCAACTACTTCGCTGGCGAGTTCCTTGCCCCACGCCCTGCCGTTGCCAGCTGGCTCGAGGCCCATGGAGATCCGCCGATTGACCTCACCGTCATTGTGCAGTTCGCGGCACGTTTCGGCCTGAGCGCAAAAGCTGCGCGGGTGCGGTTCGAGACCGCTCGATTGATCGATGGGAAGCAAGCAGCAGCGTTGGATCGCGAAATCGAGGCAGGGCACCACAAGGAGATCGAGCGAGAGCTGCATTTGGCACCTGTCGCAGACACGCTTTGGGCGACCAATCAGCTACCGCGTATTCCTCAGTCGATGGAAAGGCGCGCGCGCCGGCTCTATTCAGTGGGCCTCATGGATGTCGAAGAGCTGGCGCAGCGGACCGGTCAGGATCCGAAGCAGGTCGTACAGCTATTGGAGGGCGCGCACCCCCCGGAGTCGGAGGATGCGCTCTAGGGTCGATGCGCCTCATCCGCGACGAACAGCGGGTCCTACTTGAAGCAGGGCCCTTTTTTCGGTTTTGCGAAGGGGGACAGCTCCGAGCACTAGCGCGGTTCGTCGGTAGCAAGGGCTACGTCACCGCAGATGTCGAAGGAGAGCTTGAGTTGCGTGGTTCAAGTCCCGACCCACGCCTTCGCACTCATCCCGGTCTTGCCAACCTGAAACGGCTCAACTTTCCGTCGAACCCAGCGATCGAGCTGAACCCGGAACAACTCGGAGAGCTTGAGACCATCCGACAGAGGTGGGCGGAGCCAAACGAGCATCCCAAGAAGCATCGTGGTGAGATCTCGACGGTTATCGCTGCACGCGATCGATCAGAGCGACTGGTCGTGATTGACGATGTCGACGGCCTAAAGCTCGCTAAAGCCAACCGGCTACACACGATCAAGACGACCCACGTGGTTGCCGAGATGGTTGCCGCCGAAGCCTTGAGCGAAGAGGCTGCCTGGCCGATCTTTCACGCCGTCCGCAACGGGAGTCGTCGAGACTTCGAGAATCTCTGCGCTCTCTACCGAGAGGCCTACGCTCGATAAGCAAGCTCGCCGCACGCCGGCCCGTTTCTCTGAGGGGGCCTTTGGGTGTCGGAACGACCCCGCCTCGAAACTCGCAAACAGCCCGAGATTGGGAGGAAACTCGCAATCAAGAACGCCCGGTTTGGGAGGCGTTCTAAAAGGGCGCGATCTGCAGGAGGTTTGCGAGCGCGTCACTCGCAAACGAACTGACAATCACCCCCGCCTACCGGATGTTGTCGTACAGCGAGAAGATCGGCAGGTACATCGAGATCACGATGAAGCCGACGCCGGCGCCGACGACAGCGATCATGACCGGCTCGATCAGGGAGGTCAGCGCCTTGACCTTGGCGTCGACCTCGGTCTCGTAGAAGTCCGCGATCTTCTCCAGCATGGTCTCGAGCTGGCCCGAGTCCTCGCCCACCGAGACCATGTGGGCGACCATGGGCGGGAAGGCGGGGTTGTCCATCAAGGGCTTGGCGATCGTGCCGCCGCGACGGACCGAGTCGTAGACGTCGTCCATCGCGTCCTGGATCACGGCGTTGCCCGCCGTCTCACCGGCGACCCTGATCGCCTGCAGCATCGGCACGCCGGAGGCGACGGTGCCCGCGAAGGTGCGCGACCAGCGCGCCAGCGCCACCTTGTGCACGACGTCGCCGATGTGAACGGGCATGCGCAGCTTGATCCGGTCCCACTGCCTGCGCCCGGTGTCCGTCTTCTTCCAGCGCACGAACCCGTACGCGGCGAGGCCGATCATCGGGAACAGCAGGTACCAGCGGCCGGTGATGAAGTCGGAGATCGAGACCGTGATCTGGGTGGGAAGCGGCAGCTCCGCCGACATCCCCGGCGTCTCGGCGGCCATCTCCTCGAAGATGCCGACGAAGACGGGGACGATGAAGGCGACCACCGCCATCATCGCCAGGATCGCGAAGGCGAAGACGATCGCCGGGTAGCTCAGCGCCGACTTGACCTGGCGGCGCAGCGCGTCCAGGCGCTCGAGCTGCGAGGCGGTGCGCTCCAGGGCGTCCTCGAGGCGGCCCGAGCTCTCCCCCGCCCGCACCATCGCGCGAAAGAGCGGGTCGAAGACGCCGGGCTGCGACTCCATCGCCTGCGCGAGCGAGCTGCCGGCCTCGACGTCCTGGCGCAGGGAGGCGATCGCCTTGCGCATCATCTCGTCCTCGGTCTGCTCCTCGAGCGTGTGCAGCGAGCGCAGCATCGGCATGCCGGAGGCGATCAGCGTCGCGAACTGCCGCGCGAAGATCGCGAGGCTGCGCACCTTGACGCTCTTGAAGCGCTGGAAGATCTGCTCGAGCTTGAACGCCTCGTGCTTCTCGGTGACGTCGAGGACGATCAGGCCGCGCTGGCGCAGCTGCTCGGTTACCTGCGCCTTGTTCGCCGCCTCGATCTCGCCGCGTGAGGCGACGCCCGAGAGATCGACAGCGCGGAAGGCGAACGTGGCCACCGTGGCCCCCCTCAGGCCGGCGTCGGCGCCATCGCCGGCTGCATCATGCCGCCGGCCAGCAGCCGCTTGAGCTCCTCGGGCACCATCGAGCGCTGCTCGGCCAGCGTGCGCGTGATCTTGCCCATGCGCACGAGCTGCGCCAGGTGCGCGTCCATCGTCTGCATGCCGATCGAGCCCGAGGTCTGGATCGCCGAGTAGATCTGGTGCGTCTTGCCCTCGCGGATCAGGTTGCGGATCGCCGGCGTCGGCACGAGCACCTCGCAGGCGAGCACGCGGCCCGAGCCGTCGGCGGTCGGCAGAAGCTGCTGGGTGATGATCCCCTGCAGGGCGATCGAGAGCTGCATCCGCACCTGCTGCTGCTGGTGCGGCGGGAAGACGTCGATGATGCGGTCGACCGTCTGCGAGGTCGACTGGGTGTGCAGGGTCGCAAACACGAGGTGGCCGGTCTCGGCTGCGGTCAGCGCGGTCGAGATCGTCTCCAGGTCGCGCATCTCGCCGACCAGGATCACGTCGGGGTCCTCGCGCAGCGCCGCCCGCAGGGCCGAGGCGAAGTCGACCGCGTCGCTGCCGATCTCGCGCTGGTTGACGATGCAGCGCTTGTGCGTGTGCAGGAACTCGATCGGGTCCTCGATCGTGAGGATGTGCTCGTCGCGCTCGGAGTTGATCAAGTCGATCATCGAGGCGAGCGTGGTCGACTTGCCCGAGCCGGTCGGGCCGGTGACCAGCACGAACCCGCGCGGCTTGCGACAGAACTCCTCCACCACCTTCGGCAGGCCCAGCTGCTCGAAGCTCAGGATCTCGAAGGGGATCAGGCGGAAGGCGGCCGAGATCGAGCCGCGCTGGAAGAAGCAGTTGACGCGGAAGCGGGCGACGCCGGGGATCGCGTAGGCGAAGTCGAGCTGCAGGTTGTTCTCGAAGTCCTTGCGCTGGGCGTCGTTGAGGATCGAGTAGACGATCTCGCGCGTGTCCTGCGGCGTCAGCTCGGGAAACTCCTCCATCGGGGTGATCGCGCCGCGCACGCGCGCCGCCGGCTTGCACCCGGGCGTGAGGTGTACGTCCGAGGCCCGCAGCTCGACCATGCGGGTGAGGACTTGGGCGAAGTCGATCATCGCTTCTCTAACTCGGCGCGGCCGGGCGCCGCCTTTAGCGCGTAACGCGCACGACCTCCTCGATGCTCGTGATCCCCTGGCGCACCTTCTCCAGGCCGTCCTCCTGCAGCGTGCGCATGCCCTCCTCGCGCGCCACGCGGGTGAGCTCCGCCTCCGGCGCGTGGTCGACCGTGAGCTCCTTGAGGCGCTCGCTCATCTTCATCACCGAGAACAGGCCCACCCGGCCCCGGTAGCCGCTGCCGCCGCAGCGCGCGCAGCCCGCCGGCGCGTAGGCCTCGATGTCGGTGCCGACGCGAAAGCCGTCGGCGTTGAGCGAGGCCGCGCTCAGCACGGTGCGCTGCTTGCAGTGCGTGCACAGCTTGCGCGCGAGACGCTGGGCCACCACGCAGTCGACCGCGGAGGCGGTGAGGAAGGACTCGATCCCCATCTTCTGCAGGCGCGCGACCGCGCCGGGCGCGTCGTTGGTGTGCAGCGTGGACAACACGAGGTGGCCGGTGAGCGCCGCCTCGATCGCGATCCGGGCGGTCTCGCCGTCGCGGATCTCGCCGACCATGATCACGTCGGGGTCGGCGCGCAGGATGGAGCGCAGGCCGGTGGCGAAGTCGAGCCCGGCGCGGCGGTGCACGTTGATCTGGTTGACGCCCTCGAGCTGGTACTCGACCGGGTCCTCGATCGTGATGATGTTCTTCTCGATCACGTTGATCTCTTTCAGCGCCGCGTAGAGCGTGGTCGACTTGCCCGAGCCGGTCGGGCCGGTGACCAGGACCGCCCCGTAAGGCTTGTGGAAGGCCTCCTCAAAGCGGACGCGCGCGTCCCCGGTCATCCCCAGATCGTCGAGCGAGCGCAGTCCCTGCGACTTGTCGAGGATGCGGATCGTCGCCCCCTCGCCGCGCTGGGTGGGCAGCGTGGTCAGGCGCAGGTCGACCTCGCGGTCCTCGATCGTGACCCCCACGCGCCCGTCCTGGGGAAGCCGCTTCTCGGCGATGTCGAGGTTGCACATGATCTTCAGGCGAGAGATCACGCCCGCGACCATGCGCCGCGGCACGCTCGCCGCCTCGTACAGCACGCCGTCGACGCGGAAGCGCACGCGCATGTCCTTCGGCCCGGGCTCGAAGTGCACGTCGGAGGCCCCCTCGCTCACCGCCTGGCCCAGGATCGAGTAGACGAGCTTGATCACCGGCGCGTCGTCGGCGGACTCGCGCAGCTCGGTGATCTCGGTCTCCTCTTCCTCCTCCTCGTGCTCCTCGAGGACCTCCGAGACCTGGGACTCGAGCGTGTCGAGGCGCCTGATCAGCGCCTCGATGTCCTCCTCGCTGGCGACCGCGACCTGGCAGGCAAGGCCGGTGAGCATCTGGATGTCGTCGAGGGCGATCACGTTGGCGGGATCCGCCATCGCGACCAACAGCACGTCCTCCTCGCCCTCGACGTAGGCGACGGGCAGCGCCTTGTAGCGACGCGCCGCCTCGGGCTTGAGCAGGTTCGCCGCCCCCATGTCGACGTGGAAGACGTTCAGGTCGACGTGCGGCAGCCCGTAGCGCTCGGCGAGGGCACGCGCGAGCTGGTCGCTGTTGATCACGCCGCGGTCGAGCAGGATCTGCTCGGGGGCCCGCCCGGCGGTGCGCGACTCGTTGATCGCCTCGTCGACGCGCTCGCGGTTCGCGTAGCCGAGCTGCACGATCACGTCCGTCAGGAAGGTGGCGGAGCGGCCGTGTCCCTGCGGGGGCGTGAGCCCCGGCGTGCCCTGCTGCTGCGGCTGCTCGGCGTGCGCGTGCGCGGCCTCGCCTGGGCCGGGGACCGGGCGCAGGTACGGGGGGCGATACTCGGACATCCACCCTGCGCATCGGCAATCCGTCCAGCCGCCTTGAACGGCGACATCCCCCTGTCGCCTGGGGTCTTGCCCCTAGACGGGACCCTGCCTCAGGCGCTGCGTCCGCCTCGGGCCGGGCGGCGGACCGAGGCCCTACTCGCTCGAGCCGCGGCGCGCGGCGCGCCGCATGACCTCGAGCGGAGCCTTGCGGCCGGTCCAGATCTCAAGCGCGATCGCCCCCTGCAGGACCAGGATCTCGATCCCGTCGACCACGTCGGCGCCGCGGGCGCGCGCCTGCCGTACGAGCGGCGTCTCGGCGACCCCGTAGACGAGGTCGATCACGAGCTGGACGGGCCCGATCGCGTCGATGTCGAGCGGCAGGCGGCTCAGGACCTCCTCGTCGCCCGCCTGCTCGCCCGCCTCGGCGGCGCGCATCCCCACCGTGGTCGCGTTCACGATCACGTCGAACTCGCCGCTCGAGCGGCGCACCTCATCGCCGTCGACCACCCGAGCGCCGAGGTCGCGCGCGAGCTCCTCGGCGCGCTCGGACGTGCGGTTCCACACGGCCACCCGCAGGCCGGCGTCGCTCAGCCCGCAGACCGCGGCTCGCGCCGCCCCGCCCGCGCCCAGAACGAGCGCGGTGCCCGCCTCCGACGAATAGGGCTCGGGAAGCGCCTTGGTGACCGCCTGCGCGTCGGTGTTCTCGGCGTGGATCCGCCCGTCGTCGAAGACCAGGGTGTTGGCCGCGCCGACGCGGCGCGCCAGTTCCGAGGCGGTGTCGGAGACGGCGAGCGCGCGCAGCTTGTGCGGGACGGTGACGTTCACGCCCGCGTAGTCGAGGTTCGCCAGCTCCCGGACCAGGGGCTCGAACTCCTCGGCGTCGACCTCGATCGCCTCATAGCGCCACTCGTCGGCGAGCCCCAGCTCCTTGAGCGCCGCGTTGTGCATGGCGGGCGAGCGCGAGTGCGCTACCGGTTGACCCAGGACGGCAAGCTGTGGCATCAGCAGTCGGTCGGCGACTTGCCGCCGGCGGCCTCCCGGGCGCGGTTGTAGCGGGCGACGGCCTCGTAGAACTCGGCCTCGGTCTCGAGGAACTCGTGCTCGCCGCAGGTGCCGGGCTTGACCACGTAGTAGAGGAAGTCCGTCTTGGGCGGGTCGGCGGCGGCCTTCAGCGAGGCCAGGCCGGGATTGCCGATCGGGCCCGGCGGCAGGCCTGTGTACAGGCGTGTGTTGTAGGGGGTGTCGGTGGCCAACTCAGATTCCCGCAAGGGCTCGTCCCAGTTGTTCAGCGCGTAGCGGATCGTCGCGTCGATCCCGAGCGGCATGCCGATCCGCAGGCGGTTGTAGATGACCGAGGCGGCGAGCTTCCGTTCCTTGGGTACCGAGATCTCGCGCTCGATCATCGAGGCGATGATCACGACGTCGTAGACACTGAGGTTAGCCCGCCGCGCCGCCCGCAGGTTGACCTGCGCCAGGTTCTGCTCGAACGCCTCGAGCTGCTGGCGGATCAGCCGCTCGACGCGGGAGCGCGCGTAGACCTCGTAGGTGGCAGGGAAGAGGAACCCCTCCAGCGAGTCGGCCCCCGCGGCCCCCCAGCGGCGCAGGTTGTAGCCCTTGGTCCGGCCGGTGGCCTTCACGTAGTTGCCGCGCAGCCCTGCGTCCTCGACGATCTTCGCCACCTGCTTGCGGGAGAGTCCCTCGGGGATCGTGATGCTCACGGTCTTGCGCTCGCGCGCCGGAGGCGCGGCCTGCTGCTCCTCGCCTCCCCCTCCCCGCAGGGCGGCGGCGAGCGCGAACACCGCGAGCAGGACCAGCGCGATCACGCAGACCGCGGCGATCCGGCGGCGCCGCAGGGCGGCCGGGTTCACCCGCCTGGGCCCGCGCGGTCCCCGCCGCCGCGGCGGCGAGGCCTCGCCCTCCTCGAGCCAGATCTCGACCGGACGCCGCTTCGTGGGCTCACGCTCCGCTCGCGGGGCGGCCTCGGTGCCGCCCCGCAACTCGCGCACGCGCTCGCCGAGCTGCCGCTGCGCGCGCTCGCGTCTCTCGCGCCGGCGGGCCTCGCGCTCGGCGCGCCGGCGGGCCCGCTCGCGCGCCGCCTCGTCGTCCTGCTCGAAGGGGTCGAGCCAGTCCGAGCCGTTCATGGAGCGCTCCCGCGCTGCGCCGCGCGGTGGTCGAGGTAGGACTGCAACAGGTGCGCCGCGGCAAGCGCGTCCGGCGGCGCGCCGGCGCCGGCGCGGCGGGAGGACTCCGCCAGGCGCGTGGTGAGACGCTCGTCGTAGGTCTCGACCGGCACGTCCACGACCTCCGCCAGGCTACGGGCGAACCCGCGGGCGACGCGAGCCTGCTCGCCCTCCTCCCCGCTGAGCGAGAGCGGCAGCCCGACGACGATCAGCTCCGCCCGCTCCTCGCGCGCCGCGCGCGCAACCTCGTCCGGATCGGGCGGGAGCACCCCCACGGGACGAGCGAGCGTCTCGGTCGGGTCGCAGACGGCGTAGCCAACGCGGGCGGTGCCGTGATCGATGGCGAGGATCCGCAAGCGCCCCGACCTCAGCCCTCGAGCGCGGCGACGATCCGCTCGCGCGCGGCGGCGAGCGCGTCGTCGAGACCCTCGGGCTTGCGCCCACCAGCCTGCGCGGCGTCGTCGCGGCCGCCACCGCCACCACCCACGAGCTGCGCCGCCTCGCGCACGATCGCGGCGGCCGAGAGCCCGCGGTCGACCAGGCCGGGGCTGAGCAGGGCCACGAGCGCGACCTTGCCGTCGCCCGTGCCACCCAGCACCACGGCCGCCTCGCCCAGCTTCGAGCGCAGGCGCGCGGCGAGCTCCATCAGCTCGCGCTGGCTGGCGAGCCGGGAGCGCGCGGCCAGCACCCGCACGCCCGCAACCTTCTCGGCCGCGTCGGCGAGCTGCTCGGCCTCCTTGCCCGCCTCCTCACGCTCCGCCTTCTCGATCCGCTTCTCGAGCTCGGCGAGCCGCGCCGCCGCGCGCTCGGCCGCCGCGAACGGCTCGCGCGCGTCGCCGAAGAGCTCGCCGATCCGCTCGAGCGTGGCTGCGCGCTCGCGGTAGTAGTCGATCGCGGCGGGCCCGGTGAGCGCCTCGATCCGCCGCACGTTCGCGGCGCTCGAGCCCTCCGAAACGATCGCGAAGATCCCGCACTCGGCCGTGTTCGCGACGTGCGTGCCGCCGCAGAGCTCGCGCGAGACCTGGTCGATCTCGATCACGCGCACCCAGTCGCCGTACTTCTCGCCGAAGAGCGCCATCGCGCCGAGCCGCTCCGCCTCGTCGCGCGCCATCTCCATCGCGCGCACCGGCAGCGAGGCCTTGATCCAGTCGTTCACCTGCGTCTCGATCGCGCGCACCTCGGCCTCGCTGAGCGGCTCGCCGTGCGTGAAGTCGAAGCGCAGCTTGTCCGGACGCACCGCGGATCCCGCCTGCCGCACGTGCGTGCCCAGGTGCTTGCGCAGCGCGGCGTGCAGCAGGTGCGTGGCCGTGTGGTTGCGCATCGTCGCGTGCCGCAGCTTGTGGTCGACGCGGGCGTCGACCCGCTGGCCGGGCTCGGGCGCCCCGTCGGAGGCATCGATCCGCACCACCTGGTCGTCGCCCACCCGGTAGACGTCGGCCACCTGCGCCTCGCTGCCGTTCCAGGCGAGCACGCCCGAGTCGGAGACCTGACCGCCGCCCTCCGGGTAGAACGGGCTCTCCTCGAGCTTGACCAGCACCGCCTCGCCGTCCTCGAGCGGCTCGGCGGCGACCACCGCGGTCTCCGCGGCGAGCCGCTCGTAGCCGACGAAGCGGCTGGGCGGTGCCGCGGATGCGAAGCTGAGCACGCGCTCGTGGTCGTCCGCCGGCCCCGCGGCGCCCGAGCGGCTGCGGGCGCGGCTGCGCTGCTGCTCCATCAGCGCCTCGAAGCCCTGGTCGTCGACCGCCAGGCCCTCGTCGGCCAGAAGCTCCTTGGTCATCTCGTAGGGGAAGCCGTAGGTGTCGTGCAGGCGGAAGACGTCCTCCGCGTCGACCCAGGAGGTGCCCGCCTGCTTGGCCTCGGCGATCAGGCGCTGCAGGAGCTCGTATCCGCGGTCGAGCGTGCGGCTGAAGCTGCGCTCCTCGTCGCCGACCCAGCGCATGATCGTGTCCCGCTCGCTCACGAGCTGCGGCGTCGTGCCGCCGAGCAGCTCGATCGCGCGGTCGGCGAAGCGGCCCATGTAGGGGTCCTCGAGCCCCAGCACGCGCCCCTGCAGGATCGCCCGCCGCATGATCCGCCTCAGCACGTACCCGCGCTCCTCGTTGGAGGGGACGACCCCGTCCGCGATCAGGTTGACCATGCCGCGCGAGTGGTCGGCCAGGATACGCATCGCGCGGGTCGCCTTGAAGTCCTCGCCGTACCGGCTGCCGGAGAGCTCCTCGGCGAGCTCGATCAGCGGCTTGAAGAGGTCGGTCTCGAAGACCGAGGTCACCCCCTGCTGGATCGCCGCCATGCGCTCGAGCCCCAGGCCGGTGTCGATGTTGCGCTTGGGCAGCTCGGTAAGCGAGCCGTCCTCGTGCAGCTCGAGCGCCATGAAGACGTGGTTCCAGTACTCCAGGTAGCGCTCGGTGTCGTCGCCGGGCCGGTCGTCCTCGCCGCCGAACTCGGGCCCACGGTCGAGGTACATCTCCGAGCAGGGGCCGCAGGGGCCGGTCGGTCCGGCCTGCCAGAAGTTCTCCGAGCGTGGCAGGCGCACGATCCGCTCCTCGGGTACCCCCACCGCCTTCCAGATCTCGATCGCCTCCTCGTCGGGCCCCAGGCCCAGCTCCTCGTCGCCGCCGAAGACGGTGACCCAGATCAGCTCGGGATCGAAGCCGAAGCCCTCGACCGAGAGCTCCCAGCCGAAGCGGATCGCCTCCTCCTTGAAGTAGTCCCCGAAGCTGAAGTTGCCCAGCATCTCGAAGAAGGTGAGGTGGCGGTGCGTGTTGCCGACCTCCTCGATGTCCGGCGTGCGGAAGCACCGCTGGCAGGAGGTGAGGCGCGTCGCGGGCGGCTCCTCGCGCCCCAGGAAGTACGGCTTGAACGGCTGCATGCCGGCGACCGTGAGCAGCGTCGAGGTGTCGTCGGGCGCCGGCACCAGCGAGGCCGAGGGCATGCGCCGGTGGCCGCGTTCCTCGAAGAAGGAGAGGTAGGTCTCGCGGATCTCGCTGGAGAGCATCGGCGGCGTAAGTCTAGGTCTCGGCAGGGGTCAGCCGGCGATGGTCGCGCGTCCGAGCACGAGGTCCCCCTCGAGCAGGCAGGCGGTCTGCCCGGGCGCGACCCCGTAGGCGGGCTCGGCCAACTCGAGCTCGAGCCCGTCGGCGGCGGGGTGCGCGCGGCAGGGCAGCGCCTTGGCGTGGTAGCGCAGGCGCACGCGGTTGACCCGGGCGGGGTCGCGGTGCAGGCGCGGCTCGCGCAGGCGCACGTGCCGGCGCGCGAGCTCCTCGCGGCGCCCCACGATCACGCGGTTGGCGCGCGCGTCGGTCCCCAGCACGTAGAGCGGCGCCCCGTTCGCCAGCCCCAGGCCCTTGCGCTGGCCGACCGTGAAGTGGTGGTAGCCGCGGTGCTCCCCCAGCACCTCGCCGCGCGAGCTCACGATCTCGCCGCGGCGATCCTCGAGGCCCCCGTGGCGGCGCAGGAACGAGCGCTTGCCCTCGCCGGCGAGGAAGCAGAGGTCCTGGCTCTCGCGCTTGCTGGCGACGGGCAGGTCGTGGCGGGCGGCGAGCGCGCGCACCTCGTCCTTGCGCAGCTCGGCGAGCGGGAAGCGCAGCCGCGCTAGCGTGGCCGGGCGCAGGCCGCACAGCATGTAGGTCTGGTCCTTGCGCTCGTCTGCGGCGGCGGCCAGAAGCGGCCCCTCGCCGTCGTCGACCAGGCGCGCGTAGTGGCCCGTTGCGAGCTTGGCGGCGCCGACGCGGTCCGCGAGCGCGACCATCGCATCGATGCGCAGATCGCCGTTGCAGATCACGCAGGGGTTGGGCGTCTCCCCCTGCCGGTAGCCCTCGACGAAGGCGCCGACCACGGCGCGACGGAAGGAGTCCTCCAAATCGAGCGTGAGGTGCGGGAGGCCGAGCGAGTGCGCGAGCGCGCGCGCACCGCGCACCGCCTCGGGCGAGCAGCAGGCGAGGGTGCCGTCGGTGCGCTCGTCGGCCCAGAGCTTGAGCGTGACCGCTACCACGTCCGCCCCGCGCTCGCGCTCGAGCAGGGCGGCCACCGCGGAGTCGACGCCCCCGCTCATCGCCACCAGCACGCGCTCGCCGACGGCGGGCGGCGGCGCGATCGGCTCGCCGCTCGAGGCCAGCGAGGTCAGCGCGCGGCCGACGGCGTCGCCGACGAGCTCCGCCGCGTGGCGCCCCTGCGGGCTGAGGCCGCCCACCAGCTCGCCGATCCGCTGCGCCCCGAGCCGGGCAGCCCCGAGCGCCGTCTCGCCCTCGAGCTCCTCGCAGGCGGCCGCGGCGCACGCGCGCAGCGCCGCGCAGCCCTCAGCGTCGAAGCTCGTGCGCTCGATCCGCCCCCCGCGCACGAGCAGCGAGACGCGCACGACGTCGCCGCAGGCGGCGCCGCCCGCCGCGCCGCTATGGGCGCCTTCGGGCTCCGGCCCGCGGCGGCTCTCGTCGGTCGCGTATTCGCGCAGAAGCTCGGCGTTCACGGTTTCCAAGGTAGCCGCCGGCGGCCGCGGGATCGAGGCGATTCCGCGCGATCCGCAAATCGTCGACCCGCGCCGGCTCACCGAGGCCACCGAGGGGGCCGTTTCGGTGAACCGATGCGCTCAGCCGGGGTGGTAGGGCAACCGCCTGCCCTTGTAGAAGGCGTCGCGCAGCGCCTGGCTCACGCTCTCCGGGCCGCGATACCCGTAGCTGATCGAGGCCGCCGGCAGCTCGCCGCTGTTCAGCTTGCGGGGACGGATGATCACGAGGGCCGGGGCGCGGTTGAGATCGACGCCGCGGGCGATACGCGAGTAGTCGGCGATGTCGCGCACGGTCGTGGTGAAGACCGCGACCCCATCGCGCGAGCGCAGCGCCTCCACGGCCTTGCGCACCGGCTTGTCCTCGATCCCCTCCCGCTCGGTGACCAACAGCACGATCGCATCGCCCCGGCGGTACGCGTTGACCACCGCCCGCGGCAGGCCCGGGCCGGGTTCGAAGCCGGGCGCGCCGGCGGACGCGGCGGTCGCGGTGCTTGCGCCGCCCGCGGCGGTCGCGCCGCCGGATGCCTCAGAGGTCCCTGTCGCGGTGCTCGCCGCCGCGGCGCTCGACGAGCCGGCCCCGCTCGCGGCTCCGTCCGCGATGGCGGCCGACCCCGCGCCGCCGCCCACGTCCGCCGCGGCCGTCTCCGAGGTGTCCGCCCCGCCGCCTCCGCCGCCTAGGCGCAGGAGCAGCACCACGGCGAGCACGAGCCCGAGCCCCCCGATCAGCGCGATCTGGACGAGCGGGTTCTCGTTGAGCGCCTTGCGCAAGGCTCAGCCCCCGCAAAGAAAAGGCTCCAGCCTGCCGGTGCCGCCCGGCTTGAGAACCTGTCTAGACAGGTGGGTGCCTACCGGCCGAAGCGCAAGGGCCGCGACCGAGCTCAGCTCCCAAGCCGAGTGTGTTGGCTCACATTTAGGGCGGCTGTCGAACAAGCTCGAGCCTCCTGAGAAATTACAGGGTCCCCCCTCCCTTCGGCTCGACGCACCCCGGCCTTGAGCGCGGCCGCAACCGCCCACGCCCCTGCAAGCGTTCGTGCGGCTGGTTACGAGCCCGGGCCGCGGCGCTGCGCGCGCACGCTCAGGCCCAGCTCCCGCAGCTGCTGCGGGTCGACCGGCGCCGGCGCTCCGGTGAGCGGATCCAGGCCGGAGGCGGTCTTGGGGAAGGCGATCACGTCGCGGATCGAGGGCGCGTCGAGCAGCCGCTGCACGATGCGGTCGAGCCCATAGGCGATGCCGCCGTGGGGCGGGGCCCCGAAGCGCAGCGCCTCGAGCAGGAAGCCGAAGCGGTCCTCCGCCTCCTCGGGCCCGATCCCGATCACCTCGAACGCCTTGCGCTGCAGCTCGGGGTCCGAGATACGGATCGAGCCGCCGCCCAGCTCCTGGCCGTTCCAGACCAGGTCGTAGGCGCGGGCGCGCGCCTCGCCGGGCCGCTCGGGGTCGAGCTCCCCCGCGGGGGAGGTGAACGGATGGTGCAGCGGGTCCCAGCGCCCCTCCTCCTCGTTCCACTCCAGAAGCGGCCAGTCGACGACCCAGCAGAACGAGTTGCTTTCGGGCTCGATCAGCTCGAAGCGCTCGGCCAGATCGAGCCGCATCTGCCCCAGCACCGCGTTCGCGATCTTCGGCTGGTCGGCGACGAGCAGGAGCAGATCGCCCTCCTCGGCGCCCAGCCGCTCGTTCAGCGCCCGCAGCTCGTCGGCCGAGAGGAACTTGGCGGTCGGCGAGCGCCAGCCGTCGCCCTCGCGGAAGGCCCAGACCAGGCCCTTGGCGCCCAGCTCCTGGGCGCGCGAGATGAACCCGTCGAGCACCGAGCGCGGCACGTCGCGCCTGCCGGCGTTGATGCCCTTGACCACCCCGCCGGCCTCGAGCGCGCCCCGGAAGACCTTGAACTCGGTCTCGCGCAGCGCCTCGCTCAGGTCGACCAGCTCGAGCCCGAAGCGCAGGTCGGGCCGGTCGGTCCCGTAGCGCGCGACCGCCTCGTCGTAGGGGATCCGCTGGATCGGCAGCTCGAGCTGGGGGCCGCCCACCCGCTCGAAGACGTGGGCCAGCATGCGCTCGTTGACGTCGATCACGTCCTCCTCCTCGACGAAGGAGAGCTCGATGTCGAGCTGGGTGAAGTCCGCCTGGCGGTCGGCGCGCTGGTCCTCGTCCCGGAAGCAGCGGGCGATCTGGTAGTAGCGCTCGAAGCCCGCGATCATCAGCAGCTGCTTGAAGAGCTGCGGCGACTGCGGCAGCGCGTAGAAGGAGCCTGGATCGCGGCGGGCGGGGACCAGGAAGTCGCGCGCGCCCTCAGGGGTCGAGCGCGAGAGCAGCGGCGTCTCGATCTCGACGAAGCCCTCGCCGTCGAGGAACTCCCGCATCGCCCGCGTGACGCGGTGGCGCAGGAGGATCGCGTCGCGCATGCGCTCGCGCCGCAGGTCGATGTAGCGGTAGCGCAGCCGGACCTCCTCCCCCACCTCGCCGGAGAAGCTCTCGACGCCGAAGGGCGGCGTCTCCGCGTCGGCCAGCAGGGTCGCCTCGCGGACGCGCAGCTCGTATTCGCCGGTGGCCAGGTCGGGGTTGACCGTCTCCAGCGAGCGACGCACCACCCGGCCTGAGACGCTGACCACGTCCTCAGAGCGCAGCCGGTGGCCGAGCTCGAACGCCCCGCCCGCCTCGTCGGGGTCGAAGACGAGCTGCACGATCCCGGTGCGGTCGCGCAGGTCGATGAAGATCAGGCCGCCGTGGTCGCGCCGGCGGTGCACCCAGCCGGCCAGGCGCAGCTCCTGGTCAACCCGATCGCCCAGCACCTGGCCGCACCAGGCGTCGCGGTAGCCGTTCGGGCGCAGCGCGGGGAACTCGCTCATCGCCCGCGCCCCTTCGCGCCTCGCGCAGGGCAAGCTCTCATCTGCTCAGCTCCTCCACCAGTCCGCCGAGGGCTATCTCGCGCTGCTCGCCGCTGTCCATGTCGCGCAGCTGAGCGCCCCCGTCCTCGTCCAAGATCACCGTCCGCGCGGCGCCGGCTCGGTTCGCCTGCTTCATCTGCCCCTTCAGCGAGCGCCCGGCGAGGTCGAGGTCGGCGCGGAAGCCCGCGCGGCGCAGCTCCATGACCGCGGCCAACGCCCGCTCACGCTGGTTGGGTGCGGCGGCGACGAAGACGTCGAGCCCGGGCACCTCGGGCTCCTCCCCGAGCGCCAAGAGGATCCTCTCGATGCCGGCGGCCCAGCCCACGCCGGGCGTCTCCGGCCCGCCCAGCTCCGCCACCAGGCCGTCGTAGCGGCCGCCGCCGCCCACGCCGGACTGCGCGCCCAGCCGGTCGCAGGTGAACTCGAAGACGGTGCGCGTGTAGTAGTCGAGCCCGCGCACGAGCGTGGGGTCGAGCTCGTAGGCCACGCCCGCGCGGTCGAGCAGGCGCCGCACCTCCTCGAAGTGCTCGGCGTCCTCGCCCTCGAGCCGCTCCAGCATCGTCGGCGCCTGCGCCATCACCTCCCGCGTCGCCTCGTCGTCGGAGTCGAAGGCGCGCATCGGGTTGAGGTCGATGCGCTGGCGCACCGCCGGCGCGAGCTCGCCCTCGTGCTTGCGCAGGTACGCGCGCAGCTCCTCCCGGTAGGCGGCCCGCGCCTCGGGCGAGCCCAGGCTGCCCAGGCGCAGGCGCACGCCCGGCACCCCCAGCGTGCGCAAGAGCTCGTCGAGCAGCGCGATCGACTCGGCGTCGACCAGGGGCGAGTCGGAGCCGATCGCCTCCGAGCCGATCTGGTTGAACTGGCGGAAGCGGCCGGCCTGCGGGCGCTCGTGGCGGAAGTACGGGCCCGCGTACCAGAGCTTCACGGGCTGCGGCAGCTTGTGCATGCCGTGCTCGACGTAGGCCCGGCAGATGGGCGCGGTGCCTTCGGGCCGCAGGGTGAGCTCGCGCCCGCCCTGATCCTCGAAGGAGAACATCTCCTTCATCACGATGTCGGTGGCCTCGCCCACGCCCCGGCGGAAGAGGTCGGTCTCCTCGAACGCGGGCGTCTCGATGCGCCCGTAGCCGGCGCGGGAGAACAGCTCCTCGGCCGCGCGCAGCACGCGGGAGCGCTGCTCGGCCTCGGCCGGCAGTACGTCGAAGGTTCCGCGTGGTGCCCGATAGCGCGCGCTCATCTTTCAGGGCGGCGAGACTAGTGAAGGGCCGCCGCCGGCGTCAGCGCGCCAGCTCGGCCAGGTAGGGGTTCGTCTGTCGCTCGGCGCCCAGGGTCGTGATCCCCATGTGCCCGGGGTAGACGGTGGTCTCGTCCGGATAGGCGTCGAGAAGCTTGCGGATCGACTCGAGCAGCGTCCCCCAGTCGCCTCCGGGCAGGTCGACCCGGCCGACCGAGCCCTGGAAGAGCACGTCGCCGGAGAACAGCGCGCGCTCCTGGGACAGCGCGTAGGTGACGTGGCCGGGGCTGTGCCCGGGCGTGGACAGGACGTCGATCTCGAAGCCGGCCAGCTCCAGGCGCTCGCCGCCGGCGACGGTCGCGTCCGCCTCGTAGCTCTCGTACGGCCCGAATCCCGGCCAGGGAACGTACGAGTTGATGTCGGCCAGCACCTGGACCTCGAGCTCCGGGCAGTAGACGGGCGCCCCGGTCTCGCGTGCCACGGGCGCCACGGCTCCGATGTGGTCGAAGTGGCAGTGGGTGAGCAGGATCGCCTCGACGCGTTTGATGCCCAGCGCCTCGAGCGCGCCCAGGATGCGCTCGGCCTCCTCCCCGGGATCGACGATCAGCGCCGCCTCCGCCCCCTCGCGGCGAAAGACGTAGCAGTTCTCCTGGATCTGCCCGACGGTGAAGCAGCGCACGTCCATGCCACCGAGCGTACCGGCGCGACCGGGTGGCGCGGGTGCGTTCGGGACAAGCCGAGGAGGGAGACCGTTCAGCCCTTGCCGTTCTCGCGGGCGCGGCGCTTGGCCTCGCTCGCCTTGCGGCGGTTGTAGAAGAAGCGGTCCATGTAGTAGCCCATCGGCACGTAGATCAGGATCATCAGCGCCGCGAGCGGCACCGCCTGGGCTACGGGCTGGCGGAACAGCAGCGTGATCAGCGCGAAGAAGATCAGCCCCGCGATCAGGGCGCGGTTGATCGCGCTGCCCCACGTGGGCGGCTGGTCCCGCCGCGCCATCGCGCGCTGGCGCGCCTGGGCGCGCGCTTCCTGGCGGCTGCGCGGCCGCCGGCGGCGCCTGTCGACCGTGCCCGCCTGCGTGCCGCGGTGCTTGCGCCTGCGCCTGCGCTTCGTCTGAGCCATCGGCGGGGAAATCTAGCCGGGCGCGGGCCGTCCGTGCCCCCGCCCGGCGGCCTCGAGCCGCTCCTCGATCACCGGGCTGCCCCCCGCGAGGCCGCGGACCTCCAGCTTTTCGGGAAAGCCCGCGAGCGCCGCTCGCGGTACGAGCCCTACGATCTCGGCCCTCGCCACCCGCGCACCGTGGCGGCGGGCGAGCTCCTCGGTGCGCTCGACGACGCGCGCCAGTGGCACCGCGATCGGGTCGTGCACGTTGGTCGAGACCTGGGCCACCCCGCCCGCGAGCTCCAGCCCGATCGCACGCACCCCCGGAAGCCCGCCGCCCGCCTCGCGCAGTTCGGCCGCGATTGCGCGCGCCGCGGCGACCCCGGCGCCCGAGAGCTCCAGGTTGAAGGCGGCGAGGGGCGGGCGCGCGGTGACGAGCGTCGCGCCGCCGCTGGGGTGCGGCTCGCTGGGCCCGAAATCGGGGTGAAGCTCGCCCGACGCCATGCGCCGGCGCAGCTCCGCGAGACCTCCGGCGCGGAAGAACGCGCGCTCGCGCCGCGCCGGCGTGCGCGCGAGCTCTCCGTAGAGGAAGACGGGCAGCCCGAGCCGCCCCAGCTCCCGCGCCACGCGCAGCGCGGCCTCGCGCGCCTCGGCGCGCTGGGCCTCCTCGAGCCAGACGACCGGCGCCACGTCCAGGGCGCCCACGCAGGGATGCTGGCCCTCGTGCGCGTCCATGTCGATCTCCCGCAGCGCGGCGCGCGCCCCCGCCACGAGCGCGCGCTCGAGCTCACCGGGCGCGCCCGCGAGCGTGAACACGCTGCGGTTGTGGTCGGGATCGCTGTGACGGTCGAGCAGGCGCGCCCCTTGAGCGAAGGCCCGCTCAAGCCGCGCGATGGTGGCGGCGTCGCGCCCCTCGGAGACGTTGGGGACGGCGAGCAGCAGCGCCATCCGCCGCCTCAGACCACGAGCTCGCCGTCGCGCACCAGCACCTCCCCGTCGAGCTCGACCGTCGGCTTCATCACCACGCAGTCGAGGTGCACGGGCACCTGGACCTCGCCGCCGATGCCCGCCGAGGCGCCGAAGGCGACGTGGCAGGTGCCGATGATCTTCTCGTCCTCGAGCAGGTTGCCGGTGAGCTGCGCGCGCTCGTTCGTGCCGATACCGAGCTCCGCCACGCAGGTGCCGAGCTCGCCGGCGGCGCTCAGGGCCGCCAAGAGCCGCTCGCCCTCGGTTCCCTCGGCCTCGACCAAGCGCCCCTCCTCCACCCGCAGCCGCACCGGCTCGGGGGGCACGCCGATCCCACCGATCGTGCCGTCGACCACGAGGGTGCCGCCGCCCTCGTCGTGGCGGGGCGCGATGAACCCCTCTCCGCAGGGGAGGTTGCCGAAGGCGCCCGGCTCGTGCAGCTCGCCGCCGTCCGCGATCGCCTCGCGCCCGCGCAGGGAGAGCCGCAGATCGGAGCCGCGCGGGCAGGTGATGCGCGCCTCGCCGGCGGCGCTCAGGCGCTCCGCCACCGCGCGGCTGCGGCGCCGCAGCGCGGCGAGGTCCCCACTCATCACGCGCGCCAGCATCTCGGCGGTGACCCCGGGGAAGGTCGCGATCCGAGCCCCGGCGGCGCAGGCCTCGCGCCGGGCGGCGGTGTGCGAGAGCGACTTCAGCGTTGGGATCAGGACGACGTCCGCCGCCGCCATCGCGGCCGCCGCCGCGCCGGGCGGCTCCTCCCCGTGCTGCGTACGCTCCGCGATCGAGAGCAGGAGCGCCTCCGCCCCCGCACCGCGCGCCTCGTCAGCCAGCCGACGCGCGAGCTCCTCGGTCGCCTCACTGCAGACGACGAGCACCTGCTCGCCGTCGCGCACGCCCATGCAGTCGTGGATCACCGCGTGTACCGCTGCCTCGAGTTCGCCCATGGCGGGCAGACTAGGGGGAGCGGCGGGCGATGGGGCAAGATGTGTGCGGCGCGGTCCCGCGCAGCCCATGCCCAAGACGACGTCTCGCACCCGACCCCGCCGGGGGACCCCAGGTCCGACGCTCGCGCCGGCCGCGATCCTCGCCGCAGCCCTGCTCGCGCTCGTCGCTCCCGCGCTCGCCCAAGCCGAGCCGATCGCTCCCGGCGCCGACTACGTGCCGGGCGAGGTGATCGTCCGCTATGAGGCCGGCGAGGCAGCCGAGGGGAGGCGGACCCTGCGCGCCTCCCCCGAGGTCAGCAAGCGCGAGCGGCTTCCCGCGCCACGCATCGACCTGGTGAAGCTCGCGCCCGGGGTCTCGGTGCGGGCGGCGATCCGCCGGCTCGGGCGCCGGCCCGAGGTGGCGTACGCCGAGCCCAACTACAGGCGCGAGCTCTTCGCGCTCCCCGACGACCCCCTCTTCCCCCTGCTCTGGGCGCTGCACAACACCGGCCGCGGCCGCGCGCGGGCCGACGCCGACATCGACGCGCCCGAGGCCTGGGAGTCGACGACCGGTGACCCCGGCGTGCTGGTGGCGGTGCTGGACACCGGCGTCGACCGCACTCACCCGGATCTCGCCCCCAACCTCTGGCGCAACCCGGGCGAGTCCGGCGAGGGCCGGGAGACCAACGGCATCGACGACGACGGCAACGGCTTCGTCGACGACTACCGGGGCTGGGACTTCAGCCGGTCGAGCGACGACGGCATCCCCGGGCCCGACAACGACCCGCAGGACCACTTCGGGCACGGCACCCACATCGCGGGGACGATCGCGGCGCGCGGGAACAACGGGATCGGGGTAGCCGGCATCGGCTGGCACACCTCGCTTCTGCCGGTGCGCCTGGGCGACTTCGACCTCAGCGTGGCGCACTCGATCCGGGGCATCGCCTACGCAGCGGCGATGGGGGCTGACGTGGCGAACATGAGCTACGGCGGCTGGGCGCCCTCGCGCGCGGAGGCCGACGCGATGCGCAACGCCCCCGGCACGCTGTTCGTGATCGCGGCCGGCAACGACTTCTCCAGCAACGACCGCCGGCCGGTCTACCCCTGCAACTACGGCGTGCGCAACTCGACCTGCGTGGCCGCGAGCGAGCAGCGCGATCGGCTCGCCCGCTTCTCCAACCACGGCCGCCTCTCGCTCGACCTCGCCGCCCCTGGCCGCTCGATCATGAGCGCGGCGCTCGCGCCGATCAGGTTCACGGCGTTCGTGGACCGCTTCCAGCGCCCGCTGCGCGGTCGCTGGCACAAGGACGGGCCGCGCGACACCTGGCGCCGCGTCGTAAGCGAGCGGACCGTGCTCCGCCCGCGTGGGCTGCGGGTTCGGCGCACGCGCATGCTGGCCACCTCGCGCGGCCGCTACGCGAACGGGCTCGACACCTCGCTTCTCAGCAAGCGGCTCGACCTGAGCTACGGCCGCGGCTGCGGAATCTCCTACTGGCTCGCCGGGCGCACCGAGCCGCTCCGCGACCGGCTGCTGATCGAGGCCCGGGCCGGGAACGGCGAGTGGATGCAGATCGCCTCGCACAGCGGTCGAGTGCGAGGCTCGCGCCAGAGCGCTCCGCTCAGGGAGGTCAGCGGCAAGCCGGACGTACAGATCCGCCTGCGTTTCGTCACCGACTCCACGCTGCGGCGCGAGGGGTACCGCATCGACGACCTCGCCGTGCGCTGCGGACGCAGGTACTTCCGCCTCAGCGGGACCTCGATGTCGGCGGCGCACGTGAGCGGGGCCGCGGCCCTGGTCAAGGCCCGGTACCCGGGGGCCTCGGCGGTCGAGCTGCGCGCGCGGCTCGTGGGCTCGGTCGACCGCCCGCGGGCGCTGCGGCGCGCGACCCGCACCGGCGGGCGCCTCAACGTCGCCCGGGCGCTCGAGCCGGACACGCGCCCGCCCAACACCCGGGCGCTGTTCGTACGGCGGCTCGGCAAGCGCCGCGCACAGCTGCGGATCCTCTCAACCGAGCCGCTCTCCTCGCGTCTCTGCAGCATCGACGGGGCGCCGGCGGTCCCCTGCGGCCGCTCGTACAAGGCCCCTCGCCTCGCCCCGGGGCGGCACACGCTGCGTGCCTGGGCGCGCGACTACTTCGGAAACGAGGACCCCACGCCGGCGCTGCTGCGCTTCCGCGTCGGGCCTTGACGGCGCGGCTTCAGCGGCAGCGCGCCTTGGTCGGGACCTCCACCGGGTAGCGCACCCGCAGGGAGCGGCTGACCGCGCCCCGCAACGGCAGCAGGGTGGCGATCATGTTCGTCAGCTTGTGCTTGCCGAGGCGCGCGACGCGACGCAGGGTGAGCGAGCGCCGCCCCGCGGGCACCCTGACCATCCGCTCGAGCAGCGTCACGTCGCCCCCGTCCATCGCGCAGAAGCCGGTCACCTCGAGCCGCGCCCGGATCGCCTGCCGCGGGGTCGGGCCGATCACGCGCACGCCGGTGCGCACCTGGTAGCGGCCCTTGACGCGCCGGAAGCGCAGCTTCGGGATCACCTGCGGCACCCTGGGCCCCTTGGCCTTGGGCAGCCCACCGCGCCGATGCCAGAGGTCGAGCACGAACACCCGCCCCTGCTCCGACTGGGAGCGCAGCCCCACGTGGGTGATGCGCCCCAGGTTCAGGTCCGGCGCCGCCTCCGCGAACTTGGCTACCGCGAGGTCGACCTGCTGGCCCCAGAGCTTGCGCTCGACGTCCGTGCTGCTGAGGAAGACGAGCTGGCCTTCGGGGACCGGCACGAAGGCCGAGCGGCCGCGGTTGTCGCGGACCGCGAGCTCGACCCGGACCCCGTCGCCCACCGAAGGATCGGTGGCGATCCTCGCGGCCAGCCGACCGCCGCCGCTTAGGTCGGCGGGACGCTGCAGCCGCGCCCAGGCGGTCCCGGAGCCTTCCCACGAGAGGCGCCAGGTGCGCGCGCGGGGCAGCGGCGGCTTCTCCCAGAGCTGAAGCCAGTGCGGCAGCCAGACGCTGCTCCAGCCGACGCTCTCGGCGCACGGCACGGCCTCACAGCGGCGCTCGCGCATCCCCCCGGTTGCGCTGGTGGCCTGGCGCCAGCGGTACTGCAGGAGGGTGGCGGCGCCGCCCGTTGCCGCCACCCTGGTCTCCACCGCGCCGACCGAGTCCGGGCGCCCCGGCCGCCCGTCGAGGAAGCGCAGCGCGCGCCGGTCGCCGCGTAGCCACAGCGCCGCGGCGGCGGCGAGGTAAGGCGTCGCGGCCGCGCGCTCAGCCGCCGGATCGAGCCGCGCGCCGGGGCGGCAGAAGCCGTCGGTGTCGTCGTAGATATGGGCGTCGTCGTCCTGGGGCGCGACGCTCTCGCCCGGCGTCCACATCGAGTTGAGGAAGTTGTGGTTGCCACCCGGCAGCCAGACGGCCGAGCGCAGCGCTCGATCGCGCGGGATCAGGCGCGGGGACTCGATGTAGAGCTGACCCTCCAGCTCGAAGACGTCGCCGTCGCACTGGGGCAGGATCACCGTGTGGGGGGTGCGCGGGACGAGCAGCCAATCGCCGTTGGTGCTGGCGAGGCCGACCAACGCCCGGATCCGGTACGGACGGCGCGCGCCCTGCGCCCGCAGCGCCGCCGTCGCGACCCCCTCGCCGCCGCGACTGTGACCGACGAGCAGCACGCGCCGCGGATCGACCATGCGCCGCAGCCGGGCCGGGTAGGGCGAGCGCGGGCCGCGGTAGGAACGCGGCGCGCGGCCGGCCAGCAGTCGCAGATGGGCGTCGACGAGGCGGGCGAAGGCGGCGTTGCCGCCGTCGGCCGCGTGCAGGTTGTCCTGGCCGTCGACCCCGTTCGCGGAGATGCTCACGGTGACGTAGCCCTGCGAGGCGAGGAGCTCCGTCGCGTAGCGGTAGCCCTGGTAGCTGGGGAACGGCCGCCAGCCGGGCCGGCAGGGCCACATGTCGGAGGCCGACCGCCCCTCGCGGTAGCAGGTCGCGTGCTGGCCGTGCAGGAAGAGGACGAGCGGCCTGCGCCCGGGGGCGGGCTGCCCCGTCTCGGTGATCGGGTAGACCACCTCCGAGGTGAGCTCGGCGCGCACCGGGTAGCCGACGTCCACCGCCCGGTTTCCGGCGTGCACGCGCGTACGCTCGGTCGCGTACGGCCCCCGCACGCCCGGGTCGTAGGACTCCTCCTCCGTGGCGCCAACGTCGCCCGCCGCCGAGGCACCGCTCGGCCCTCCCCAGGCGGCGACGAGCGCGAGCGACGCAGCGAGCAGACAGGCGGCGATGCGACGCTGCGCTCGGCGCCGCCGCCAGATCACGACCACCCCCTGGTTCTCGCTCATGCGCGCAAAGTCAACCGCACCGTCGGGCGTCACGAACGCCTCCACCGCCGCGAGCGAGACGAGGCTCGCGCCTGGTGCGCTCGCTCGGAGCGCTGGGCCGGAAGCACCGCTGTGCCGGCGTCTCGCTCGCATAGGCTCCCGGAGGCCGCAACGAGCACCAGTCGAGGAGGTGAGGGATGCGCGCGGTGCGAGTGGTACGGGAGGACGGACCCGAGGCCTTGCGGCTCGAGGACATCCCCGAGCCCGAGAGCGAGCTCGTGGTGGCGGTGCGGGCCGCGGGCGTCTCCTTTCCCGATCTTTTGATGACGCGCGGCCTCTACCAGCTGCGCCAGGAGCTGCCCTTCACGCTCGGCTGGGAGGCTGCGGGCGACGTCGTGCGCGCGCCCGCGGATAGCCCGGTGCGCGAGGGCCAGGCGGTGATGACGCTCAGCTTCGGCGCCCACGCCGAGCTGGTTGCCGCCGATCGGCAGACGACCTTTCCCCTGCCTGAGGGGCTCAGCTACGAGGAGGGCGCCGCCCTCCCCCTCAACTACCTCACCGCGCTCGCGGCGCTGGAGCGGCGAGGGGGCTTGCGCCCCGGCGAGACCGTCCTCGTCCACGGAGCCGCGGGAGGAGTCGGCACGGCGACGATCCAGGTCGCCAAGGCCCTCGGCGCGCGCGTGATCGCCGCAGTCTCCACCGAGGAGAAGGCTGCCGTCGCCCGCGAGGCCGGCGCCGACGAGGCTGTCGTCGGCGCGGACTTCCGCTCGCAGCTGCCGGGGCCGATGGACCTGATCGTCGACCCCGTCGGCAACACCGAGCGCTTCAAGGAGAACCTGCGCGCGCTGCGTCCGGAGGGGCGCGTGATCGTGGTCGGCTTCACCTCGGGCGAGATCCCCGAGATCCGGGTGAACCGGCTGCTTCTGCGCAACGTCGACGTGCGCGGCTGCTCGTTCAACGTGCTCGCCAACGAACCCGACGGGATTGGAAAGGCGGCCGCCCGCCTGGCCGAGCTGGTCGCGACCGGCGCGATCCGCCCGCTCGTCGGCTCGATCTATCCACTGGAGGAGATCACGCAGGCCCTGCTCGAGATCGACCAGCGCCGCGCCAAGGGCAAGGTGATCGTGCGGCCCTGAGCGCCGCTCAGGCCGCGGTCAGAGGCAGGGGCAGGCGCAGCTCGGTGGTGGGCGGCGCCGGAGCGGCCTCGGCGAGGCGGCGGCGCGTCGTCGAGGCGGCGGGCTTGATCTCGAACAGCACGCCCGAGGGCTCGCGGAAATAGATCGAGGAGCCGACGTGCCCGCGGCGCGCCCGCGTGACGCGCGCGCCCATGCCGATCACGCGCTGTCGCCAGACGACCTCGTCGCCGGGAGCGCACGCCCAGGCGACGTGGTGGACCGAGCCGATCCCGGGACGCGCCCGGCGCAGGCGCAGCCGCACGTCGAGGTGGTACTCGACGCGCTCGCTGCCCTCGCCCAGCACGAGCAGGCGCTCGTCCACGCCGGAGAACCCCAGGCGACCGGCGAGCAGGTCCCCCGTCGGCACCGGGTTGCGCGCATACGCCCGCACCCCCGCGATTCCCAGGATCGCGTGCGGCTCGTCCGCCTGGCCCACGACAGCGCCCGGTGGGGCGAAGACCAGCTCGTGCTCGAGCCCGTCGGGGTCCCGGAAGCGAAGCGAGGGACGCGGGTCGCGGCGCGACCGGGGTTCGTCCACCTCGACGCCCAGCTCCGGCAGCCGCCGCCGCCAGTAGGCGAGCGAATCCGGTGAGGCCACCCTCCAAAGCACCCGGTAGATGCCCCCATGGCCGACCCGTCCCACCCGCTCCTCGGGTCGCACGTAGACGTGGAACGCGCTTCCGTCCGGGGCGAGGAACTCGAGCGGGCGGTCCGCTCCGGCGGCGTTCAAGGGCCCCGGCTGCAGCCCGAGGGCCTCGGCGTAGAAGCGCTCGGAGGCCTGCTTATCGGCCGCGATCCCGGCTACATGGTGGATTCCCAGCAGACGCATTCTTTCCCTCATCCCCACTTTTCTGATTGACTTACTCAAGATAACACCGGGAGAGCCGCGATGGAAGCCCCGCCGAACTTCCTCTACATCCACTCGCACGACACCGGCCGCTACGTGCAGCCCTACGGACACCAGGTATCGACGCCCAACATCCAGCTGCTCGCCGACCAGGGCGCGCTCTTCCGGCAGGCGTTCTGCGCGTGCCCGACCTGCTCAGGCAGCCGGGCCGCGCTGCTCACAGGAGAACACTGCCACAACAACGGGATGATGGGCTTGGCGCACCGCGGCTGGGCGCTGCACGACTACGGCCGGCACATCGTCCACGCCCTCCGCCCCGCCGGCTACCACTCGGTCCTGATCGGCGAGCAGCACATCTCCGAGGACCCGGAGGTGATCGGCTACGACGAGGTGATCGAGGTCGACTCGCACCACGCCTCCGACATCGCGCCGGCCACGGTCGACTTCCTGCACGGGGCCGAGGAGCCGTTCTTCGCCTCGGTCGGTTTCTTCGAGACGCACCGCCAGTACCGGCTGCCGAGCTCGGTGCGCGACACGCTCTACGCCCTGCCGCCGGCGAACCTGCCCGACACCCCGCAGACCCGCGCGGACGTCGCCGCCCTCAAGGCGAGCGTGCGCTCGCTGGACCAGGGCATCGGCACCGTCCTGCACGCGCTGCACGAGCTGGGGCTGAACGAGCGCACCCTTATCATCGCCACCACCGACCACGGCCTCGCCTTCCCCAACGCCAAGGCGACCCTCTACGACCGCGGCCTCGGGGTCCTCTTGATCATGCGCGGGCCCGGCGGGTTCGTGGGCGGCAACGTCTACGACGCTCTCGTCACCCACCTCGACATCTACCCGACGCTCTGCGAGCTCGCGGGGGTCGAGTCGCCCGACTGGCTGCAGGGGCGCTCGCTGCTGCCGCTCGTGCGCGGCGAGGCCGAAGCCCTGCACGAGGAGATCTTCGCCGAGCTCACCTACCACGCCGCCTACGAGCCGCAGCGCGCCGTGCGCACCCGGCGCTGGAAGTACATCTGCCGCTTCGGCGCCCACCCCCACCCCGTGCTCGCCAACTGCGACGACAGCGCCAGCAAGCGGCTTTGGATCGAAGCCGGCTGGGGCGAGGTCGAGCTGCCCGAGGAGCAGCTCTACGACCTCGTCCTCGACCCGAACGAGGCGAACAACCTGGCCGGCTCGCCCAAGCACGCCGAGACGCTCGCCACCCTGCGCGAGCGTCTCGAGCGCTGGATGCGCGAGACCGGCGACCCCCTGCTCGAGGGACCGGTCGAGCTGCCGCCGGGCGCCTGGGCCAACGATCCGGCCCAGGAGTCGCCGAACGACCCCTACACGGTCGGCGCGGGCGAGTGACGGTCGCCGCTCGGGTGGGCGCGTTGCCCGCCCTCAGGCGGTGGCGCCGGTGCGCGTGGCGACATCCACCTCGCGATCCGCACGCCGCGGCTCCCCCGCGGGTTCGTCCAACTGGGTGCCCGCCAGCCTGAAGAGCGTCAGCGCGCCCAGCAGCAGGCCGATGTCGCGCAGGACGATGTCGCCGTAGCCGCCGGCGAGCAGCAGGCTGAGGATGATGCCTGCCAGCCAGGCGGCGACCAGGAGGCCGCCGAACCTGGGGACGATCAGCACGATGAAGCCGGCGAGGATCTCCACCACGCCGACCGCGTACATCGCGTCCTGGGCGCTGCCGGGGATGATGTCGTCGTACTCGGGCGCGAGGTACGCGGCCCAGTTGTCGTTCATCACCTCGGCGAACTTGTCGATGCCCATCAGCACCGGCAGGACGAAGAAGCCGAGCCTGAGCAGCGTGAACGCCTGGGCCACGGCGTCTCCGCGCAGGCGGCGCAGCGAAGGGAACGGAAGGGGCCGCAACGAGGCAGCGATCGCGTCCATCTGGCTCTCCTTTCGAGAGTTTCGTCACCTCGTTTGCGTCCGCGCAGCGCGCGTCCTTACCCGCGCGCGCCGACCCGCCCGGCAAGCGGCACGGATCGATGGGGCTGCGGCGGATGCCGCGCCTACCGCTCGCTCAGGTAGGCCTCGACCGAGCGGCGCAGCCGGGCCACGCCCAGCTCGGTCCGCTCGCCGCTGGTCGCCGAGAAGGCGACCCGCAGGGCGTTCGCGAACCTGCCGCTGGCCGAGAACGCCGGGCCGGGGATGTAGGCGACGCCCTCGCGCAGGGCGATCGGGAAGAGCTCTTGCGTGTCGATCCCCTCGGGCAGGGTGAGCCAGAGGAAGAAGCCCCCCTCGGGATCCGTCCACTCGGCCCCGAGATCGGCGAAGTGCTCCTCCAGGGCGCGCTGCATGTCGAGCTTGCGCGACCTGTAGATCTCGCGGATCGCGACCAGGTGGTCGTCGAGCAGCCCCCGGCGCATGAACTCCGCCACGAGCCGCTGCATCGGCACGTTGGTGCAGGTATCCAGCCCCTGCTTGGCGTCGACCATCTTGGCGACGATCTCGGCGTCCGCGCTGACCCAGCCGACGCGCAGCCCCGGCGCCAGGATCTTCGAGAAGGTGTGCACCCCGACGACCGTGACGCCCTCGGGCGCCAGCTCCTGCAGGCTCGGCAGCCACTCGCCGCCGAACCGCAGCTCCCTGTAGGGGTCGTCCTCGAGCACCACCGACCCCCACTCGCCGGCGAGCTCGAGCAGCCTGCGGCGGCGCGCGAGCGAGAGCGTCGTGCCGCTCGGGTTCTGGAAGTTGGGGATCACGTAGATCAGCTTCGGCGGCCGCGCTCGCCCGAGCTCCTCGAGCCGGTCGACGTCCATGCCCTCGGCGTCCGTGGGGATCTCGAGCACCTCGCCGCCGTAGCTGGTGATCACCGCCGTGCCGTTCGTGTAGGTGGGCGACTCGACGGCGACGAGGTCGCCGGGGTCCACGAAGAGCTTGCAGGTGAGGTCGAGCCCCTGCATGCCGCCCGAGGTGATGAGCAGCTCCTCCTCCGCCGGAGCCCGCTTGTGGACGCCCTGCAGGAACCGCAGCAGCTCGCCGCGCAGCTCGCGCTCGCCCTCCGTGGGGCCGTAGTCGAAGGCAGCCGCCTGGTCGGCCGAGAGCACCGCGGCGGCAGCGTCGGCGAACGCCTGGGCGGGGATCGCCTGGGGCGCCGGGCTGCCCATCGCGAAGCGGACGATGTCGTGCGTCTGGCTCTGCAGGAGGCTGGTGCTGGAGTCGATCGCCGACCCGGGGATCCCAGCCACCCGCTCTGCCCAGAGCGGCCGCGCGGCGTCCTGCCGGAGGGCCACCCCGCTCACCCGCTCCCGCGGCGCTCGAGGTGCATCGCGGGCGGCGCGGGCGGCGACGCGATCGCGACGTACTTGGAGATGAGGAACTCCTCGATCCCCTCGGGCCCGCCCTCCTTGCCGAGCCCGGACTCCTTGATCCCTCCGAAGGGCGCGCCGGCGTTGGAGACGATTCCCTGGTTGATCCCGACCATGCCGGTGTCGAGCCGGTCCACCATCCGCAGGGCCCGGTCGAGGTCCTGTGTGAAGACGAAGGCGGCGAGGCCGTACTCGGTCGCGCCCGCGGCGCGGACCACCTCGTCCTCGCCGGAGAAGGTGACGATCGGCGCCACCGGGCCGAAGATCTCCTCGCCCAGGATCCTCGCCTCGGAGGGGATCCGATCGAGCACCGTGGGCAGGTAGAAGTAGCCCGCACCATCCCGCCGCGACCCGCCGGTGAGCACGCGTGCGCCCCGCGACCTCGCGTCGTCGACGAGGCCCTGGAGCTTGTCGATCGCGCGCTCGTCGATGACCGGCCCGAGCTCGACGCCCTCATCGGTGCCGCGCCCCATCCGGGCCGACTCCATGCGCGCGCTGAACGCCTCGACGAACTCCTCTGCGACGCCCTCGTGAACGTAGAAGCGGTTCCCGGCGGTGCAGGACTCGCCGCCGTTGCGCAGCTTCGCGATCATCGCCCCCTCAACCGCCCGCTCGAGGTCGGCGTCGTCGAAGACGATCACGGGCGCGTTGCCGCCCAGCTCCATCGAGGTCCGCATCACCCGGTCGGCGCACTGGGCAAGCAGCCGCTTGCCGACCGCGGTCGAGCCGGTGAAGGAGAGCTTGCGCGCACGCCCGTCGTCGATCAGCGCCCCCACGACCTCGCCCGGGGAGAGGGTCGTGATCACGTTGAGCACGCCGTCCGGCAGCCCGGCCTCACGCATCAGCTGCGCGAAGAGCAGGGTTGTGAGCGGCGTCTGCTCGGCGGGCTTGACCACCGTTGTGCAGCCGGCAGCCAGCGCCGGCGCCGCCTTGCGAGCCGGCATCGCGAGGGGGAAGTTCCAGGGGGTGATCAGGATGCAGGGACCCACGGGCTGCTTGCGGGTTAGAACGCGGCCGACGCCCGCGTAGTGGTCCGTGTACTTGCCGGCGACCCGCACCGCCTCCTCGGAGTACCAGCGCAAAAACTCCGCGCCGTAGTCGACCTCGGCCCGCGCCTCGGCCAGCGGCTTGCCCATCTCCATCGTGATCAGCAGGGCGAACTCCTCGCGCCGCGCCACCACCAGCTCGAACGCCCGCCGCAGGATCTCCCCGCGTTCCCGCGGCGGGGTCGCGGCCCAGGACTCCTGAGCGTCGCAGGCAGCGTCAAGCGCGGCGATCGCGTCCGCGACGCCGGCATCCGGAAGCTCGGCGAGGGTCTCGCCGGTGGCCGGGTCCTCGACCGGGATCGAGCCGTTCGTCCCGTCGGTTCGCCACTCGCCGCCGATCAGGTGACCGAGCGGGACGTCGGCGAGGACCTTGGACTCCTGCTCGCTTGTGGTGACCGTGCTGTCGCTCACGCCGCTGTGTACCCCCCGTCCACCGGGATTGACGCTCCAGTTATGTGTGCCGACTCATCCGCGCAGAGGAACGCGACCGCAGCCGCCACCTCCTCCGGCGTTCCGACCCGCTGCTGCGGGATCGCGCTCTCGACCCGCCGGCGCGCCGCCCCGGGGTCGTCGTGGCTTTCGATCCACTCCTCGTAAAGCGGAGTGGCCGTCATCCCCGGCGCGACGGCGTTCACCCGGATCTCGGGGGCGAGCTCGACCGCCGCCCCGCGGGTGAGCGCCAGTAGCGCCCCCTTGGAGGCGCCGTAGAGGCTCATCGTCGGGACCCCGATCGAGGCGAGCCTCGAGGTCACGTTCACGATCGAGCCGGGCCGCCCCCGCTCGCGAAGCTCCCGCGCGACCCTCCGCAGCATCCACAGCGCGCCGAAGAAGTTGGTCTCGAACACGCGCCGGATCTCCTCCTCGGGCGTGTCGACGAGATCGCCGGCCAGGTCGATCCCGGCGTTGTTCACGAGCACGTTCACCCCGCCGAGGCGCTCGGCCGCCTCGACGGCGCGATCGGCGGTCGAGCGCTCGGTGACGCTCCCGGCGACGATCTCGACACCCTCCCCGAGCTCGTCGGCGAGCTTCCTGAGGCCCTCCTCGCGGCGCGCGACCAGCACGAGCGAGGCGCCCTCGTCCTTCAGCCTGCGGGAGATCGCCGCGCCGATGCCGAGCGAGGCGCCCGTGACGATCGCGACCTTGTCATCCAAACGTTTCACCGGCCCGCAGCCTTCTCCCCGCTCAGAGGTCGACCGAATCCAGCGCCTGGCGCAGCACCCCGACGAGCTCGGCGATCTCCTCCTCGGTGATCACGAAGGGTGGCGAGACCTGCAGCGAGTGGCCGACGAGCGGGCGCACGATCACGCCCAGCTCGCGCGCCTTGAGGGCGATCTCGTCGACCACGCCCGGCCGCGCGGAGCGCGCCTCGCGGGAGATCTCGACTCCCGCCAGCAGGCCTCCCGTCCGCACCTCCTCGACCAGCGGATGGCCGGCGAGCTCGCGCACCTTCGCGGCGAACGCCGGCTCCAGCTCGGCCACGCGCTCGACCAGGCCCTCGCGCTCGATGATCTCGAGGTTCTTGAGCGCGGCGACGCAGGCGGCGGGATGGCCCGAGTACGTGTAGCCGTGCCGGAACGCCCCCGCCTCCTGCGACCACAGGACCTCGCGCGCCCGCGGGCCCGCGATCACGGCGCCGATCGGCGCGTAGCCCGAGCTGAGCCCCTTCGCCGTGACGATCAGGTCGGCGTCGAGGTCGTAGCGCTCGCTCGCGAACCACTTGCCCGTGCGCCCGTAGCCGGTGATGACCTCGTCGGCGATCAGCAGGACCCCGTGCTCCTTGAGCAGGTCCTGGACCCCCTCCCAGTAGCCGTCGACCGGCGGGAACACGCCCGCGGCGCCCTGGATCGGCTCGCCGATGAACGCGGCGACGGCTCCCCGGTTCTCCTGCAGGACGCGCTCGAGACCCTCGAGGTCGAAGCGATCCACGTGGACGATGTCCCCGACCAAGGGACCCCAGCCGCTGTGGTTGGGCTCGATCCCGGCCAGCGAGGTGCCGTAGCCGTTCATCCCGTGGTAGGCGCCGGAGCGCGCGACGATGATCGTGCGCTCGGGCTCACCGCGCACGATCCAGTAGCGGCGGGCGATCTTCGCGGCGGTGTCGATCGCGTCGGATCCCCCGCCGCTGGTGAAGAACGCGGCGCTGCCGTCGCCCAGGGGCGCCAGCTGCGTGAGCCGGTCGGCAAGCTCCAGGGCGGGACGGTTCGCGAACACGTCGAAGATCTGGTAGCTCGCGAGCCGCTTCATCTGCTCGGCGACGGCCTCGGCGATCTCCTCGCGGCCGTGCCCCACGTTCACGTACCAGAGCGCGGCCGTGGCGTCGAGGTAGCGCTTGCCGTCCTCGTCGTAGAGCCACACGCCCTCGGCCCTGGTGATCACGAGCTCGTTCCCCTGGACCGCGCTCATGGCGGCGAACGGGTGCCAGAGGCGGGTCTGGAGGCTGACGGCGGCGGATCCGGCGGCGGAAGAAGTCAAGGCATCACCTCGGAGCTCGGGGAAACGGTGGACGCCGCGCACGGGTGCGCGAGTTGTACGATCATCATATTAATTTCCGACCGGCCAGTCGGAACCCCGGCCGACGTGCCTCCCGGCCGCGCCTAGGAGCGGAACCAGGGCAGATCCGAGAGCACCTCTCTGAAGAGCCGCTCACGGAAGCGCTTGTAGCGGCGCGGGTCCGTCGTCGCCGCGAAGTGGTCGATCATCGCCCGCTCGGTGCGCTCGGGGTCGCGCGCCTTGAGGCCGTAGAGGATTGGGCGATGGGTGGGAACCTCCCAGTCGCGCTTCACGTTCCAGCGCGGCGGGGCCGAGCTGATCAGGATCACCTCCGCCATCGGCTTGAGGAACAGCTCGAGCGCGGGCTGGTGCAGCGCCTTGATCAGGCCAACGTGGAAGGCGAGGTGTGCGTCGCGCGCCACCCCCCAGTCACGGCGCTCCACAGCTTGCGTGAACTCCTCGAGCGACCGCTCCAGGGCCTCCCAATCCTCCTCGGTCCCGCTCTCGGCCGCGAGGGGAACCAGCCGGATCTCGATCGTCGCCCGGGCGGTGATCACGTCGTTCATCGTCAGATCCGAGCGCCCCAAGAGGGCTAGCAGGGCGCGCGTGAACGCCTGGTCGCTGGGCTCGGCGACAGTCATCCCCGATCCCTGACGCACCGTGACCAGTCCCCGGGCGACCAGGGTCCGCACCGCGTCCCGCACAACGCTGCGGCTCACGCCCAGCATCTCCCCCAGCTCGCCCTCGGTCGGCAGCCGCTCGCCGGGCCGCAGCCTGCCGCTCAGGATCTGCCGCTCCAGCTCGGAGGCGACCCTGTCGCTCTTCAGGTCGTCGCCCGGGGGGCCGAGCAGCAGCTCGGACACCCACGGGGAGGCTGGGGAGGATTTCGGACGACCGCCGTTCACAACCGCGCTGACCGCGACCCCTCGACCGAGGCCGCGAGTCACCGACCCGGGATCGTATCCGCGAGCGCTCGGCCCGCCGCGGCCGCGCACGCGCGGGCGTAGGCGAGCGGCGGGCGGCCGACCTGGGCGGTGAACTCGCGCGTGAAGTGCGACTGGTCGGAGTAACCCAGCTCGAAGGCGAGCGCCGCGAGGTCGTCGGCTCCGGCGGCGATCCGCTCCGCGGCCTCGTGGACGCGGTAGTGCTTGAGCACCCACTTCGGCCCCACGCCGACGTAATCGCGGAAGGCGCGCTGCAGCGTGCGCGGCGTGATGCCGTGCCGCTCCGCCAGCTTGGCGACCGTCGTGCGGACGGGCGACCTCAGCATGTCCTCCGCGACCGCGCGCACCAGCTCGTAGCGCGGATCGGGCGGCGGCAGCCGCTCGAGCAGGAAGGCCTCGACCGCCTCGATGTGCGCGGCGGGGTCGCCCGCGCGGGCGGCGAGCTCGAAGTCGAGCCGGGTGCCGGGCTCGCCGAAGACCTCGCCAAGGCCGGCGCTGCGGCCGTTGAGCTCGCTCGCGGGACGGCCGGTGAAGGCCGCGAAAGCGCCGGGCCTGAACTTGGTGCCGACGGCGAGCGCGCTGCCGCTCAGGCGGTGGTGTGAGCGGGCGAGCGGGATGCCGTGGACCGCGATCAGCCCCGGCTCGCTCACGAGGTTCACGCACGGGTGCGGGAGGATCGCCTGCACGAACTCCTCCCCGGGCGGCAGCTCCCAGCGCACGATCCAGTGTCGCGCGATCCACGGCTCCAGATCCGGCGCGGGCGCAAGCCGCTCGAGCGAAAAGCGCGCCAGCCCCGCGCCCGGCTCGAGGATTCCGTGGGTGCTGTCGCGCGGGCGCGCCACCTCGTCGCATTCTTCCAAGACCGCCCACAGCCGCCGGCGTAGCGTGTCGCGCATGGAGAAGGTCGCACGCTACGGACGCGCCAAAGCCAAGCCGGGGCGGGGCGAGCGCCTCGGTCGCATGCTGCTCGCGGCCGCGGAGGAGATGCGCGCCGAGCCCGCCTGCGAGCTCTACCTCGTAAGCCACGAGGCCGACGATCCCGACACCATCTGGGTAACCGAGCTCTGGCGCAGCCAGCGGGATCTCGACCGCGTGCGCGAGGGGCTGCGCGGCCGGGCGGAGGTCGGCGCGGTGTTGGAGCTGACGGAGAGCTTCGAGATGATCGAGCTAAACCTCCTCGGCGGCGTCGGTCCTTAAGAGACGAAGGAGAAGCGATGAGCGGATACGCCAAGCACAACCTGCTCGAGACCGAGGATTCGGCGGCGAAGTTCGGCTTCGGCCACGTGGGCGAGGCCCGCTTCCCCAGTGAGGATCTGGGCACCGAGCAGACCGGGCTCAGCCTGCACACGATCAAGCCCAACCAGCGGCAGGCCTTCGGCCACCGCCACGCGGAGGTCGAGGAGGTCTACGTCGTCCTGCGGGGCTCAGGCCGAGCGAAGCTGGACGAGGAGATCGTCGAGCTCTCCGAGCGCGACGCGCTGCGCGTGGACGCGGACACCTGGCGCTGCTTCGAGGCCGGCCCGGACGGGCTCGAGCTGCTCGCGATCAGCCCCCGCCGCAAGGACGATCGCGGCGAGATGCAGATGGATTGGTGGAAGGACTAGCGGCCTCAACCGAACCGCCGGCGTCGCTAGGATTCGGCCTGCCCGCCGGAGTAGCTCAGTTGGTTAGAGCAGCGGAATCATAATCCGCGTGTCGGGGGTTCGAGTCCCTCCTCCGGCACTGACTGGAAAGCCCTGCATATCGCGGGGTTTTTCTCGTTCTCGAGCGGCTGACGTCGTCCGCCCGGCTCGCGGCAAGCGTTTGGCGCGCGAGGATGGGGGGCGTTAGGCTGGCGCCGCGATGAGGCGCCTCGTTGCGACCTGTGCGCTCGTCACGGCGCTCCCCCTCGGCGCCTGCGGCTCCGGCGAGGAGCGACTGGGGGACGCCGCCGCAGCGCAGACGAGCCCCGCGACGCAGGCCGTATCCACGATCACCGGCGAGTACAGGGACGAGCTCGCGACGATCTGCAAGCGGAAGGGCAAGTCGATCAGGCGCTGGATAAGCCAGATCGACGACGTAAGCATCGCCCAGACGGGGACCCTGCAGACCGCGGCCTGGCTCGCCGCGCGCGACCTGGGCAAGCTGATCGAGGCGCTCGAGGGGGTCCCCGCCCCGGACCCCGAGGCCGAGTCAGCGGCCCGCGCAATCACCGAGAGACTGGACGAGCTTCGTGAGACCCAGCAGACGATCGCCGACACGATCGAGCAGGCCGCGCTCTCCGGCTCCCCGGCCCAGATGCAACTGCAGATGGAGTCCGTGATCACCCGGGTCGAGAACGTGCCGATCCAGACCGAGGCTCTGGTCGAGGTCGCCGAGCAGGCGGGCGTCGAGCCCTGCGGGATCTTCAAGCCGCGCGACTAGGGCGCGCGTCAGCGCCCGGCCGCGCGCGCGAGATCCCGCCGCAGCAGGCCGCCCATCAGCTCGAACGTCCCCTGGCTGCGGGAGTCGTAGACCGGGTGCCCTCCGCCGGGATAGATGAAGAGCGGGTAGATCATCCGGAAGCCGTGACGGTGCTGAGCCTGCGCCCAGCGTCGCAGCAGATCCAGCTGGGTATCGCGGCTCAAGCCCGCGAAGACGCGGCCCGCCTGGTGCGGCACCTCGAGCTTGAGCACGGGCATGGCGTGCGGGCGACGGCGGCGCACCTCGGCGACGAAGCGCCGGTCGGAAGGCGTCAGCGCTCCCCGGCGACCTGCGGCCGCCGCCCGCACGCGCCGCAACACGACCGCTCGGGGCGCTACCAGCAGCCTGAAGCGCCGGGCGTGGGCGAACGCGCCGCGAGGCAGGTTCTTCGCGCTGCCCACCCCGCTGGCGTTGATCATCGTCCGCCAGCGGCCTGCGGAGCAGCCGCTGCCCTTCGTGATGCGGCGGTTGATCGCGTGGGCGCGCGGAGCCTCGGCTACGAAATCCAGGAACAGCCAGTCGTAGAGGCCGTGGACATCGGCGCGCTTGATCCGGCAGGCGTGGCGGACCACCTCGTCCGGCGAGCGTCGTCGGCGGCGCCCATCGCGGATCTCGCGGGCGATGTTGAGGGCGGCGCCGATCTTGATCCCGGCGTCGCGCAGGCGCAGTAGCTGCGCGAGCACCTCCGGATCGTTCGGCTGCAGGGTCGGGCAGAGGTCGCGAACGCAACGGTTCGGCGGCTGCGTCAGCCGCAGGTGCGTCGGGCCGAGGGCGAGGATGTCGTCGATCACAGAGAAGTCCGGCTCGCCCGAGGGCAGGCGCGGACCGGTCCAGTCCCCGTAGTGGTCCAAGAGCATCGCGTAGGCGATCCCGCCGATCCTGGGACGGCGCGCGGGCGCACGGCAGCGCGGCCGGCGGTGGCAGGTCGCGACTCGCTCGGCCGCGACGAAGCCCGCGTTCTCCGCTGTCGCACGGACGCCGTGCCCCTCCGACGCCTTCGCGTGGAGAGCGCAGAGGGCCGTAACGGCGGCGAACAACAGTGGGGCGAGGGTCCTGCGCATGGGTGAGCGTCCCGCTCCCGACCTGTTCCCACCGATGCCACGCCGTGAAACCGCCGTGGGCGCCGGAAACGTCCGACGGCGCCGACACGCGCCCAGGAAAGCGGGGGCCGCAGGCCCGCCGTTCGTCTCCGCGCGCTCTACGATTCCCCGCCCTGTCGTCGGAGCGGGAGCGTCGAGCAAAGGGGGTTACATGGGACTTGTCAACACGCGTTTCGCGGGGCTCAGGACCCGGGTCAGGGCGGGGCTTGTGATCGCCGCGGCCGGCTCACTGGCGCTCTGCGCCACACAACCCGCCGACGCCGAGGCGGCCTCCAAGCCGAGGTGCTTCGGCAAGCCGGCCACCATGGTGGTGCGCGGCAAGAAGGCCCGCGGCACCAACGGCCCCGACGTGATCGTGGTCGCGCGCAAGGAGGGCGCGCGGGTACACGGAAGGGGTGGAGACGACCTGATCTGCGGCGGGCCGGGCAACGACATCCTGAACGGGGGCCGAGGCGACGATCGCATCAAGGGCGGCGACGGCCACGACCGGCTCGTCTCCGGGCCGGGACGGGACGTGCTGCGCGGCCAGCGCGGCCTCGACTCCTTCCAGCTGAAGGGCAAGCGCAACCGTCACGACGCCAAGCCCGATGAGCCCGTGCTCCGCACGTCGGTCGAGTACGTGCGGCTCTTCCTCGAGGTGTTCGGGAACGGCGCCGTCACGGGCGGGGGGATGAACTGCACCAACATCTGCCCCGTCCCGCTGCCGAAGGGCTACCAGATCACGCTCACGGCCAAGCCCAACCCCGGGGCCACGTTCCTCGGCTGGGAGGACGACTGTGCGGGCGCGGGCACCAGCTGCTCGCTCACGATGAACCGCAACCACAGCGTCAACGCGAGGTTCACGGACTAGCCCGGCGACCCCGTGCGCTAGTCGAGCGGGACGAGGCCGCTCGGTGCGAGCGAGGCGAGCAGCGCGTCCAGCTTCCGCACCGGGCGGCCCTCGTCCTGCGCCCTCTCCTTGCGCGCCACCGCGCGCTTGACCAGGAGCCCACCGAAGTAGCGGACCGGCTCGGGTGGCAGCCCGCCCGGCGGGTTGCGCACCAGCCCGCAGCCCGACCACTCGTCGTCGATTCCCAACGCCAGCGAGGCGAGGATGCGGCCGCCCAGGACCGAGGGCCCGACGCCGTTCCCCGAGTACCCCAGCCCACACAGCAGGTCGGGCCGCCCCAGCGCCGTGAAGAACGGCAGCCCGTCGACGGTGCGGTCGATCGGGCCGGTCCAGTAGGCGTCGATCGGGTGCGCGGCGAGCTCGGGGTAGGTGCGATGCAGGCGCTCCGTGACCCAGGTGCGCCGCCGCGCCGTGCCTGCCACCCCAACCCGCCCGCCGAAGGCGAGCGCCGATCCTCCCTTGCCGAAGATCACGCGCCCGCTGCTGGTGGTCCGGTAGTAGTGGACCATCAGGCGCGAGTCGGAGATCGCCACCCCGTCCGTCCAGCCGATCCGCTCCAGCACCTCCGGAAGCTCGGGCGTGGCCACGACGTCGCTGCCCATGACCACGAACCCGTTGCGCAGCTCGCGCAACCTCGCCGCCCAGGCGTTGAGCGCCAGCACGACCCGCTCGGCGCGCACGCGCCCCAGCGGCGTGCGCACCGCGAGCTGCGCCTCGCGCTCGAGCCCGACCATCGGCGAGCGCTCGAAGATGCGCACGCCCTTCTCCTCCGCCACTCGCGCGAGGCCGCGCGCCAGCTGGGCCGGGTGCATGGTCGCCGTCACCCCCTCGAAGACTCCCTCCAGGTGCGCGGCGGAGCCTGAGCGGCGCCGGACCTCCTCCGGGTCGAGGCGGGCGAACGGCGACTCCCCGGCCTGCTCGATCGCGGCGATCGTGCTCTCCCAGGCACCGCGCTGGGCGTCGTTGGTAGCCACCCAAAGCCAACCGTCGAGGCGGTAGTCGGCGTCGATCCCGTGCTCGGAGCACACCCGCCCGATCTCCCTCACCGCCTCGGCCGAGGCGCGGGCGAGCCGCACCGCCTCCTCCGTGCCGCAGACCTCGCGCAGGTTGAGGAAATGGTGCCCGAGGGTCATCGCGAAGCCGCCGTTGCGCCCGCTCGCGCCCCCGCCACATACGTCGCCCTCGACGACCACGACGTCGGCCGCGGGATCCGACTCCTTGATCCGAAGCGCCGTCCACAGGCCGGTGTACCCGCCGCCGACGATGCAGATGTCAGCGCGCTCCTCCCCCGCCAGGGCCGGGCGGGGGGACTCGCCCTCAAGCGCGTCCTCGAGCCACCAGCTGCGCCTGTGTCGTTCGCCCGTCATCGCGTTCGGCAAAGCCAAGGAATCATTGCCGCCCGCCGCCTGCGCCGGTCGGCTCGCGTGAGTTGGGGATCGACCGTCCCGCAGCTATCCGCGCTCGCGCGGGCGCACCGTCCGCGCGCTGGGCGTGGGCTCAAGCCCCCAGCTCACGATCCGCTCGGGGTGGATGCGGATCAGGGGCGTGGGTAGCGCGATCGCCTCGCCGCGGCCGCGGATCTCGATCCCGCGCGGGTGCCAGGGATCCTCGCTTTCGATGTCATCGATCACGATCGCCGCGCGGCCCGTGCGCGCGACGTCGCGGAACTTCTTGGTCTGGGTCAGGTCGCGCCCGCCGACGTCGATCGTGTCGCGCGCCGCGTTGTAGATGTAGGCGACCGGCACCACGTGCGGGGTGCCGTCGGGCCCCACCGTCGCGATCCGCGCGAGCTGACGCCCGCCGCGCAGGTAGCGCAGTTCGGCTTCCCTGAAGACGCTCATGCGGCGACCCTAGTCGCCGGGGCACTCTCGCCCCCTGATGAACTCGCGCACCGCCGGGTCCTGCTCGATTGTGGCCTGGTCGAGCGCTTCCCCGGTCGGGAGGCACAGGGCGAAGCCGAGCAGCGCCACGTCCCAGCCGACGCCGGTCGCCCCGGGTCCGTACCGCGCCCAGCGATCGTCGTCGGGGACGAGCCCCCGATGAGCCAAGGCGTTGGCGCCGGTCTACGGGGAAAGCGGCAACCGACGAAAGGATGGACGAGATGAGGAAGCTCGTAGCGGTGTGCCAGCTGACCCTCGACGGCGTCATGCAGGGCCCCGGCGGACCGGAGGAGGACACCAGCGGCGGTTTCGGGGTCGGCGGCTGGTCGTTCGGCTACTTCGACGACGCGCTGGCGGGGCTGGTGCGCGAGGAGCTAGCCAAGCCCTTCGACCTCGTGCTCGGGCGCAGGACGTACGAGATCTTCGCTTCCTACTGGCCCCATCGCGACGGGCCGATCGCCGACGCCCTCAACGGCGCGCGCAAGTACGTTGCCTCGCGCACCCTTGACCGGCTCGACTGGGGGCGCTCGGAGCTGCTGGAGGGCGACGTCGCAGAGGCGATCCGGGAGCTCAAGCGCAAGCCGGGCCCCGACCTGATCACCCAGGGCAGCACCGACCTTCTTCAGACCCTGCTCGCGGCCGACCTCATCGACGAGTTCCGCCTCTGGGTCTTCCCCGTCCTCGCCGGCTCAGGCAAGCGGCTTTTCGGCTCGGGCACCCGCCCCGCCGGGCTGCGGCTCGTGGGCACCGCCAGCACGCCCAGCGGCGTGATCGCCTCCACGTACGTGCGCGACGGTGAGATCCGCCGGGGTTCGATGCCGGCCAAGGAGGCGGCCGAGGCGTAGCCGCGCCGGATCCGGCCGTGCTCGGGGCCGGCTCTCCCCTCCCCCTGCCGTCACACCTGAGCGCCCTGCCACGTCTCAGTTGTTGAGGCTCGCGGTTTCGCATGCCGTCGCGGGCCCGAGAACAGCGCCGCCGCGACCGGCGGCGGCGCGCCAACCGAAAGGGGCATCGAGATGGATCCCACGACGAGCCGCGAGGCAAAGCTGCGGACCGCGACGGGGATCCTGGCCGCCCTCACCGCGGTCGGAATCCTCCTGATCGCGCTCGCTCCCCTCGCGATCCCGATCCTGGCGCTGGCCGCGCTCTTCCTAGCGCCCATCGCGCTGCTTCCGATCGTCGCCCTGCCCTTGGTGCTACTCGTCCACATAGCCGTCAGACTGCGCCGCGGCTCGCGCGATCGCAGGCGAGAGCGGGAGATCCGGCCGGCGGAGACGAAAGACAGGAGCACTACGGCGCCCATCGCGGGGCGCCCCGTGCCGCACTAGCGCAGCCAGGGCCTCCCCGCCGCGGTCTACGCGGCGGCGACGCTGCGCGCGACCTCGAAAAGCTCCTCCGGCATCGGAACCGGCAGGCGCCAAGTGAAGGCGACGGGTCGCTCGCCCCGGTGGTCTACGTACTCGACCGGGCCCAGGAACGTGTACGGCGTGGTCCCGAGTTCGAAGCGCTTGCTCTCGCGCACGAACAGGAGCACGTTCGTTCTCTCCCGGCGATGGTTGATGTACCGCTGCACGGCAGGCTGACCCGTGTGCTGTCGCCACTGGGACTCCCAGTGGAAGAGCTCGCGGCTGATCGCGTAGTCGCGATACATCGTGGTCGGGGAGTAGTCCCGCTCGGACTTGCGCAGATCGACGAAGAAGACGTCACTTCGGGCTTGGGGCACCCACAGGACCCCAGCCTGGGGCGACTTCGGCCCCTCCGCCCCGAGGGCCGCCACTACCTCCTGTCGCGTGTAGCGCGCGTGCAGGGCGAGCGGGATCTCCGTCGCGAGCGCCGACGGCCTCGGCAGGGTGCTGGAACGTTCATCGAGCACGGCGAGCAGCTCCACCAGCTCGGCGCGTACCGCCCCGTCGCGCCACAGCGCGTCGAGAAACGAGGCGAGCTCGGACGGATCCGAGGCGCGAGAGCCGAGCCCCCAGGCGAGCATGCGCAGGAGGCGCAGGTGTCGTTCGTCCAGGTCCGCCGGGTCGACCGGCGCCGCGGCGCGGAGGATCTTCGTGTACCAGCCGACACGCTCGGGGTCGTCGATGTGCGTGAGCCGCTTCAGAACCCTGAGCGTCCGGCGGCGAAACTCCAGATCACTCTCCGGCGGAACCGGCTTGCCGGCCTCGCTGCGCAGCTCGGTCCAGCTGCCGCGTCGGTACACGTCCTCGAGCCGGTGGTCAGTGCGCTCCAGGAACTGGCGCAGGGTCACGTCGTCCGGCTCGCGGCGTAGATCCGCGGCGAGTTCCCTCCAGTAAGACCGGCGCACGGCCGCCCTGAGGTTGTCGAGGATCAGCTCGCGGCTTTGCCGGTCGAGATCGACCGTGCAACCGGCGGGCAGGAACGGGAAGCCCTCCTCGACCTGCTCAATCATGGGCTTTCTGCGTGGATCGAGGATCGCTCTCAGGCGATCTTCGAAGCGGAACTCGCGGCGATGCTGACCGATCAGGTCGATCACGGTGAGGTGACTCTTCCCCTCGGCGCGGCGCAGGCCTCGGCCAAGCTGCTGTGTGAACACGGTCGGCGAGGCGGTGGGGCGCAAAAGGAGCACAGTGTCGACGTTCGGCACGTCGACGCCCTCCCCCAGCACGTCGACCGAGAAGACGCAGCGCAGATTCCCTTCCTGCAAGCGGCGCAGCTGCCTCGCGCGCTCCTCGGGGGGATCGTCGCCGGTCAGCGCCACGCTCTCGAATCCGTGCTCGGTGAACTTCCGCGCCATGTAGCGCGCGTGGTCCCGGGAGACGCAGAACCCCAGCGCCCGCATCGACCCGGGGTCGCGCACGACCTTCCGGATCGCGTCCAGCAGCCTGCGCACGCGCACCTCGTCGCCCGTGTAGAGCCTCGAGAGCTCCTCGGTGACGTAGCCACCGCGGCGCCAGGTGAGATCCGTGAGGTCCGTGCCGTCGGCGACGCCGAAGTACTGGAAGGGCACGAGGAAGCCCTGATCGATCGCCTCCCAGAGGCGCAGCTCCACGGCGATTCGCCCGCCGAACCATTCGGTCACGTCCTTGCCGTCGAGACGCTCCGGCGTAGCGGTGAGGCCGAGGAGCTCTAACGGTTCGAGGTGGTTAAGCAGGCGGTCGTAGGTGGGCGCGGCCGCGTGATGGAACTCGTCGATAACGACCACGTCGAAGGCGTCAGGCTCGACCGAGCGCAGACGGTCGGCGTGCAACGACTGCACGCTGGCGAAGACGTGCCGTCCGTACGCCCTCCTTCCCGCGGCGTGCAGCTCCCCGAACGAGCCGTCGCGCAGGACGGCGCGGTAGGTCTCCAGTGCTTGGTGAAGGATCTCCGCACGATGGGCGACGAACAGGAGGGATAGGTCCCGCTCGTAGTAGCGGCGGAGCTGCTTGTAGTCGAGCGCAGCCACCACCGTCTTGCCGGTCCCGGTCGCCGCGACCACGAGATTGCGATGCCGGTCGTGGCGATCGCGCTCGACCATGAGCACCTCGAGCATCCGGCGCTGATGGGGGTAGGGCCTGACGTCGAGATTGGCGAACGTGACCGTCGAGGACTCACCGCGCGAGCGCCGGTCGAATTCGCGCAGGGCTCGCTCGAGCTCCTCGCCGTTGCGCTCCGGGTGGTACGGCTCGAAGTGCTCCGATGCCCAGTGGCTCTCGAACGTCATCCGGACGCGGTCAATCACGTGCGGGGCGTCGACCTGCGAGAGCCGGACGTTCCACTCAAGGCCGTCGAACAACGCGCTGTGCGAGAGGTTTGACGAGCCCACGAACGCCGTGGTGAGGCCGGAGCGCCGCTCCAGAAGCCACGCCTTGGCGTGAAGCTTTGTCGTGCGGGCATCGAACGCCACCCTCACCTCGGCGCCGAGCCGCACGAGCTCGTCCACCGCCTTCTTCTCGGTCACGCCCATGTACGTAGTCGTGATCACGCGGACTCGGCCGCCCCGCTCGATCACCCCGCGCAGGGCTTCTCGGACCTGCACCACACCTGACCAGATCACGAAGGCGCAGATCAGGTCCACTTCGTCCGCGCTCGCGAGCTCCGCCCGCAGCTCCGAGCCGATGTTCGGCTGGCCCTCGGCGTTCACGAGCAGATCGCTCTGGCTGAAGGGGGTCGCGGGCGCACGCGGCAGCTCGACCACTTCGCCCAGAGGCGAGCGGTCCTTGATGCCGCCGAGGATGCGCGGAGGGAGCGCGACTTCGTCCCGCGCGGCTGCCTCGCGGTCCGCTAGCCGCAGCAGTTCATTCACCAGCTGAGCCTGCTTCTCCGCGTCCGGCCCCTCCAGTCCCTCCTCGAGCCCGGCGAGGGCGCGGCGGACGACCTGCGCGAGATGGCGCACGAGGCGCTCGGGTGCCTCCGCGGGGTCCAGCCGACGTTGATCAACCAGCTCGTCGTCAAGCTTCGCGAGCTCTGCCTCCAGCCAGCGTGTGATCAGGTGGTCGCGTGGCCCCGGATCCAGCGCGCTCACGCGCGCCACCCTACCGCGACCGCGCCCGGTTCCGCGCACGCGACTACGGAAAGCACCCCCTACGCCGGCACGAGCACGATGAGGATCACCTAGACGACGATGTTGACGAGCCCAGCTGTGCGCGTCCATCCAGTCGCGCACCCACGGCATCGCCTTGCTTGGCGCGATGCTCGAGAGCCACGCGCCCTCTGTCTCACACGCCTCCCAGCGCGACGGCTACCAGGCAGCGGGCGCGCTTATCGGGACCGCGCCCAGTCTCGGCTCAGGCCGGCCGCGTGCGCGTCGGCGGGGCCTTGGCCGCCTCCGCCTCCCGCGCGAGCCTCTCTTCGCGCTCGTGCGCCTCGCTCGAGCGCTCCGCCTCGTCGGAGGCGAACATGAAGAGCCCGTGCAGGATGTAGAGGCAGAGCGCGAACATCGCGAGCGACCACCATGGGAAGGAGCCGCCGATCGAGAACAGCGCTCCGATCGCGCCCAGGGACGCCGCGACTATTCCGACCATCACGCCGTACGCGTTCCCGGCCGCTAGCGAGAACCCGCCGGTGAGCTGGATGATCCCGAGGATGATCAGCACCCAACCGAGCGTGTTGAGGTTGTCGAGGATGTACCTCGTGTCGTTGACGAAGATGCTCGCGTCCGCCAGCGCGCCGATCCCGTAGATGATGTTGAGCGTGCCCAAGATCATCAGCAGGATCGCCGTGAACATGACGCGGCCCGCACCTCTCACCATGGGAACTCCTCCTGATCCCAGCCACGCCTGATGCGCGGCCCATTGCCCCGACCCTAGGTCCCATCGACCGCGCACGGTGGGCGCATACTCCACGTGAGGGGTAGAAACGTGACCGAGGACTGGTTACGCCACGGAACGCCGCCGGCCCCACACGTCCAGCCCCGCCCCCGCACGGCTTCGCCGCGGGCGGGGCGATAACTTGACCGCGATGCGCGCGGCTGTGCTCGAGAAGGTTGGCGGCGTACCCAGGGTCCGGGAATTCGAGGACCCGAGCGCGACGGATTCGGGCGTGGTCGTCGATGTGGACGTCGCCGGGCTCAACCCCGTTGACATCGCCACGGCCGGGGGCCTGATGGGCGAGATCCCGATCCCTTCGGTGGCCGGGCGCGAGGGCATCGCGCGCCTGGACGGGCGGCGCGTGTACTTCGAGCGGTCGCTGCGGCCCTTCGGTTCGTTCGCGGAGCGCACCCTGATTGACCCCAGCCAAGTGATCGAGGTGCCGGAGGGCGTAGCCGACGAGCTCGCGGTCGCGTTCGGGATCGCCGGGCTCGCCGCCTGGCTGCCGCTCTCCTGGCGCGCCGAGCTCGCCGAGGGCGAGGACGTCGTGGTGCTCGGCGCGAGCAGCGTGGTCGGGCAGATCGCTGTCCAAGCCGCCAAGCTGCTTGGGGCCGGGCGCGTGGTCGCCGCCGCCCGCGACGAGGGGATGCTGCGGCGTTGTCGCGAGCTGGGCGCCGATGAGACCGTGAGCCTGCTTGGCGGGCGCGAGGAGATCGCGGAGCGGCTGCGTGAGGCAACCGGCGGGGGCCCGAGCCTCGTCCTCGACATGCTCTGGGGCGAGCCCGCGCTGGCGGCGCTGGACGCCCTGGCGCCGCGCGGGCGCCTGGTTCAGATCGGCAACTCCGCCGCGCCGCAGGCCGAGGTCGCGCCGCGAGCGCTGCGCCGCAAGCTGGCCTCGATCCTCTTCTACATCAACTTCCAGGCGCCACTCGAGGCGAAGGCCGAGGCGTTCCAGCGGATGTGCCGGCACGCGCAGGCGGGCGAGCTGCACGTGGACGTCGAGGTCGTCCCGCTCGACCGCATCGGCGAGGCCTGGGAACGCCAGCAGGCAGGGCCCCATCGCAAGCTCGTGATCCGCCCGTAGCGCGAACGCGCGGGCGAGCCGGGGGCGGATCGGGCGGCGCCGCATCCTGGCGCGGGGGACGCGGCGACCCCGGGGGTGCCGTGCTAAGTCGTCCGGGGCAGCAGCCGCAGCCGCCGCAACAACTGGGCGTTGGCCGCCACCACGATCGTCGAGGCGCTCATCAGGATCGCGCCGACGGCGGGTGGCAGGACGACGCCCACGGGCGCGAGCACGCCCGCGGCGAGCGGAATCGCAACGCCGTTGTAGCCCACCGCCCAGGCCAGGTTCTGCAGCATCTTGCGGTAGCTGGCCAGCGAGAGCTCGAGCACCCCGACCACCCCGCGGGGGTCGGACGAGGCGAGCACCACGCCCGCCGACTGGATCGCCACGTCGGTGCCCGCACCGATCGCGATGCCGACGTCGGCGCGGGCCAACGCCGGGGCGTCGTTGACCCCGTCGCCCACCATCGCGACCACGTGCCCGCGGCGCTGCAGGTCGGCGACGTGCGAGTCCTTGTCCTGGGGCAGCACCTCCGCGAAGGCCTCGTCGATCCCCAGCTCCGCGGCGACCGCGTCGGCCACCTGCCGCGCGTCGCCGGTGATCATCGCGACCCGCAGGCCGCGCTCGTGCAGCTCGGCGACCGCCTCACGCGCCTCCGGCCGCACCCTGTCGGCGACGGCCAGCGCGCCGGCGACGCGCCCGTCGCGCACCACGTAGAGGATCCCGGCGCCGCGCGCCCGCCAGCGCTCGAGCTGCGTGCTGAGCGCGTCGGGGACCGAGGCCCGCAGCTCGGCCAGTAGAGCCGGCCCGCCCACGGCCACGCGCTCGGCGCCGACCCGCGCCTCGACGCCGCGGCCCGGCAGCGCGCGAAAGCCCTCGGCCGCGGGCGGGCTGCCGTCGCGCTCGCGCGCCGCGGCAACGATCGCGCGGGCGACGGGGTGCTCGCTCGGCGCCTCGACCGCGGCGGCGAGCGCGAGCAGTTCGTCACCGCCAGCGCCGTCCGCCGTCGCCACCCCGACCACCGCGTGCTCGCCGCGAGTGAGCGTTCCCGTCTTGTCGAAGAGCACGGTGTCGACGCTGCGCATGCGCTCGAGGGCGAGCCGGTCGCGCACCAGCACGCCGGCGCGCGCGGCCAGCGAGGTCGAGATCGCGATCACGAGCGGGATCGCCAGGCCGAGGGCGTGCGGGCAGGAGATCACGAGCACGGTCACGGTCCGCGCCACCGCATCCCCCGCCTCGCCCAGCGCCGCCCAGACGGCGAACGTCAGGGCGCCCACCCCGACCGCCACGTAGAAGAGCGCGGCGGCGGCGCGGTCCGCCAGCGTCTGCGCGCGCGAGCGCGAGCTCTGCGCCTCGGCGACGAGGCGCTGGATCCCCGCCAGCGCGGTGTCCTCGCCGACGGCCTCGACTCGCACCCGCAGGGCCGAGTCGGTAACCACGGTCCCGGCCACCACGCGCTCGCCCGGGCCGCGTGAGACGGGCAGCGACTCGCCGGTGACCATCGACTCGTCCACGTCCGCGGCGCCCTCTAGCACCCGGCCGTCGGCCGGGACGCGGCCCCCCGGTCGCACCAGCACGACGTCGCCGGGCTCGAGCGCGGCGATCGGCACGGCCTCCACGTCCCCGTCACGGAGGCGCTCGGCCTCGTCCGGCAGGAGCTCGGCGAGCGCCTGCAGCGCGCCCCGCGCCTGCCCGACCGCGCGCATCTCGAGCCAGTGGCCGAGCAGCATGATCACGATCAGCGCCGCCAGCTCCCACCAGAACTCGACGTCGAACAGCCCGAGCGTGCTCGCAGCGCTGGCGAGGAACGCGACCGTGATCGCGAGCGCGATCAGGGTCACCATCCCCGGCCTGCGCCCGCGCAGCTCGGAGACGGCGCCGACGAGAAACGGCCAGCCGCCGTAGAGGAAGACGAGGGTGCCGAAGAGCGGCGCCACCGCCTCCTGGACGCCGCTCACGTCCGGCAGCCCGAGCCACTCGCGCAGCATCGGCGAGAAGCCCAGGACCGGGATCGCCAGGGCCAGCGAGACCCAGAAGCGGCGACGGAACGCGGCGGCGCTGTGACCCTCGTGGCCGCCGCCCCCGCCCGGCGCCCCCTTCGCGTGCTCGTGGTGTGCGTTCACTGCGTCGCCTCGGCCGCCTCTACCCCCGGGCAAAGGCGGATAGGCAACGCCGTGCCGAGCCGATCCCCCTCGGCCTGGTCAGCGGAGGATGTGTCGTAGGACGACCAGCGCCAGCGCGCCCACCAGCGCACGCGCGGCGAGCGCGCCGACGTCGACTGCGGGCTGCCAGCGCACGTCGCCCTCGCGGATCACCCAGGCACCGACCGGGCGAGCGCGCAGGCCGTAGCCGCCGCCGCTGCCCGAGCTTCCACCCTCTTCGCTGCCGCCGCCGGCTCCGCCCCCGCCGCGGATCTCAGCGGCGGGGATCAACACGACCCCGTTCCGCTCGATCGGCTCCCCGAAGACCCGCTCCGCGCGCATCGCCTCCTGGGCCTTGATCACCGCCTCCCTGAAGTCCATCTCTCACTCCTTCCACATCGTCTCTGGCTGGCCCGCGATGTCTAACGCACCCCGGCAACGTCACGTACCCACGGCAAGGACGATGCAACGCGCGGCGCTCACCTCGCGGGACGATCCGCGGCGCGGGAGGGCGAAAAGCCGCGGTCCGGGCCGGCGCGCCCTCAGGCCGAAGCCGGCCTGGGCACCGGGCAGGTGTGGATCGTGCGGATCAGTTTGCGCGCCCGCACCGCGTATCCCTGCGGCACCGCGTGGATGCCGTCCTCGCTCAGAAGGTCGGGGCGGCGCTTGGTCAGGCGCTGCCAGTCGAACAGCACGACGTGCCGCCTGGTGGCGATCCTGCGGATCACCTCGTTGAGTGGCTCACGCCGGTCCGGGTTGAGCGTGGCGACGACCATGCAGCGGCGCGGCGTGATCAGCCGCCGCGCGGCGCGCATGCTGCGAGCCAGCCCGGCGGGGCCCACCCGGTCGTCATTGCTGCCCAAGTCAAAGACGACGACGCCATGCGACTCCCGCAGGCGCCGGCGCAAGACCCGCAGCCCCTCGGCGCTGGGGCGTCCGCGCCTGGCGAAGACACGCACCTGCTCCCCGAGCGCGCGCTCGAGGTGCGGCCCGGTCCCAACCTCGAGGCTGTCCCCAACCACCAGGATCGGCACCCGCGCGGCGATCGGGTCGCTGCGACGCTGCCCGCGGGAGGTCCCGGGCTGGGTCGCGCCCGTCCCGCGAGCGACCGCCTGGGCGCTCGTGGCCGGGCCGTGCCGCGATTCGGCCTTGCGCACGGGCGTCGCGTCGGTCAGGAGCACGGCCGCGATCATGACGAGGAGCGCTGCCCCCCATGCCAGGTTCTTCATTGCCTGCCTATTGGATCGTTGACGGGGTGAGGCGGCGCCCCCCAACCGCGCCGGCCGCGAAACATTGAAGCAGGCGGGTCGTCCGCTCTCAGCCCTCAAGCCGCTCGGGCAGGCCGAAGCGACCGAAGAAGTACTCGTACTTGCGAGGGATGATCGGCTGCTCGGGCCAGCGCACGTACGCCTCCGGGTCGGTGGCGGTGGTCTCGCGGCAGATGAACGCGACCACGTCGCTGATGCGATCCCCGCGCAGGGTGAGCACGTTGAGCGCGAACGCGAGGTAGGCCTCCTCGCCAGGATGCCAGCAGTAGAAGCCGAGGGCGGGCTGGCCGTTCGCCACTACCGGCACGTGCCGCCAGCGCCAGCCGGCCAGCGGACCCTTCGGCATCCACTCGAGCAGCGCCTCGGTTCCCCGGTACCAGTAGCGCGCGGGCGGCATCGAGAAGGAGGCGTCCTCGGTCAGCATCGCCACCACGCCCTCCACGTCGTTGCGGTCCCAGGCATCCAGGTAGCGCGCGACCACCTCGCGTACGCCCTCGTCGCCCAGCGCGCGCATCGTCTCCTGCTGGCTGCGCTCCGGCGTGCGCTCCGCGACCGTCTTGCGCGCCCGCTGCAGAGCGCTGTTGACCGCGGCGACGCTCGTGTCGAGCATCGCCGCCACCTCCTTCGCCGAGAAGCCCAGGACCTCCCGCAGGATCAGGGCCGCGCGCTGGTTGGGCGGCAGGTGCTGCAGCGCGGCCACGAAAGCGAGCTCAACCGCCTCGCGCTGCTCGTAACGCGCCTCGGGCGCCGCCGCCCCGCTCGCGAGCTCCAGCGCGTCGTCCGGGTACGGCTCGATCCAGGTCGACTCGGCGACGGGGAGCGTCGGCGGGTCGTGCGGGTCCGCGGGCGGCCCGTAGTCGAGCGGCAGGACGCGCTTGGGGCGCTTCGCGATCAGGTCGAGGCAGGCGTTGGTCGCGATCCGGTAAAGCCACGAACGCAGCGAGCTTCGCCCCTCGAACTTGGCCAGCCCCCTCCAGGCGCGCAGCCACGCGTCCTGGAGCGCGTCGTCTGCGTCGTACGCGGAGCCGAGCATGCGGTAGCAGTGGGCGTGCAGCTCGGCGCGGTAGGGCTCGAGCAGGCGCTCAAACGCCTGCTCGTCGCCACGCGCGGCTGCGGCCAGCAGCGTCCTCTCCTCGGCGGTCTGGCGGCCCGTCTCCAGCGCCACAAAACGCAGCTTAGAGCCAACCACGCTCATCGACGTCCAAGCCGGGTCGGCTCCTTGGGCTGCCAGAGCGCGGCCTCGCCGCCGCTGGGCGTGCGCACAACGCTGCGCCAGCCCGCGACGCCCTCGCGCGGGGCGAGCAAGAGCTCCGCGCCGAGCTCGACGGCGCGGCGGGTGGCGGCCCCGATCTCCTCCACCTGCACGTAGGGCAGCCAGAGCGCCTGAGGGGTCGAGCACTCCACGACCCCGCCCCCGAGCGCCTCCCCAAGCGCAAGCGCGGTGTAGCGCCGCTGCCCCGCCCGCACGGGCTCGGCGCGCCAGCCGAACAGCTGGGCGTAGAACTCGAGGGCCTCCTGCGAGCGGCGGGTGTGCAGCTCCAGGTGGACGACCGGCCGCGGCCGGGGCAAGCGCTGCTCCATACCCCGTCAGACCGCGCCGCGGAGCGAAAGTCATCGGGCGGCCTCGCGTACCGGCGAGCGTCCACCCCTCCCCCTGGCGCGCGCTACCTTCCCCGCGATGATCGCGCTCGTCACCGGTGCCTCCAGCGGGATCGGAGCGGCCGCCGCGAGGCGCCTGGCGCGCGAGCCCGGGGCGCGCCTGGTGCTGGTCGCACGACGGGAGGACCGCCTACGCGCGCTCGCCGAGGATCTCGGGGGCGCCGACGTGATCGCAGTCGATCTGACCTCCGAGGAAGCGCCGGCTCGCATCGCGCGCCAGGTCGAGGAGGAGCACGGCCGGCTCGACCTCCTCGTGAACAACGCCGGCGCCGGCTGGCGGGGCGAGTTCGGCGAGGTCGGCTGGGAGAACGTGCGCCGGCACATGGAGCTCAACTTCGACGCGGTCGTGCGCCTCACCGAGGCGCTGTTGCCCCTCCTGCGCCGCTCCGCGCCCAGCGCGATCGTCAACGTCTCCAGCACCGGCGGCCGGATCGGGCGCGCCGGCACGAGCGGGTACACGGCGAGCAAGTTCGCGCTCACCGGCTGGACCGAGTCCCTCTACCCCGAGGAGCGCCCGCACGGGGTGCACGTGGGGATGGTGCTGCCGGGATTCATCGCCACCGAGGGGTTCCCGCAGCGGGAGCTGCTCGCGAACCCGCTTACCCGCCGCTTCGTCTCCACGCCCGACCGGGTCGCGGAGGCGATCGTCGACGTCGGCCTGCGCGGAAAGCCCGAGCGCTACGTGCCGCGCTACTACGGCGCCGTGCCCGTGCTCAAGGCGCTCTTCCCCTCGCTCGTGCGCAGGCTCACCGGCGGGGGCCGGGTCACGCCCGCCACCAACCCCGGCTCGAGCGAGGGACGCGACCCGTAGGCGACGGTTCGGCGCCAGCGGGCGCGAACGCTCGGTAGCCGGTTCCTCGCTTCCGCTCAGAGGGGCCGCCGCACGCCGACCTCGTCGAGGTGCGCCAGCAGATCGGCCGGGTCGTCGTAGACGCGGAAGGCGCCTGCCTCGACCAGCTCCTCGCGCCCGTAGCCGCCGGAGAGCAGGCCGATTCCCAGCGCCCGGGCCCGCTGCGCCGCGAGCAGGTCCCAGACGCTGTCGCCGACCACGATGCTCTCGCGGATGTCGACCCCGAGCCGATCGGCGGCGGTGAGGAAGAGGTCCGGGTCCGGCTTCGCGTAGCGCACCTGGTCACGCGTGACCAACGGGACGTCCTGGTCGACCCCGAGCAGCGCCAGGGCCCGTTTTGCGTAGCGGGCCTGGCCGCTGGTCGCGATCGCCCACCGGACCCCCTCCTCGCTCAGTGCCTCCAGCAGCTCGGAGGCGCCGGGCAGGGGCCGCACGCTGTCAAGGTGGCGCAGGTAGGCGTCGCCGTGCAGCTGGTTGAGGCGCTCGAGCGTCCCCTCGTCGACCGGCGTGCCCAGCTCGCGCAGGAGCGCGGTCACGAAGAGCCCGCCGCTCATGCCGATGCGCCGGTGGATCTTCCAGACCGAGAGCGGGATCCCGACCTCGTCGAGCGCCTCGCGCCAGGCCAGCACGTGCTGATAGACGCTGTCGAGCAGCGTGCCGTCGAGATCGAAGAGGAACGCCGGTCGGTTGCGGACGGCCGGCGCAGGCGGTTCGTCGTCGCTCACCACGCGCCCATCATCCCAGGCCGCCCCGCCCGCGGCCCAGGGATCCCGCATCGCTACCGGGGTCGCAAGCCCCCTCCGCGGGCCCGGACGGTGGTTTAGGCTGCGCACGGAGGAGGTGAGCGGATGAGCGCGGGCGCGGTGTGCGCAGGCCGCGCGGGGCCCGAGGACGAGACGACGAGAGATGTTCTTCCGCCAGCTCCTGCATGACGATTTGGGCTGCGCGTCCTACCTGGTGGGCAGCCGCGGCCGAGCCGCCGTCGTCGATCCCAAGTGGGAGATCGACGAGTACCTGGAGATCGCCGCGGCCCAGCGCCTGCGGATCGAGCACGTGCTCGAGACCCACAACCACGCCGATCACCTCTCGGGACGCGGGCGTCTGATCGCGGCCACGGGCGCCACCGCGTACATCTCGGCCGCGGCTGACGTCGGCTACGAGCACGTGCCGCTGCACGACGGGGATGAGCTCGAGCTGGGCGACGTGCGCATCCGCGCGCTCGCCACCCCGGGCCACCGTCCCGAGCACATGGCCTTCCTGGTCGGCGACGCCGAGCGCTCGGACCGGCCTTGGTCTTTGCTCGCCGGCGACTCGCTGTTCATCGGCGACAGCGCCCGCCCCGACCTGGCGGTTGAGGCGCGCGCGGGCGCGCGCGGGCTGTTCGCGACCTTCGCGCGCCTGCGGGAACTGGACGACTTCGTCGAGGTGTGGCCGGGCCACATCGGGGGCTCGCTCTGCGGCGGCACCGCGATGAGCCAGAAGCCGAGCTCGACGCTGGGCTACGAGCGCCACGCCAACCCCTACCTCGCGCTGGACGACGAGGAGGAGTTCGTTGCCCGCCTCACCGCCTCGCGCCGCCCGCAGCCACCGAACTTCCAGCGCATCGTCGAGCTCAACCGGGGGCCGCTGTTGACCGAGGCGGCCCGGGTCGACGGCCTAAGCCCAGTCCGCACAGGCGAGCTGCTCGAGGCGGGAGCGACGCTGATCGACGTCCGTGACCCCTACGAGTTCGACGCCGCGCACGTTCCGGGCTCGCTGTGCGTCACCGCGAACCGGGCGGGCGTGGGCACGCGCGCCGCCTGGATGGTCGACCCCGACTCCGACGTCGTCCTCCTCGCCCCGGACGAGGGAGAGGCGCTGCGCGCGGCCCGATGCCTGGAGGCGGTCGGCTTTCGGGCGCTGCGGGGGTACGTGCGCGGCGGAATCGAGGCCTGGCGCGCCGACGGCGGACCACTGGCCGGCATCCCCGCGCTCGACCCCGGCGACCTCGCAGAGCGCCTGCGCGAGGACGCGGTCCTGCTGCTCGACGTCCGCGACGCCGACGAGTGGCAGGCGGGCCACGTGCCGGGGTCGCTGCACGTCCCCTACTACGAGTTGCGCGACGGCCCGCCCCCTCAGCTCGAGCGCGCCGAGCGGCCGGTCGCGGTCGCCTGCTCGGGTGGCTTTCGCAGCGCGCTCGCGGCCTCGGTCCTCGCGGCGCGCGGGCTCGAGCGCGTCGAGCACGTGGCGAGCGGAGGCATCGCCGACCTGCCCGCACACGGCATCGAGCTCATCCGCTGAGCGAGGGGCGTCCGCCGCCACGGTTAGCCTGCGGCGTCGTTGCTCAAGCCAGGGGACCGAATCACGGCGAGGCGATGACGACTAGCGCGCGTCGCAGCGGCCTCGTTACCGCGCTCTGTTGGATCGCGGGCGTCCTGCTGATCCTCGGCGTCGTCGCCACCTACCTCGGCCGCTCGGTGCTCGACGCGGACACGTTCGCCGACCGAGCGACGGCATCGCTAGAGAACGAGGCCGTCCGCGAGGAGATCTCGACCACGATCACGGACAAGCTCGTGATCGGCGCCGATCCGGATCTCGTCGCCGCGCGGCCGCTGATCAACGCCGCGGTCGGGGAGCTGATTGGCGGCAGCGCCTTCCGCAAGCTGCTGCGCGCCGCGCTCAGCGACGTCTACCGCGCCTTCATCGACCACGACGAGGACACGCTCACCCTCACCCTCTCCGACATCGGGGAGGTCGTGCGCGGCGCCCTGCAAGCGCTGGCGCCCCAGGTCGCCAAGGACATCCCCGCTGACGCGGACGTCGACCTGCGGCACGTCAAGCTGCCGGGCCCGATCGCCGACGCCCTGCGCCTCGCCCACGACGTCCAGGCGCTCGGCTTCGTCGCGCTCGCACTCGCGCTGCTCGCCGGCGTCGCCGCCCTGTGGCTGGCCCGCGACCGGCGGCTCGCGGCCAGCAGGATCGGCCTCGCGGTGGCGGTCTCCGGCGCACTGATGCTGGTCGTCCTGAGCGTCACGCACACGCTCACGGTCGGCCGGATCGAGGACACCGCGCTGCGCGACGCGGCCAGCGGCGTGTGGAGCGCGTTCCTGGGTGACCTGCGCAGCGCCTGCCTGGTGCTCGCCGGTTGCGGGGCGCTGGTCGTGGCCGCGGCCACCGCGCTGCTGCGCCCCAGCGAGCACCACCCGCTCGCCCGCGCCCTGGACGCGTTGATCACCACGCCGCGCCGACGCTCCCTGCGGGTCCTGCGAGCCCTCGCGCTCGCGGGCCTGGGGCTGTACGCCGTGCTCTCGCCCCTGCAGGCGGCCGAGCTGGCGGCCTTCCTCACCGGGCTGGGGTTGATCTACGCGGCCGCCACGGAGCTGTTGGCGCTCACGGCCCCGCCCACCCCACAACAGCGGGAGGCCTACGCGCGCCGGGGGATGCGCAAGCTGGTGATCGCCGGCAGCGTCGTCGCTGTGATCGCGCTGGCGGCGGTGATCTTCGTGCGCAGCGGCGGGCTCGAGGAGACCCCAGCCTCGGTCAGCGACCCCGGCTGCAACGGCAGCGAGGACTACTGCGACCGCGACCTGACCGAGCTCACGCTGCCCGCCACACACAACTCGATGTCCGGAGTGACCTACCCGGGCTGGCTGTTCGGCCAACAGGACGACACCATCCCGGCCCAGCTCAAGGACGGGATCCGAGGCTTCCTGATCGACGCGCACTACGGGCGGATGACCGAGAGCGGGCGTGTGCTCACCGACATCAGCGACGCCGGCCTCAGCAAGTTCGAGGAGACCCTCGGGCCGGAGGCGTTCGCGGCCGCGAAGCGCATCCGCGACCGGATCATCAACTCGAAGGTGACTGGGAACCGCGAGGTCTACCTCTGCCACGGCCTCTGCGAGCCGGGCGCCCTGCGCTTCGACGCGGTCGCGAAGCAGTACCGCGACTTCCTCGCCGCGAACCCGAACGAGGTGCTGGTGATCATCATCGAGGACTACGTCGCGCCCGAGGACATCGCCGACGCGATGGAGCGAAGCGGCCTCGACGAGTACGCGTACGCCGAGGACCCGACCGAGGGCCTGCCAACCCTGCGGGAGATGATCGATTCCGGAAAGCGGCTGCTCTTGATGGCCGAGCACGACGCGGGGGACGGCCGGATCCCCTACTACCACGCCGCCTACGAGGGCATCGTGGAGGAGACGCCCTACCACTTCGAGTCGCCGGCCGAGCTGATCGGGAAGGGCAACGTGCGCCGCAGCTGCCGTCCCAACCGCGGAATCGAGGGCTCGCCCCTGTTCCTGATGAACAACTGGGTGGACACGAGCCCCGCGCCCCGCCCCTCCAACGCGGCCCGCGTGAACGCCGCCGAGGCGCTGGAGCGGCGCGTCGAGACCTGCTTCCATCGGCGCGGACGCCTGCCCAACCTGATCGCGGTCGACTTCTACCGCGAGGGCGACCTCTTCAAGGTGGTCGAGTGGCTGAACCAGCGTCCGCGGGAGGACGCTGAGGCTCAGGCGACGGACTGACGCGGGGAGCGATCCGCCCGTGCGGGGACGCGCGGAACCGGCGATATGGGGGCTAGGGTGGCCGCAGGCATGGCGGCTGTGATCGAGACCCGGGGCCTGATCAAAACCTTCGGCCGGACCCGCGCGCTCGACGGGCTGGACCTGCGCGTGGGCGCCGGCGAGATCCACGGCTTCCTGGGTCCGAACGGGGCGGGCAAGTCGACCACGATCCGCATCCTGCTCGGGCTGGCGCGAGCCGACGCCGGCACCGCGCGCGTGCTCGGCCGCGACCCATGGCGCGACGCCGTCGAGCTGCACCGGCACGTCGCCTACGTGCCCGGGGACGTGAACCTCTGGCCGAACCTGACCGGCGGCGAGGCGATCGACCTGCTCGCCGGGCTGCGGGGCGGGATCGACCGGCGCCGCCGCGACGAGCTGATCCGCCGCTTCGAGCTCGACCCGACCAAGCGCGGGCGCGCCTACTCCAAGGGCAACCGGCAGAAGGTGGCGCTGATCGCCGCGCTCGCGAGCGACGCAGAGCTTCTGCTCCTGGACGAGCCGACCGCGGGGCTGGACCCGCTCATGGAGGCGCTGTTCCGCGAGCTCGTGGACGAGCTGCGCGACTCGGGCCGCACGATCCTCCTCTCCAGCCACATCCTCGCCGAGGTCGAGCGGCTCTGCGACCGGGTGACGATCATCCGCCGCGGGCGCACGGTCGAGACCGGCTCGCTGGACGAGCTGCGCCACCTGCGGCGCACGTCGGTGACGGCGGAGACCGAGCGCCCGCCGGACGAGCTAGCGCGCTTGCCGGGGGTGCACGCGGCGGTGGTCCAGGACCATCGGATCGAGCTCAGCGTCGAAAGCGACCGGCTCGAGGACCTCCTGCGGGCGCTGACCAAGCTCGGCGTGCGCTCGCTGATCAGCCGCCCGCCGACCCTGGAGGAGGTGTTCATGCGCCACTACGGCGCGGAGCCGGACGAGGTCGCGTGAGCGCCTTCGCGGGCACGCTGCGGCTGGCGCGCGTGCACCTTCGCCGCGACCGGCTGTTGCTCGCGACCCTGATCGCGGCCTTCGTGGCCACGACGGCGCTCACAGCGGTCAGCCTCGAGGACCTCTACCCCACCAGCGCCGACCGCGAGCGCGCCGCCGAGACCTTCGCGCAAGACCCCGCGATCGCCGCGATCGGGGGCCAGCCGCGCAACCTCGTGACGCTGGGCGGCCTGGTCGCGTTCGAGGTCGGCGTCACCTACTCGGCGTTCGTGGGCCTGATGAGCCTGCTGCTGGTCGGCCGCTACACGCGGGGCGAGGAGGAGGCGGGCCGCACGGAGCTGATCCTGGCCGGGGCCGTGGGGCGGCGCGCGCCGACCGCGGCCGCGCTCGTGGTCGTGGCGGCGGCGGATCTCGCGGTCGGGCTGGGCGTCGCGCTCGCGCTGGTCGCGCTCGGGCTGCCTGCCGCGGGCTCGCTTTCGCTGGGGGCATGGTTCGCCGGCAACGGAATCCTCTTCGCCGGACTCGCGGCGCTCACCGCGCAGCTTTCGCGGAGCAAGCGCGCGGCCAACGGCTACGCGCTGGCGGCGCTCGCGCTCGCCTGGGCGTTGCGCGCGGTCGGCGACGCGGGCGACGGCACGCTCACCTGGCTCTCGCCCATCGGCTGGGGAGAGGAGATGCACCCGTTCTCGGGCGAGCGCTGGTGGCCGCTGGCGCTGATGGCGGCGGGCGCCGCGGCTGCCACCGCGGGAGCGTTCGCCCTGCTCGAGCGACGCGAGGTGGGCGCCGGGCTGATCGCCGACCGGCCCGGGCCGCCCGCCGCCCCGACGTGGCTGGGCACGCCGACCGGGCTGGCGCTGCGCCTGGCGCGCCCGGCGCTGATCGCCTGGGTCGTGGGGATGTTCCTGTTCGGCCTCGTCTACGGCTCGCTCGCCGACAGCATCGAGCAGTGGGTGGGCGAGAACGAGGCGGTCGAGGAGCTCTTGGTGGGCGAGGAGACGGCCGGCCTGGTCGACGCGTACCTGGCGACCGCGCTGCTCATCCTCGCCCTGATCGGGACCGGCTGCGGGGTGCAGATCGGCCTGCGGCCCCACGCGGAGGAGGCGGCCGGGAGGCTGGAGCTGCCCGCGACGGGCGCGGTGAGCAGGCTCGAGCTGCTTGGCGCCTGGGGCCTGGTGGCCGCCCTGGGGATGGCGGCCGTGCTGGGGGCGGCGGGGCTCGGCAGCGGCCTCGGAGCAGCGGGCGCGACCGGCGAATGGGACAGGGTGCCGAACCTGCTCGGGGGCGCGCTCGCGTACCTTCCCGCCGGGCTGGTGATGCTGGGGCTCGCCCTGCTCCTGGTTGGGGCGGCGCCCCGCGCCGCGCCCCTCGCCTGGGCGGCGCTGGTCGCGGTCGGATTCCTCAACACCTTCGGCGGGATGCTCGACCTGCCGCAGGCGCTGATGGACGTTTCCCCCTTCGGGCACCTCGCGCGGCTGCCGGCGGAGCCGCTCGAGCTCGGCCCCCTTCTCGCCGCGGCCGCGCTCGGGGCGGCGCTTGCGGCAGCGGGCCTGGCCGCCTTCCGCGCGCGGGACGTGGGCTGAGCGGCCGGGCGAGGCGTCGGACAGGCGCGCCGGGTGAGAGCGCCGGGTAAGTTCGGAGCGCATGTTCGACGCTGCGGCCCGATCCTCTCGCCCCAGGGCGATCCGCCCCTCGATCGCGCCCGCGGACTCGTAGGAGGACCCGATAGCGACGCGCGCGCAGCGGCAGACCGCCGCCCTCCTGGTCCTGGGCGGCATCGCGTCGGTGCAGGTCGGCGCCGCCGCCGCGACCACGCTCTTCGACGAGGCTGGTCCCGGGGGCGCTGTGTTCCTGCGCATCGCGCTGGCGGCGCTCGCGCTCGTGGCGCTGTGGCGGCCGACCCTGCGCGGCGTCGGCGCCGCCGCGGCCCGCGACGCGCTGCTCTTCGGTGTGACGCTCGCGGCGATGAACTGGTCCTTCTACGAGGCGATCGACCGCATCCCGCTCGGGATCGCCGTCACGATCGAGTTCGTGGGCCCGCTCGCCGTCGCCTTCGGGCGCTCGCACCGCCGTCTGGTCTGGCTGTGGGCCGGGCTCGCGGCCGCAGGACTGTTGCTGCTCGCACCGCTCCACGACGCCTCCGTCGATACAGTCGGCGCGGGGTTCGCGCTCCTCGCAGGACTCTTCTGGGGCGCCTACATCCTCCTCTCGGTTCGGGTCGGCCGCGCCTTCCCCGGCGGAGCGGGGCTGGCGATCGCGATGGCGGTCGCGGCGGCGCTGATGATCCCGGTCGGCGTGATCGAGGCCGGAGCGCAGCTGCTCTCCGCGCACGTCTTGGCGGTCGCGCTCGCGGTCGCCCTGCTCAGCTCGGCCATCCCCTACTCGCTGGAGCTGGAGGCGCTGCGCCGCATCCCCGAGGCCACGTTCGGCGTGCTGATGAGCCTCGAGCCCGCGGTGGCCGCGCTCGTGGGGTTCGTCGCGCTAGGCCAGGGGCTCTCGGTGCGCGAGGTGATCGCGATCGGGTTCGTGCTGATCGCGAGCGCGGGCGCGTTGAGCAGCGCGGGCGATCGCAGCGTTCCGCCGCCCTGATCTCTCTCGCGAGGCGCGCCCAAGTACATTGACGCGGTCTGGGTAACGGGGGGCCCGCCACGGGCGGGGCCGGAGACGCCCACCCAAGGAACGACGACCACTCCGAGCGAGGCCTATGAGCGCACCACCCAAACGCGTCCTGATCACCGACAGCGTGTTCGACGACTGCGACGTCGAGCGCGACGTACTCGAGCCACACGGCTTCTCGGTGACACAGGCACCGAGCAGCGACCCGCAGACGCTCCTCGACTGCATCTCCGAGGGCGTCGCCGGGATCCTGGTCTGCTTCGCGCCGCTCGACGAGCCCCTCGTCCGGGCCGCGGGCGAGAACGGCTGTCGCGTGATCGCGCGCTACGGAATCGGCGTGGACAACGTCGATCTCGAGACCGCGACGGAGCTCGGCATCCAGGTCACGAACGTCCCGGATTACTGCCTCGACGAGGTGGCCGACCACACCCTGGCCCTGCTGCTCGCGTGCGCGCGGGGGCTCGCCGACCCGATCCGCGACCGCGGCGTCGGCTCGGGAATCCCCTACGAGCGGATCCGGCGGCTCTCCGGGCGCACCTTGGGCCTAGTCGGACTCGGCGGGATCGGCCTGCGGGTGGCGGCGCGTGCGCGGGCCTTCGGCCTCAAGGTCCTCGCCTTCGACCCCTATCGGGACGACTGGGACGGACTCGACGTGGAACCCGTCGCCTCCGTCCGCAGCCTGGTCGCCGAATCGGACTACATCTCGCTGCACGCCCCGCTCACCGACGAGACGCGCCACGTAATCGACGCGGACGCGCTCGCGGCCGCCCGGCGACAGCCGATCCTCATCAACACCGCGAGGGGCGGGCTCGTCGACCTGGACGCCGTCCTCGCCGCGCTCGAGTCCGGGCAGCTCAGCGGGGCGGCGCTCGACGTGACCGAACCGGAGCCCCTGCCGGACGACCACCCTCTGCGCGACCGCCCGGATGTGATCCTCACACCCCACGTGGCCTTCCACTCCGTGGAGGCGAGCGACGAGCTCCAGCGGCGAGCGACCGAGGAGGTGCTCCGCGTGCTCCGCGGGGAGCCGCCGCAGAACCCGGTCAACCGCCCTCGCGAGCTCGCTGAGGCGACCGACTGAACCGGAACACCGATCTGCCCGGCCTGCGCGGCCGGGCAGATGCGGCTACCTCTGAACCGGGTTGGCGAGCAGGCCGACCTTCTCGATCTCTACCTCGACCAGATCGCCCTCGCGCAGGAACAGCGGCGGCTCGCGCGTGAAGCCGACGCCCGCCGGCGTACCCGTGGCGATGATGTCCCCCGGCTCGAGCGTGATGTTCCGCGAGATGAACTCGATCAGGCTCGGCACGTCGAACATCATCAGGCTGGTCGGCGCCTCTTGCACGACCTCCCCGTTGAGCCGCGTGCGGATCTCGAGCTCGGAGGGGTCGCCGACCTCGTCCGCGGTCACTAGGGCGGGGCCGCAGGGGGCGAAGGTGTCGACGGCCTTGCCGGTGGTCCACTGCGAGACCTGCATCTGCAGGTCTCGCGCGCTCACGTCGTTGAACGGCATGTAGCCGGCCACGTGATCGAGCGCGGACTCCCGGGTCGCGTTCTTGCAGCGCGCGCCGATCACCACCGCGAGCTCGCCCTCGTAGTCGACCTGATCGGTGTGCGGGGGCAGGATGATCGGTGCCTCGTGGGCCTGGAGGCAGTTACGGAACTTGGCGAAGAGGATCGGCGCGGGCGGCACCTCCATGTCCACCTCGCCGACGTGCTCGAAGTAGTTGAGCCCGATGCAGATGATCTTGTCGGGATCGGGCACGGGCGGGCCGACGCGCACCTCGTCGCGCGCGAGCAGCACGTCTTGCGGGACGTCCGCGCAGGCTTCGGCGATGCGGGCCAGCGCGGGCTTCCCGCGCTCGAGCACCTCCCGGACCGAACGCGGGGCCTCACCCTCCGGCCAATCGATGGCAAGCGACGCGACGTCGATCACCCCGTCCTCGCGCAGAACACCAGCCCTCCAGGAGTCCCGAGGCGACCCATCCCCGGTGACGCCGCCGGCCTGCTGATAGGAAACGATCTTCAAAGCTCCACCTCACCTCCAGGTTTTCGCGAACGCGTCCCCAGCCCTTCCCCGCGCGGCAGGGAAAGGGGACCCGTCTCCAGGCGCGCCGAGCCGAGGCCGCACCCGACCCCCGCCGCGCCCCGCCTCCGGTGGCTGGCGATCGGAACCGCCACCGCGATTCGGCGCCAGCGTCAGCGGCGATCTCAACGGCGTTCGACCCGAGGCCGCGGCAGCCTATCACCGCGATGAACCGCTCCGGACTGAGCCTCGCCCTTGCTCGCGCGGGCCGAGCAGGAGCCGCAAGCGCGGCTACGCGAGTTCGCTTCCCCGCCCGGGATCACGCGGCCTGTGGCCGGGACAAGAGAGCACCGGCAGGCGCGGGTAGCGGGGGTAGCGGTCGTCGGTGCGCGAGCGCAGGCAGAGGGAGAAGGTCGAGCCCCGCGTGTTGCGCACAGTACGCTGGAACTCGCAGCTGTCGCACAAGCCCGCTCGCACCGCCTCAAGGTAGCGGCCGCGGGTCTCGTCGCGAACGCGGCCGTACGCCGCCGATCAGTTTCGGCGCTCGCCTCGGTCGTCTTAGGGAGAAGCAACAGAGAGGAGCGTCTTGAGATGAGCGCCTTGGCGATCGAGGCGAGCGGCCTCCGCAAGTCGTTCGGCGCCACGAAAGCCGTGGACGGCGTCGATCTCGCCGTGGGACGCGGCAGCGTCTACGGCGTGCTGGGCCCTAACGGCGCCGGTAAGACCACCACGATCCGCATGCTCGCGACCCTGCTGCGGCCCGACGAGGGCTCGGCCCGCGTGCTGGGGTACGACGTGGTCGAGCAGGCGGACCGGGTGCGCGGCGTGGTCAGCCTGACCGGCCAGATGGCCTCGGTCGACGAGGATCTGACCGGGGCCGAGAACCTGATCCTGCTCGCCCGGCTCTTGGGGTTCGGCCGCGCCGACGCACGTAGGCGGGCCGTGGAGCTGCTCGAGGCCTTCGGGCTGGCTGACGCGGCCGGCAGGCAGGTCAAGAACTACTCGGGCGGGATGCGGCGGCGGCTCGACATCGCAGCCAGCCTCGTGGTGACGCCGGAGCTCCTCTTTTTGGACGAGCCGACCACCGGGCTCGACCCGCGCTCACGAAACCAGGTGTGGGAGATCGTCCGCGCGCTCCGCGAGGCCGGCACCACGATCCTGCTCTGCACGCAGTACCTCGACGAGGCCGACCAGCTCGCGGACGGGATCGCGGTGATCGACCACGGTCGCGTGATCGCCGAGGGCACGCCCGGGCAGCTGAAGGCGTCGGTCGGCACGAGCTCGCTGCACGTGCGACTGCTCGACCCCGCTCAGCGCCCGCGAGCGCATCACGTCCTCGCGGGGGAGCTGGGAGACGAGGCCGTCCACCTCGAAGCCGACCCGGCTGCGCTCACGGCTGCCTGCCCAAACGCAGCGCGCGGCGCCGAGGTGGTGGGCGAGCTCACGCAGGCCGGCGTAGGGATCGCGGACTTCTCGCTCGGCCAGCCCACCCTGGACGAGGTGTTCATGGCGCTGACCGGCAGACCCGCGGAGGAGGTCGAGGAGATCGAGGCCGAGGAGCAGGCGGCATGACCACCACCCCCAACACCCAGCCGCATAGAGAGCCCCGCCTGGAGGAGGGCCTGAGGAAAGCCTTGGCCAGCGGCCCGCGGCCCCGGCGTGCCAGCGCCCTGCAGGCGGCGCTCGCGTTCGGTTGGCGCGGCATGCTCAAGGTCAAGCACGTGCCCGAGCAGCTGCTGGACGTGACGATCACGCCGGTGATGTTCGTCCTGCTCTTCACCTACCTGTTCGGCGGCGCGATCGAGGGCTCCACCAAGGAGTACCTGCAGTACATCCTGCCCGGGATGCTCGTGATGTCGGTCCTGTTCACGACCGTCTACTCCGGGGTCTCGATCAACACCGACCTGACCAAGGGCGTCGTCGACCGCTTCCGCTCGCTGCCGCTCTGGCAGCCCGCGTCGCTGGTCGGCGCGTTGCTGGGCGACACCGTGCGCTACGTGATCGCCGGCACCGTGCTGATGGCGGTCGGCTACGTGCTCGGCTACCGCGCGGAGGCCGGCCTCGGCGGCGTGCTCGCGGCTTTGGCCCTCGTCGTGATCTTCGCCTTCGGGCTCTCCTGGGTCTTCACGACGATGGGTCTTCTGATGCGCTCGCCCAACGCGGTGATGAACGCGGGCTTCATGAGCATCTTCCCGCTCACCTTCGTGAGCAACGTGTTCGTCGACCCCTCCACCCTGCCGGGCGTGCTCGAGGCGGTCGTGAACGTGAACCCGATCTCGATCCTCGCCGACGCCTCGCGCGGGCTGATGGCGGGCGACCTCGCGGGCTCCGACATCCTGATCTCCCTGGGCACGGCCGCACTCCTGACCCTCGTCTTCGCGCCGCTGACCACGCGCATGTACAGGCGCGCATAAGCGCGCGCGCAAGGAGCGACGACGGCTCGTCGCCGCCCAACCCGCCTGCCGCCCGCCGCCGCGACGGCGGCCCGGTGGCGGGAGCGCCCAATACTTCAGTTCGTATAGTGAAGGGGATGGCGACGCTCAAGCGCCTGTTCGGTTTCCTGCGCCCCTACAGGGCCGCGTCGATCTGGTCGCTCGTGTTCGCCTGGGCCGCGATGGGGATGACCGTGCTCATCCCCTGGCTCGTCGGCCGCACGGTCGACGAGATCGAGCAGGCGGGATCCGTCCGTCCCGACCTGTGGCCGCTGGCGCTGGCGATCGTCGGCGCGGGCTTCTTGCGCCTGGGGCTCACGGTGGTCAGGCGACTGATCGCTGGCCGCGTCTCGCTGGCGATCGAGTTCGACCTGCGCGAGCGCATGTACCGGCGGCTGCAGGAGCTGGAGCTGGGCTTCTTCGACACCCAGCAGACCGGCCAACTGATGTCGCGCGTGACCGTCGATCTGCAGTCGATCAGGTTCTTCCTGGGATACGGGCTGATCTTCCTCACCCAGAACGCGCTCACGATCCTGCTGGCGAGCGCGGTGATGATCGCGATCAACCCCTGGCTGGCGCTCTTGGCGCTCCTCCCCGTCCCCTTCGTGGTGCTCACCGCCGCCCGCTACAGCCGGCTCTCGCGGCCCGCCCTGCAGGAGGTGCAGCAGCGGATCGCGGAGCTCACGGCCGAGGCGGAGCAGGCGATCTCCGGCATTCGCGTGGTCAAGGCGTTCTCGCGCGAGCCGCACATGCTCGCGCGCTTCAGGCGGGCGGTGGCGCGGGTGTTCGACCAGAGCGTCTACTCGACCCGGCTGCGCGCCTACTACTCCCCGCTGCTCGGCTTCCTGCCGCAGATCGGGATGGCGGTCGTGCTCTTCTTGGGCGGCCGCGCGGTGATCGACGGCTCGCTGTCGCTGGGTGACTTCAGCGCCTTCTACATCTACCTGGTGATGCTGACGGGCCCGATGCGGATGCTGGGCATGGCCCTGGGGATGGCCCAGCGCGCCGTCGCCTCGGGCAACCGGATGTTCGAGATCCTCGACCGCGAGCCGCAGGTGCGCAGCAAGCCGGGGGCGCCGCCGCTGCCCGAGGGCCCCGGACGCGTCGAGCTGCGCGACGTGGCGCTGCGCTATCCCGAGCCGGCGCTGGGCGCGAGCGCCCCGCCGGCCGCCACGGCCGGCGGCAACGGGGCGGCGGCCGACGGGCGCCTCCCGAAGGGCGACGACGCTGCCGGCCGCGACGGCGACGGCGCCGCGACCCGCGCGAACGGCTCCGGCCGCCAGGACAAAGCGAGCGAGGCCCTCGCCGATCGCCCGCCGGTCAACGGCACGCCCACGGCGCCCGCCCTCGCCGGGGTCAGCCTCGAGGTGCCGGCCGGGCGCACGGTGGCGCTGGTCGGCCCCACCGGCTCGGGCAAGACCAGCCTGGTGGCGCTCCTCGCGCGCCTGTACGACCCCAGCTCCGGCCGCGTGCTGATCGACGGGGTCGACGTGCGCGACGTCGATCTCCGCTCGCTGCGCCGCTCCGTCGCCTTCGTCGCCGACGAGAGCTTCCTGTTCTCCGCCACCGTGGCCGAGAACATCGCCTACGCGCGACCCGACGCCAGCATCGACGAGATCCGACGCGCGGCCGAGCTCGCGCAGGCCGACGGGTTCATCCGCGAGCTGCCGGACGGCTACGACACCATGGTCGGCGACCGCGGCCACACGTTGTCAGGCGGCCAGCGTCAGCGGATCGCGATCGCCCGCGCGCTGCTCGCCGATCCCCGCATCCTCATCCTCGACGACGCCACCTCCTCGGTCGACGCGACCACCGAGGCGGCGATCAAGCGGGGGCTGCGCGAGGCGATGGCCGGGCGCACCACGTTCATCGTCGCCCACCGCATGTCGACGATCTCGCTGGCCGACGAGATCGTGGTCATGGACGCCGGGCGCATCGTCGACCGAGGCACGCACGAGGAGCTGCTCGAGCGCTGCGAGCTCTACCGCGAGATCGCCGAGTACGGGTGCGAGGACACGGTCTTCCTCCAGCGTGACCTGGAGGAGCGCCAGGAGGAGGCGCGGCTGTGAGCGGGCTTCAACGGGCGGCAGCGTTCGTGCGCGAGCTATGGCGTCTCGTCCGCGGCGAGGACGAGCGGGCCCGCAAGCTGCGCTGGCTGTTGCGGCTCTTGCGACCCTACCGGCGCCAGGTCCTGCTCATGCTCGGGGCGCTGGTCGCGGCGACGGCGGCCGGGCTCGCGCCGCCCTACCTGGCCGGGCGCGCGATCGATGACGGCATCCAAGCGGGGGATGCGACCGCGCTCGCGGTGATCGTGGGCGTGTTCTTGCTCTCGGCCCTCGTCTACTGGGGCGCAAGCTACGCGCAGACCTACCTCGTGGGCTGGGTCGGCCAGCGCGCGCTACAGGATCTGCGGCTGCGCATCTATGAGCACCTGCAGCGGATGTCGCTCGGGTTCTTCACGCGACGCAAGCCGGGCGTGCTGATCTCGCGCCTCACCAACGACGTGCAGGCGCTCGACTCGCTCGTGACCGACGGGGTCGTGACGCTGTTCCAGTCGACGCTCACCCTGGCCGGCGTCGTGATCGTGCTGCTCTTGCTTGACGTGTCGCTGGCGCTGATCACGTTCCTCACCTTCCCGCTGCTCTTCGTCGGCAGCGTGATCTTCCGCATCGCCTCGACGGGCGCGTACCGGGCCACGCGGGAGAAGATCGCCAACATCACCGCCTATCTGCAGGAGACGCTCTCGGGGGTGCGCGTCATCCGCAGCTTCGGCCGCGAGCACCGGCACCTGGAACGGATGACCGCGCTCAACGAGGAGAACCGGCGCGCCAACATGCGCACCGTCTACCTCAACGCCTCCTACTTCCCCGCGGTCGAGCTTCTCTCGGCGGTGGGGACGGCGGCGATCCTGCTCTACGGCGGGTACCAGGCCTACCTGGGCGAGATCGAGATCGGCGTCGTGGTCGCGTTCATCGGGTACTTGAACGCGTTCTTCGACCCGATCCAGCAGATCTCGCAGCTCTACACCACCTACCAGCAGGGGATGGCGGCGCTCGACAAGATCTTCAACCTGCTCGACACCGAGCCCGACATGGTCGATCGCCCCGACGCGGTCGACCCGGGCGAGATCCGCGGCGAGATCACGCTCGAGGGCGTCTGGTTCTCCTACGCGGGGGGCGGCGACGCGCGCGAGCTGGGCGAAGGCGACGAGTGGGCGCTGCGGGGGATCAACCTGCACGTGGAGGCGGGGCAGACGGTGGCGCTCGTGGGAGAGACGGGCGCGGGGAAGTCGACCTTGGCGAAGCTGGTGGCGCGCTTCTACGACCCGCAAGTCGGTCGCGTGCTGATCGACGGGCACGACGTGCGCGAGCTCGACTCGCGGGCGCTGCGCCGGCGGCTGGGGATCGTGCCGCAGGAGGGCTTCCTCTTCTCCGGGACGGTGCGCGACAACATCGCCTTCGGGCGACCGGACGCAAGCGAGGAGGAGATCGAGGAGGCGGTGCGCGCGGTGGGCGCCCTCCCCTTCATCGCGCGACTGCCGCACGGGCTCGACACCGAGATCGGCGAGCGCGGCGTGCAGCTCTCCGCGGGGCAGCGGCAGCTCGTCTCCTTCGCACGGGCGCTGCTCGCGCAGCCGCGGATCCTGATCCTCGACGAGGCGACCTCGAACGTCGACGTGCGCACCGAGCGCGTGATCGAGCAGGGGCTGGAGCGCCTGCTGCACGGGCGCACCGCCCTCGTGGTCGCGCACCGGCTCTCGACGATCCGCCGGGCTGACAGGATCGTCGTCCTCGAGCATGGCCGGATCGCGGAGATCGGAACGCACGAGGAGCTCACCGCCGCGGGCGGTGTCTACGCGAGCCTCTACGGCGCCTGGCAGCGCCAGGCGGCCTGAGCGGCGGACCGCTACGGGCTGACGCCGCCGGAGCCGGGCGTGACGCCGCCTGAGCCGCCGCCACCGCCTGCTCCGCCTCCACCGGAGCCGCCTCCACCGGCGCCGCCTCCGGCGTCCGGCGGGGCGACCGCGCCGCCGTCGGATGGGGGCGGAGCCGGCGTGCTCGTGGCGGGCGGAGGAGCGGTCGTCTCAGGCGCGGGCGTGGTCGCGCCGCTGCCCTCGGGGACCTCCTCGCCGGTCCCCGAAGCCACGCTCACCTCGCCGAACCCGTCGCACTCGTCGAAGCCGTAGGCGCGGGCGGCGCGGTTGGCGCGCTGGCGCGCCCGGTCGATCGCCTCGTCGGCCTCGGCCTCGGCTTCCACGTCGCCACGATCGCGCGCCATCTGCTTGGTCTCGAGCGCCTGGATCAGCCGCTGCAGCGAGCCCTGGTAGCGCTCGAGCGGCTGCGTCAGCTCGGCCGGCGTGAGCGACTGCAGACGGGAGAGGGCCTGTTCGGTCAGCTCCAGCTCCTGGACGATCGCGTCCTCGTCCTCGGGGTCGATGTTTTCGATGGCGTTCTTGGCTTCGGCGCAGATGGCATCGGCCTCGGCGATGTACTCCTCCTGTGCCAGCCCCTCGTTCGTGGTCTGGCCCGCTCCGCTCTGGGGCTCCAGCGGCGCGCCGCTCTCGTCGTCCCCGCCGCAGCTGCGGATCGCCAGCACGATCAGGATGAAGATCCCGACGACGATCGCGAGGGCAACCAGTCGCCGACGCATGTAGATGTCCATCTGCATCGCGCAGGACGCTAACAGAGCGCCTGACCGATCCAGGGACCTCGCCCGCCCCTAGCAGAAGCGCTGGCGCTCGTCGCGGGCGCGCTCCAGTGCGGCCCGCACTCCGCGCAGCTCTTGCTGCGCTCGGGTCAGCTGGCGCTCGGCTCTGCGCACCTTCGCCCGCGCCGCCCCCCTGCGCTGGAGACTGCGCACCCTCTTGCGCGCCCGCTTCACCTCGCGCCTGGCCTTCGCGACGCGCGGCTTCGCCTTCGCCAGGTCGCGTTCGGCCCGCTCGCAGGCCTCGGCGGTGGTCCGGAACGGCAGGGCGAGCCCGCGGGCGTTGCCGAACGGATCGGTCGCCCTGATGATCAGCGTGTGCCAGCCGTCGTCCAGGTCGCCGAGTTCAATCGGCGAGGCGCAGGGCTTGAGCTCGGAGTCGTCCAGGCTGCACTCGACCTCCGCGTCGGGATCGCTCACCACGAACTCGACGCGCACGTCCCTGCTCGGGACGCGCGCACCCTGCTCGGGGCCCGCGGTGATTGTGATCCGCGGCGCGGTCGCGTCCACGCTGAAGTCGACGCTCGGGGGCGCGGGATCCCTGCGGCCCAGCCGGTCGACGGCGCGCACGCTGAACGTGTAGTCGCCGTCGACGAGCGGCGCGCGGGGCTGGTGGCTCGGCCCAGGGCCCGAGCAGGGGGCGAACTCGGGGTCGGCGCCGGCGGGGACCAGCGAGCACTCGAAGTCCGCGTCCGGCGTGTCGGAAGTGAACTCGAAGCGCGGGCGCCGGTTGGCGGTCCAGCCCGAGGGCCCGTCCGTGATCGTTGTGCGGGGCGCCTGGGCGTCGACCGTGAACGTCCGGCTCGGCGGGTCGGCCTCGACGTTGCCGGCCTCGTCCACCGCCTGCACCACGAAGACCCAGTCGCCCTCGGCGAGGGGGTCCGCGGGCCTGTGGCTCCTCGCGCCGGAGCAGGGGCTGAGATCGTGTCCCTCAGCGGGGCGCGTGAGCGAGCACTTGAAGCTCACGTCCTCCTCGTCCGCCTCGAACTCGAAGCGCGGGCGCGGGTCGTCGGTGTGCGCGGGAGGGCCGAAGGTGATCGTCGTCCTCGGCGGGATCGTGTCGACCGAGAACGCGCGCACGGGAGGGTCCGGCTCGACGTTGCCCGCCCGGTCTGTCGCGCGGACGCTGAAGGAGTGCTCGCCGTCGGGCAGGTCCTGGTAGGAGACGGGCGACTCGCAGGCCTCCCACTCGCCACCATCGAAGCTGCACTCGAACGAGACGAGCTCCTCGTCGGCCGCAAACCGGAAGCGCGGGGAGCGGTCGTTGGTGTGCGGCGGCGGGCCGGAGGTGATCCGCGTGCGCGGGGCGACCGTGTCGACCGTGAACGTGCGCTGCGGCGGGTCGGGGGTCGGATCGCCCCACCCGTCGACCGCGCGCACGCTGAACGCGTAGGTGCCGTCGGCGAGCGGCTCGGCCGGGGTGTGCTCGTTCCCCGGTCCCGAGCAGGGGCCGAAATCAGGCTGGGATCCCTGCGGCACCAGCGAGCACTCGAAGCTCACCGTCTCCTGCGCGGAGGAGAAGGCGAAGGTGGGCCGGTTGCGGTTGGTGAACTCGGGCGGGCTCGTGTCGATGCGCGCGCCCGGCCGCTCGAACCGGTACTGCTTGATCTCGAGGTCGCCGACGAGCAGGCGCCCCTGCGGGGTGAAGCTCATCCTTCTGCCGAGGAGGAAATGCCGCTCGCCGAAGCCGTACTCGCCCCACTTCGTGATGAACCGCCCCAGAGGGTCGAAGACCTGAACGCGCGCGAACTGCGAGTCGAGGTCCGCGTCGGCCACGAAGACGAACCCGTCCTCCCGCACCGCGACGCCCTGCGGCCGCACGAACTGCCCGTCGCCCGTGCCCTGGCTCCCCCAGGTGGCCAGGTGCACGCCCGACGCGGTGAAGCCCTGCACCCGGTAGTTGTCTGTGTCGGCCACGTACACGCTGCCGTCAGGGCCGACCGTGACCGCCTCGGGCCTCTGGAGCTGCCCGTCGCCCGTGCCCTCGGTGCCCCACCTCGCGAGGAACGTGCCGTTGGGGCTGAACTTCTGGATGCGGTGGTTGTTGGAGTCCGCGACCCAGACGTCGCCGTCGGGGGGTGACCGCGACGTCGGTCGGCCGGTCGAACTGGCCGTTGTCAGAACCCTGCGTGCCCCAGCCGCCCAGGTGCCTGCCGTCGAGGGAGAACCTCTGCACGCGGTTGTTCGAGGTGTCGGCGACGTAGAGCACCCCGCGCAGGGTGTCGATGGGGAGGCCCTGCGGGCTCCTGAGCTCGCCCGGGCCGGAGCCCGGTGAACCGATCGTCAGCAGGTGATCGCCGGCGGGCGAGAGCTTCAGGATCCGGCCGGCGCCGTCGAGCGCGTAGATGTTGCCGTCGAGGTCGGCAGCGGCTTCGTAGGGATTGCTGAGGTCGCCGGGCCCGGCGAAGAGCGCCTGGCGGTTCCCCAGGACGTCGAACTTGTTGACGTAGCCGTGCAGGGTGTCGGTCTGGCTGGGGAGGTAGGTGAAGTTGGCGGCGTCCACGGCTATGGCGCACCAAAGACCGCCTTCCGTGGAGGGGCTCCACTTGCGGACGAACCCGCCGTCGGGCCCGAAGACCTGGATGCGCCGGTTCTGCCGGTCGACCACGTGGACGAGCCCCTGGGCGTCGACGGTGAGCGCGCAGGGGGCATTGAACTGCCCGTCGTCCGCCCCCGACGAGCCCCACGCGGCGAGCGGCTCGCCCTCGGGACTGAACTTCTGGACCCGGTCGTTGCCTTCCTCCACGACGTAGACGCCGCCGTCGGGGCCGACGGCGATGTCGATCGGCCGGTTGAACTCCCCCTCCCCGGACCCCTGCGAGCCCCAGGCGCGCAGGAAGGTGCCGTCGGAGTCGAAGACCTGGACCCGGTTGTTGCTCAGGTCGGCGACGTAGACGTTCTCGTCGGCATCGACCGCGATCCCCCCGGGGTCGCGGAACTGCCCCGGGTCGCTCCCGCGATCGCCCCACTGCCGGATCACCTCCCCGTCGGCGCTGAGCTTGACGACGCGGTCCCGGTGGTCGGCGACGTAGACGGCGCCGGAGGCTCCGATCGCGACCCCTTGCGGGTATCGAAAAAGGCTCTGCGGATCGCCGCTGAGGCGGCCCAGGTAGACGCCGTCGGGCCGGTACTTGACGACGGTGTGTACGCCGCCCGAGCCCGAGATGGAGGGCGAGCCGGCGGCGTAGACGATGCCCTCCGGGTCGACGGCGATCCCCCGGCCCCGATGAAGCCGAGCGTGGGCGAGCCCCAGACGCGCTCGAGGGTCGGCGCGGCGTGGGCGGGGGTCGCGAGCGACAGGGCGACCGCCGCGGCGAAGAGCGCAGCCACGACGAGCGAACAGATGTCGCGTGCTTCGCCGCCGTTCCCCCGCCCGAACGCGATCACCTTGTCCTCGGCCCGTCCCGCCTCTAGTCGTCCGTCGCTACCGACCTATCGATCGGCAGCCACCGCGGAAGCTTTAGCCAAGCCCTCGGCCGGGCGGCGGGGGGCGGCTCCCTCCCCCGGGCCGCGACTCCCTTCCGCCTCCTCGCCTACAGGGGCGCGCGGTGGCGCGCTGGGCGCGGATCCCGCGTCGCCAGCCGACGCTTCCCACGCAGGCAGAGCGCCTGCGCAAGCTCGCTGCTCACCCGGAAGCGCGCACGAGAAAGGCCCCAGATGGGGCCTCTGCGACTGCGGGGCAAGGACTCGAACCTTGAATTCCAGGGCCAGAACCTGGCGAGTTGCCAATTACTCCACCCCGCAATGTCTTGTGGCCAAACAAGATAGCGAGAGAGGACGCGACGTGACAAACGCACCGGCAGCGCTCACGCGAGGGCCCAGAGGTCCGCGTCCGGATCCTCGAGCTCGGTGCGCCGATCGGCGATCGGGGTGCCCCTTGCGATCACGCCGCGCGCCGTGATCAGATCCTCGGGGCGGCCGACCGAGAGCGCGGCGACCACCCTTCCTTCGCGCAGATACCAGGCCGAGAAGGCCCCTTCCTCCAGCAAGCCGCGGAAGACCACCTCGTCCCACTCGGGCGCGCGCCCCACGTACTCGATCGAGGCCCAGTCGGCCAGGTCGCTGAAGAAGTACGGGATCTCGTCGTAGGGCTCGCGCTCACCCAGCATCGCCCGCGCCGCGTGCCGGCCCTGCTGCAGGGCGGCGTCGAGGTGCTCCACGCGCAGCCGGCCGTACCTCGCGCTCGCGTACGAGCAGCAGTCGCCCGCGGCGAAGATCCCCTCGGCGGAGGTCTCGAGCCGCTCGTCGCAGACGATCCCGTCGTCGACCTCGAGCCCCGCGCGGCGGGCCAGCATCGCGTCGGGGCGCACGCCCGCGCCGACCACGACCGCGTCGCAGGCGATCGCGCGCCCGTCCTCGAGCACGACCTCCTCCACGCGCTCCGAGCCCCGGTACGCCGCGAGCGTGCCGCGCCCGGCGAAGCTCACCCCGCGCGCCTCCATCAGCTCCTGGAACCAGCGCCCGAGCTCGCGGCCGAAGGAGCGCTCGAGGGGCGCCTCCTCCTGCATCACCACGGTGCACCGCTTGCCCTGCGCGGTCAGCGACGCCGCGACCTCGCAGCCGATGTAGCTGCCGCCGATCAGCGCCACGTGCTCGGCCTCGCGCACGTCTTGGCGGATCGCATCGGCGTTGCCGTAGGTGCGCAGATAGTGGATGCCCTCGAGCTGCGCGCCGTCCGCCCGCAGGACGTTCACCATCGCCCCGGTCGCGAGCAGCGCCTTGCCGAAGCGCACCTCGCCCGCGCCTTGCAGCTTCGCCGTCCGCTCGCCCGGGTCGAGCGCCATCACGCTCTTGCCGCAGACCAGCTCGATCCCCTGCTCCTCGTACCACTCGCGCGGGTGCACGTAGGCGTCGGCCCGCTCGCTCTCGCCCCGCAGGTACTCCTTCGAGAGCGGCGGCCGCTCGTACGGCGGATCCGGCTCGCGGCCCACGAGCAGGATCGAGCCCTCGGCGCCGCGCCGGCGCAGCTCGGCCGCGCAGTGGGCGGAGGCGATCCCGCCCCCGATCAGCAGGAAGTCGACCTCCCTCATCCGGGGGAACCACGGTCGGCGCCGTCGCCGCGGCCGGCCCTGCCCGCGCGCTCGCCGGCGGGCCCGAAGTACGCGGTCAGATCCTCCTCCAGGCTGGGATCGAGCACGGCCAGGACCTCGTCGCCGGCCTGCAGCACGGTGTCCGCCGTCGGCACGAAGCCCTTGCCGTCTCGCAGCACGGAGATCAGGAGGGACCCGCTGGGCAGCTCGAGGTCGCCCACCCGCATCCCGACGGCGGGCGCGCTCTCGGCGAGCAGCATCTCGATGATCTCCAGTCGCTCCTCGGCCAGATCAAGCAGGTGGATCAGCCCGTAGGCCGGCACCTCGTGCTCGATCAGGCGCAGGATCAGGTCGGTGGCCGAGACGACCGGCCGGATGCCGAGCAGCTCGAAGTGCTCGCGGTTGCGCGGGTTGTTGACGCGGGCCACCACGCGCCCCACCCCGTACTTCTCCTTGGCGACCTGGCAGATCAGGATGTTGTCCTCGTCGTCGCCCGTGACCGCGATCACGAGGTCGGCGCGCTCGATGCCGGCGGCCTCGAGTACCCAAAGCTCAGAGGCGTCGCCGTAGATCGCGCGGTGCTCGAGCTCCTGCGAGATCGTGGCGTAGCGGTCTGGATCGTCCTCGATCAGGGTGACCTCGTGCCCCTTTTCGAGCAGCTCCCGCGTCAGGTTCCAGCCGACCTTGCCGGCCCCGGCGATGATCGCGCGCACGCCCTACACCTCGTCGTGCTCGTGGTCGACGGGGCCCGGCGGCGGCCCCGGGCTCGCCATGCGGACCGCAGCCTCGCGCACCTCGTTCTCCAGCATCTCGATCGCGACCCTGGTCGGGCAGATCGTGTGCACGCCTTGGCGCTCGTACCACTCGGCCCGGTAGGGGTCGAGCACGCGAGCGATCACGATCGGCACCCCGAAGCGCCGCTTCGCGACCTGCGCGATCACGATGTTCGTGTTGTCGCCGTCGGTGGAGGCGACGAACGCGTCCGCCTGCTCGATCCCGGCCGCCTTGAGCGCCTCCACCTCGAGGCCGGTCCCGACCGTGAAGCGGCCGCCGAGGTCCTCCCAGGGCCGGTCGAAGCCGATCTCGAGCCGGGTGTGCGACTCGGGATCCTCGTCCAAGCAGGAGACCTCGTGCCCCTCGCGCAACATCGTGCGGGCGAGGGCCGAGCCGACGCGACCGACTCCGACGATCAGGATGAACATCGGCCCCCACTCTAGCCGCGGCCAGCGGCGGCCTCCTCCCTCGGCTCAGCGACGCAGCGCGACCCAAAGCCGCGCCGCCCCCAGGCCGCTGAAGAGCAACCCGATCCAAAGCGTCGCCGATCCCAGTCCCTCCCCACGCGCCAGGGTCAGCACGACGATCAACAGCCCGAAGGCGGCGATCAGCGCGGCGAAGAGCCGGGTGGCGGCGCGATAGGCCTCGTCATCTGGTCTCGGCTCGGGCATGCGGACAAGCGGCCGACGGCATACGGCGAAGCCCAACTATCGTGAGGCGCATGGCAGCACAGCTCATCCACACCTGCTACCGCGTCCTCGATCTCGACCGCTCGCTCGACTTCTACCGCAAGCTCGGGTTCGAGGAGATCGACCGGATGCCGATCCGTGACGAGGCGACCAACGTCTTCCTCGGGCTACCCGGGGACGGCCCCCGTCTCGAGCTCACCTACAACCACGGCCGCACCGAGCCATACGAGATCGGCACCGGCTACGGGCACATCGCCCTGCGGGTCGACGACCTCGACGCGACCCTCGAGCGCCTCGCCGCCGAGGGGATCGAGCCCGAGCGCCCGCCCTACCGGGTGAGCGAGGGCGGCTCGCGCATCTGCTTCGTGCGCGACCCGGACGGCTACCGGATCGAGCTGATCGAGGCCGGCTGAGGCACGGCCCCCGCGCTCAGCGGCCCTTGCGGCCGCGGAGCAGGTAGCAGACCGCCTTGGTCTGCGCGCGGCGCAGGCTGGGGACGAGCTCGGGCGTGACCTGCGTGCTGATCGTGAAGGTGAGCGAGCGCTTGCCCCCGGCGCCCGCCGCGATCAGCTGCGTGTAGCCGAGGATCGAGCCGGTGTGCCCGAAGACCGTGCCGCAGCGGGTGCGGTAGCGGAAGATCGCCAGGCCCGCCGAGTTGCTGCCCGGCCCGGGCGGATCCGACTTGCCGCCCGGGAGGAAGGGCCCGTGACGGAGCCGCACGTAGCGGCGCACGAACCGGTTCAGGTCCCCGGGGGTGGAGACGATGCCGCCGCTGGCCCAGGCCCAACCCCCGAAGGCGACGAGCTGGCTCACGTCCTCGCGCGGCGGCGCGCTGTAGCCGTGCCAGAACGGCTTCGGCAGCAGGATCCCGGGGCCGAGGCTGGTCTGCCGCAGTCCCCAGGGCCCCAGCACGCGCCTGGCGAGCACCTGCTCGTAGGGGCTTCCCGTGACCGCCTCGACCATCAGCGCGACCGCCACGTTGTCGGAGTTCGAGTACTGGTAGTCGGTGCCCGGCGGGAAGATGGGGTCCTTGTCGGCCACGAAGTCCAAAAGGGCCTCCGGCGCCGGCGCGAGCTGCGGCGAGGCGCCGACCGCGTCCCTGAACGCCTCGCTCTGCGAGAAGTCCGGCAGCCCGCTCGTATGCCCCAGGAGTTGAGCGAGCGTGATCTCGTGCCAGGAGGCCGGCAGGTCGGGGAGCAGCTCGCCGATCGTGGCGTCCAGCGAGAGCACGCCCTCGCGCACGAGCTGCAGCGCCACCGCCCCTGAGAAGGCCTTGGCGACGCTTGCGATGCGCATGTGGTCGCGCGCCCGCGGCGCGCGACGGGCCCCCAACCGGGCGCGCCCGACGGCGACCACCTCACGGGACCTGCCGCGCTGGATCACGGCCAGCGCGGCCGGCGGGCCCGCCTCGGAGCGCAGCAGCTGCCGCATCGAGCGCTCCAGCTCTGCGCGCTTGGGCGCAGCGTCGGCGAGCGCAGGCAGCGCGAGCGCGCACGCCGCCAGCGCCATGCAGAGCCGCAGGACCCCTCCTCCGCGCGAGACCATTGCGCCAGTCTAAGCGGTTGGGGCCGCAAGCGGAACGGCCGCCCCGCGGGGCGGCCGTTCCTGCACGCGTTTGATCTTTCGGTCGCCGCGCTCGCCGCGGCGGCCGCGGCGCTTAGACGACGAGCGGAATGATCAGGATCGCGACGATGTTCGCGACCTTGATCATCGGGTTGATCGCCGGGCCCGCGGTGTCCTTGTAGGGGTCGCCGACGGTGTCGCCCGTGACCGAGGCGGCGTGGGCCTCCGACCCCTTGCCGCCGAAGGCGCCGTCCTCGATCAGCTTCTTCGCGTTGTCCCACGCACCGCCGCCGGCGGTCATCGAGACGGCCATGAAGAGGCCGACGACGATCACGCCGATCAGCAGGCCGCCGAGTGCCTCGACGCTGAGCAGGCCGACGATCACCGGGATGATGATCGGGATCAGCGACGGCAGGATCATCTCCCGCTGCGCGGCAGCCGTGACGATCTTCACGGTCGCGCCGTAGTCGGGCTTCTCCGTGCCCTCCATGATCCCCGGGCGCTCGCGGAACTGCTTGCGCACCTGCTCGACCACCGCGCCGCCGGCACGGCCCACGGCCTCGATCGCGAACGCGGAGAACAGGTAGACCATGAGGCCGCCGATCAGCAGGCCGATCAGCACCGCCGGGTCAGCGATCGAGAAGAAGAAGCCCTCGCCGCCCTTGCGGTCGAGCTCGATCTCGAACGCCTTGAACAGCACCAGCGCGGCCAGGGCCGCCGAGCCGATCGCGTAACCCTTCGTGACGGCCTTGGTCGTGTTGCCGACCGCGTCGAGCGGGTCGGTCACGTTGCGCACATCCTCGGGCAACTCGGCCATCTCGGCGATGCCGCCGGCGTTATCGGTGATCGGGCCGAAGGCGTCGAGCGCGACGATCAGGCCCGTGAGCGAGAGCTGCGCCATCACGGCGATGCCGATGCCGTAGATCCCGGCGAGCTCGTTAGCCGCGAGGATCGCGAGCGCGATCAGGATCGCGGGCGCCGCCGTGGACTGGAAGCCCTGCGCGAGGCCCTGGATGATGTTCGTCGCGTGCCCCGTCACCGAGGACTGGGCGATCACCCGCACCGGCCGGAAGCGGGTCGACGTGTAGTAGTCGGTGATCACGAACAGGCCCGCCGTGACGACCAGGCCGATGAGCGCGCAGAGCCACAGGTCGGCGACCGAGGCGCCGGCGAGCGCGCTCTCGGGATCGAGCACGCCGCGCGCCAGCGCATCGCTCATCAGCCAGTCGGTGATCGGGTAGAAGGCGGCCGCCGACAGCAGCGCCGAGACGATCAGGCCGCGGTACAGCGCGCCCTCGACGCGGTCGGAGCTGGTCCGCACGGTGAGCGCCCCGATGATCGAGGCGACGATCGCCACGCCACCGATGACCAGCGGATAGAGCGCCGCGGCGCGGCTGAAGTCGGCGTCGAAGGTCAGCACGCCGAGCAGCATCACCGCGACCGAGGTGACCGCGTACGTCTCGAACAGGTCGGCCGCCATGCCGGCGCAATCGCCGACGTTGTCGCCCACGTTGTCGGCGATCACCGCCGGGTTGCGCGGGTCGTCCTCGGGGATGCCGGCCTCGACCTTGCCGACGAGGTCGGCGCCCACGTCGGCGGCCTTGGTGAAGATGCCGCCGCCGAGTCGGGCGAAGACCGAGATCAGCGAGCCGCCGAAGCCGAGCCCGATCAGCGCGTCGACCGCATCCTCGTCGCTCTCGCCGATCAGCAGCAGGATGCCGAAGTAGGCGGCGACGCCGAGCAGCGCGAGCCCGACGACCAGCAGGCCGGTCACCGACCCGCCCTTGAAGGCGACGTCCAGCGCGGGCCGCACGCCGCCGCGCGCCGCCTCGGCGACGCGCGCGTTGGCTCGCACCGAGAGGTTCATCCCGATGAAGCCGGCCGCGCCCGACAGCGCGCCGCCGATCAGGAAGCCGATCGCGACGCTCACGTTCTGGACGATCGCCAGCAGGATCGCCAGCGGCACCGCGACCAGGGCGATGATCGTGTACTGGCGACTCAGGTAAGCCTGTGCGCCCTCCTGCACGGCGCCCGAGATCTGCCTCATGCGCTCATTGCCCGGCGAGCGGGCGAGGAGGTTGCGCGTGACGAGCGCCCCGTACAGCACGGCGGCGGCCGCGCACACGAGCGCGAAAACGACGCCGTTGTCGGTGAGGAAGTCGGTCACTTCTTTCCTTCCGGTTGGTTGCGGTCTATATGCGTGGCAAAGCCGCCCACGCGCAAGCGGGCGGCCGAAGAAGCGGCCGCAGTCTATCCGCTACCGCAGCGGAAAGCCGCGCGATGCGCTTGAGAAAGAGCCTCGCGGCGGCGCTCAGCCGCCCGGCACCCACAGGCCGGAGGGCCTCGCCCCGCCAGCCGGACCGGGCCCCTCGCCGCCCCCGGACGAGCCGCCCGCACCGCCGCCGCCGGCGTCGTCGCCGGACGGGCCGCCCCCTTCGCCCTGCGAGCCGCCGACCTCGCGCGCGTAGAGCAGCTGCAGCTGCGAGAGCGCGGAGCGGATCTGGTCCGCGACCTCGCCCTCGATCAGCTCGACCAGGCGCCGGACCGCCTCGATACCCACGCGCGCCTGCTCGAGGTCGCGCTCATCCTCCTTGCTGATGCGCCGCGCGCTCAGGTTCACGATCGAGGCGGCGCTCTCCACCAAGAGGTCCTGGACGCGCACCTTGCGCAGCTGCTCCTCGAGGCGTCGGCGCAGCTCCTCCTGTGAGAGCTGCTCCTGGTCCTGCGTGCCCGGTTGCTCGTCGCTCATCTCGCCTCCGTTCGCTCGCTCGTGCTCACCGCTGCTCAGTCGGCGGGCGCCAGCGCCGGAGCATACGTACGCCGCGTGTCCTCGATCGCCTCCCGGTAGATCTCGGCGATCGAGCGGCCCGCCGCGAGCTCGCGCCGCGCGCGCTGGGCGCCGTTCTCCTCGAAGGGCTCGAAGCGGGCCCCGATCAGCTCGCGCGCCGGCTGGCTCCACTCAGCCAGCCGCTCGACGAGCGCCCGCGTCGGGACCAACTCGGCGCCGGCGCGCCAGTCGATCATCTCGCCATCGAGGCCATAGCGGATCGCGCGCCAGAGGTTCTCCTCGATCTCGCGCCCGCCCAGCGGCTCCGGCAACCTGCCCTCGTCGTAGTCCAGCGCCGCCTGCGCGACGCAGCCGGCGATCAGGGCGGCCAGGGAGAACGACTCCTCGCCGCGGGTCTGGGCGTCGCAGATGCGCACCTCGACCGTGCCGAACGAGTGGTGCGGGCGCACGCTCCACCACAGCTGGGTGAACTCGACGATCGTGCCGGTGCGCGTGAGCGCATCGATGAAGCGCGCGTACTCGTCCCAGCTCGAGAACGGCGCGTGCACGCCGCAGCGCGGGAAGGTGCGGGTGAAGATCTGGGTGCGCACCGAGTGCAGGCCGGTGTCGCGTCCGTCGAGGAAGGGCGAGTTCGCGGACAGCGCGAGCAGCGGCGGCAAGAGCTCGCGCAGGTAGTCGCAGACGGCGATCGCGCGCTCGGCGCCGCGCACCCCAACGTGCACATGCATGCTCCAGGTCTGGTTGCGCCGCGCGACCCACTGCAGCTCGTTCCTCAACCGCTGGTAGTGCGGGGTGTCGATGATCTGCTGGTCCAGATAGCTGGCCCAGGGGTGGGTCCCGGTCGCACCCAGCGCCACGCCCATGCTCCCGGCGAGCGCGAACAGGCGCCTGCGCATCTCCCGCTGCTGCTCGACCGCCCGGGCGAAGTCCTCGGCGCGGCCCGAGCGGATCTCGATCTCGGTGTCGATCAGCTCGCCCGCCGCCGAGGCCGCCAGCAGCTCGTCGCGCTGGCAGCGCGCGTACATCTCCTCGAAGCGGTGGGCCAGCTCCAGCGTCTCGGGGTCGACGATCTGGAACTCCTCCTCGAGCCCGATCGTGAAGTCGCGCGAGGCCTCGAAGCGCTCGCGTACCGCTGCCAGATCCAGGCCCGAGTCCGTCCCCATCGGCGGCGCTACGAGAGATAGAAGTACAGGGCGTAGAGCAGGTCGACGGCCGGGCTCGAGGTGTGGACGCGGACCTCCGGCGGCACCTGCAGCAGCCGGTCGGAGTAGTTGAAGATGATCTTCACGCCGGCCTCGACCAGGCGGTCCGCGACCTCCTGCGCGGCCTGCGCGGGCACCGCGAGCACGCCCGCGACGACGTCCTCCTCGGAGACGATGCGCTCCAGCTCCGAGTAGTCGCAGACCGGGACACCGCCGATCTCGCCGCCGATCATCGACTCGTCGACCTCGAAGATGGCGACGATGCGGAAGCCGTGGTCGACGAAGATGTCGGAGCTGGCGATCGCCTGCCCCAGGTGCCCGGCGCCGAACAGCGCGATGTTGTGCTGGCCGGAGGTGCGCAGGATCTTGCGGATCTCCGCGATCAGCGAGTCGACCCGGTAGCCGACCCCGCGCTTGCCGAACTTGCCGAAGCCCGACAGGTCGCGGCGGATCTGGGTCGAGTTGATGTGCGTGTACTCGGCGAGCTCCTGCGAGGAGATCGTCTCGCGCCCGAGCTTGCGCGCCTGGATCAGCACCTGCAGGTAGCGCGAGAGCCGCGCGGCGACCCCGAGGGAGAGGCGCTCGCCGCTGCGGGCGCCGTCGCGCTCGGGCGCCTGGATGGATGTTTCGACGCCCTTCACCGTTGCTCCGAAGTATTTAGCAGCGCCGCGGAGATCGCCGTGGGGTCGGGGACGAGCTCGGAGACGACCCTGCCGGCGACCTCGATCACCGGGATCCGCTCCAGGTACCGACGCAGAAGCTCGTCGTCGCGCTCGATGTCGACCTCGCGCAGCGCGAAGCCCGGCCGCTCGGCGAGCAGCTCGCCCAAAAGCTCGCGCGCCTCCTCGCAGAGGTGGCAGCCGGGGCGGCCGTAGAGCACCACCTCACCCACGCTCACACCCACGCGTCCCAAGCGAGGTAGCCGGGGTAGGCGGTCGGCTCGAGCCGCTGCGCCGCGGCCGCGATCATCGCCGCGTTGTCGGTGCAGAGCTCGGGCGGCACGAGCTTGAGCGGCAGCCCGCGTTCGGCGCAGAGCGCGCCCACCCGCTCGCGCAGGAGCGCGTTGGCGGCGACGCCGCCGCCGAGGGCGACGGCCGGCCAGGGCTCCCGCTCCAGCGCCCGCCGCAGCTTCGCCACCAGCTGGCCCACCACCGCGTTCTGGTAGCTGGCGGCCAGATCGGCCCGGCGCTCGGCCAGCTCCTCCTCGGAGAGCTCGCGGGTGGCGTAGAGCAGCGCCGTCTTCAGCCCGCTGAAGCTGAAGTCCAGCGAGGGGTCGCGGCTCATCGCCACGGGGAACTCGAACGCCTCCGGGTCGCCCCGCTCCGCCTCGCGCTGGATCGCGGGGCCCCCGGGATAGCCCAGGCCGAGCAGGCGCGCGCCCTTGTCGAGCGCCTCTCCCGCCGCGTCGTCGAGGGTCTCGCCCAGGACCTCGAACCCACCCGGCTCGCGCACGCCGGCGAGCAGCGTGTGACCGCCGCTCGCGATCAGGCACAGGAAGGGCGGCTCGAGCGGGTCGGGCTCCAGGAAGTTCGCGGCGACGTGCCCGTGCAGGTGGTCGACCCCGACCATCGGCAGCCGCGCCGGCGCGGCCAGCGCCTTCGCCGCGCTCACGCCGACCAGAAGCGCCCCGATCAGGCCCGGGCCGCGCGTGACCGCGATCGCGTCGAGGTCGCCCAGCTCGGCACCGGCCTCGTCCAACGCGGCGTCCACCACTGGGGTGAGCAGCTCCAGGTGATGTCGCGAGGCCACCTCGGGCACGACCCCGCCGTAGCGCTCGTGCGCGGCCGCCTGGGAGGAGATCACGTTGGAGCGGATCCGCGCCTCCTCGACCACCGCGGCGCAGGTGTCGTCGCAGGACGTCTCGATCGCGAGGACGACGCGGGAGCCCCCGTCAGCCGCCCCCATCAGAGCCTGACCGGGTCGAGCCACATGATCAGCGCGTCCTCGCCGTTGTCCTGGTAGTAGCGGGGGCGCTGACCGGCCGCCTTGAAGCCGAAGCGCTGGTACATCGCGATCGCGCCCGCGTTCGACGTCCGCACCTCGAGCGTCACGCGCCCGCCGGGGCCGATCTCGCGGAGCAGCGACTCGAGCAGGAGCGACCCGATTCCCTCGCGGCGCCGCTCGGGGTGGACGGCGACGTTCATCAGGTGCCAGGCGTCGGCGTAGCGCGAGCAGATCAGGTACCCGGCCAACCCGCGCGGCCCCGAGGCCGCAAGGCAGATGCCCGAGGGCTTGGAGAGCTCGAGCACGAACATCGCCAGCGACCAGGGCGTCGGGAACGCCACCCGCTCGATCGAGAGCACCGCGGGCAGGTCGCTGTAGACGAGGCGGCGGATCGTCACCGCGGGCTTGCGGCGTGCGCGGACGCGCTCCTCATGCGCCTTGATTGCGTCCGCGATCTCGCTCACGCCATAGCTCCGCGTCGGGTCGTCTCAGATAGAGCGGCTTGACTTCCTCCGGCGGACCCGGCTCGGCTTGGGCTGCGAGCCGACACACCTGACGGGCGCTCACCTGGTGCGCCGCGTCCGCCTGGTCGAGGACGATCGCGCCCCCGGCCTCGAGCGCTTGTCGAAAGCGTAGCGAGCCGTCCCCGGCGGCCAACGGCCGGGTATCGAGCTGCGATACCCGCCGCGCCAGCTCCTCAGGCGCGGCCACGAGCGGCGGCCACAGCTCCTCCCCCTGCGGGGAGTAGAGCGCCGCGAACACCTCCTTGCGCTTGGCGTCGATCACCGGCAGAAGCGGCGCGTCACCCCGCGCCCGCGGGGACTCCGCGATCCCGGCCGCGAGCGCCGCGAGCGAGCCGATCCCGCAGATCGGCAGGCGGCGCGCCTGGGCTAGCGCCCGCGCGGTGACGACGCCGATGCGCAGGCCCGTGAACGTCCCCGGACCGATCCCGACCGCGATCAGCTCGATCGTCCCCCACCCGCCGGCGGCGCCCACCACCTCCTCCACCGCGCCCATCAGCCCGGTGGCGTGACGCGGGCGGCCGTCCTCGTCGGGGCCGACGCTGCGCTCGCGCTCGCGCCCGCCCTCGGAGAGCACGGCGACGGACAGGCGCGCGGTCGCGGTATCGATCCCCAGAACGGTCGGCACCGCGAGGAGGTTAGGGACGTAGCCCGGCCCGCACGATCTCGATCACGCGCTCGTCGCCGCCCGCGTGCTCGATCATTACGCGGGCGGCGACACGCGGCAGCTCGAGCTCGCCGAACTGCGGCCACTCGACGAAGGCGATCGCGTCCGGGGTGAGGTACTCGTCGAGCAGGCCCGGCTCCTCGTCGAGCGAGCCCTCGAGCCGGTAGAGGTCTAGGTGCGAGACGGGCCCTCGCTCGCCGCGATAGCGGCGCCCGAGCGTGAAGGTCGGCGAGAGCACCCGCTCGCGGACGCCCAGGGCGCGGGCGGCGCCGCGCACGAAGGTGGTCTTGCCGGCGCCCAGATCGCCGCTGATCAACACCACGTCCCCGGGCCCCAGCTCGCGCGCGAGCTCGGCCGCGAGCCGCTCCGTCTCCGCGGCGCTGTGGGTGCGCGTGCGGCTCACCCCGCGAAGAGGTCGAGCTGGTCCGCCTCCGGCACGCTCTCCTCCGCCGCCTGCTCGGGCTCGGGCAGGGGCTCGCGCAGAAGCGCGGGCAACTTGGCGAAGTCCGCGCGCAGCTCTTCGACGAGGTTGGGCGAGCGCAGCGCCGCCGCCGGGTGGTAGAGGGGCAAGAGGAAGACCGGCCTACCGCCCAGCTCGTGCAGCTGCGGGGTGCCGTGCACCCGCGAGATCCCGGTCGGGTTGCGGGTCAGAAGCTTCGTCGCGAAGTTGCCGAGCGTGCCGATCACGCGTGGCTGGATCAGCTCGACCTGCTGCTCCAGCCATGGGCGACAGGCGTCGATCTCCTCGGGCCGCGGATCTCGGTTGCCCGGCGGTCGGCACTTGAGCACGTTGGCGATGAAGACCTCGTCGCGGCTGAACCCGATCTCCTCGAGCAGGCGGGTGAGCAGCTGGCCCGCGCGCCCGACGAAGGGCAGGCCGCGGCGATCCTCCTCCGCCCCGGGCGCCTCGCCCACGAACATCAGCTCCGCGTCGGCGTTGCCGGCGCCGAACACCGCCTTGGTGCGGGTCGCCCCCAGCGGGCAGCGCTCGCAGGCGGACACCGCGCGATAGGCCTCGACGAGCCGCTCGCGGCGCGCAGTCGCGTCGCTCACCGCGCACCCCCGCCTTGCCCACGGCCGCCGCCGGCCGTCCCCGTCGCTCGTCGCGCCGTCCGCACGCTCATCCCTGCTGCCTCCTTTGCCGGGCCTCGCGCGCCCGCTGTCGTGCCTCCTTGAAGCGGGCCTTGGTCCGCTCGCGCAGCCTCCGGTTGCGCTCCTCCTGCTTGCGCGTCTCGCCGCGGCTCTTCACCAGCCGCATCGGCGGCGCCGGCGCCGAGAGCAGGCGTCGGCTGCCCGGGGCGCCGCAGAGGCGGCACGAGGTTTCCTCCGTGCCCGCGTCGACGAGCGCCTCGAAGCGGGCCCCGCAGCGATCGCACTCGAACTCGTAGACAGGCACCACTGCGATCGTAGGTGAGCGGGCTGCGGCAACCCGCCGCGCGGAGGGCCGCAAATTGCGGCTTGTTCGCGCAGGCTTCGACCCGCCGGGCGCTCCCCGCGTCCCCGCCGACAGGGCGCGCCCGTCATAATCGGAGCCGAGCCGCGACCCGCTCCGCGGGCGCGGACTGGGCACGAGCCCGGCAAAGACAGCACGAAAGCGACCGTCTGGTATCTCCGGTGCGGGAACTGGAACGGGGCCCCTTGATGACGAACGACAAGCCCGATGCCGTGCGCGTCCCCGCGCGCCTCGTGGTCGTGGGCGCCGGCCGGGCCGGTGGAGCCTTGGCGCGCGCCGCGCGAGCCGCCGGGATCGAGGTGGCGGTGGCCCGCCGCGGGGAAGCGCGGGCCCTGGCGGCCGCCGCCGAGGCGGTGCTGCTCTGCGTCCCCGACGCCGAGCTCGAGCGCGTGGCGCGCGAGGTGGCGGACGCGGAGCCCCCGCCCCGGCTGGTCGGCCACGTGAGCGGCGCCTCGCCACTCGACGTGCTTTCCGCCGCCCGCGAGGCTGGCGCGGCGACCTTCTCGCTGCACCCGCTGCAGACGATCCCGCACCCCGAGACCGACCTGGGCGGCGCCCCCTGCGCGGTCGCGGGCAGCCACGACGCCGCCCTGGACGGCGCGCGCGCCCTCGCCCGGGCGCTCGGCATGGAGCCGTTCACGGTCCCCGAGGAGGCGCGCGCCGCCTACCACGCCGCCGCCGCGATGGCCTCGAACTTCCTGATCGCGCTCGAGGAGTCGGCCGCGGAGCTGCTCGCCGCCGTGGGGGTCGAGCGGCCGCGCGACATCTTGGCGCCGCTCGTGTTGCGCAGCGCCGCCAACTGGGCCGAGTCCGGGCGCGAAGCGCTGACGGGGCCGATTGCCCGTGGCGACGAGGGGACTGTTGCGCGCCACCTGGAGGCACTACGACGCCAGGCGCCGCAGCTGCTGCCGCTGTACGAGGCGCTGGCCGCCCGCACGCGCGCGGTCGCCCGGGGCGAGGAGGCGGGATGAGCGAGCCCCTCGTCCTGCGCACGAAGGCGGAGCTGCGCGAGGCGCTCGCGCCGCGCCGCCGCGCCGGCGAGTCGATCGGCCTCGTGCCGACGATGGGGTACCTGCACGAGGGGCACCTGAGCCTGCTGCGCGCCGCCCGGGCGCGCTGCGACGTCGTCGTGATGAGCCTCTTCGTCAACCCCACCCAGTTCCGCGCCGGCGAGGACCTGGAGCGCTACCCGCGCGACGAGGCGCGCGACGTGGAGCTCGCGGGCCGGGAGGGGACCGACATCGTCTACGCCCCGGCGACGGACGAGGTCTACCCGCCGGGCTTCGCGACCTGGGTCGAGGTGGGCGGCGGCCTCACCGACGTGCTCTGCGGCCACCCGGATCGCCGCGGGCCCGAGCACTTCCGCGGTGTTACGACCGTGGTGGCGAAGCTGTTCAACGCGGTCCAGCCCGACGTCGCCTTCTTCGGGCAGAAGGACGCGCAGCAGGCGCTCGTGATCCAGCGCATGGCACGAGACCTCGACTTCCCGATCGAGATCGTGACCGTGCCCACCGTGCGCGAGCCGGACGGCCTGGCGATGAGCTCGCGCAACGCCTACCTCTCCCCCGCCGAGCGCGAGCGCGCTCCCGCGCTGTACCGCGCGCTCGAGGCGGCGCGGGCCGAGCGCGACCGCGGCGGCATGCCCGCCGACGCGCTCGCCGCCGCGCGCCGGGTGCTGGACGAGGCCGGGATCGAGCCGGAGTACCTCGAGGCCCGCTACGCCGACGACTTGACCCCGGCGGCCGCCTTCGACGGCCGCCCCGTGCTGGTCGCGCTCGCCGCCCAGGTGGGCGAGGCGCGGTTGATCGACAACGTCGTGCTCGAGCCCAACCGGGCGGATGAGAGGCCGGATGGGCGGGAAACGGGCTGAAGGAAACAGCGAGCAACGAAAGGAAGGCGGCATGAGCGCGCATCCGCAGGAGCCCCAGCAGTCGAGCGGGCCGGCCCGCAAGCCGGTCACCCCGCCGATGCTGGCCGAGATGAAGGCGGCCGGACAGCCGATCGTGATGGTCACCGCCTACGACCACCCCTCGGCGCAGATCGTCGAGGAGGAGGGCGTCGACGTCGTTTTGGTCGGCGACTCCGCGGCGATGACCGTGCTCGGCTACGACTCGACCGTGCCGATCGGCATGGAGGAGATGCTGATGCTCGCGGCCGCGGTGCGGCGCGGCCTGCGCACGCCCCTTCTGGTCGGCGATCTGCCCTTCGGCTCGTACGAGGGCTCGAACGAGCAGGCGGTCGCGAGCGCGCAGCGGTTCGTCAAGGAGGCGGGCTGCGACGCGATCAAGCTCGAGCGCGGCGGCGCCTCGGTGGACCGCGCCCGCGCGATCGCCGAGGCCGGGATCCCGGTGATGGGGCACGTCGGGCTGACCCCGCAGACGGCGACCGCGCTCGGCGGCTTCAAGGCGCAGGGCAAGACGAGCGAGCAGGCGGCGCAGATCGCCAGCGAGGCGCTGGCGCTGCAAGAGGCGGGCTGCTTCGCGATCGTCTTCGAGGCGGTCCCAGCCGCGATTACCGAGGCGATCATGCCGCTGATGCGCGTGCCGGTGATCGGGATCGGGGCCGGGCCCGCGACCGACGGGCAGGTGCTCGTCTTCCATGACCTGGTCGGCCTCTCCGCGGGGCGCTCGCCCAAGTTCGTGAAGCGCTTCGCAGAGGGGCGGGCCGAGCTGGTGCGCGGGGTGAGCGCGTACGCGCGGGAGGTCCGCGAGGGCACCTTCCCCGCCGCCGAGCACATCTACAGCGTCGACCCCGCCGAGCTCGCCGCGTTCAACGAGTGGCTGGAAGGCGCGACGAGCGACGAGGGCACGTTCAGCCACGCCGACTGGGACTGGGGCCCCTAGGGGCCGACGGGGACGTTCGAGCGCAGCTCGTCCAGGCGCCAGAGCCCCTGGTCGAGGACGAGCTCGGCGCGCAGCCGCTCGCCCGCGTAGACCCCGCCCCGCGCCCGTACGACCGCCTGCGCGGTCGACTCGGGCGTGACCACGACCTCGCTCACCCGCACCGTGCGGGCGGCCGCGCGGCGCGATTGCGCCGCCCTGCAGCCTGCGCGATCCCCGAAGGAGCGGCGGACGTAGCGAGGCGTGACCAGCTCGTCGCAGGCCTCGTCGGGATCGGCGCTGGTGAGCACGCGCTGCAGGGTGGCGGCGACGGTTGCCCGGTCCGTCTCGGGGTCGGCCGGCTCGTCCGCGGGCCCGGCCGAGCCCTCCCCTGCGGTGGTGAGACCGTTCTCGTCGATCACCGCCGGCGCGGCCTCAGGCCGGGGTTCGGGCGCGTCCTCGCCGCAGCCCACCCCGGCGAATAAGAGCGCGCAGATCGCCGCCGCGAGCAGCGGGGCAGACCTTTTGTTAAGGAGCGCAAAGCTCAAGTTAAGTGAAAGCTAACAGCCCGGTCGTAAGCGGCGGCGACGACCGGGGGCGCCTCGCTCAGCTCGGCTGCGGCTCCGTGCCGAGGCCGCCGCGCTTGCGCCGAAACTCGATCTCGCGGATCACGCGCGCCGGCGCGCCGGCCGCGACGACGCCGGGCGGGATGTCGGAGGTTACGACCGAGTTGGCGCCGACCACCGCGCGGTCGCCCACCTCCACCCCGCCGGTGATGACGCAGTGCACGCCGAACCAGCAGTTGGAACCGATCCGCACCGGGCCGCGCGCCACGAACCCCTGCCAGGTGACGGGCAGCTCGGGGTCGTCGTAGCGGTGATCGGCGTCGCTGACGAAGCAGCCGTTGGCGAACATCACGTGGTCGCCGATCTCGATCCGCTCCTGCGCGGCCAGCATCGTGCCCCGGTTGAGGAAGCAGCCGGCACCGATCTCGATCGTCGCTTCCGGCGCCAGCGTGATCCAGCAGCCCGGCTCCAGCAGCGTGCCCTCCCCGATGCGCAGGCGCCCCTCGTCGAGGGCCTCGAGCACCTCGCCCTCCACCGGCTCGCGGATGTAGAAGCCGCCGCGGGCCGCGTGCCGGCGCAGACGCCAGCGGCGCACGAACCGCCGGTTGCGCTCGTACCAGCGGCGCTTGGCCCACCAGACCCGCCACGCACCGAGCTCGCCCACGGCGCGAAGCTTCTCACGTCCCCCCGAAGGAGGCGGCACAGTGGAGCGCAGGCCTCGTGATCCGCACCGCTCGCCGGGTCAGGCGGCGACCGCGGAGCGGCGGCGCGAGCGCCCGGCCGCGCGCTTGACGCGCGGGGCGGCCGGCTCGACCAGCTCGGCGAGGAAGCGGCCCGTGTGCGAAGCAGGGTTGCCGGCGACCTCCTCCGGCGTGCCTGCGGCCACGACCTCGCCGCCCGCCTCGCCGCCCTCGGGGCCCAGATCGATGATCCGGTCCGAGCACTTGATCACGTCGAGGTTGTGCTCGATCACGATCACGGTGTTGCCCTGGTCGACGAGCCGGTTGAGCACGTCGAGCAGCCGCTCGACGTCGCCGAAGTGCAGGCCGGTGGTGGGCTCGTCAAGGATGTACAGGGTGTTGCCGGTCGCGACCCGGCTGAGCTCCGTCGCCAGCTTCACGCGCTGCGCCTCCCCGCCCGAGAGCGTCGTCGCCGGCTGGCCGAGGCGGATGTAGTCGAGCCCGACGTCGTGCAGCGTCTGCAGCCGCCGGCGGATCTTCGGGATCGCGCTGAAGAACTCGAGCGCCTCCGCGACGGTCATGTCGAGCACGTCGGCGATCGAGCGGCCCTTGTAGCGGATCTCCAGCGTCTCGCGGTTGTAGCGGCGCCCGTGGCACTGCTCGCAGGGAACGTAGACGTCGGGCAGGAAATGCATCTCGATCTTGAGCTGCCCGTCGCCGCGGCAGACCTCGCAGCGCCCACCCTTGACGTTGAACGAGAAGCGGCCCGGCTTGTAGCCGCGGGCGCGCGCCTCCTTGGTGCGCGAGAACAGGTCGCGGATGTGGTCGAAGACCCCGGTGTAGGTGGCCGGGTTGGAGCGGGGCGTGCGTCCGATCGGGGACTGGTCGATGTTGATGACCTTGTCGATCTGATCGAGGCCCTCGATGCGGTCGTGCGCCCCCGGGCGCAGGCGCGCGCGGTGCAGGCGGTTGGCGAGCGCCCGGTAGAGCACCTCGTTGACCAGGGTCGACTTGCCCGAGCCCGAGACACCCGTGACGCTGCACAGCACGCCGAGCGGGAAGGCGACGTCGATCCCCTTGAGGTTGTGCTGGCGGGCGCCGCGCACTATCAGCTCCCCTCGCGGCTCGCGCCGCTCGGCGGGGGGCTTGATCGCCCGCTTGCCTGCCAGGTACTGGCCGGTCAGCGACTCCTTCACACGCTGGATCGCCTGCGGCGGGCCCTGCGCGACGACCCGGCCGCCGTGCTCGCCCGCGCCCGGCCCCAGATCGACGATGTGGTCCGCGGCGAGCATCGTGCCCTCGTCGTGCTCGACCACGATCACCGTGTTGCCGAGGTCGCGCAGCCGCTTGAGCGTCGCGATCAGCTTCTCGTTGTCCCGCTGGTGCAGGCCGATCGAGGGCTCGTCAAGGATGTAGAGCACGCCGACCAGGCTGGAGCCGATCTGCGTCGCCAGGCGGATCCGCTGCGCCTCCCCGCCCGAGAGCGTCGCCGCGGCGCGGTCGAGCGAGAGGTAGCCGATGCCGACGTTGTCGAGGAAGCGCAGCCGCTCCTCGATCTCCCGCACGATCATGCGCGCGATCGCGCGCTCGGTCTCGGTGAGCTCGAGCGCGCGGATCCACTCCAGCGCCTGGCGGGCCGAAAGCCGCGTGAACTCGGCGATGTTGAGCCCGCCCACCGTGACCGCGAGGCTCTCCGGCCGCAGGCGCGCGCCCTTGCAGGCCGGGCACGGCTGCAGCGCCATCAGCTCCTCGATCCGCTCGCGCGTGTGCTCGGAGTCGGTCTCGCGGTAGCGCCGCTCGAGGCTGGCCAGCATGCCGTCGAAGCGCACCGTGTAGACGCGCCGCCGCCCGAAGCGGTTGCGGTAGCTGATCGTGTGGCGCTGGTCGCCCGTCCCCTCGAGCAGCAGGCGCCGGTGCTCCTCCGGCAGGTCGCGCCAGGCCACGTGCGTGTCGATCCCGGCCGCCTCGGCGACCGCCTCGAGCAGGCGCCGGTGGTACATCGAGGCGGCCTTGTTCCAGGGCTCGAGCGCGCCCTCGGCGATCGAGAGGGTCGGGTCCGGGACGATCAGCTCGGGGTCGATCACCCGCTGGAAGCCGAGTCCGTGGCAGCGCTCGCAGGCCCCGTGCGGCGAGTTGAAGGAGAAGATGCGCGGCTCGATCTCCGGCATCGAGGCGCCGCAGTTGAGGCACGCGAAGCGCTCGGAGAAGACGAGCACCTCGCCGCGCTTGCCGGCGCTGGGCCCGCTCAGGACCTTGGCCCCCGCGGCCCTGCCCCCGTTGGTGGGGTCGGCGCCCCGCCCCGCCCCGGAGGCGTCGAGCGCTCGCCCGTCGCCGTCCCGCGCGCCGTGCCCTGGGACCAGCTCCACCTCGATGATCCCGTCCGCCAGCTGCGAGGCGGCCTCGATCGACTCGGCCAGGCGCTTGCGCACGCCCTCCTTCATCACCAGCCGGTCGACCACGACCGAGATGTCGTGCTTGCGCTTCTTGTCGAGCTCGATCTCCTCGTCGAGACGCCGCAGCTCGCCGTCGATCACGGCGCGCGCGTACCCCTGCGCTCGCAGCTCGGCCAGGAGCCTGCCGTACTCGCCCTTGCGCCCCCGCACCACCGGCGCCAGCACCATGAAGCGCGTGCCCTCGGGCAGCGCCAGCACGCGGTCGGTGATCTGCTCCAGCGACTGCCCCTCGATCGGCGAGCCGCAGTTGAAGCAGTGCGGACGCCCGACCCGCGCCCAGAGCAGGCGCAGGTAGTCGTAGATCTCGGTCACCGTGCCCACGGTGGAGCGCGGGTTGCGCGAGGTCGTCTTCTGGTCGATCGAGATCGCCGGGCTCAGGCCCTCGATCGAGTCGACGTCGGGCTTCTCCATCAGCCCCAGGAACTGGCGCGCGTACGCGGAGAGCGACTCGACGTAGCGCCGCTGGCCCTCGGCGTAGATCGTGTCGAACGCGAGGCTCGACTTGCCCGAGCCGGAGAGCCCGGTGATGACGATCAGCGAGTCCCGCGGGAGCTCGAGGTCGATTCCCTTGAGGTTGTGGGCGCGCGCCCCGGAGATGACGATCTTGCCGCTGCTGCCCACGCGAACAAGTGTACGGTTGCGGCCAGTCGCCTCCCGGGCGCCTGGCGCCCCCTAGGAGCCCACCCGCGCCAGCACGTCGTCGAGCAGGGCGTCGATGTCGTCCAGCTCGTACTCCGCCCGCAGCCGCGCCGCGATCTCCTCGCGCGAGGCGCCGTCGAGCGCAAGCTTGGTCGCGACGATGCGCGCCGCGGTCGCGTCGCTCGAGCGCTCCCCGTTGGCGGCGCCTGGGTGCGTCTCGGCGCGGCTGGGCTCGCCCTGCGCGTCCGAGCGAACGCCTGTGGCCTGGGGTTCCGGCCGGTCGGGCTGCGGCGGCGCCGGCGGCTCGATCTCGGGCTCGGGAGGCATGGGCTCGGGCTCGTCGGGCGGGCTCGGCTCCGGGATCGCAGGCGGCGCCGGCTCAGGCTCGCGCGCGGGTGTCGGCTCCTGCGGCGTCGGCGCGGGCGGCTCGACCTCGCCGCTCGGACCGAGCTCCCCTTGGAGCTCGGCCAGCGCTTCGCGCACCTTGGCCAGTCTCCGCTCCGCCTCCTGCTCGGCGCGCCGGCGGATCCGCTCGGCCTCGGCCTCCGCCTCGGCGACGATCTCGCGGGCGCGGCGCTCGGCGTACTCGAGCGCCTCGCGCACCCGGGCCGCGACCTCCTCGCTGGCGCTGCGCTGGGCCACGGGTTGGACGTTAGCGAGTCGGCCCAGGGACCGCGCCCCGCCCCCGCGGGACGCTCCGCCCGCACACGGGCGCTGCGCCAGCCACTACCTTCCGCTGCATGGAGGACGCGAGCGGGGACGCCGAGCTCACGAGCCGGGAGCAGGCCCGGGGTAGGCTGCCGGCGTTCGGGCAGCTGCACGAGGGCTACCGGATCGTGCTTCTGGCGGCGGGCCTGGCGGTCGCCGCGCTGCTCTTCCGCCAGCTCGTCACCCTGCTGGTGGCGATCCTCGTCACGGTCATCCTCTCGATCCCGCTCAGCGCGGCGGCCGGCTTCTTCGAGCGCTTTCGCGTCCCGCGGGTGGCCGGGGCCCTGATCGGCCTGCTCGGCTGCATCGCGGTGGTCGCGGGCACCTTTGCCCTGATCATCCCGCCCTTCATCGAGCAGACCGAGGAGTTCATCGACTCGCTGCCCGCGGTGACGGTCGAGCTGGAGGAGCGGATCGGCGAGGTCGTCGGGGTGGAGCCCGCCCGCGTCGGCGAGGAGGTGCAGGCGTTCCTCGAGCGCTACACCGAGAACCCCGAGACGCTGATCGGGCCGCTCACCTCGCTCGGCCTCAACATCGCCGGGATCCTGGCGGCGCTCGTCTTCATGGTGCTGACCGCCTTCTACATCGCGGTCCGCCCCGATCCGCTCGTGACCGGCCTGCTCTCGCTCTTCCCGCCGACCCGGCGCGACGCGATCGCCAACATCGTCGACCGCCTGCGCACCGCCTGGGTCGGCTGGCTGCAGGGGGTGGTGATCGACATGTTCGTGACCGGCACCCTGCTGTACGCGGGCCTGACCCTGATCGACCTCGACTTCGCGATCTTCTTCGCGGTCTTCTCGGCCCTGCTCGTCGTGATCCCCTACTTCGGCGCGGTCCTGGGCGCGATCCCGGTCGTGCTGTTCGCGCTCGCGGACTCGCCGACCAAGGCGCTGCTGGCGCTGCTGACCTACGTGGTCGTCCAGCAGATCGAGGGCAACGTGATCATCCCGCTGGTCATGGCCCAGCGCGTGAAGCTCCACCCGGCCCTGATCGCGGTCGGGGTGGTCCTGGTCGGGCAGCTGTTCGGCTTCATCGGCCTCTTCGTCGCCGTGCCGATCCTCTCGGCGATCGTGATCCTCGTGCAGGAGCTGTGGGTGAAGCCGCTCGAGCGCGAGCGGAGCGTGGCCCCGGCCGAGGAGCTGGAGGTGGCACGCGCCGGGCCGCCCGAGGCCGGCCCGGCGCCCTGAGGGGCCGCCCCTCGGTCGCATCCCACTGGTTCACGCCGACCACCCCCTCGGGGGTCTTCGTGCATCAGTGCGGGCGCGGGGTGAGCCGACCCGCCATCGCTTCACGGTGACCACCCCCCTCGGTGCTTCCGTGAAGCGGTGGCGATCGATGGCGAGCTACCGCTCGCCCCCATCACCGCCGGTGCGCGGCCGCTCACCCGCGTGCCGTCGCCGGCGCGCGGCCGCTCGCCCTCGGCCCTACCGAGCCACGATGATCGTGTCGCCCATCGGCAGGCTGTTGCGGCGCGGGCGCTTGCGGTCGAACCAGACGATCTCGTCCTCGCCGCGCACGCGGCCCTGCAGCCAGTAGCGGCTGTAGACGTAGGGCCGCCCATCGGCGCCGAGCGGCGAGGGCCGGTCCGCCACGTGGAAGTGCAGGTGCGGCGCGTCCGAGTTGCCGGAGCTGCCGACGCGGCCGATGATCTGCCCGGCGCGCACCCGCTGGCCTCGCTTCACCCGCACGGAGCCCGGCTTCATGTGCGCGTACAGCGCGAAGTGGCGCGGGCCGTGCTTGATGATCACGTGGTTGCCGGCGGCGCGCTTCGGGGTCACCGTCGAGTCGTCGCGCTCGAACGGAGGCGTGTTCGGGAAGCGGTCGACCGCGCGCACCACCTTGCCCGGGCCGGCCGCGCGGATCGGGTCGCCGTAGATGAAGTGGTCGGTGAGCCGGCTGCCGTCGCCCCGGTACACCTCGCCCTGGGCGTTGAGCTGAATCCAGTCGACGGCGAAGCGCTCCGAGACCCACTGGATCCCGTCGAGCGCGAGCGCCGAGCGCGCGTGGCGGCTCTCGCAGCAGCCGCTGAGCGCCAGGTAGCGCTGCCCGCGCAGCGGCGAGCGCAGCCGCAGCGGCGGCCGCAGCTCGAGACGCGAGCGTCCGGTCACGACGCGCCGGCCGTAGCGCAGGTCGAACTGGGCGGGGTCGACGTCGTCGCGCGGCTTGACGTGGATCACGTGGCGCACGAACTTGGGCAGCTTGCGGCCCCGCGGGAAGTCGGGGTGCATCCACACGGTCGCGGTCTGGGCCGGCTCGAGCTCCGTCGTCTGCACCAGCTTGAAGGGGTCGCCCAGGTCCATGTCGGGGCCCAACGCTTCCTGATCGAGGCTCGCCAGCGTGCGTCCACCCCCGCGCAGCTCGACCCGCTCGATCACGACCGGGAACTGCGCCGAGAGGTTGGTGATGCGCAGCTCGTAGACCAGGTGCTTCCGCTGGTCGCTCGTCGGCACCAGCTGCAGGTAGCCCCGCGTGCGCACCTCGAGCACGTCGAAGCGGTCGACCGCCTGCGCCGCCGCCGGCAGCAGGAGCGCGAACGCCGCGATCAGCGAAACGATCAGGCCCCCTCGTCTCACGGACACACCCCCTGTTCTCCTCGGACGCCCCTGGTTGTCACAAGGGCGCGCACGATACCCGTTGGCGTCGACGGAGGCGGGCCGGCGCAAGCCCGTGGCCCTACGCTTGCAGCGCCTCGAGATCCCGGCGCAGCTCCTTGAGCTCGTCGCGGATGCGCGCGGCCTCCTCGAAGCGCAGGTCCTCGGCCGCGGCCATCATCTCCTCCTCGAGCTCGACGACCAGCTTCTGCAGGTCCTCGGCGCTGCGGATCTCCTCGCCGTCGATCCCGCGCACCCGGCGGCGCCGCGCCGGCGAGGTGCGGGAGTCCAGCGAGAGGAACTCGGAGATGTCCGAGATCCCCTTCTGCACGGTCTCCGGGGTGATCCCGTGCTTCTCGTTGTAGGCGATCTGGATCCGCCGCCGGCGCTCGGTCTCGGTGATCGCCGCGCGCATCGCCGCGGTCTCGCGGTCGGCGTACATCAGCACCCGCCCGCGGACGTTGCGGGCGGCGCGGCCGATCGTCTGGATCAGCGAGGTCTCGCCGCGCAGGAACCCCTCCTTGTCCGCGTCGAGGATCGCGACCAGCGAGACCTCGGGGAGGTCCAGCCCCTCGCGCAGCAGGTTCACGCCCACGAGCACGTCGTACTCGCCGAGCCGCAGCTCCCGGATGATCTGGATGCGCTCGAGCGTGTCGATCTCCGAGTGCAGGTAGCGCGTGCGGAAGCCGTGCTCGAGCAGGTAGCCGGTCAGGTCCTCGGCCATGCGCTTGGTCAGCGTGGTGACCAGGGCGCGCTCGCCCCGCTCGGCCGTGCGCCGGATCTCGTTCATCAGATCGTCGATCTGGTTGCGGGTCTCGCGCACCTCGACCTCGGGATCGACGATGCCGGTCGGCCGCACGATCTGCTCGACGATGCGCGCCGAGCGCTGGCGCTCGAACTCGCCCGGGGTGGCCGAGACCATCACCAGCTGCGGCACGCGCTCGAGGAACTCGCCGAAGCGCAGCGGTCGGTTGTCGGCGGCGGAGGGCAGCCGGAAGCCGTGCTCGATCAGGGTCATCTTGCGCGAGTGGTCGCCCTCGTACATGCCGCCCAGCTGCGGGATCGTCTGGTGGGACTCGTCGATGAAGCAGACGAAGTCGTCGGGGAAGTAGTCGATCAGCGTGTGCGGGGGCGAGCCCGGCGGCCGTCCGTCGAGGATGCGCGAGTAGTTCTCGATGCCCGAGGTGAAGCCCAGCTCCTTGAGCATCTCGAGGTCGTACTCGGTGCGCTGGCGCAGCCGGTGCGCCTCGAGCATCTTGCCCTGGTCCTCGAACCACTTCACGCGCTCGTTGAGCTCCGCGCGGATCTCCCTGACCGCGCGCTCGATCGTCTCCTCCTCGGTCACGTAGTGCGAGGCGGGCCAGACCGAGACGTGATCGAGGTCGGCGCTCAGGATCTCGCCCGTGAGCGGGTCGAAGTGCTGGATCGACTCGACCTCGTCGCCGAAGAACTGAATCCGATAGGCCGACTCCGCGTACGCGGGGAAGATCTCGAGCACCTCCCCCTTGAGCCGGAAGGTGCCGCGCGCCAGGTTCGTGTCGTTGCGCTGGTACTGCATCGTGACCAGCTTGCGCAGCAGCTCGTCGCGGTCGATGAACTCGCCGACCTTAAACAGCTGCATCTGCTTGCGGTAGAGCTCGGGCGAGCCGATGCCGTAGATGCAGGAGACCGAGGCCACGATCACCACGTCGCGGCGGGCGAACAGCGCCGCGGTGGCTGCGTGGCGCAGGCGGTCGATCTCGTCGTTGATCGACGAGTCCTTCTCGATGTAGAGGTCCTGCGCCGGGACGTAGGCCTCGGGCTGGTAGTAGTCGTAATAGCTGACGAAGTACTCGACCGCGTTGTCGGGGAAGAACTCGCGAAACTCGTTGCACAGCTGCGCCGCGAGCGTCTTGTTGTGGGCGATCACCAGCGCTGGCCGCTGCACGCGCTCGATCGTCGCGGCCATCGTGAACGTCTTGCCGGTCCCGGTCGCGCCGAGCAGGGTCAGGTAGCGCTCGCCTGCCTGGATCCCCTCGGCGAGCCCGGCGATCGCGCGCGGCTGGTCGGCCGTCGGCTTGTAGGCGGGGTTCAGGCGGAACTCGGGCACCGAAGCTGAATGTAGCCCCTGCTCACAACCCCAGCTCCTTCGCGTACTTCTTCCGGTACTCGCGCCGCTTCTCCAGCACCTGCTCGACGTAGGCCGCGGTCTCCGGGAACGTGATGTCCTCGATCTCCATGTCGGCGCCGCCCCAGCGGTCGGCGTGGCCCATGCCGGCGTTGTAGGCGGCGAGGGCCGCGACCTCGTTGCCGTCATAGCGGTCGAGCAGATGCCGCAGGTAGAAGGTCCCGTAGCGGATGTTGATGTCGGGGTTGGAGAGGTCGTCGACCACGAAGGTCTCGCCGCCGCTGAGCCGCTCGATCACCTCCGCGGTCTCCGGGGTGATCTGCATCAGGCCCCGCGCGCCGGCGTGCGAGGTCTGGTCGCGGAAGCGCGACTCGGAGTAGATCACCGCGGCTATCAGGTCGGCGTCCACCCCCTTCTCCCGCGCCTGCTGGCGAATGATGTCGTCGTGGCGCAGGGGCAGCGTCACCTCGCGGATCGCGTCGTCCACGTCGATGCGGCTGACCGCGAAGCCGATCCCCACGACCACCAGCAGGGTGATCAGCAGCGGCCCGAGCGCGCGGCGCGCCGAGCTGCGCCGGCGCCGCGGGCGCGCGCGACGGGCCGGCCGGCGGGAGGTCCGCCGCCTGGTCGCGGCGCGGCGCCCCTTCGCCCGGGCGCGCGGGCTCACTCCCCCTCCTCGCGGGCCTCCACCAGCCGCGGCCAGAGCTCCCGCAGCTCGTGCTCGAGGTCGGCCAGCGTGCCGGTGTTCCGCACCACGAACGTCGCGCGGGCCGCCTTCTCCTCCTCGCTCAGCTGGCGCGCCTCGCGGCCCTCGAGCGCCCCAGTCCCGCGCGCCGCGGCCCGCTGGCGCCGCAGCTCGCGGCCCGCGACCACGACCAACGTCGCGTCGAAGAGATCCTCCATCCCCGCCTCGAAGAGCAGCGGCACCTCCACCACGGCCAGCGGCACATCGGCGGGCAGGGACCTGCGCCAAGCCTCGACCTCGCGGGCGACCAGGGGGTGCAGGAGCGACTCCAGCCAGTTCAGCTCGGCGGGGTCGGAGAAGACGATCTCGCCCACGCGGGCGCGGTCGACGCGCCCGCCGGGCGCCACCCCCTCTCCCCAGCGCTCGACCAGGCGCGCGCGGACCCGCTCGGTCTCGAGCAGGTGGTGGACGACGGCGTCTGCGGACAGGGTGCGGGCGCCCAGGCGCTCCAGCGCCGCCAGCGCCTCCGATTTGCCCGAGGCGATGGCGCCGCTTAGTCCGATCAGGCTCGGGCCAGGCGCCGCCAACGCGGCGCCCTCAGCCCTGCCCTTCGGACCCGCCCCCGTCCTCGTCGGACGCGGGGGCGTCGGAGAAGACCTCCTCGGAGAGACCCAGGTCGGGCACGTCCGCGCCCCCGGAGACGGCCTCCGACTCCGACTGCTCCTCCTCCTGCTGCGGCTGGTTGCCGGCCAGCGTCTCCTTGAGCTCGTCCGGGATCAGGTCGCGCAGCGGCAGGTTGCCGCTCTCGGCCCGCTTGATCGAGAGCGAGATGCGGCGGCGCTCCTCGTCGATCTCGAGGATGCGGACCCAGCGCACGTCGCCAGGCTTGACGACCTCGCTCGGGGTCTCGACGTGATGATCGGCGAGCTCGGAGATGTGCACGAGGCCCTCGATGCCGGGGATGATCTCGACGAAGGCGCCGAACGCGACCACCTTGGTGACCTTCCCCTCGAGCACGTCGCCGACCCGGTACTCGTTGAGCACCTTCTGCCACGGGTCCTCCTGGGTCTGCTTGAGGCCGAGCGAGATGCGCTGGCGCTCGCGGTCGATGTCGAGCACCTTGACGCGGACCTTCTCGCCGATCGACACCACCTCGGAGGGGTGGTTGACGTGGCTCCAGGAGAGCTCGGAGATGTGGATCAACCCGTCGATGCCGTCGAGGTCGACGAAGGCGCCGAAGTCGACGATGTTGGAGATCTTGCCCTCGACGATCATGCCCGGCTGCAGGCGGCCGAGGATCTGCTCGCGCACCTCCTTGCGCTCCTCCTCGAGCACCGCGCGGCGCGAGAGCACCACGTTGTTGCGCGAGCGGTTCAGCTCGATCACCTTGCACTCGAGCGTCTGGTTGCGGAACTCGTCGAGGTTGTGGACGCGCCGGATGTCGACCAGCGACGCCGGCAGGAAGCCGCGCACGCCGAGGTCCAGGATCAGGCCGCCCTTGACGACCTCGATCACCGTGCCCTCGACCGGCTCACCGGTCTCCGCGGCAGCCTCGATCTTCCGCCAGGCCTTCTCGAAGCGGGCGCGCTTCTTGGAGAGGACGAGGCGGCCCTCCTGGTCCTCCTTGGTGAGGACGAGGGCGTCGATGCGCTCGCCCAGCGAGACCTCCTCGTGCGGGTCCACCGAACGGCGGATCGAGAGCTCGTTGGCCGGGATGACGCCCTCCGACTTGTAGCCGATGTCGACGAGGACCTCGTCCTTGTCGATGCGGACGACCTCGCCTGAGACGACGTCGCCCTCCTCGAAGGGCTTGATGGTCGCCGCGTAGTTGGGAACGAGCTTGCCGTCGACCTCGATCATGAGGTCGTCCCCGCCGGCGGCGGTCTCGGCGGAGGTGGGCTCAGTCACGGTTTCGGTTGCAGACACGAACGCCAATGATGACAGACAGCGAGCCGCAGGTCGCGGGCGTGCGAGCTCGCGGCCCGGGGCGAAGCGCCGCGGGCGGGCTGGCTGCCAGAATCGGGGCTCGTGCCCAAGCGAGCGACGAAGAGGGGCGCCGAGCGAACGGCGCTGAGCGGCGACTACGACGTGATCATCTGCGGCGCCAGCTTCGCGGGCCTCACCGTGGCCCGCCAGCTGGCCGGCTCCGGCGCCCGGGTGATGCTGCTCGACCGCTACGAGGTGGGCGAGCGGCAGACCTCGGCCTGCGGGATCCCCACCTGCTGGCTGGAGGCGATGGGATTGGGCGCCTCGGCCCGCCAGGAGTTCGACACGCTGGTCATCCACACCCCGCACGGCACCTCGCGCTACCGCCTGCCCTGGAGCTTCACGACCTTCGACTACCGCGAGCTCTGCGACCTTCTGTTCGCGGCCTGCGACGCGGAGTTCGAGACGGCCCAGGTCGAGGGCCTAGCCCCGCTGCCCGCGGGCGCGCAGAACGGCGCGGCGGCGAACGGCGCCCGCGCCGGGCTCGGCCGACCGCTCGGCGTCGTCACCGACCGCGGCACGCTCAACGCCCCGCTCGTCGTCGACGCGATGGGCTGGAAGCGCGTGCTGGGCACCCTCTACCAGCCGCCCGACGCGCCGCTCTCGCGCGGGCTGGAGGTGCACCCGCCGGGCAACGGGCGCGACATGGAGATCTGGATCGACCGGCGCTACGTGCCGGCCGGCTACGCCTGGTCCTTCCCCGCTCGCGACGAGGTGCGCGTCGGCGTCGGCTCCTTCGACCCGAAGTTCCACGTCAAGCGGTCCACCGTCCTCCTGGCCCAGGATCTGGGCCGCGAGACGGTCGGCTACCAGGGCAACTGGATCCCCCACAAGCTGCGGCGCGCGACCGAGGGCGAGGTCTTCTTCGTCGGCGACTCGGCCGGCCACTGCCTGCCGCTCACGGCCGAGGGCATCCGCACCGCCTTCTACTTCGGGATCGCCCTTGGGGAGGAGCTGCGCGCCGTGGTCGAGGGGCGCAAGGACCGCGCCCAGGCGCTGCGCGACTACGCCGCCTTCCACGACCGCCACGAGTGGAAGTTCCGCTGGATGCTGCGCGCCCAGCGCGCGGTCCCGCGCCTGCCCGCCCGCGCCCAGCGCGCTCTGGTCGCGACCGTGGGCGTCGAGCGCCTCGTGCGTTGGTCGTTCGGGCACTACCTGCGGATCGCCCCGCCGGAGTTCGCCCAGCGCTACGCGCGCGTGCCGCAGGCGGTCGGCGCGGCCGCGTAGGCGCGCGCCCTACTTGACCTCGAGCCAGTCCCGGCCGATCCCCACCTCGACCACGAGCGGCGGATCGAGCGGGAAGGCGTCCTCCATCTCCCGGCGCACCAGCTCGCTCGCCGCCTCGGCCTCCTCGGCCGGCCCCTCGAAGAGGAGCTCGTCGTGGATCTGCAGCACGAGCCGGGTCGCCATGCCGGCCTCGTCCAGCGCCCGGTGGCAGCGCACCATCGCGAGCTTGATGATGTCGGCCGCGGTGCCCTGGATCACGGTATTGACGGCGAGCCGCTCGCCGAGCAGCCGCCGCTGGCGCTGGTTAGAGCGCAGCTCGGGGATGCGCCGGCGGCGGCCCATGAGCGTGGTCACGTAGCCGTCCCGCTCGGCGCGGGCGATCGTCTCGTCGATGAAGCGGCGCACGGCCGGGAAGCGCTCGAAGTAGCGCTCGATGTACTCGGCGGCCTCCTCGCGCGGGATCTGCAGCCGGTCGGCCAGGCCGAAGGCCGAGAGCCCGTAGGCGATCCCGTAGTTGACCATCTTCGCCTTCGAGCGCTCGGCGGGGGTGATCGCGTTGGGGTCGGCGGCGCCGACGATGCCGGCCGCGGTCGCGTTGTGCACGTCCTCGCCCGAGGCGAAGATCTCGCGCAGCACGTCCTCGCCGGCGACGTGCGCGAGCACGCGCAGCTCGACCTGGTTGTAGTCGCAGGAGATCAGCCGGTTGCCCTCCTCGGCCACGAAGCAGGAACGCACGGGCCGCCCGACGTCGGAGCGGATCGGGATGTTCTGCAGGTTGGGGCTGGTGCTGGAGAGGCGGCCGGTCGCGGCGGTTACCTGGCTGAAGACGGTGTGGATGCGCCCGGTCTCCGGGTCGACGTACTCCGGCAGCGCGTCGAGGTAGGTGCTCTTGAGCTTGGTCAGCTCCCGCCACTGCTCGATCGCGGGCACGATCGGGTGCTCGTGGCGGATCTGGGCGAGCACGCGGGCGTCGGTCGAATAACCGGTCTTGCCGCGGCGCTTGCGGGTCAACCCCAGCTCCTCGAAGAGCACCTGGGCCAGCTGCTGCGGCGAGCCGATCGTGAACTCGTGCCCAGCCGCCTCGTAGATCTGCGCCTCGAGCTCGGCCACGCGCTCGTCCAGGCCCTCGCCGATCGCGCGCAGGCGCTCGAGGTCCAGCTTGAGCCCGGCGGACTCCATCGCCACGAGCACCTCGACCAGGGGCAGCTCCACCTCCCGCATCAGGCGCTCCAGCCCGAACTCCTCGAGCTGCCCGCGCTGGCGCTGCGCGAGCTCCCAGGCGAGCCGCGCCTCGACGGCCGGGTCGGCGGCGGCCTCGGGCTCCTCGCCCAGCCGCAGCTGCCCGTCCTCGGGCGGGGGCTCCTCCCCCGCCCGCGCCGCCGCCAGACCCTGGTCGGCGGCGAGCTCCTCGAGCACGTAGGTGCGTCGCGCGGGGTCGATCAGGTAGGCGGCGATCATCGTGTCGTGCTCGATCACCAGCGGGTGCTCCGCGTTGGCCAGCAGGCTGTGGCGCCCGTGCCCACCCAGCGATTTCGCGTCGTGCGCGATCAGCGGGCGCTCGCGCAGCTTCGCCGCCAGCGCCCGTAGGTCGTCGGCCGAACCGGTGACGGTGCGCTCGCCGTCGGTCGCCGCCCAGGCGCCGCCCGCGATCGCCAGGGCGATCGGCCCCTCGGCCAGCTCGTCCGGCTCGCCCGCCACCGGCTCGACCGTGATCGTCTCGTCGACGCTGCGGCCCGGCAGCTCGCCGTCGTACTCCTCCTCGAGCCGCTGGATCACCGCGCGCAGCTCGAACTCGGCCGCGAAGTCACGCAGGCGGCTCAGGTCAGGCGCCGCGGCGTGGGTGTCCAGGAGGCCCTCGGGCAGCTCGACGTCGAGCTTCGCGGTCGCGAGCCGCTTGGAGATGCGCGCGTCCTCGGCGTGCTCGATCAGGTTCTGCTTGCGCTTGGCCCCGGAGATCTCGTCCACGGAAGCAAGCACCTCCTCCAGCGAGCCGAAGCGCTGCAGGAGCTGCGCCGCGGTCTTGTCGCCGATCCCGGGGACGCCCGGTATGTTGTCGGAGGTGTCGCCCTTGAGGCCGATCAGGTCGGGGATCAGCTCGGGCGGCACGCCGTAGCGCTCGATCACCCCCTCGCGGTCGTAGATCTTGGTGTCGGTCACCCCGCGCGAGGTGGTCATCACGCGGACGCCGTCGTCGACCAGCTGGTAGACGTCGCGGTCGCCGGAGACGATCATGACCCGCTCGCCACGCTCCTTGGCGCGGGTCGCGAGCGTGGCGATCACGTCATCGGCCTCGTAGCCCTCGACCCGCACGTTGCGAAAGCCGAACGCCTCGGCCAGCGGCGCCAGGTGCGGCCACTGCTCGCGCAAGAGATCCGGGCGCGAGGGCCGGCCCGCCTTGTACTCCTTGTACTCGGTCTCGCGGCCAGACATGCCGGCGTCCCAGGCGACGATCACGGCCCGCGGCCTGTGCTCGATGAGCAGCTTGGCCAGCATCGAGGCGAAGCCGTAGATCGCGTTCGTCGGCCGCCCGTCGGCCGTGGCGATCGACTCCGGCAGCGCGAAGAAGGCCCTGTAGGCGAGGCTGTTGCCGTCGATCAGGAAGAGCTCGCCGTCGTCCGCCTGCCCGCCCGGCGCGGCGGCCTGCCGCTCGCCCGCCTGCCGCCCCTGCGGCGCCGTCTGCTCGCCCGACTTGGCCACGAGCTGATCTTATGGGCGGCCGCTGCGGGTGGCCCCTCACCTCCCACCGCGATCATCCCGGGCCCGCCGCGGCGGCAGCGGCGCACGCCCGCTCGGCTCCCTCGCGACCGAGGAGCGGTGTGAGCGTCGCCACCGCGAGCTCCGCCGCCAAGCCTTCGTCCGGGGCTCCAGCCTGCTGTGCCGCCGGGGCGAGGGTTGCGCGAAGCAGGGTGACTGCCGCGCCCGCGGCCAGCTGCAGCTCCCCGCCCCCCGCGCCAGGCAGGCAGGCGGCGAGGCGCCCGACGATGAGCTCGCGCAGCGAGCCGGACCAGCCCGTCCCGGCGGCGCCGGCCTCGGGTGGCCCGAGCGTGGCCGCCTCCACCAAGAGCAACCGAGCCAGGCGCGGCTGTGCCGCGAGCTCCTCCGCCAGCGCCCGTAGGAAAGCCGCGGCCGGGGCTTCGAGGTCGTCGGTGCCTTCGAGCCGGATATCCACGGCCTGCTCGAGCGAGTGGCAGGCGACCTCAACCGCCGCAGCCAGACAGTCGCGGCGATCGGCGAAGCAGCGGTGGAAAGCGGTGGCCGAGACGCCGGCACGCCGGCAGAGCCGCGAGATCGTGGCCGCCCGGAAACCGCGGCGGCCGGCGATCTCGATCATCGCCCGCAGCAGTCGTTCGCGCCCCGACTCGGGCGAGCGATGCAGGTCGGCCAAGAGCTCCTCGAGCGCACGCGCGAGCTGCGCCGCCCACGGGCGCTCATGGCGCTCGCCACGCTTCACCAGCGCCTCGATCGCAGCGAGCTCATCGCGCCAGACGCATGAGGCAAGCGCGCGCTTGCCGGTGAAGTGCGCGTAGAAGGTGGTGCGCGAGACGCCGGCTCGCCGGCAGACCTCACCCAGTCGTGCGCGCTCGTAGCCGTCGCGCTCCAGCACCTCATGCGCCGCCGCGAGCAGCCGCTCGCGGACCGGCGGGCGGGCGGGTCGGCGGTCGTGGTCCCTCGCCGCCTTCCCGCCCGCCGGGCCGGATCGGGCTGAGCTACTCGTGCTCAACCCGCCCGGCCCGCGCGCCCGCCTTCGTCCCTCGGGCCGCTCCGTCTACCGGCGAGCCGCCCGGCGGGCGAGCCGCTCGGCCCGACGCCCGAGGCGCTTTGCCTGCGCGGCGCGCCCGGCCCTGCGCGCTGCCTTGGCCTGGCGACGCAGCTGCTTTGCCTGGCGGCGCAGCCGCTTCGCCTTGGCCTTGCCGCAGGGCGCCTTCATCTGGGTCTTGTAGGCGTGCGTGCGATCGTTGTGGGCGCGCATCGCGACGTTGATCTGCCGGCGCTTCTTGCCGCAGAGGCCCTTGCCGACGTTCGAGTTGACGAGCAGGCCCTTGGCTCCACCTTGGATCTTGAGCTCGAACGAGGAGACCGGTACGTCCGGCACGATCCGGAACGTGTTGCGGATGCGCTGCTTGGCCTGGCTCACCGCGCCGACGAGGTCGATGTCGACTAGCCCGTCCAGATCGGCGACCAGGTCGGGCAGCTTGTTGTCGCCCGTGCGCAGGTACACCGGACCCCTGAGCGGCTCGTCGAGCAGCGGCGTGTGCGCCACCGCGGTGCCGACCCTGGAGCTGGCCGGGCAGTTGCCTTCGGCGTACTCCTCGCGCGTGCAGGGATCTGTGAGCGCGGGGCTTGCCTGATCGAGGAAGAGCCCCTTGGGCAGGGTGACCTGCACCCGCTTGATGTTGGCCTGCGAGCCGCGCTCTGCGCCTTCGGCGTAGGCGTCGGCTCCGGGCACGACCAGGTTGGCCTTGAGGCCCGGATGCGCGTTTCGCTTGGTCGCCTTCTTGCCGCCCTGGGCGGAGAAGGTGAGCTTCGGCTTGAAGCCCAGCGAGGCGCACTCGCCCACCTGGAAGCGGTTTTGGAGATCGGCCTCGCCTCCGTGCGAGCCCGTGGCCTTGCCGGTGACCTCGGTCTCCGTGCAGTCCGTGGGCGCGATCGTGAAGCGATCGCGGTCCATGCGGATGCGGATGTCGCGGACCCGCAAGGGGATGCCTTCCAGGATCTGCGGGATCGGGTCGCTTACGACCCGCAGCTGCGCGGTGGTGGGGTCGACGTAGACCGCGGCGCGGACGTTCACCGTGCCCAGGTCGAAGGGACCTGCGATCGCGGGCACCGAGATCACGAGCGAGAGCGGGGCCTCAGGGGTATCGCCTCCCGGGCCGTCGGGGTCGTAGGGGCCGGCGAGGTGCACCTCGCCGCTTTGGATGTAGAAGGGGCTCGGGCCCGCGCCGGCGCCGGTGATCGCGGTGCCGACCTTGGACTCAGGCCCGCAGGTGCCGGCCTGGGCGTCCGCGTCCTCGCAGAACGGTACGGCTGCGAGCCTCGCGGTCACGCCCTCCGGCGGGGTCACCTCGGTGGCGAGGATCTCCTGGTGGCCGTCGGGCCGCTTGAGCCGGAAGACGAAGGGCGTGAACGAGCCGGCGACGGGGTTCACGACGCCCGCTTTCATGGTCGGCTCGAACTGGCGATCCGCAAGCGTCTCAGGGCAGGGCCCGCCTGTAGGACTCTCGGTGATGTCGAAGCTGTCGGTGAGATCCACCGTCTTTCCGCTCCAAGACGTCAAGCTCACCTCGGTTTCGTAGGTGCCGCACACCGGCGGGTTGGCGAGCGGCGCGCGCGGCCCGCCGAACAGCTCCAGGTGGATGCGCTCCGCCGGCTGCTGGGGCAGATCGTGGAAGGTCGCGGTGATCTGCCCGGTGTCCTCGTCGGGACGCGCGATGCCCACGCTCTTCAGATGAACCCCCTGGCCGCTGGCGGCGATGGCGAGCCGGAAGAGCTCGTCGTCGGTCGGCTCGCGCAGGTAGACCCCGCCGCGCAGCGGCACGCTCAGTGCCGGCGAGTCGATCTCCACCCGCCCGATCTTGGAGGCGTTGGGGCAGCTGGCCGGATCCCGGGTGCCGATGCCCAGCTCCTCATCCGTGCAGCCCACCTGCCCGTCGGCCGCGGGAGGGTTGATCGAGACCCCCTCGGGGAAGGTCACCTCGACGTCGCGCAGGTGCGACGCCGCGATCCCGTCGGGGTCCTCGTTCTGCGGCACCTCGATCGTCGTCGCGTAGGCCGACGGACTATCGGCCGCCTGGCTTTGCGGCTGCAAGCTCGCGCTCGGGTCGAACGGCACCAGCTCGCAACCGTCGACGGTGGTCGGCGCCGGGTCGGCCACCGCGCTCACGAACTCGCCAGGCTTCCCGTAGGAGTTGGCGCGCGCTGTGGGCGGCTCGATCTCCCCGCACCGCGTCGGGTTGGTGAGGAACGGCTTGCGCGGGATATCCGCGCCGTTGTGGTCGGCAGGCACGCCCCACAGCGTCAGATCGAGCTTCCAGATCCCGGCGATCGCATTGATCGAAAGCGTCGATGCTTCGATGCCCAGGTCGCCCTCTGAGCGCGGGCGCAAGAAGATGTAGGTCTCGAACAAATTCACACCGAGCCGCGCCACCTCGTTTTCGTTTCGCGGTGCAAGGTTGTAAACCGGAGTCGGGAACGGGAAGGGTCCGAACGCCAGGGCGTTGATCACCAAGACGCCGACCTGCGTCGAAGCTGGGCAGGCCTGCTCGAGGTAGTCGGCCTGCTCGCAGTAGGGGACGGCCTTTGGATCACCGCTCACACCCGCCGGTATATCGACTATCAGGTCCAGGACCTGACCGGCGGTAGGACCGCCGGGGAGCGCATCAACATCGGGGTCGTCATCGAGATCGTCGATCGTGTTGAACTCGACCGTAGTCCTGAGATCGGGATGCGCCCCGGCCTGAGTCGTCGAGCTCTCCGCTGAGAACGACTCGATCCCGAACTCCTCCTGCGCCTGGGCCGGCGCGGCGCTCAGCGCAAGGCCGGCCGTGGCGGCCGCCGCGACGAGTGCCGCTCGCAGTCGGCGGCGCACGGTCGGCCCCCAACGACCGGGGACGTGGTTCCGCGAACCGATCGCGGGCTTCTCCTCGGGCACCTTCTCCCCCTCGGTGGATGATGTGTTGATCGGCCTCATTTGCCTGCGGGTCATGCGCTCGGTACCGGTGGCCCGCGTCACCGCCGCTCACCTCGCTTGCAGGCGCGCAGCTCGCGCGTCGCCTGACGCGCCTCGAGCCGGGCGCGCCTGGCGCGCCTGCGCAGGCTCTTTTGGCGGACGCCGTCGGCGCGCCGCGCCTTCCGGTTGAGCCGCTTCGCCCTGACGCGCAGGCGCTTTGCCTTGCGCTCAAGACGCCCACAGCCCGGCGCCTCGGCCGTCGGGTTGCCAGGGCCCGAGTAGGAGCCGCTGCCCGGCTCGAGCTCGCCCGGGGGCGGAGTCGGCTCGCCCTGGCAATCGCCGGGGCCGCAGGGCACCTCGGGCGGCGGCGCCTCGAAGCCGCCGCCGACGCGGGCGTCGTAGAGCTTCATGACCGTGCCGTTGATGGCCTCTGGCACGAGCCGCTCCACACTGAGGAAGAAGACGTCGCGACCGTCGGCGCTGTTGCCGAAGTAGAGGGCGGCCTCGGAGCCGCGCCCGGCCGAGATCAGCCTCACCTCGTTGGCTTCCACGTCGTACTCGTAGACATCGAGCTGGGAGTTGATGTCGTCCTCAACCAGGCGCTCGGCGGTCTCAAAGAAGACCTTGCTGCCGTCGCTGGTCGCGTTCGGCACGGCGAACCGGCTGGCGCCGTTACGCGCCTCCGAGGCCTGGCCATCGAGCAGACCCTCGGGCGTGATCAGGTGCGACGGTGCGCTGGGCGGGTCGCCGTCGGGACGACAGGAAGCGCACTCGAGCTCACCCGAACCCGCGTCATAGATGTAGACCTGACGCCTGCCGGCAGCGTCGTAGTCAGTCAAGTTCGCCGCCGACTCGAACAGTAGCTTGCTGCCGTCCGACGTGACACGGCTGCGATCGTCGAGCTCGCCGCTGGTACCGACGATCGCCCAGTCGGCGTTGACCAAGGTCGCCACCAGCTCGGTGGTCCCGTCCTCGAGCGACCGCACGTACAGGTTGAGCTGGCCGGTCAGCCCTTCGGCCCCGGCCAGCTGCTCAGCCGAGACGAAGTAGACCAGCGAGGCATCAGCTGTCGAGTTCACGTACTCGACATTGCACTTCGCCAGCACTGGGTTCGAGCAGGCGTCGCTGTTCCCCTGTCCCGGACCACCCACGGAGACGAGCTCGAGAGAGTCAGAGGACACGTCGTAGGCGTAGAGGTCGGCGCTGGAGTCCTGATCCTCTTCGATCAGCCGCTCGGCCGTGACGAAGACCACGCGCGCCCCGTCGCTACTCATCGCCTCGAAGTGTGCGCGCTGGGGCGAGTCAGGCGTCGAAAGGCGGCTGCGCGACGCCTCGAGCGTGGTGGTGCCGTTCACCCTCACCCACACGTCGGCGGGGGTGGAGCTGTCGATCCGCGCCTCGAAGACGATCCGGGAGCCGTCGGTGGAGATGCCACCGAAGGCGTTACGAAATCGGAGGTCCTCGGGGCCAAGTGTGAAGGCCCCGCCCCCGGGCTTCACCGTCACCAGGCGGGTGACATCGCCGACGTGCTCGTAGAGGGCGACGGGATCGCGATTCGCGCTCGTGTCGCTTGGCGGCGCATCGGCAGTGAGCTGGCGCGAGGAGCCAAAGACGACGTGGCTGCCGTCGGCGGAGCTGCCGCCGTAGCGGACGCTCTCCTCGACCTCAGGGACGGGGCTGAGCGCAGGCTGGTTGAGCCAGGTGAAAGAGCCGTCGGCCTCCCGCCGGTACAGGTCCTGGTAGCCCGCACCTACGGGTAGCGGCGGATCGGTGTCAGCGGGGTCGAAGGGCGCGCCCTCAAACCTCCAGTAGAGCTGGCCGAGGTCGGGCTTCCAGTCGACGAAGGTCCCGCCCCTGGTGTCGGACGGCCCCACGTACTCGGTGACCCAGCCGTCTTCGGTCCGCTTGGCGCGGAAGACATCGCCGAGGCCACGGGTCGGGAACCCCGGGATCGGCAGCACCGTGCCGTAGAGGACAACCTCGCCGTCGCCGGACACGGGGTCCAGGGCAGCGAACTCGCCGCTGGTTGATGGGTCCTCGATGCGGCCGTAGGAGAACGCCGTAGTCAGCTTGTCGGGGACGGTCACACGCTGGCCCCACATCTCGGGGTGCGATACGAGCTCGTAGGCGCGCCCACCGGGCTCCGCGGCCGCAGCCGGCGCGAGGAGCGCTATCAGGCCCACTAGGAGCGCGATGGCTAGCGCCGCGGCACTCCTGGCCGCGTGCAAAGGAGCAATGTGCATCCGGTCCCTATCCCTCCGTGTTCGATTGCGATTGGTTCTTGTCGCCGGCTGGCTCGAGAAGTCGAACGGGCCCGAAGCCGATCCGTCGGCGCCCGCCCACGGAGCCGGCCGCCCCAAGGGCGGCCGGCTCCGTGAACAGGTGACGGTCATCGGCTTGCGGCGATGAGTCGTCGTCTTAGGGCTCGACGAGGAAAACGTCGATCGGGTTTTGGCTGCTGTCCTCGCCCTTGACCGAGTATGTGGCCTCGAACGTGGCTGAGGATGGCGTGCAGCTGCTGCCGCTCAGGGCCAGCGAGTCGTCGACCACGAGCGTGCTCGGAATCGAGTTGGGCGGGTCGGCGTTGAAGGCATCGGCGATCAGGTCGTCGTTGCCGTCCCCATCGGCATCGCCCGTACCAGTGGCGGTGCAGAACTGATCGAGGAAGCCGAACGCGTTCTCGATGTCGACGGTGGCCTCGAGGTCGACGAACCCAAGGGTGTGGCCGTTGGGGTCATCGTCAGGAGCCACTACGTCCCAGAAACCCGGCGACGAGCCGTTGGTATCAACGGGCTCGCCGTCGCCCCAGAGAATGTTGTCACCGGGGCAGTGCTCAGGATTGTTGCCCACGCCCGGGTCGTCGTTCCAGTCGATCTCGTACAGGTAGCCGTTGGCTACGCCATCGCCCGGGTCTCCGTCGACCGGTCCGCCGTGGTCGGTCACCACGCCGTGCGCCTCGGAGATCGTGCACTCGACGGTGACCTCGCTCAGCAGAATGGGGGAACGGAATACCGACAGCGTGCTCGAGAGCTCCGCGTGGAGCGGCCCGGTGTAAAGCTGGTTGCTCGGACACGGGCTCTGGTCGACCTTACACGCGACGTCCGCCGCCGCCGGCTTGGCGGCGGTCAGCGCCGTAACGGCGACGACCGCGAAGGCAGCCAGCCCGAGCAGGACCAGCGCCCTCGTGCCGAGCCGTTCATCGGATTCCGGCACGTAGCCGGAGAGAAGCGCTCCCATGAGTACCTCCTTGGAGAGCGTTGGATTCCCAGCCGGCTCGCTCGAGCGAGCCGGCGGCACCGTCGCATACTCCAAGGATCTTGTCAAGGTACGTGATAAGTATCGGCCCCTGTTCTGACCCTCTCCGAAAGCAGGGCCGTTGCGAACGTCGTTGGTCATGATGACTATTCGTATAGTAGCCGATGGGTCTTGTCAAGAGGTGGTCACGACTACTTGCGCATGGACAGGCGCGCCTCAGGCCCGAGACGCGTTCGCTTCAGACGTTGGGCGAGGCGCCCGGGGGGCGCGGTCTCAGCCGGAACTCAGAGCTACTCGTTCCGCCGCCGACGCGCCCAAGTAGGGCGTAAGCGCGATCACCACAACCTCGGGCAGCAGCTGGTCGAGCTGTTCGGCCTCGCCTGTGAGGATTCTCCGGCAGACGAGCGAAGCGATGCCGCCCGCCAGCGTCTCCTCGGTTGTGGGTGGGAGCTGCGTGCCGGTGGCTTCGGCCTCATCGCGGCCAAGGCGCAAAACCTCGATGAGGGCGTCGATCAACCGTCGGTAGCGGTCGAGGATGCGGGGGCCGGCCAAGGCGCCCTCGACCATCGTCAGACGCGCGAGGGCCGGCTCCCGGGAGAAGAAGTCCAGCAACGCGCCCAGAGCGGCGCGGATTCCCATTGGCCACTGCGACTCTGCTTCGGCCGTGGCCTTCAACAGCTCTGTGATGCGCTCCATGACCACGTCGTACGCCGCCAAAAAGCACTCCTCCTTGGATTCGAAGTGCTCGTAGAAGGTGCGTCGCGAGACGGCGGCCTCGCGGGTGATGTCGGTGATCGTTGTCTTCGCGTAGCCCTTCTTCGCTACGGCCTCGGCCAGGCCCGCTATCAGGCGCTCGCGATGGTTGCGGGCGATGAACTCGCGCGGCAGGCCGTGCCGACCCTTGGGTAGGCGGGCGAGCTCGGGTGGCGCATCGCCGGCGCTAGGACCGGAGGTTCGCCTTCGCGTGCGCCGGGTGCTCTCAGTCGAATCACCGGTCACCGGGTGAGGATCGTGCCAGCTTCAGCTCCTCGAGGCCAGCTTCCACGCCCAGGTACGCGGTCACAACCGTGCTTGCTAGCTCGGGAACGAGCTCGCGCAGGGCCGCCGGCCCGTGACGGCGAATGCAGAGCGCGACGGTCGTGTAGATGCCGCCGATCAGCGCCTCGGCGACAGCGCCATCGTCAGCGGGCGTCTGCCCGTTGCGTTCGTCGCCGGGAATGTCGACAAGCCCATCATCGGCCACATGCAGCACCTGGGCCAGGAGGCGAGCTGATTCCATGCAGCGGGTCCGCGCCTCCTCCCCCGCTTCGAGCACATCCACGAAGAGGATGCGGGCGTACGTGGGGTGGCGCTCGGCCAGGCGGATCGCGGCTCGCGCAGCGGCGCGCACCCCCTCTCGCCACGTCGATCCCCCGGCGAAGGCGCGGATCATCGTGACCGTGAAGCATTCGTTGACGCGCTCCCACGCGGCCACGAAGCCTGTCTCCAGATCGTCGAAGTGCCGCGCGAAGGCAGCTTGGTCCAATCCGGCTCGGTCGACAACCGCTTCGACCGTGGCGTGGCGAAAGCCGACGGCTCCGATCACCGCGATCAATGCCGCAACCAACTGCTCGCGCTCAGCACGCGAATCGCCCGCCGGCCCGCCAACTCCCGACGGCGTCGTGTTCATTGCGCCTCTCCCTTCGCTCGCTGCGGGTAGGCGGATGGCGCTGAGCGTTCGCCTAGCTCAAGGGCTCTCCCGCGCGCGAGGCCCCGGCTACCTCCTGCGCTCGGTCGCGGCCTACGTACGGCGTGAGGACGAACTCGACCAGCTCCGGGAGCAGCTCGACCACCATGGAACTCTCCTTTCTCGAGAGGCGCTGGTGGAGCATCCATACCACGCCTCCGACGAGGGTCTCCTCTAGGCTGTTCGGAAGTTCGATCCCGCGCTCTACCTCCTGGCGGCCGGCGCGCAGCCGCTCCGCGAGGTGCTGGATCATCCCTTCGTAGCGAGCTGCCGCCTCGTCGCCCGCTGCCGGGGCCTCGACCAGGCACAGGTGAGCGTAAGCGGGGTGAGCCGCGACGTACTCCAGCAAGCTTGCGAGCACGGCCCGCACACGCTCGGGCCAAGAGTCTCCGTCGACTGTCCGCGCCAGCTCGGTCGCCTCTTGGCAAGCGGCGTCGAAGGCCGCGAGGAAGCAGTCCTCCTTGCCGTCGAAGTTGGCGTAGAAGGTGGTCCGCGAAGCCCGGGCCCGCTTCACGATTTCGCTCACCGATGTCTTGCGGTAGCCCTGCTCCGCGCACAGCTCGGCGATCGCGTCGGTCAGGCGCCGGCGCTGGTGCGCGACTACGAACTCTCGTGACAACTCGTGCCTGCCGGGGGGAATGTGCGCGGCCTCCTCGCGACCGGTGTCCGCCATGGGGCGAGGATATCCACGGGGTGCTACGGAAGGAGCTGCGGACGGGCCACATGCGACGTTTGGGGAGCGCCCGGATCCAGCCCGGGCGCGTTTTCTGTATCTGCAGCGTACCTAATAGCGCACGCTGAGGTACCAGCCTTTCGCCTGGGTCCGGCCCGCGGCGACGCGACCACAGCGCAACTGGACCCAGATCGGACACGGGCACGAGTCCGTAGCGAAGCGGCGCGCAGTTCGGCACAAAATGGCCTTGTTTCGTCACTCCCCGAAGGTCATGATCGAACATATGTTCGCTACGTTAGGAGATCCGGAAGTTCTCGAGGCGGCGGTCCTACGCCTGCTGCTGGTCGAGCATCCTGCGCAGCTCACTCGCGCGGAGATCGAGCGGGAGCTCGGTCGGCCCGACGGCGTGCCCGGTGCGATCGAGGAGGCGATCCGCCGACTGGTGGGAGCCGGGCTCGCCCACCTCAATGGTGAGTTCGTCGTGCCGAGTCGAGCCGCCCTGCGCTTCGACGAGCTGCCGATCGACTGAGCCCCGGCCCGACTCAGTCCTCTACGAGCTGAGCCGGGCTGACACCGAGCCCGCGCGCCAAGCGCAGCAGGATCTTGTAGGTGAGGTTGCGCTCGCCGCGCTCGACCTGACCGACGTAGGTCCAATGCAGCTCGGATCGCGCCGCGAGCTCTTCCTGCGTGAGGCCAGCCGCGTGGCGCAACGCCCGCAGGCGGTTGCCGAGCAGCACCAGGTCCGGATCCTTGCGCCCCCTCCTACGCGCACGGCTCCCACCGTTCGAAGCGGGGCCGTTCGCCCCTCCGCCTGTTCGACGAGTCGCCACCGCCGATATGTCCGCATGGCGATGACTCTGCGTCCAGAGACGCTTCGTATAGACATGTGGCGGCTCTTGCGCCGGAGCGCAGCCGCAGTGGGCCCACCGACGGCCGCGCATACAATTGCGCGCCCATGGCCACCGCATCCGTCTCCGCCCAGTTCTCCGTCACCGTTCGCGTCGAGCTCGACGCGCGGCGCGAGCCCCTCGGCAAGCTCACCGCGAAGATCGCCGAGGCCGGCGGGGGCCTGCAGAGCGTCGACCTCGTGCCGGGCGCCGGCAGCGAGGGCAAGCGGGTGCGCGAGTTCACGATCGACGCGCGCGACCAGGCGCACTGGGAGGAGATCCTGCGCGCGATCGGCTCGACCCCCGGCGCGCGCGTGCTCGACTACGTCGACCGCACGATGGCCATGCATCGCGGCGGCAAGATCGAGATGCAGAACAAGTACCCGGTGAAGACGCGCGACGACCTCGCCATGGCCTACACGCCGGGCGTGGCGCGCGTCTGCGAGGAGATCGCCGGGGAGCCGCGCAAGGCCTTCGACTACACGATCAAGCGCAACACGGTCGCGGTCGTCTCCGACGGCACCGCCGTGCTCGGCCTGGGCGACATCGGCCCCGAGGCGGCGATGCCCGTGATGGAGGGCAAGGCGATGCTCTTCAAGGAGTTCGCCGGCGTCGACGCCTTCCCGATCTGCCTCGACACCAAGGACCCCGACGAGATCGTCTCGATCGTGCGCGCGATCGCCCCCACCTTCGGCGGCATCAACCTCGAGGACATCTCGGCGCCGCGCTGCTTCGAGATCGAGGACCGGCTCAAGGAGGAGCTCGACATCCCCGTCTTCCACGACGACCAGCACGGCACCGCAGTGGTGACGATGGCGGCGTTGTTCAACGCGCTCAAGATCGTCGACAAGCGGCTCGAGGACCTGCGCGTGCTCGTGGTCGGCCTCGGCGCCGCCGGCATCGCCGTGACCAGGATGATGCTCGAGTCCGGGGTGCGCCACGTGATCGGCTGCGACCGCCAGGGCGCGGTTTCCACCGACCGCGAGGACTACCAGGCGGGCGAGATGAGCGGCATCAAGCGCTGGTACGCGGAGAACACGAACCCCGACAAGCTGCACGGCTCGCCCGCGGACGTGATCGAGGGCTGCGACGTGTTCATCGGGCTCTCGGGGCCCGGCGTGATCGAAGCCGAGGCGATCGGGAGGATGGCCGAGGATCCGATCGTGTTCGCGATGGCGAACCCGACGCCCGAGATCATGCCGGAGGAGGCGGAGCCCTACGTGCGCATCATGGCGACGGGGCGCTCCGACTACCCCAACCAGATCAACAACGTGCTCTGCTTCCCCGGCATCTTCCGCGGCGCGCTCGACGCGGGGGCGGCGCGGATCACCGAGCCGATGAAGCTCGCCGCGGCGCGCGGCATCGCCGATTGCGTCGCCGAGGAGGATCTGAGCGAGGACTACATCATCCCCTCGGTCTTCGACCGCGACGTCGCCCCCGCGGTCGCGCAGGCGGTGATCGAGGAGGCCCGGCGCGAGGGCATCGCCCGCGTCTCCGAGGAGACCGGCACCTTCTCTACGATCGAGTGAGCTCGGGCCCGCGCGGCGCCGCCCGGCCCGGCCGGCGCCGCTCGCCCGCTCAGCCGGAGAGGGGGCGGTAGGCGCGCGTCACCGCCTCGCGGTCGAGCGGATCGTCGGCGCGCTCGATCGCCTCCAGCGCCGCTCGTACCGCGGCGAAGCCGAAACGCGCCTCCACCCGGCGCTCGCCGGGCGCCCCGCGCAGCCCCTCCAGCGCTGCCCGTGTGCGCGGCGGCGAGATCTGCAGCAGCTTCGCCTCCGTCGTGATCGCCCGCGAGGTCTCGCTCGCGACCGGCTCGAGCTCGCCCACGTAGGCGACCGCGGTCGAGTCCTCGCTGGCGCGCCGCGCGTTGTCCGCCACCGCGACCGGGTCCAGCCCCGCCCCGCGCCCCGGTGCGCGCAGCACCCGCAGGCGCACCTCGATCCCCGCCGCGCGCTCCCCGGCGGCGTCGAGCGCCGCGCGCGCGCCGCGCACGAGCGCCTCCCCGCGCTCCTGCCAGCCCGCGCCCGCGGGCGCGCTCACGTACACGGTGAGACGGGGCTCGCCCCCTCCCCCGCCCCCTCCCGCGCACGCGGCCAGGGACCCGGCCGCCGCTACGAGGGCGAGCGCCGCCAGCAGGCTCCGCCTAGTTCGAGGAGCGGACACGCGGGTATATTCGCGGCCGATGCGATCCTTCGGCGGCCCCCGTCAGCACGCGTGAAGATCGGCATTCTCACCGCCGGCGGAGACTGCCCAGGGCTCAACGCCGCGATCCGCGCGGTGGCGCGGTCGGCGATCGACAACGGCGACGAGCCAATCGGGATCCTGCGCGGCTACGAGGGGCTGGCGCGCCGCGAGTACATGGAGCTCGACATGCGCACCTTGGGCGGGCTGCTCCCGATGGGCGGCACGATCCTCAGCACCTCGAGCTTCGAGCCGCACCGGGAGGGGGCGGTCGAGGACGTCAAGCGCGCCTTCGCCGAGGACGGGCTCGACGCCGTGGTCGCGATCGGCGGCGAGCACACGATGTGGATCACGCGCCGTCTCTGGGAGGAGGAGGGCCTGCCGCTGGTCGGGGTGCCGAAGACGATCGACAACGACGTGGTCGGCACCGACTACACGTTCGGCTTCGACACCGCGGTGCAGGTGGCGACCTCGGCGATCGACCGGTTGCACACGACCGCCCAGTCGCACGATCGGATCATCGTCGTCGAGGTGATGGGCCGCAACACGGGCTGGATCGCCGTGCACGCCGGGATCGCCGGCGGCGCCGACGGGATCGTGATCCCCGAGGTCGTGACCACGGTCGAGGAGCTGGCCGAGGGGGTGCGCAAGCGGCACGCGCGCGGGAAGAACTTCTCGATCATCGTCGTCGCCGAGGGCGCGAAGGTGGCCTACGAGTCGGGCGAGGAGCGCCTGATCCAGCCGACCGAGTCGGTCGACGAGTACGGCTACCCCCGCCTGGGCGGGATCGGCGCCGTGCTCGCCGCCGAGCTCGAGAAGCGGACCGGCTTCGAGGCGCGGGTGACGGTGCTGGGCCACGTGCAGCGGGGCGGCACGCCCACCTCGACCGACCGCATCCTCGCCACGCGCTACGGCGCCAAGGCCTACGACCTGGTCAAGGCCGGGCAGTTCGGCCGCATGGCGGCGCTCCAGGGCGATCGCATGGACTCGGTGCCGCTGTCCGAGGTCGACGGGATCAAGCAGGTCGACCTCTCGCTGCTCGAGATCGCGAAGCGCTTCTTCTCCTAGGCGCGCTCAGCGAGCCCAGCGCTGATTCACGGACACCGTAGGGGGTGTCTTCGTGAAGCGCCCCTAGGCTTCGCCGCGCAGGCGCTGGAAGATCGGCTGCGCCCAGCGGTCGAGCACGCCGTTGAAGAGCACGAACAGGTAGATCAGCGCCGCGATCGTGCCGCCCCAGCTGATCGCGTAGGCGATCACGGCGAGCAGGATCCCGACCGCGTTGAAGACGAGCAGCCTCATCGGGCGGGAAATCTATCTGATGGCGCGGGCGACGAGCGCCTCACGGGCGTCGACCAGGAAATCGCGGCAGGCCTGGGCCGCGGACCGCGACTCGTCCGCCTCGGCGACGGCGCGCACCAGGCGCGAGCCCACGATCACGCCATCGGCGATGCGGCCGGCCGTCGCGACCTGCTCGGGCGTGCTGATCCCGAAGCCGACCGCCGCCGGGACGGGCGCGTCGGCGCGCACCGCGCCGACCAGCTCGCCGAGCGCGGGCGGCAGCTCCTCGCGCTCGCCCGTCGTGCGCGTGTCGGAGACGACGTAGACGAAGCCCTCCGCCTCAGCGCAGATCGCGCGGCGGCGGGCGGGCGGGGTGGTAGGCGCCACCAACGGCACGAAGGCGAGCCCGCGCCGCCCGAGCTCCGCGCGCAGCTCCCCCGCCTCCTCGGGCGGCAGGTCGGGGACGATCACGCCGCACAGGCCCGCCTCGGCCAGCGCCTGCGCGAAGGCGCCAGCGCCGCGGGAGACGACCATGTTCGCGTAGACCATGGCCACCACCGGCACCCGAGGCGCGATCACGGCCGCGAGCTCGAGCGCCGAAGCGAAGGTCGTGCCCGCCGCGAGCGACCGCGTGGCCGCCGCGTGGATCACGGGGCCATCGGCGAGCGGGTCGGAGAACGGCACGCCGAACTCGATCAGGTCGGCGTGCTCGGCGTAGACGTCGGCCACGGCCGCCGACGTCGCCGCCTCGGGAAAGCCGGCCATCATGTACGGCATCAGCGCCGCCCGGCCCTCGGCCCGCGCGGCGGCAAAGGCCTCCGCGATCCGCTCCGCGCCGCTCATCCTCCCAGCCCCGCCAGCTTCGCCGTCACCTCGGCCAGGTCCTTGTCGCCGCGCCCGCTCAGGGTGAGCACGTCGAGCTCGCCGCGTCCCTCGCGGCCCTCGTCCAGCAGCCACGCGATCGCGTGGCTGGGCTCGAGCGCGGGCACGATCCCCTCCAACCGCGCCAGCTCGCGGAAGGCGCGCAGGGCCTGCTCGTCGGTCACCGCGACGTAGCGGGCGCGGCCGCTGTCGCGCAGCCAGGCGTGCTCGGGGCCCACGCCCGGGTAGTCGAGTCCCGCCGAGACCGAGTGCGCCTCGAGGATCTGCCCGTCCGCGTCGGCCAGCACCGAGGAGAAGGCGCCGTGCAGGACCCCCTGGCGGCCGGCGACCAGCGAGGCGCCGTGGCGACCGGTGTCCAGCCCCTCCCCCGCGGCCTCGACGCCGATCAGCTCCACCCCCTCGTCCTCCACGAAGCCGGCGAAGGTCCCGATCGCGTTGGAGCCGCCGCCGACGCAGGCGATCACGCGGTCGGGCAGCCGGCCCTCGGCGGCGAGCACCTGCTCGCGCGCCTCGTCGCCGATCACGCGCTGCAGGTCGCGCACCAGCGCCGGGTAAGGCGCCGGGCCCACGGCGGAGCCGATCACGTAGTGGGTCGTCGCCACGTTGGTGACCCAGTCGCGGATCGCCGCGCTCACCGCCTCCTTGAGCGTGCGCGCCCCGGCCTCGACCGCCTCGACGCGCGCGCCCAAGAGCCGCATGCGCTCGACGTTCGGCGCCTGGCGGCGGATGTCCTCGGCGCCCATGTAGACGACGCACTCGAGCCCGAGCAGCGCGCACGCGGTCGCGGTCGCGACCCCGTGCTGGCCGGCGCCCGTCTCGGCGATCACCCTGGGCTTGCCCATGCGCTTGGCGAGCAGCGCCTGGCCGAGCGCGTTGTTGATCTTGTGGGCGCCGGTGTGCGCGAGGTCCTCGCGCTTGAGGTAGACGCGCCGGCCGACCCGCTCCGAGAGGCGCTCGGCCAGGTACAGCGGGGTCGGCCGCCCCACGTACTCGCGCAGCAGGCGCTCGAGCTCGGAGCGGAACGCCCCATCCTCGCGCGCCTCCACCCAGGCCGCCTCCAGCTCATCGAGGGCATCCATCAGCACCTCGGGCACGAAGCGGCCCCCGTAGGGGCCGAAGCGCGTCTCCACCGCCCCGCTCATCGCGGCGCCCCCGCGAGGCTCTGGGCCGCGGCCCGCGCGCGGCGCACGAAATCGGCCATCAGGTTGTGGTCCTTGCGGCCGGGCGCGCGCTCGATGCCGCTCGCCACGTCGACCGCGAAGGGCCGCGCCACGGCGATCGCCTCCGCGACGTTGTCCGGCCGCAGGCCTCCGGCGAGGATCGCCGGCACCTTGGTCGTGCGCTGGCCCACGAGCTCCCAGTCGAAGCTCTCGCCCGTCCCGCCGGGCGCGGCGGGCGTGTAGGCGTCGAAGAGGTGGAAGTCGGTGCGGTAGGCGCGCGCCGCCTCGACGTCCGCGGTGCTGCGCACGCGCAGCGCCTTGATCACCTTGGCGCCGGTGCGCCGAGCCACCTCGTTGCAGAAGGAGAGGCCCTCGTCGCCGTGCAGCTGGACCATCGTCAGGTGCTCGTCCTCGACCGCGCGCGCGATCTCGTCCAGCGGCTGGTTGACGAAGACGCCGACCAGCTCGATCCGCCGCCGCACGGCTGCGGCGATCTCGCTCGCCGCCTCCGGATCGACCCGGCGCGGGCTGCCCGGCCAGTGGTTGAGGCCGATCGCCCAGGCGCCGACCTCGACCGCGCACTCGGCGTCCTCGAGGTTCGTGATGCCGCAGAACTTGACGCGCACGGCAGAAGGATGGCAGCACCGGCGACAAGATCCGTGCGCGCCGCGAAAAAGCGGGCGGCCCGGGCCGCTCGAGCCCGGGCCGCCCAGCCTCTCCCCCTGCGGAAGACCGCCCGGCGATCCCTCAGCCGTCCTGGTCGTTCGGACGCTCGGCGAGGCGCACGGTCACCTGCTCGTCCTCGCCGTCCCGGTGCACGGTCAGCTTCAGGGTGTCGCCGGGCTTGCTGCGATCGACCGCGGCGATCACGTCGTCCATGCTGTCGACCGGCTCGCCGTCGATCGCGACGATGACGTCGCCGCCGACCACGATCCGCCTGCCGCCGACCTGGAGGATCCCCTCACCGGCCTCGAGGCCCGCCTTGTCGGCCGGCGAGTCGGGCACGACCTGCTGGACGAGCACGCCCTCGCTGACGTCGAGGTTGATCGCGTCGGCCACGTCCTCGGTCAGATCAACCCCGCTGATGCCGAGGTAGGCGTGCTTCACCTCGCCCTCCTCGATCAGCTGCCGGGCGACCTCCCGGGCGGTGTTGATCGGCACCGCGAAGCCGACGCCGACGCTGCCGCCCGACGTGGTCTGGATCTGGGTGTTGACGCCGATCACCCGGCCCGAGGTGTCGATCAGCGGCCCGCCCGAGTTGCCGGGGTTGATCGCCGCATCGGTCTGGATCGCGTTCTGGATCGTGAACCCGTTGGGCGAGCGGATCTCGCGCTGGATCGCGGAGACGATGCCCGTCGTGGCGGTCCGCTCCAGCCCGAACGGGTTGCCGATCGCGAGCACCGCGTCGCCCACCTCCACGTCCTCGGAGTCGCCCAGCTCGAGCGGGGTCAGATCCTCGGGCGGGTCGATCTTGACCACGGCGATGTCCGTCGAGGGGTCGACGCCCACCACCTCCGCCTCGATCGGATCCTCGTCGATCCCCAGCTTGACGTGGATCGAGTTGGCGTCCTCGACCACGTGGGCGTTGGTGATGATGTGCCCCTCATCGTCGATCACGAAGCCGGAGCCGGCCCCCTCCGACTCGCCCGCCGGCAGTCCGAACATGTCGACGGTCGGCCTGCGCACGGTGACGAACGCCACCCCCGGCGAGGTGCGCTCGTAGAGCTCGCTGACCGAGACCTCGCCGTCGGCCACGCTGCGGACCGGGAGGGTCGGCGCCGCCTGCGAAGGGCGCTCGGCGGGCGCCCTGATCAAGCCGGTCGCGATCGCGACCGTGAACAGCACGCCGACGACGAGGCCGCCGGCGAGCGCGGAACCGAAGGGACTGCGGGCGAAGCTCTTGATCTTGCTGCTCATGCCCCTGATTTTGCGATGGGCGACTGAACCCGAGCTAAGGCCAAGCTTTCGGTTTCCTCAAGGCGCCCGGCGGGGCGATGGGGACGGGCCGCGCGGGCCTATCGGCCCCGCCCGGCGGGATCCCGCGGCGAGGGGCCGGGCGGCTCGATCGCGTGCTCGCGAGTGGCCATCTCGTCGCCCACGAGCTCGCGCACGGCCTCCTCGGGGTCGGGGGCGCGCATCAGCGCCTCGCCGATCAGCACCGCGTCCACGCCGATCTCCTCCAGGTGCTCGAGCTGCTCGCGGCTCGAGTAGCCCGACTCGGCCACCACGGTCATGCCGGCGGGGATGTCCGTGATCAGCCGGTCGGTGGTGCCGATGTCGACGGTGAAGTCACGCAGGTTGCGGTTGTTGATCCCGATCACGTCGGGGTCGAGCGCGAGCGCGCGCTCCAAGTCGCGCTCGTCGTGGACCTCGACCACCGTGTCGAGGTCGAGCGAGTGCGCCTCGTCGTGCAGGCGCGCCAGCTCTTCGTCGGAGAGCGCCGCGACGATCAGCAGCGCGGCGTCGGCGCCGTGGACCACCGCCTCGTGCAGCTGGTAGGGGTCGACGACGAAGTCCTTGCGCAGGATCGGCAGTCCCGAGCAGGCTCGCGCCGCGGCGAGATCCTCGAGCGAGCCGCCGAAACCCTCGCTCTCGGTGAGGATCGACAGCGCTCCGGCGCCGCCGCGCTCATACGCGGGGACGATCTCGGTCACCTCCGCGCCCGCCCGGATCGGCCCCGCGCTCGGCGAGCGGCGCTTGAACTCGGCGATCAGGGTGACGCCCGGGGCGGTCAGGGCTTCCTTGAAGGGGCGCTCGCGATCCCGCGTCGCCAGCCGTGACTCGAGCTGCGCCAGCGGCACCTGCTCGCGGCGCTGGCGGACCGCCCGCCGCGCCGCGTGGACCAGCTCATCGAGCCTGCTCATGTGCCTCGGAGGCTAGCTCGCGCGAGAGCGTCACGAGCTTCTCGAGCACGTCCGCGGCCCGCCCCGACTCGATCGTCTCACGCGCCCGCTCGACGCCCTCGCGCAGATCCGTAGCACCACCACCGACGAAGATCGCGGCGCCCGCGTTGGCGAGCACCACGTCGCGCGCCGCGCCCTCGCGCTCGCCCGCCAGCACGGCGCGCACGAGCCTCGCGTTCTCCTCGGGCGTGCCGCCGGCGATCTCCTCCACCGGGGCGGGGTTGAGCCCGAGCTCGCCGGGCTCGGTGAACCACTCCTCGGTCGTGCCGTCGCGCACCTCGACCACGCGCGTGCGGCCGGCGATCCCGATCTCGTCCAGGCCCTCCTCGGCGTGGACGACGAGCGCCCGCTCGCAGCCCAGCGCCACGAGCGCCTCGGCGATCGTCTCCTGGTAGCGGGGGTTGGCGACCCCGAGAAGCTGGCGGCTGGCGCCGGCCGGGTTGGTGAGCGGGCCCAGCAGGTTGAAGGCGGTGTGGACCGCGAGCTCCTTGCGAACCGGGACGACGTGCTTCATCGCCGCGTGGTGGCGGGGCGCGAACATGAAGCCGAAGCCGACCTCGTCGATGCAGCGCGCGACCGCCTCGGGGTCGAGGTCGATGCGCACGCCCAGGGCCTCCAGCAGGTCGGCCGATCCGGAGCGGCTGGTCGCCGAGCGGTTGCCGTGCTTGGCGACCGCGCAGCCCGCCCCCGCCGCGACCAGCGCCGCTGCGGTCGAGATGTTGAAGCTGCTGGCGCCGCCGCCGGTCCCCGCGGTGTCGACCAGGTCGGCGCGGCTCGGGCGCACGGTCGCGGCCAGGCGGCGCATCGTGCGAGCCAGCCCGGCCAGCTCCGCGACGGTCTCGCCCTTGGCGCGCAGCGCCACCAGGAACGCGGCCGCCTGCACCTCGCTGCTGCGTCCCTCCATGATCTCGTCGAGCACGGCCGAGGCGTGGTCGGCGGTGAGGTGCGTGCCGGAGCAGACCGCGTCGATCGCGCGCGTGATGATGTCGTTCGGCATCGGCTTGGGCCCTACGTGTAGCGGGTTCGCGTGATCTGCTCCAGCGGCGTCCTCAATTGTGGCGGCTCGCGCCCGCCGGCGCCCGCTCCACGCCCGGGCCGAGGAAGTTGGCGAGCATGCGCTTGCCCTCGGGCGTGAGGATCGACTCCGGGTGGAACTGCACCCCCTCCGCCGGCAGCTCGCGGTGGCGGACGGCCATCACGATCTCGCCGTGGCGCGCGCTCAGCTCGAGGCAGTCGGGCAGCTCGGGGTCGGCGATCAGCGAGTGGTAGCGGCCCACGACCAGGGGGCTGGGCAGGCCGGCGAAGATCGTGCGCCCGTCGTGCTCGATCTCCGCGTCCTTCCCGTGCACCGGCTCTCCGCGCACGACGCGTCCGCCGAAGGCCTCGACCATCGCCTGGTGGCCCAGGCAGACGCCGAGGGTAGGCACGCCGGCCTCGGGGAAGGCGCGCGCGGCGGCCACCGAGACCCTCGCCTGCGCCGGCGTGCAGGGGCCGGGCGAGATCACGACGCGGTCGGGCTCGCGAGCGCGCAGCTCCTCCAGCGAGGCCGCGTCGTTGCGCACCACCTCGGGCTCCGCCCCGAGCTCGCCCAGGTACTGGACGAGGTTGTAGGTGAACGAGTCGTAGTTGTCGATCACGAGCACCCGCATCAGGGCCACTCCGCCTGTCGCTCGGCCAGCTCGATCGCGCGGAAGACGGCCTGGGCCTTGTTCACCGACTCGCGGTACTCGCGCTCGGGCACCGCGTCGGCCACCGTCCCGCCTCCGGCCTGCACGTGCGCGACCCCGTCCTTGACGAGGGCGGTGCGGATGTGGATCGCCGTGTCCAGGTCCCCGTCGAAGCCCAGGTAGCCGACGGCGCCGCCGTAGGTGCCGCGCTTGTGGGGTTCGAGCTCGTCGATGATCTGCATCGCGCGCACCTTCGGGGCGCCGGAGAGGGTGCCGGCCGGCAGCACCGCGCGCAGGGCGTCGGTGGCGCTCACCCCCTCCCGCAGCGTGCCCGAGACCTGGCTCACGATGTGCAGGACGTGCGAGTAGGTCTCGACGACCATGAGCTCGTCGACCTTCACGCTGCCGTACTCGCACACGCGCCCCAGATCGTTGCGGCCCAGGTCGACCAGCATCAGGTGCTCGGCACGCTCCTTGGGATCGGCCAAAAGCTCCTCGGCGCGGCGGCGGTCCTCCTCCTCGTTCGCCCCGCGCGGGTAGGTGCCGGCGATCGGGCGGGTCTCGACGCGCCTGCCGCTCACCGTGACGAGCGGCTCGGGCGAGGCGCCGGCCAGCTGGAAGTCGCCGAAGTCGAGGAAGTACATGTAGGGGGAGGGGTTGATCACCCGCAGACCGCGGTAGATCGAGAAGGCCTCGGCCGCGACCGGCCCCGAGAAGCGCTGCGAGGGCACGACCTGGAAGCAGTCGCCGGCGCGCACGTACTCGATGATCCGCTCCACGTTCGCCTCGAACTCTTCGCGGGTGAGGTTGGAGCGGAAGCGCTTGGCGATCGGGCCCGCGGGCGCCGGCCGCGGGCCCTCCGGCGCCGGCACCGGCGCGGCGAGCGCCGCCCGCGCTGCCTCGATCAGCTCCACGGCGCGCGCGTGGGCGCGCTCGGGCCCCTGCTCGGTGAACGCGAACGCGCACACGGTGAGCTCGTGGCGCTGGTGGTCGAAGATCAAAAGCAGCTCGGCGATCATCAGGGCCAGGTCGGGAACCCCGATCGGGTCGGGGTTGGGCGGCCCCAGGGGCTCCGTCGTGCGCACGAGGTCGTAGCCGAAGTAGCCGACCGCGCCGCCCGCGAACGGGGGCTGCTCCCCGGGGAAGGGGGCGGCGGCGTGGGCACCGACGTACTCCGCGGCAGCCCGGTACGGGTCGGGCGCGTCGCGCCGCTCGGGCTCAGGCCACGTGGCGGGGTCCCCCTCCCCCACACGCTCGCCCACCCACTCGCTGGCGATCCCGTCCGACCAGCGCAGCACCGAGCGCGGGTGGAAGCCGAGGAACGAGTAGCGGCCCAAGCGCCCCTGCTCCGCGGACTCGAGTAGGAACGCGGGGCCCTGCCCCACCTCGCTCGAGCGCAGCTTGAGGAAGGCCGAGACCGGCGTCTCGCAGTCGTCGACGATGCGCACGCAGACCGGAACCACGTTCGCCTCGCGGGCGAGCTCGCGCAGGCACCCGAGCCCGGGCTCGGGCGCCGCCGCGGGCCTGGCCTCAGCGCCTACGGCCATTGAGCGTCTCCATCACCGCCGCCCACCCGATCCCGCGCGAGCGCAGGAGCACAGCGAGGTGGTAGAGGACGTCCGCGGCCTCCTCGGCTACCCGCTCGTCGGACTCGCCGGCGGCCGCGCGGGCCACCTCGTCCGCCTCCTCGCGCACCTTCTCGCCGATGCGCTCGGGGTCGTCCAAAAGCTCGACCGTGTAGGAGCCCTCGGGCCGGGTGCGCTGGCGGTCGATCAGGGTGCGCTCGAGCACGGGCAGCGCCTCGTACGGCTGGGGCTCGGGCTCGCCCGGCGCCGGCGGCGCGTCCCGCTCCGGGCTCGCCGAGCCCTCCGCGTCGCGGTAGAAGCAGCTGCGCTCGCCGGTGTGGCAGGCGGGCCCGGCGGGCTCGACCAGCGCCACCAGCGCGTCCGCGTCACAGTCGTAGCGGAGCTGGCGCAGCCGCAGCACGTTTCCCGAGGTCTCGCCCTTGCGCCACAGCCGCCGGCGGGAGCGGCTCCAGAAGTGGAGCTCGCGCCGCTCGAGCGTGAGCCGCAGCGCCTCCGCGTTCATGTAGGCGAGCGTCAGCACCTCCCCCGTAAGGGCGTCCTGCGCCACACAGGGCACCAGCCCGGCCTCGTCGAATCGCACGGAGCGAGCGTCCAGCATTTCGCCGCAGTCTAGGGGCGCCCGCCCGGCCGCAGCGCTCACGACGGCCAGGGACGCGCGCGCGACGCCCTACGCCGAATGCCGAGCACCGGCCCGCGAAAAAGCCGCGCACGGACCCACGCCGAGTGGTATGACTGACACTGGCCATGCTCGAGAGCATCCCCACGCTCCTCGGTCCGCTAGTCGCCCAAGCCGACGCGGTATCGCAGCCCTATCTGCTCGAGGCCCGGCAGATGCAGGCGCTCTCGCTGGCTGTGCACATCCCGCTCGTCTGCTTCGGCATCTCCTTCCCGGCGGTGGTGCTCTTCGTCGAGGGCCTTTGGCTGCGTACGGGGAACCCGGTCTACAAGCAGCTCGCCAAGCGCTGGTCGAAGGTGATGCTGATCCTGTTCGCGATCGGCGTCGTCACCGGCACGATCCTCTCCTTCGAGCTCGGCCTGCTGTGGCCGCGCTTCATGGAGCAGTGGGGCGAGGTGTTCGGGTTCGCCTTCGCGCTCGAGGGCGTCGCCTTCTTCGTCGAGGCGATCTTCATCGCCGTCTACGTCTACGGCTGGGACCGCCTGCCGGAGCGTTGGCACCTTGCGAGCGGCATCCCGATCGTGATCGCTGGGGTCGCGGGCTCCTCGCTGGTGATCGCGGTCAACGGCTGGATGAACACGCCCCAGGGCTTCGAGCTCGACGCGCAGGGCAACGTCACCGACGTCTCCCCGCTCAACGCCCTGCTCAACCCGAACCTCTGGCACGAGGAGGTCCACATGTACCTCGCGGGCTTCATCGTGGTCGGGGCGATCGTCTCGGGCGTCTACGCGGTGGCCTGGCTGCGCGGGCGCCGGGGCCCCTACTACCGCGCCGGGCTCGTGGTCCCCCTCTGCGTACTCGCACTCGCCGCCCCGGCGCAGATCGTGGTCGGCGACTGGGCCGCGCGCACCGTCGCCGAGACGCAGCCGATCAAGCTGGCCGCGTTCGAGGGCTTGCACGAGACGACCGAGGGGGCCGACCTCACGCTGGGTGGGTGGTACGCCGACGGCAAGGTCTACGGCGGGGTCTCGATCCCCAAGCTGCTTTCGTTCCTCGCCTTCCACGATCCCAACGCGACCGTGACCGGCCTCGACCAGGCCCCTGAGGGGGACCGGCCGCCGGTCGCCTGGGTGCGCAACAGCTTCCAGATCATGGTCGGGATCGGCACGCTCTTGGCCCTGCTCGGGCTCTGGTTCCTGTGGTGCCGCCTGCGGCACGGGCGCCTGCCGCGCTCGCGGTGGTTCTACCGGTTCGTGGTCGCCGCTGGCCCGCTCTCGCTCGTCGCCCTGATCGCGGGCTGGATCGTGACCGAGGTGGGCCGCCAGCCCTGGATCGTCTACGAGCTGATGCGCGTCGAGGAGGCCGTGACCGGGGCCGAGGGCGTCCCGGTCGGCTACGCGACGCTGGTCGTCGTCTACATCGGCCTGGCCGTGATCGCGGCGGTGATGCTGCGCCGCCTGGCGCGCAGGCCGCCGGAGACGGAGCTCGAACGCGGCGCGGGCGAGGTCGAGGTGCTGCCCTGATGCTCGAGGAGATCGCGCTCATCTTCCTGCTGGTCGGGCTCACCGCCTACGCGGTGCTCGGCGGCGCCGACTTCGGCGCCGGCTTCTGGGACCTGACCGCGGGCAGCGCCAGCCGCGGCGCTCGTATGCGCGGCTTCATCCACACAGCGATGGGGCCGGTCTGGGAGGCCAACCACGTCTGGCTGATCTTCGTGCTGGTGATGACCTGGACGTGCTTCCCCGCCGCCTTCGGCCCGCTCATGGAGACGCTGTACGTGCCGCTGTTCCTGGCCGCGGTCGGGATCATCCTGCGGGGCGCCGCCTACGCCCTGCGCGGGGAGGCGGCGACGATCTCCGAGGCGCGCGGCTTGGGCGCGATGTTCGCGCTCTCCTCGATCCTCGCCCCGTTCTTCTTCGGCTGCGCGATCGGCGCGATCGCCTCGGGCGAGGTGCCGGCCGAGGGCGACGCCTCGCGCCCGTTCGGGGTGTGGCTCAACCCGACCTCGCTGCTGATCGGCGCGCTCGCCGTCGCCACCGGCGCCTACAACGCCGCCGTCTTCCTCGCCGCCGACGCCAAGCGCGCGGGCATCGCCGACCTCGCCGAGGCCTTCCGCCGGCGCGCGCTGGGCGCCGCGATCGCGGCCGGCGCGCTCGCCCTCGGCGGGCTCGCGGTGATCAACGCGGACGCGCCCGACCTCTTCGACGGCCTCACCTCGGGGACCGGGCTGCTGGCCGTGATCGCCTCCGCGCTTGCAGGGCTGATCACGATCTGGCTGGTCGCGTCCGGGCGCTTCGAGCCGGCCCGCTACACCTCGGCCACCGCGGTAGGAGCGATCATCGCGGGCTGGGCGCTCGCGCAGCGACCCGACTTCCTGCCGGGCGAGCTCACCTTCGAGGACGCCGCCGCCGGCACGCCGACCCTGACCTTCGTCGTGATCGGCGTGGTCGTGGCGCTGCTGATCATCGTGCCCGCCCTGTACGTGCTCTTCCGGCTCAAGCTGGAGGGCCGGCTCGGCGAGCCGGTGCAGCCGATCCCAGGCGCGCCCACCGAGGAGGAGAGAGCGGGATGAAGGACAACAAGCTGGCGATCGCCGCCGCCGCGTTCATCGTCGGACTGCTCCTGGTGCTGCTGATCGACGCGCCGGCGGCGCGGATCATCGGCGTGCCGCTCTTCTTCGTCGGCTTCGCGCTCGGCGTCTCAGCGCTCGCCTCGCCCGACTTCCTCGCCGGTGACCGCGGCGAGGCTCCCGCAAGCGAGAGGGGCCGCAGCGGCGACGCGGACACCTGAAGCGGCGGGGATCCCAGGCGCGAGCGCCGGCGGTGATACCCGCTTCACCCAGGCCACCTCCTCGGCGGCCGCGGTGGATCGACGCGAAGGCCGGCCCCCCGGCCGCTAGGCTACTCGATCCCGAGACGATCCAGCAGGCCCTCGTCGCGGCGCCAGCGATCGCGCACCGCAACCTGCAGGTCGAGGAAGACCTGGCCGCCCAGCTCGCGCTCGAGCTCGCGCCGGGCCGCGGTCCCGATCGCGCGCACCATGCGCCCGCCCCGCCCGATCAGGATCGCCTTCTGCGACTGCGTCTCCACCCAGATCTGGGCGCGCACCTCCCAAAGCCCGTCGGGCCGGCGCTCCACCGACTCCACCCGCACCTCGACCGCGTGCGGGACCTCGTCGTGCACGCGCCGCAGGATCTGCTCGCGGATCAGCTCGGCCAGGTGCACCTCGCTGGGCAGGTCGGTGCGCTCCTCCGGCGGGTAGAGGAACGGGCCCTCCGGCACGCGCTCGGCCAACGCCGCGACCAGCGGCTCGACCCCGGCGCCGGTGCGCGCGCTGACAGGGAAGATCTCGTCCACCCCCTCGAGTTCCCCCGCCTCGAGCAGCACCTCAGCCGTGCGGGCGCGGTCGAGCCTGTCGATTTTGTTGACGGCGCAGATCACCGGCACCTTCCGCTCCGAGCTCTGCGCGCCCAGCAGCGTGCGCGCGATGAAGCGGTCGCCGGGCCCGACCCCCTCCTCCCCGTTGACGACGAACAGCACGAGGTCGGAGTCGGCCAGCTCGCGCTCGACCCTGCGCTGCATGCGCTCGGTCAGCACGTCGCGCGGCCGCTGCACGCCCGGCAGGTCGACCAGCACGAGCTGCCAGCCCGCCTCGACGTCCGTCGCGATCCCGCGCACCGCGCGGCGGGTGGTCTGCGGGCGGTCGGAGATGATCGCGACCTTGGCGCCGACGATCGCGTTGACGAGCGTCGACTTGCCGACGTTGGGACGCCCGGCCAGGCCCACGAAACCCGCGCGCGTGAGGCGCTCCCCCTGCGCGGCCGGCCGCTGGCCTGCTCCCGCGAGCGGCTCCAGCTCGCTCATCTCGCGCCCTCCCCGCGCAAGCCCGCGAGCACCCGCTCCTGCAGGGCCAGCATCTCGCCGTCGTCGCGCTCGTGGTCGTAGCCGCAGAGGTGCAGCACGCCGTGCACCGCGCACTCGACCACATCCGCGGCGTGCTCGGGACAGATCACGACGTCGCCCAGCTCCCGCGGCCCGGCCACCGGGCCGATCCCGTCGAGCGGGAAGGCGAGCACGTCGGTGGGGGCGTCGCGGCCGCGGTGCTCGCGGTTTAGCTCGCGGATCCGCTCCGGACCGACCAGCTCCACCGAGAGGTGCCCGTCGACGACGCCGGCGGCCGCGAGCGCGGCGCTCACCGCCGGGCGCAGCTCGGGCGGGACGTCTTCGAGCTCGACGCTCACCTGCCGTCGGCGTTGCGGGACCCGTTCTCCTTCTCCCGCCGCTCACGCTCGGCGTAGTCCGAGTAGGCGGCGACGATGCGCTGCACGAGCTCGTGGCGCACCACGTCCTCCCCGCCGAAGCGCACGAAGGCGATGTCCTTGACGCTGTCGAGGATCTCGCCGACGACGACCAGCCCCGAACGCTGGTCGGGCGGCAGGTCAACCTGGGTGATGTCCCCGGTCACCACCATCTTCGAGCCGTAGCCGAGGCGCGTGAGGAACATCTTCATCTGCTCGGGGCTCGTGTTCTGCGCCTCGTCGAGGATCACGAAGGAGTCGTTGAGCGTGCGCCCCCGCATGAAGGCGAGCGGCGCCACCTCGATCACCCCGCGGTCGAAGTAGGTGGAGACGCGCTCGGGATCGAGCATGTCGTAGAGGGCGTCGAAGAGCGGCCGCAGGTAGGGGTCGACCTTGGCCTGGATGTCGCCGGGCAGGAACCCGAGCCGCTCGCCCGCCTCGACGGCGGGGCGCGTGAGGATGATCCGGCTCACGTCGCGCCCCTCCAGCGCCGCCACCGCCATCGCCACCGCGAGGAAGGTCTTGCCGGTGCCGGCCGGGCCGATCCCGAAGGTGATCGTGTGCTTGCGCACCGAGTCGACGTAGCGCTTCTGGTTCAGCGTGCGCGGCGAGACGCGCGTGTTGCGGTGCGCCCAGATCACGTCCTCGAGGATCGCCGCAGAGGGCTGCCCCGCGTCCAGCGCGCCGGTCACCGCGTCGATCGTCGCCGGGGCGAGCTCGTGCCCGCGCTCGATCAACCCGACCAGCTCCTCGACCACCGCCGCGCCCTCGCGCACCGCCGGCTCCGACCCGTCCAGGGTGAGCACGTTCCCGCGCAGGTACACGTCGCAGGGCAGGCGCCGCTCGAGCTCGCGCAGCACGGCGTCGGCGGAGCCCGCCAGCTCGGCGGCGATCTCGTTGTCCAGGGTGAGCTGGCGGCGCGCCAAGCCTAGGCCCCGAGCCGCTTTCGCACCGCGTCGCTGACGCGCTTGCCGTCGGCCCTGCCGTCGACCCTGCGCATCGCGATGCCCATCACCTTGCCCATGTCCTGGGGCCCCGAGGCGCCGGCGGCGCTCACGGCCTCCTCGACGATCGCCTCCAGCTCCTCGTCGGAGAGCTCCGGCGGCAGGTAAGAGGAGATCAGCTCGGCCTCGGCCTCCTCGGCGGCCGCGCGCGCCTCGTCCCCGCCGTCGCGGTAGGCGCTCGCCGCCTCCAGGCGGCGCTTGCGCTCGCGCCTGAGCACGGCGAGCTCGTCGCCCTTGCCCTCCTTGTGCTCCTGCTGCAGGGCGTTGGCGATCATGCGCAGGGCGGCGACGCGCTCGCGCTCGCCCGCCTTCATCGCCTCCTTGGTGTCGGCCTGAATCCGCTCGAGAACGCTCTCCGCCATTTGGGATCTAGGTTACGCGTCCTCGAGCTCCACGCGCTCGACCTCGCCGAGGGGAAGCTGCAGGAAACGCGTCCCGAGCTCCCGGAAGCTCTCCGGGTCGCCGGTGCAGACGAAGCTGTAGGTCCCCTCGTCCTCCCTCGGCGTCGCCAGCCCGCGCCGCCCGAGGATGCGCTCGATCCGCGCGGCGACCGCGTGGCCGGCGGTCACCAGACGCACGTCGCGCCCCAGGATCCGCTGCAGCATGGGCGCGACCAGCGGGTAGTGCGTGCAGCCGAGGATCACCGTGTCCACCCTGGCGCGCTTGAGGGGCTCGCAGTAGGAGCGCACCTGCTCGACCACCGCCTCGGAGAAGGGAAAGCCACGCTGGATCACCGCGGCCAGGGCGGGCGCGGCGACGGCCGTGACCGTGAGCTCGCGGTGCTGGCGCGCCAGCGCCCGCAGGTACGAGCCGCCCTCGATCGTGGCGGGCGTGGCCAGCACGCCGACGCGCCCGGTCTGCGTGATCGCGGCCGCGATCTCGGCCTCGGGCTCGATCACGGAGACGACCTCGACCTCGCGCTCGGCCGCCAGCTCGCGCGCGTCGTCGAGGCCGGCCGTCGCCGCGGAGTTGCAGGCGATCACGACCAGCTTGGCGCCGCGGTCGAGCAGAAAGCGCGTGTTGCGCCGCACGCAGCGGCGCAGATCCTCCGCCGAGCGGGCGCCGTAGGGGAAGCGCGCGTCGTCGCCCAGGTAGAGAAAGTCCTCCTCGGGCAGGGCGACCAGGCACTCGTGCAGGACGGTGAGTCCGCCGACCCCGGAATCGAACATCCCGATCGGCTGCTCGGGCGAGGGTGGGCTCACGGGCCGAGAGGCTAGCCGCGCCGGCCCTCGCCTCGCCCGCTAGGCGAACGGCTTCGCGGTCATCACGTAGATCGTGAGGACGACGACCAGGCCGGCGATGGGGCCTACCCGGTTGAGGCGGTCGGCGATCCGCTGCGCCTCCTCCTCGCGCCCCGCCTCGGCGGCCTCCACGTAGCGACGCGTGGAGGGGATGAAGAAGCCGTGCACGAGGGCGAACAGGAGCAGGATCGCCGCCATGCCCCAGGAGACGAAGAAGTCGCCGAACTCGAAGCGGTCCGCGGTGAGGTAGATGCCCGACGCCAGGATCACGATCATCGCCAGCGTGCCGACGCCGCGGTCCCAGGCGAGCACACCGCGGCCGACGGCCGGCAGCGCCCCGGGCCCGGTGCGCGCGGCGACCGCGAAGAAGACCGCGTAGGCGAACGAGGGCCCGAAGGCGAGCACCACCGCCAGGATGTGGAAGAACAGGACGACGTCGAAGAACTGCACCGCAGCGACCATGTGCGCACCGTAACGTGCGCGGCGGGCGGATCCCAAGCGAAGCCCGCCCTCTCGACCCCGTCCGCCTCGAGCTCCCCGCGGCCTCAGCGCCGCTCGAGCAGCAGCGCCGCCCAGTCGCCCTCGCGCCGCTCGTCCCGCACCAGCAGCCCCGCGCGGCCGAACGCGCGGGCGACATCGTCACGCTCGCCGGCGAGCAGGCCGGAGCAGACCAGCCGTTCGACGCTAGCGGGCAGGCGCCCCGCCAGCTCGCGCAGCAGGGGCGCGGTCAGGTTCGCTAGCGCGGTCGGCGCTCCGGGCGGCTCGCCCTCGCGCAGATCGCCGCGCTCGAAGCGGGCGTACACGCCGTTGGCTCCGGCGTTCTCGCGTGCCGCGGCCAGCGCGGCATCCGCGTTGTCCACGCCGAGGACGGGCTCCCAGCCCAGCTTGGCGGCGACGATCGCGAGCACGCCGGAGCCGGTGCCGAGGTCGACCAAGGCGCCGCGGGCGTGGCCCGAGTCGGCCAGGTCGAGCATGAGCTCCACGCACATGCGCGTGGTCGGGTGCGCGCCGGTGCCGAAGGCCTGGCCCGGGTCGATGACGACGTCGAGGCCCCCGCGCCACGGGTCGGGCCGCGGGCGCCACGAGGGACGGATCACCACGCGCCCGCCGGCGACCAGCGCGGGCTGGTGGAACTCGCGCCAGCGCTCGGCCCAGTCGTCGGGCATGCGCTCGGAGCGCACGCTCAGCCGCCCCTCCCCCGCAACAGCCTCGAGCTCGCCCAGCTCGGGCAGCTCGCCCTCGGCGCCATAGATCGCGTACTCGACCCAGCCCGGCCCGCTGCGCTCCTCCACCCCGGCGGGAGAGAGCTGCACGAGCTCGGCCAGCACGAGCTCGGCCTGGGCCGGCTCACAGCGCACGGCGAGACGGATCACGGCTCGCTGAGGGCGGCCTCCAGCCGCTCGGCCAGCTCGCGCTGCTCGCGGGTGAGCTTCTCCGGCACCACGAGCTCCACCTCGACCAGCTGATCGCCGCGGTGGCGGCCGTTCAGGCCGGGCAGCCCGAGCCCGCGCAGGGCGATCCGCTCGCCAGGCTGCACGCCCGCCGGCAGCTCGATCGTGCGCGGGCCCTCCAGCGTCTCGACCTCGACCTCGCCGCCCAGCATCGCCCTGGTGGGCGTGATCCGCACCCGCGAGAGCAGGTCGGTCCCGTGCCGGTCGAAGCGCTCGTCGGGCGCCACCCGCACCTCGACGTAGAGGTCGCCCGGCTCGGCGCCCGGCTCGCCCGCGTGGCCGGCGCCGCGGATGCGGATGCGCTGCCCCGACTCGATCCCGGCCGGGATCTCGACCTCCCAGGTGCGCGTGCGCGCGCGCCGGCCGGCCCCGCCGCAGACCTCGCAGGGCTGCTCGGCGACGCGGCCGTCCCCGCCGCAGGTCGGGCAGGGCGCGGTGCGCACGACCTGGCCGAACGCGGTCCGGGTCGCCTGCTGCACCATCCCCTGGCCGCCGCAGGTCTCGCACGTGCGGATCGGGGTGCCCGGCTCGGCGCCGTTGCCGCGGCAGTGCTCGCAGACCGAGACCGCCTCGAAGGAGACCTCGCGCTTGGTGCCGGTGAGCACCTCGGCGAGCTCGACCTCGACCACAACACCGACGTCGGCGCCCGGCTGCGGCCCGCGGCGGCCGAAGCCGAAGAGGTCGGAGAAGATCGGATCGCCCGAGCCGAAGAAGGCGCCCAGGATGTCCTCGATGCTGCCGAAGCCCTGCGCCCGCGGGGACCAGCCGCCCGAGCGCAGCCCCTCGTGCCCGTAGCGGTCGTAGGTCGCGCGCCGCTCGGGATCGGAGAGAACCTCGTAGGCCTCCGCCGCCTCCTTGAACTTCTCCTCGGCCTCGGGGTCGTGCTTGTTTACGTCCGGGTGCAGCTCGCGCGCCAGGCGCCGGAAGGCGCGCTTGATCTCAGCCTCGCTCGCCCCCCGCTCGACGCCGAGGACCTCGTAGTAGTCGCGCGGCACCGTGCTCAACGGGGCTCGTAGACCGACTCGAAGAAGCGCGAGAGCTCGCCCGCCGCCTCACGCACCGAGGCGATCGCGGTGGCGTAGTCCATGCGCAGCGGTCCCACTACCCCGACGGCGCCGAGGTTGCGATAGCCGAGTCCGTAGTTGGCGCCAACCACGCTCACCGAGCGCAGCTCGGGCGCCGGGTTCTCGGCCCCGATCCACATGAAGACCGAGGGCCGGTCGAGCGCCGAGCGCAGCACGCGCAGCAGGTTGGCGCGCCGCTCCAGGGCCGACATCAGGGACTCGAGCTCGGGGATGTCGGGGGCGTGCTCGGAGGAGAGCAGGTTGGCCGCGCCCTCGACGTACAGGTCTTCCTCGGCCTCCTCCTCGAGGTTGAGGAAGGCGTCCTGCAGCCGCCCCAGAAAGTCGCGCTCCACCTGGGAGAGCCCGGGCTCGAAGTAGCGGTCGCCGATCATCCGGGCGCCCAGGGAGAGCCCGGCGAGGCGCTCGTTGAGATAGCTCGCGGCCCACTCGACCAGGCCCGGATCGAGCGCCTTCTCGAAGCTGAAGACACGCTTGGTGACCGCCCCGTTGGAGGCGATCACCACCACCATCGCCGCCCTGGGCTGCAGCCGCAGCACCTCGATGCGGTGGATGTGCGCGGTGTTCGGCGGGGGCGCAGTCGCCACCGCGAGCAGGTCGGTCATGCGCGAGAGCGCCTGCGTCGTCTCGCGCATCGCCTCCTCCACCTCCTGGCGCAGGCGCGTGATCTCGAAGCGGCGGGCGGGGACGTTCTTGATCTTCCCCGAGGCCAGAAGGGTGTCGGCGTAGAGGCGGTAGCCGCGATCGGTGGGCACGCGGCCCGCCGAGGTGTGGGGGTGCGTGAGGTAGCCGTCGCGCTCCAGCGCCGCGAGCTCGTTGCGGATGGTCGAGGCGCTCCACTCGACGTCGGGCCGGGCGGCGAGCGCCTTCGAGCCCACGGGCTTGCCGCTGCGCAAGTACTCCTCCGCGACCAGCCCCAGGATCCGCTGCTGCCGCTCGGTCAGCATGCGATCAATTCTAGGTACGCCCCCCGGGGGGATTTCCGGGGCTGCGCGGCCGCTGCCCTACGCTTCGAGCTCGGCCTCCGCGTTGCGGACGATCCGGTTGCCGTCCTGGACGGCCTCGGTCTCGGTCACCACGCGCCCGTCGCCCACCTCCTTGACCCGGGCCGTGACCGTGATCTCGCGCTCGGGAAAGCCCATGCCGCGGAACTGCACGCTGAGCCGGCGCAGGGCCAGCGGGTCGCCGACCGCCTCGGTGTGGGCGCGAGCCACCTGCGCCATCGTCCACAGGCCGTGCAGGATGCAGCCGGGCAGGCCGACCTTGCGCGCGAACTCCTCGTCTGTGTGGATCGGGTTGTGGTCGCCGGAGGCCTCCGCGTAGCGCTTGGTGAGGCCCGCATCGGGCGTGACCCGCAGCTCCGGCAGCTCCTGGCCCACCTCGAACCGGCTCACCTCACACCCCCCGCACGATGTTGGTCCACACCCCGCGCGCGGTCTCGGCGCCATCCTGGTTGGTCGAGACCGACTCGAACACGTAGAAGCCCATGCCACCGCGCTCGCTGATCGACTCGCAGCGCACCTGGGTCGAGATCACGTCGCCGGCGCAGACCGGCTCGGCCCAGGTGAACTCCTGGGAGCCGTGCACCATCGCAGCGAAGTTCATCCCGACCTCGGGGTCGAGCAGGGCGGGCGCGAGCGCGGGCGCGCTGTAGACGACCACGAACATCGGCGGCGCCACCACGTCGCGGTAGCCGGCCGCGCGCGCCGCCTCGGGGTCGCGATGGATCGGGCTCGCCTCGCCCACCGCGTCCGCGTACTGGACGATGCGGGCAGCCTCGATCTCGAAGCTGACCGGCTCCCACGTCTTCCCCACGGCGGTCGTAGCGAGCGCCATCGCGGCGCAGTCTAAGCCGCCGCGGCCGCTCCGCGCTGCACCTCCCCACCCCGACCGAGGCTGATCGGATCCGCCTCGGTCGGGGATCAGCGGTCGAGCTCGAGGACGCTGAGGAAGGCCTCCTGGGGCACCTCGACGCGCCCGACCTGCTTGAGGCGCTTCTTGCCGCGCTTCTGCTTCTCCAGCAGCTTGCGCTTGCGGGTAACGTCGCCGCCGTAGAGCTTCGCTGTCACGTCCTTGCGCAGCGCCTTCACGGTCTCGCGCGCCAGCACGCGCGAGCCGATCGCCGCCTGCACGGGCACGTCGAAGAGCTGGCGCGGGATCGTCTCCTTGAGCCGCTCGACCATCGCCTTGCCGGTCGTATAGGCCTTGTCGCGGTGGACGATCACCGAGAGCGCGTCGACCGGCTCGCCCGCGAGCAGGATGTCGAGCTTGACGAGGTCCGAGGGGCGCTCGCCGATCGGCTCGTAGTCGAGCGAGGCGTAGCCCGCGGTGCGTGACTTCAGCTGGTCGAAGAAGTCGAGCACGATCTCGGCCAGCGGCAGGTCGTAGCGCAGCTGCACCCGCTCGGGCGAGAGGTAGTGCATGTCCACGTGGGTGCCGCGCCGCTCCTGGCAGAGCTCCATCACCGCCCCGATCCGGTCCGCGGGGCAGATCACGGTCGCGCGGATGTAGGGCTCGCGGATCTCATCGATCGAGCCCGGGTCGGGCAGCTCGACCGGCGAGCGCACCTCGATCGTGCCGTCGCCGCGCACGTCGACCGTGTAACTCACGTTCGGCGTCGTCGCGAGCAGCTCGAGGTCGTACTCGCGCTCCAGCCGCTCGCGCACGATGTCCATGTGCAAAAGGCCGAGGAAGCCGCAGCGGAAGCCGAAGCCGAGCGCCTGCGACGTCTCGGGCTCCCAGGAGAGCGCGGCGTCGTTGAGCGAGAGCCGCTCGAGCGCCTCGCGCAGATCCTCGTAGCGGTCGTTGTCGATCGGGAAGAGCCCGCAGAAGACCATCGGCTTGACCTCGCGGTAGCCGGGCAGGGGCTCCGCGGCCGGCTGGGCGGCGGTGGTGAGCGTGTCGCCCACGCGCAGCTTCGAGACGTCCTTGACCCCGGTGATCACGTAGCCCACCTCGCCGGCGGCGAGCTCCTCGGCCGGGCTCATCTGCGGCCGGAAGAAGCCGATCTCGTCGATCTCCGCCTCGGTGCCGGTCTGCATCGCGCGGATCGCGTCCCCCTTGCGGAAGGCGCCGTCGACGGCGCGCACGTACGCGACCACCCCGCGGTACTGGTCGAACTCCGAGTCGAAGATCAGCGCCCGCGGGGACCCCTCGCGGCGCCCCTCGGGCGGCGGGATGCGCCGCACGATCGCCTCCAGGACGTCGCGCACCCCCTCCCCCGTCTTGGCCGAGATGCGCAGCACGTCCTCGGGCTCGCCGCCGATCAGGTCGAGCACCTCGGCGGCCACCCGGTCGGGCTCGGCACTGGGCAGGTCGACCTTGTTCAGCACCGGGATCAGCTCCAGGCCCGCCTCGATCGCCGCGTAGGTGTTGGCGACCGTCTGCGCCTCGACTCCCTGGGACGCGTCGACGACCAAGAGGGCGCCCTCGCAGGCGGCGAGGCTGCGCGAGACCTCGTAGGAGAAGTCGACGTGGCCGGGCGTGTCGATCAGGTGCAGGTGGTACGTCTGGCCGTCGTCGGCCGTGTAGTCGACCCGCACCGCCTGCGCCTTGATCGTAATCCCGCGCTCGCGCTCGAGCTCCATCGAGTCGAGCACCTGGGGCATGTGCGAGCGCTCGTCCACCGCCCCCGTGAGCTCGAGGATGCGGTCGGCGAGCGTCGACTTGCCGTGGTCGATGTGGGCGATGATCGAGAAGTTGCGGATGCGCTCCATCGGCGGGCCACGAGTATGGCGAGTGGCGCCTAGCTCGGCTCCGAGCGGCGCAGGCGCAGCAGCCGCAGCACCTGGTGCGCCTCCGGCACGCGCAACAGCACGATCGCGAGGGCGTAGACGCAGCCGCCGGCCGCGAGCGCGATGCCGAGCGCGCCGATCTGGCCCGCGAGCCCGCGCCCGAAGGCCTCGTCGAGGCCCTGCCAGACGAAGTAGGAGACGGCGGCCAGCGCCGCCGCGCCGGCGCCCACGCGCGAGGCGCTCCACACGAGCCGGCCCAGCTCCAGCCTGCCCAGGCGCCGGCGCAGGATCGCCACCTGGGCGGCCACGGTGGCGATCGTCGCGACGCCGGTCGCGGCGACGATGCCGCCGACGCCGAAGGGCTTGTAGAGCGCGAGCGCGACGAGCGCGGTGATGGCGAGGTTGACGGCCGACAGCGCCGAGGGAACCCAGGGGCGCTGGAGGCTGAAGAAGGTGCGCGTGAGTAGCAGCGAGAGCCCGTTGAAGGGCAGCGCGAAGGCGAACCAGAACAGCGCTTCGGAGACCAGATCGGTGGAGGCCGCGTCGAACTGGCCGCGCTCGTAGATCAGGCGCACCATCGGCTCGGCGAGGACGAGGACCGCGGCCGCCGCCGGCACCAACAGCAGCAGGATCTGGCGCATCCCGTTCGCCATCGTCGCCCGCAGCCCGTCGAGGTCGGCGCGCGCCGCGAGGCGCGCCAGGGTCGGGAAGAGCACGGTGGCGATCGCCACCGAGAACACGCCCTGCGGCAGCATGTAGACGCGGAAGGCCTTGTCGATCGCCGCCGGCGCCTGCTCGGAGACGAGCGAGCCGAAGAGGGTGTTGACCAGCAGGTTGAAGTTGATCAGCCCGAGGCTGATCGTCACCGGCAGCATCAGCACGAGCACGCGGCGCACGTGAGCCTCGCGCAGGGCGCGCACCGCCGCCAGGCGCAGCGGGGCGACCAGCGCCCGCCGCATCCCGTAGGGGGTGTTGCGCAGGTCGATCGTGGGCAGCGCGAGCTGGACCAGCGTCCCCACCAGCACGCCGATCGCGTAGGCGTAGATCTCGTCGTCCGCGGGGAAGGCGGGCGCCAGGCCGACCAGGACCGCGATGATCGAGACGTTCCAGAAGAACGGCGAGATCGCGAAGACGCCGAAGCGGTCGTAGCTGTTCAGGATGCCGACCACCATCCCGGTCAGTCCCAGCAGCACGAGGATCAGGAAGAGGATGCGCGAGAGCGCGACGGTGAGGTCGAAGACCTCGTCCTCGAACCCGGGCACTACCAGCGCCATCACCTGCGGCGCCAGCAGGATGAAGAGCGCGGTGAGCGCGCCCAGCACGAGGGTGACCAGGAACAGCATGTTCGAGGCCAAGCGGAAGGCCTCCCGGCGCTGGCCGCGCTCCAGAAGCTCCGTGAAGACCGGCACGAAGGCCGCCTGCAGGGCGGCGTCGGCGAACAGGGCGCGCACCAGGTTGGGAACCATGAACGCGGCCGTGAAGGCCGACATCTGCGCGGTGACGCCGAAGTAGGAGGCGGCGACGATCTCGCGCACCAGCCCCGCCACGCGCGAGAGCGCGGTGGCCGCCGCGAACAGCGCCGTGGAGCGCGCCAGGCGCCCGGCGCGCCGCGCGGGCCGCTCGTCCGCGGCGACCCTCGCGCGCTGCTCCTCGGTTCTGTCCCGCTGGCGGGCCTTCATCGCCCCGCTATCATGCGCCCTCGCCCGATGGCAAACATCGCCTCACAGAAGAAGCGGATCCAGCGCTCCGAGCGCGAGCGGCTCGAGAACCGCCGCCTGACCAGCGCCGTGAAGACGCACTTCAAGCGGCTCGCGGCCGCGCTCGAGGGCGGCGATGCCGAGACGATCGAGGCCGAGCACCGGGAGCTCATCTCCCGCATCGACAAGGCCGTTCAGAAGGGCGCCCTGCACCGCAACACCGGCGCCCGCAAGAAGGCGCGCGCCGCCCGGATGCGCCGGCGCGCCGCCGCCTAGCGCGTCCCCGCCTCCGCAGCGCGCTCCCGCGGCCCTCACGCCCGCGCTCTCGCGGTCGCCCTGCCCACCGCGAGCAGCAGCGCCACGTCGTCGGGGTAGTCGGAACCACCCCGGGTCCACCACTCCAGGTCGGCGATCGCGCAGGTCGCGGCGCGCAGAGCGCCCGGGCTCGTCCTGCGCACCCGCCGCAACAGCATGCGCGCCGCGTAGGGGTGCATGGGCAGCGACGACTCCAGCTCGGCGGGGCTGCGCCCGGCCTCGAGCCCCGCGAGGGCGAGGCGCGCCTCCCGCAGCCGCTTGGCCGCCTGGTAGACGAGCGGCGTCACCGCCTCCCCCTGCCCCAGCAGGCGCGCGGCGGTCGCCACCGCGGTCGCGCGGTCGCCGTCCACGAGGGCGTCGGAGAGGGTCCAAGCGGCCTCCTCGGAGGTGTCCGCGACCATCTCACGCAGATCGTCGGCGCCGACCCGCCCGCCCTCGCCGGCCCAGAGCGCGAGACGGTCGAGCTCGTTCGCCAGGCGGGTCGTCGACTCGCCGATGCGCTCGACCAGCATCCGCGCCGCCTCATCCTCGAGCTCGAAGCCGCGGCGACGGGCATCCGCGACCAGGCGCGCGGGGAGCTCGCGCGCCTTCGGCGCCTTGTAGGCGAGGACCTCCCCGCCCGCATCCTCGACGGCCTGGGCGATCGGCTTGGGAGCGCGCCTGCGGCCCTCCTCGCGGGCGACGAGGACCACGGTGAGGTCGGGCGGCAGCTCGGCGAGGGCGCCGGCGACCGCCTTGGCCTGAGCCGCGTTCCAGCGCTCGATCCCGTCCGCGATCAGGTAGCGGTGCGTGGCCGTGAGCGAGAGCGCGGGGATCTCGCGCACGAGCGCCTCGGCGTCGGGCCCGTCGTCGCCGGCGAGCGTCTGCAGGGCGCCGGGCCCGCCCTCGCGCTCGGCGCGCTCGCGCAGGCGCGCGAGCGCCGCGTCGATCTTCGCGCGGTCATCGCCGCAGATCAGGTACGCGGGGGCCAGCGATGCCATCGGCCCGCCACCCTACTCGACCGTCCAGCCGTTCCCGAAGACGCGCACGCGCACGGTGCCGTGCCGGTCGGTGCGGTAGACGCGGATCCCGCGTCGCTCGAGCTCGGCGAGCGTGCCGGGATCGGGGTGGCCGTAGGGGTTGTCGCGGCCGACCGAGACGATAGCCGCCCGGGGTCGGGTGCGCTCCAGCAGCGCGCCGAGGCCCGCGTCGGCGCTGCCGTGGTGGGCCACCTTGAGCACGTCGACCGGCCCCGGCTCGTACCGGGCCTGCTCGGCCTCCGCGTCGCCGGTGAGCAGGGCGCGGAAACCGCGCCAGCGCGCGGTCGCGACGAGCGAGCGCGCGTTGGGCTCCGCCGCGGGCGCGGCGTCCCGCGGCGGCCAGAGCACGTCGAGCCGCAGTGATCCAGCGCGCAGGCGCGCGCCCGCCGCGAGCGTGCGCACCGGCGGGCAGGCGAGCGCGGCGCAGCGATCGCCCAGCGCGCCCGGCGCCACGAGCAGCCGCTCCACCTGCGCGGCCGCCAGCACCTCCCGCAGCGCGCCGGCGTGGTCGCGATCGCCGTGCGTGAGCAGCAGGGCGCCCAGCCGCTCGATGCCGAGCTCGTCGAGCCGCGCCGCGACCTCCCCCTCGGGTGGGCCCGTGTCGATCAGAAGCGGCGGGGCTCCCGCCGCCCGCAGGAGGATCGCGTCGCCCTGACCCACGTCGAGCGCGACCAGCTCGAAGGGCGCCGGCGGGGCCGGGCGATCGGCCAGGCGCGCGCCGAACAGCGCGAGCGCGGCGAGGGCGAGCGCCGCCCCGGCTGCCGCGAGCGCGCGCCGCGAGGGCGAAAGCCCGCGGCGGCGACGCAGCCAGCGGGCGGCGAGCGCCAGCGCGGCGAGCCAGCACGCGCTGAGCGTCGCCACCGCGAGCGGCGCCGGCGCCCGCACCTCGAGCTGGGCCTGCGGGGAGCCGAGGGCGTGCGCGACCCAGGCGATGAAGGCGGCGCAGTGCCCGCCGGCGAAGGAGAGCGGCGCGGCCGCGACCGGCGAGAGCTGCCCCGCCGCTGCCGCCAGCATGCCGAGCCACATCGCCGGGGCGACCGCCGGCAGGGCGACCAGGTTGGCCAGCAACGTCGTCAGCGAGACGACGCCGAAGTGATGCGCGATCAGCGGCGCCGTGGCGACTGTGGCGGCGAGCGTCATCGCCGCGCCCTCGGCCAGGGCGCGGCGCAGCGGACCCGCGCCCGGACGGGCGCCGAGCGCGCGGGCGAGGGGAGCGGCGAGCAGCGCGAGGCCGACCACCGCGGCGAAGCTGAGCTGCCAGCCGATGTCGGCGCTTGCGCGCGGGTCCAGCGCCAGCGTTGCCGCCGCGGCGAGCCCGAGCGCGTACCAGCGCGAGGCCGGCCGGCCGGCGAGCGCCGCCAGGATCCCCGCGATCCCCATCACCCCGGCGCGCTGGATCGAGGGCCCGGCGCCGGCGACCGGGACGTAGAGCGCGACCAGCGCGATCAAAAGCCAACGCCGCGCGCCGAGCGGCACCCCCGAGAGCGCCAGGATCGGCGTCGCCAGCGCGATCAGCAGCGCGACGTTCTGCCCGCTCACGGCCAGGATGTGCGCCAAGCCGGAGCGGCGGAACTCCTCGCGCACCGGCTCCGCGATGCGATCGTCCTGTCCCAGCACGAACCCGCGCAGGAGCGCCGCCGCAGGGGGCGCCGCCCCCGCTTCCAGCGCGCGCTCCGCGCGCAGCCGGATCGAATCCAGGGCGCCCGCGAGGCCGCCGCGACGCGCCGGCGTCGCCCTCGCGGAGCCGGCGAGGATGCGGACCGCGCCGAGGCGAGCGAGCCAGTCGCGCTGCCAGGCCGGCGGCATCCGCACCACCCCGCGCGCCCGCACCCCGCAGCCGACGCAGAGGCCGGCGGGCAAGCGCTGCGAGAGCACGGCGATCCGGCCGCGCTCGGTCGCCACCACCAGCAGCTGCCCCGCCTCGGTGGCGCGCGGCACCTGCGTGAGGTAGCCGCTGAGCGCGATCCGCGTGCCCGGCTCGAGCGCCAGGGCGCCGCGCTCGAGCGCCGCCGTGCGCGCGGCACCCAAGTGGCCGCCCGCCAGCGCGCAGGCCAGGGCGAGAGCCCCCAGCCAGGCGCCCACCGTCAGCGGGCCGGGGCGGGCGCGCCCGCGCGGGGCGCAGGCGAGGCAGGCGGCGAGGAGCGCCGCGCAGGCCCAGACGGGCAGCGGTGGCTCGCCCACGTGCGGGGAGACGCCGAGACCGGCCACGATCCCCCCGAGCCCCGCGAAGCGCGCGGCGTGCGCGAGCTTCGGCGCCATTGGCGGCGGTCCGCGCCCCGGGCCGCGGCAGGCCCTAGGGCTGCAGACGAGCCCTCAGCTTCTCCATCGTCGCGGGCCCGATGCCGTCGATCTGGTCGAGCTCCTCGATCGAAGCGACGCCGCCACGGCTGTCGCGGAACTCGATGATCTTCTGCGCGGTCACCGGCCCGATGCCCTCGATCGTGTCCAGCTGCTCGACGGTCGCGGTACCGAGGCTGATCGGGGCGTCGGGATCAGCAGCGGACGCCGACGCCGGCGCCGAGCCCGCCCCTCCCGCCGCCGGGGCGCGGGCCGGCACCACGATCTGCTGTCCGTCCGCGAGCCGCGCGGCGAGGTTGATCCCGTCCACAGCCGCCGCCCGGGTGACGCCGCCCGCGCGCTTCACCGCGTCGGCCACCCGAGCGTCCGCCGGCAGGCGGTAGACACCGGGGCGCTCGACCTCGCCGGCGACGTGCACGACGACCGCTCCCCCGCCCCGCTCCACGCGCACCACCCCGCCCTCCCCGCCGGGCGGAGCTGCGTCCGCGGCCGATGACTCGGCCCCGCGGATCCACCGCGCGCCCAGGAGCAGCGCGCAGAGCGCGAGCGCGGCGTAGACGACCAGCTGTGCGCGAGACGGCCTTGGCATACGCCGCGCAGCATCGCCCCTGCGGACGCGCGTGTGGGCTACCGAGGTGTCGAATCAGCGCCGGTTCGCGCGCGAACGGCGCACGCCGACCCCTCCCGTCCACGGCGCGACGCCCGCTTGGGACGGGCGCCGCGAGCATCCCTGTGCACAGGGTTAGCCTCTCCTCCGCTCGCGAGCATATGTGACGATCCGCGCGAGCGCAAGCTCCGAGCGGCGCGCCGGCACGCAGTCCTGGCTCAGCGGCGGATCTCGAACCCGGTCAGCCCCTCCGGCCTCTCCTCGCGCTCCTCCAGGCGCTCCACCCGGGCTCGCGGCGGGCCCTGCCGACAGAACTCCACCAGCGCCGCGACCGCGTCCGGCTCCCCCTCGAACACGGCCTCGACGGTGCCGTCGGGGCGATTGCGCACCCAACCGGCGACGCCGCGAGCCTTGGCCTCGCGACGGGTGGTGTCGCGGAAGAAGACGCCCTGGACCAGGCCGTGCACGACCACGCGTCGGCGGATCACCGGCGCCGTCCTACTCGTCCTCGTACTCGTCCCAGCCCGAGGTCTGCGTAGCGAGCCGGCGGCTGAAGAGCTCCTCCGCCGAAACCCCAGGGGACTGCACGGAGACGAGCGCCAGCTCCTCCTCGCCGTCGTTGGCGACCGCGTGGTCGGTCGCGGGCGGGATCAGGACCATGTCGCCCACGTGCAGGAGCTGGCTGTCGCCGGTGGCGGACAGCGTGCCGCTCCCCTGGGCCACGATGTACGCGAGCTCCGCCTCCTCGTGCGAACGCAAGCGCTCGGAGGCCCCAGGGGGCACGACCAGCCAGCTCACCGAGAGGTTGCGCGAGCCCAACTCGCCGGCGTCCATCAGGACGTGGGCCCGCAGACGGTGGACGTCAAGCGCCGGTGCTTCGGAGAAGCGTCTGACCAGCACGACCGTCTTGTAGCAGACCGAGCGAACGCGTTCAGCCCCGCTCGCCGGCGCCTCAGCGCGCGACGAGGTTGATCAGGCGGCCGGGGACGACGATCTCCTTGACGATCTGCTTGCCGTCGATGTGGCGCCGCACGCCCTCGTGCTCGCGCGCCAGGCGCAGGAGCTCCTCCTCGGGCGCGTCGGCCGCGGCCTTGATCTCGGCCCGCCGCTTGCCATTCACCTGCACCACCAGCGAGATCTCCTCGCGCGCGAGCAGCCGCGGGTCCGCCTTCGGCCAAGGCACCTCCCAGAGGCGCTCGCCCTCCACCCCTTCGTAGACCTCGCAGGCCAGGTGCGGGGCGAACGGGAAGATCAGCGAGGCGGCGGTGGCGGTAGCGAACCGCACCGCTGCGGCGCCCTGCGGCGTCTCGTACAAAGAGTCCTTGACCCTGTAGGCCTCGTTCACGAGCTCCATCACGGCCGCGATCGCGGTATGCAGGTGCAGGCTCTCCGCGATGTCCCGCGTCGCCTTGTCGATCGCCCAGTGCGCCTTGCGGACGAGCTCGAGCGCGTCCCCCTCGAGCGCGTCGACCTCGAGCGCGGGGGGCCTGCGGTCGACGACCTCCTGGCCCAAGCGCCAGAGCCGGGTCAGGAAGCGGTGCACGCCCTCAACGCCCTCATCCTTCCAGTCGCCGCCGCGCTCCGGCGGGCCGAGGAAGCAGACGAAGGTGCGCGTCGTGTCGGCGCCGTAGCGCTCGACGTACTCGCGCGGGCTGACGGTGTTGCCCTTGGACTTGGACATCTTCGCGCCGTCGCGCGTGATCATCCCCTGGGTGAACAGGTTCGCGAACGGCTCGGGAACGGAGAGAAGGTCCATGTCCTGCAGCGCCTTCGTGAAGAAGCGCGCGTACATCAGGTGCAGGATCGCGTGCTCCACCCCGCCGATGTAGAGGTCGACGGGCATCCAGTGGTCGACCGCCTCGCGCGCCCAGGGCTCCTTGTCGTTGCGCGCGTCGAGGTAGCGCAGGAAGTACCAGGAGGAGTCGACGAAGGTGTCCATCGTGTCGGTCTCCCGGCGCGCGGGACCGCCGCAGCGCGGGCACGTCGTCGCCACCCATTCCTCGGCCGCCGCCAGCGGGCTGCGCCCCTTCGGGGCGTAGTCGTCGATGTCAGGCAGCTCGACCGGCAGCTGATCCTCGGGCACCGGCACCGTGCCGCACTCGTCGCAGTAGACGATCGGGATCGGGCAGCCCCAGTAGCGCTGGCGCGAGATCAGCCAGTCGCGCAGGCGGTAGTTGACCGTCGGCTTGCCCAGGCCGCGTTCGGCGAGCCACTCGACGATCGCCCGCTTGCCCTCGGGCGCGGACATCCCGGAGAAGTCGCCGGAGTTGACAAGCACCTCGTCCTCGGAGTGCGCGACGAAGGGCTCGTCGTCCGCCGGCGCCTCCTCGGCGTCGCGCGGGCGGACGACCTGCCGGATCGGCAGGTCGAAGGCGCGAGCGAACTCGAAGTCGCGCTCATCGTGCGCCGGCACCGCCATGATCGCGCCGGTCCCGTACTCCATGAGCACGTAGTCGGCGACGTACATCGGGATGCGCTCGCCGTTCACGGGGTTCGTGACGGTGCGGCCGAGCGGCACGCCAGTCTTCTCGCGGTTCTCGGCGCCGCGCTCCTCGGCGCTGCGCCGGGTCGCCTCGTTGACGTACTCGCGCACGGCCTGCTCGTGCTCGGTGCCGGCGGCGAGCCTCTCGACCGCGGGATGCTCCGGAGCGAGCACGAAGAAGGTGGCGCCGAAGAGCGTGTCGGGGCGGGTTGTGAAGACGGGGAAGTCGAGGCCGAGCTCCTCGCAGCGGAAGATCACCTCAGCGCCCTCGGAGCGGCCGATCCAGTTGCGCTGCATGGTGATCACGTGCTCGGGCCACGACTCGAGCTCGTCGAAGTCCTCGAGCAGCCGGTCCGCGTACTCGGTGATCCGGAAGAACCACTGCTCCAGCCGCCGCTGCTCGACCAGCGAGCCGCAGCGCTCGCAGCGGCCGTCGATCACCTGCTCGTTGGCGAGCACGGTGGCGTCCTTGGGACACCACTGCACCGGCGCCTCCGCGCGGTAGGCGAGGCCGCGCTCGTAGAGCTTGAGGAAGAGCCACTGGGTCCAGCGGTAGTAGTCGGGCTCGCAGGTCGCGAACTCGCGGCTCCAGTCGATCGAGATGCCCCACTGGCGGAACTGGCGGCGGAACTCCTCTATCGAGGCGTAGGTGGCGATGCGGGGGTGCTCGCCGGTGCGGATCGCCGCGTTCTCGGCCGGCAGGCCGAAGGCGTCGTAGCCCATCGGGTGGATAACCTGCAGGCCGTTGCGCCGCCGGAAGTGCGCGACCGCGTCGCCAATCGCGTAGTTCTTGAGGTGGCCGACGTGCGGCTCGCCCGACGGGTAGGGCAGCATCTCGAGGACGTACGACTTCGGCTTGGAGGGGTTGAACCCGGGCTGGCCGGGGTTGGGCACCTCCCAGGTGCGCTCCTCCTCCCAGATGCGCTGCCAGCGAGCCTCGATCGCCGCCGGGTCGTATCGCCGTTCCTCGCTCATGCGCTGCGCCAGTTTAGAGTCGGCCCGGGTGGCCATGGGATGCGCCCGTGGCCGCGCCCGCCGCACCGGCACCCGGCAGCCGCCACTTCACGGAAACCGCCGCCTCGGGGGTCTTCGTGAACCGACGGAGGCCGCGCCGCGGGGAAGCCACCGCGCTCAGGCGGGGACCCGCTCGGCGGGCAGGCGCTCGAGGAAGGAGACGAACTTGCGCGTGTCGCGCAGCGGGGCGCCGTGCCCGAAGAGCACGAGCTTGGGCTCGAGCGGCAGCAGCTTTCGGGCCGAGCGCCGGTTGAGGTCCGGGTCGGGCGTGAAGAAGGTCTTCGGCTCGCGCAGACCCGGGATGCCGGTCAGGGTGTCCATGTTGTTGAGTACGTCGCCCAGGATCAGGACGCGGTCGGACTCGCGCCAGAAGGCGACGTGCCCGGCCGAGTGGCCGGGGACCTCCAGCACCCGGAAGCCGGCCACCTCGTCGCCCTCGCGCAGGGCGCGGTCGACCTTGTGCCCGGGCCCCGCCATGATCCGCCAGAAGAGCTGCGGGATCGGGTGCTTCGGCATGCGCTCGGCGATCAGCTTCGGGTCCTCGGCGGCGTCGACGTCGCCCTCCCCCACCCAGAAGGGCACCTCGTAGCGCAGGCAGATCTCACGGCTGGCGCCCTGGTGGTCCGCATGGGCGTGGGTGAGCACGTGGGCAGAGAGCCTGTGCCCCTTGAGCTGGCGCGCGATCCGCCGGCCCGCGTGCCTGGTAGCCGCGTCGATCAGCACGTCCTCGACCAGGTAGACGTTGATCGCGTTGGGCGGGAAGCCCGGGAGCTGCCAGACGCCGTCGGCGACCTGCTTCATCGGCGCGCAGGCTACCCGGGCTCGCGCCCCCTCGCCACACCTTGCAGCTGCGGGCTCCTGCGTCCGCCCGCTCCCCCGTGCCGCCCTTCTCGCTGAGAACAGCCCGTCCCCGATCCGCCCGTCGAGGGCGGGTCGCAACTCCGGCGCGGTCAGCCTGCCTGCGGGCAGCCTCGAGTGTCCCCGCCTTCCGGCCTGCCGAGATGCTAGATACCGCTTCGCATCCAAGCCGGGGCCCACGAGGCCGCCGAGCTTGGGGGCCGACCGGCCGCCGAGACGTCCGAAAAGGGGGGCACACGACACGTGAGCAAGACCTCGTTCGTCCGCTGCGTCCTCGCCGTCCTGGCGTTCCTCTGCGCCGCCCTGACCTGGTCGCAGGCCGCGCAGGCCAGGGCGATCTTCGAGCGCGAGGTGGGCTCGCCTCCGCTCAAGGAGCCGCGGGCGGCGGCGGTCGCTCCCGACGGGAGCGTCTACGTGGCGATCGCGGGAGTGATCCTCAGGTTCGACCCGCAGGGCACGCCCCTGGGCCACTGGGGCTCGGCCGGATCCGGCCCGGGGGAGCTCTCGAGCCCCTGGGGGATCGCCGTGGGCCCCGGCGGCGACGTGTACGTGGCCGACACCGGCAACCACCGCGTGCAGAAGTTCGGGCCCGGCGGGGACCTGATCGCCCAGTGGGGCTCCGAGGGGAGCGATGACGGGCAGTTCAGGGGGCCGCGCGGGATCGCCGTGGGCGCGGACGGGTACGTCTACGTGGCCGACACCGGCAACGGGCGCATCCAGAAGTTCGACCCCGAGGGGGAGCTCGTCGACGGGTGGAGCACCGCGCAGCCGGGCGATCCGCGGCCCTCGGAGCCCGCGGGCGTGGCGATCAGGCCCGACGGCAACGTCTTGGTCGCCGACCGATCGCTCGCCCGGATCCGGAAGTTCGCGCCCGACGGGACCCCGCTCGCCTCGTGGGGCGCCCCGGGCCAGGGGGACGGCGAGCTCAGCCAGCCCGCGGGCGTGGCGGTCGACGGCTCCGGCAACGTCTACGTCGCGGACGCGGGCAACAACCGCGTCCAGAAGTTCGACCCGAACGGAGACCTCCGGGACAAGTGGGGCGATCCGGAGGGCGGAGCCGGCGACCGTGAGTTCCGCTCGCCGGCTGGGATCGCGGCCGGCGCCGACGGGCACGTGTACGTCGCGGACACGGGCAACGACCGCGTCCAGCGGCTCACCGCGGGCGGCGAGTTCGCCGGCAAGTGGGGACCCGCCTACCCAGGCAGCCTCAGCAACCCGTGGGACGTGGAAGTCGATGTCGACGACAACCTCTACGTCGTCGACGTCGACGACAACCGGGTCCAGGTGTTCGACCCCGAGGGCAACTTCGTCAGGGGGTGGGGCTCGGAGGGGACCGGCGACGGACAGTTCCAGGGCCCGGCGGGCGTCGCGATCGACCGGGACGGAAACGTCTACGTCGTCGACACCGGCAACTCGCGGATCCAGAAGTTCGCGCCGGACGGGACCTTCCTGCTCAAGTGGGGCGGCGAGGGCACGGGCGATGGTGAGTTCGAGTCCGTCGGGGACGTCGCGGTGGGCCCGGACGGCAACGTCTACGTCACCGACGGCGCCAACCATCGCATCCAGAAGTTCGCGCCGGACGGGACCTTCCTCGGCAAGTGGGGCTCGAAGGGCGAGGGCGATGGGCAGTTCGACTGGCCCAGGACGCTGGCGTTCGACCGCGACGGCAACCTCCTGGTCGGCGACAGCAGCGCCCGGGTGCAGAGGTTCACGCCGGACGGAACCTTCCTGGACAAGTGGGGCTCCGAGGGAGACGGGGACGGGGAGCTCCGCAGGGGCTTCTTCGGGCTGGGCGTCCGCGACAGGACGGTCGTCTACGTCGCGGACACCGGCAACCACCGGATCCAGCAGTTCGAGGCCGACGGCACCTTCCTGGGCAAGTGGAACCCGGGGAAGGCGGACGGGCCCGACGCCGACTTTCCGACGGCGATCGCCTTCGATTCGCGGGGACAGGCGCACGTGGTGCTGAGCCAGAGGCTCATCCAGACGTTCCGGATCGAGCTCCCGGACACGGTGCTGGACGACGCCCCGCCCGGGTTCACGAACAAGGTCCGGCCCGTCTTCGCCTTCTCCTCGCAGGCCGAGGGCGTGCGCTTCGAGTGCTCGCTGGTCGCGCGCGGCGCGTCGCCGCTGTTCTCCCCCTGCAACGGCGACGTGTTCAGGCCGGCGGAGCCGCTGCTGGACGGGGACTACACGTTCACGGCGCGGGCCGTCGACTCGTTCGGCGATCCCGACCCCGACCCGCCGAGCCACACGTTCACCGTCGACACCGTCCCGCCGCAAGCCTCGATCGTGTCGGGCCCGGCCGAGGGCGCCGTCCTGCGCGAGCGCGTGGCGACGTTCGGGCTCGCCGCCGACAAGGAGGGCGTGAGCTTCGAATGCGGCCTGGACGACGGTGGGTTCGCCCCGTGCGACCCGGAGGCGACCTATCGCGACCTGGCCGACGGGGAGCACACCTTCTCGGTCCGCGCGATCGACCGGGCCGGCAACGTAAGCCCCGTGGTCACGCGGTCCTTCGAGGTGGCGGCCACGGCCTGCGAGCGCGCGGGCGACGCGCTGGGCAAGGCGCGACGGAGGCTCGTCGAGGCCAAGCGAGGCCTACGCGCCGCCCGGCGTCGCGCGAGCACCCTCAAGCGCCGGGGCGCCTCGGCTGCGAAGCTCAAGCGCGCCAGGCGAAGGGTCGCGAGCAAGCGCCGCGACCTGCGCATCGCCCAGCGCAGCCTGGAGCGCGCGCGGGAACAGCACCGGGAGGCATGCAAGGAACAGTCGGCGAGCATGGGTAAACTGGGCGCGTAACTTCGAGTTCTCTGGGGCCATAGCTCAGCTGGAAGAGCGCTGCCATGGCATGGCAGAGGTCGCCGGTTCGAGCCCGGCTGGCTCCATCCCCCGGTCGCTTCAGATCACATCGCCCAGGCGCCGAGCGACCCCGCTGCGGGCGAACGAGCTCCGCAGAGCGGCTACCCGCCGTCCGTGACGTCGAGCACGACGCGGGCGGGCTCGAGGTCGCGAACGGCGAACGGGAAGGGAACGCGCTGCTCCAGCTCGCGCACCAGCGCCACGGGCCAACCTAGGCGAAGCTCGAGCGTGGCGCGACCCTTGGCGAAACGCTTGACCGTGCACTCGGCCACCGCGCTGATCGACCGCACGGCGTCCTCGAAGCCGACCAGCTGCGCGAAATCCGCGAGCGGCCCCACCTCGATCTCGACCAGTCCGTCGAACAGCGTGGAGGGATCGATCGCCGACCGTGGTCCTTGGCCTGGGACGTCCGTTTGACCCTGCTTGGGGCCGGGTGTCCGACCCTGGGAGGAAGCAACCGCCGGGCCCTGCAGAGAGACAGCCGTTTGACCCTGGACGGAGGCAGGCGTCGTCGCCGCGTCCTGGGGCGAAGCGACGGGCGCCGCGGGCCCGGCCAGCCCCGAAGTCGGGGTGACCTGGGGCGCACCCTGCACGGGAGCCGGCGCTGCCGGCGACTCGGTGTTGTCGCGCGGCGCCGATGCAGGCGCCATCTGCGCGGGGGCCGCGGGCTGCGCGCCCGCTGCCGGTGCAGAAGCGGACATCGGCGCTCCATCCGCTGCACCTGAGGCGGCGGGCGCTGGTGCGGCGCCATCGCCCGCCGCGGAAGCCTCGGGCGGTGTTGTCGCGGACCCGCCCGCCGCTGCTCCATCGCCCGACGCCGTGGCGCGGCCAGGCGCAGCCTCCGCCGCTTGGCGCAGCGCGCTCAGCCTGATCCGCGTCGCCTGCGCGCGCGCCTGCTCGCGCATCCGCTCCACCTCGCCCGCGAGCGCGCCCAGCGAGCGCAACAGCTCGCTGGTCTCGTTCCGAGCGCGCCGCAGCTCCGCGCGCAGCCCGCGCAGCTCCCGGTCGCGCGCCACCACGCGCTCGGCCAGCGCGTTCGCGACCCGGTCAAGCTCGTCCCGCTCGCGCTGCAGGGCCCCCGCCCTACGCTCGGCCTCGCCCAAGCGCTCGGCGAACCGTTCCAGCGCCTCCTCGAGCGCAGCCATCGCCGCGTCCACGTCCCCGCGGCGGTAGCCGAAGAGCGCGCGCTTGAACCTGCGCCTCCCCATGCCTTCCACGCTGCCAACTCTCTCGGACGGATCCGCCATCACAGCTCGAGGCGAGGCGCCTCTCCCCAGAGGCTCTCCAGGCGGTAGTGCTCGCGCGCCTCGGGAACGAAGATGTGCAGCACGCAGTCCAGGTAGTCCATGAGGATCCAACGGGCCTGCGTCTCACCCTCGACCCGGGCGGGCACGAGCTCCAGCTCGCGCTTGATCCGCTCGCGCACCTCGTCGTGGATCGCCTTGGCGAGGCGCTCGTTGCGCGCGGTCACGAGCACGAGAAAGTCCGTGTACCCGACGAGCTGCCGCATGTCGAGCGCGACGATGTCCTCGCCGAGCTTGTCCTCCGCGACCGCAGCCAGCGCGCGCGCCAGCCGCTCCGAGGCGCCGGCGTCCCGCGCCCGGCGCTCGGCGACGATCCGCTCCCGCTCCCCCGGTGCCGGCTCGCTCATGCGTAAAGGCCCCTCCGCTCGATGATCTCGAGCACCCGGTCGGGCACCAGATACCGGGGCATCCAGCCCTCCCGCACCCGCTCGCGCAGGGCGGTCGAGGAGATCCCCAACTCAGGCATCCGCACCACATCGAGCCTGTCGCGCCCGCGCAGGCGCTCGAACTCAGCCTCCACCGCTTCCAGTCGCGTGCCCGGGCGCGCCGCCACCCCGATCCGGGCCAATTCGAGCACGCGCTCCGGGCGCCGCCACGACCCGAACGACGCGGCTGCGTCGGCTCCCATCAGGAAGGTCAGCTCGCTGCCAGGCCGCTGTTCGCGCAACAACTCCAGCGTACGGTAGGTGTAGGACGGCCCCTCCCGCCGCACCTCGATCTCGCACGCCTCCAGCAACGGGTCGTCCGCAACGGCCGCGCGCACCAGCTCCAGTCGCACCTCCGGCCCCGGCTCGGGCTCGATGCGACGGTGGGGCGCCTGGCCCACCGGGACCAGCAGCACCCGCTCCAGCCCGAGCTGGAAAGCCGCCTCGCGGGCCAGCACAAGGTGTCCTATGTGCGGCGGGTTGAAGGCCCCGCCGAGTACTCCCAGCGCGCCGACGGCCTACTCCCGGACCTGTCCGCTGCCACGCAGCACGTACTTGAACGTCGTCAGCTCGCGCAAGCCGATCGGGCCGCGCGCGTGCAGCTTCTGCGTCGAGTTGCCTATCTCCGCGCCCATGCCGAACTCGTATCCGTCGGTGAAGCGCGTCGAGGCGTTGACGTAGACGCAGGCCGCGTCGACCGACTCGGTGAACTCGCGCGCCGCCTCCTCGGACGAGGTCACGATCGCCTCCGAGTGGCCGGTCCCGTGCCGGTTGATGTGCTCGATCGCCGCCTCCAGCGAGTCGACCACCCCGACCGCCATGTGCAGGTCGAGATACTCGGTGTCCCAGTCCTCGGCGCTCGCCTCGCCGATCGGCACGTCGCCCGCGGCCCGGCGGGCCCGCTCGTCACCGACCAGCTCGACGCTCGCGTCCGACAGCGCCCGAAGCGCCACGGGCAGGAACTCGTCGGCGATGTCGGCGTGCACGAGGAGCGTCTCCGCCGCGTTGCAGACCCCCGGCCGCTGCACCTTCGCGTTGTAGGCGATCTTCCGCGCCATCTCCAGGTCGGCGTCGGCGTGCACGTAGACGTGGCAGTTGCCCGCCGCCGCGTACATCACCGGCACCGTGGCGACCTCCTTCAGCGCCGCCTTGAGCCCCTCGCCGCCCCGCGGGATCACGAGGTCGACGAGCCCCTCCGCGGTGGCGAGCTCGCGCAGCTCCGAGCGGTCGCCGCCGAGCAGGACGGCCGAGCCCTCGGGCAGCCCGTTCTCGGCCAGCGCCTCGCGCACGAGCGCGACCAGCGCCCCGTTGGAGTTGGCCGCGTAGCTCGAGCCGCGCAGCACGATCGCGTTGCCCGACTTCAGGCAGAGCGCCGCCGTGTCGATCGTGACGTTCGGCCGCGCCTCGTAGATCACGGCGATCACGCCCAGCGGCACGCGCACCTTCCGCAGCTGGATTCCGCTGCGCAGCGTGCGCTCCTCCAATAGCTCCCCGACCGGGTCCGGCAGGGCGACGATCTCCTCCACGCCGGCGGCCATCGACTCGACGCGCTCGGGCGTGAGCGTGAGCCGGTCGCGCAGCGCCGAGGTCAGACCCTGGGCGCGCTCGTCGGCGAGGTCGGCCGCGTTCGCCTCGAGGATCGCGTCGGCCCGCTCGCGCACGAGCTGCGCGATCCGCCGCAGCGCGGCGTCCTTGCGCTCGCTCGGCACGCGTCCGAGCTCGCGCGCCGCCTCGCGGGCGCTCTCCAAGGCCTCAGTGACGCTGGGTGCGACGGTTGCCATACCAGCCGAAAAGCCTAACCGCTCGCCTCCGTCGGCCCCGGGGCCGCGCCGCGCCGCTGGGCTTCGTCGTGCGCTCGCGCCGCGCACCCGCGCTCAGGAAGCGGCCGCCGTGACGCTCAGGCGAGCACGAAGAAGTCGCGGTGCACGACCTCCTCGGCCGCGTGCGGCATCAGCTCGCGCACTCGGTCCGACTTGAGACCCTTGATCTGGTCGAGCTCGCTCGAGGAGTAGTTGACGATCCCCTTGCCCACAGTCTCCTCGCCGCAGCGCACCTCAACGGCGTCGCCCACCTCGAAGCGGCCCTCGACGCCGGTCACGCCCACCGGCAGCAGGCTCGAGCCCGCCTCGCGCAGCGCCCTCGCCGCGCCCTCGTCGATCCGCACCGCCCCCTGCGCCGGCTTCGCGTAGCGGAGCCAGAGCTTGAAGCTGGGCGTGCTCTCGCGGTGGGGTACGAAGCGCGTGCCCACCGCTTCACCGCGCACCGCCCGCAGCAGGGTGCCGGCCTCGGTGCCGTTGCAGATCGTGACGTCGATCCCCGCCGCGGTCGCCATCTCGGCCGCCGCCACCTTGCTGCGCATGCCGCCGGAGCCGAACGGCGAGGTGCGCGAGCCGATCTCGTAACGCGCGAGCTCGCGGAAGTCCTCGACCAGCGGGATCAGCTCGGCGTCGGGGCGCCGGCGCGGATCGGCGGTGTGCACGCCGTCGATGTCGGTGAGCAGGACGAGCTTGTCGGCGCCGAGCAGGATCGCCACCTGCGCCGCGAGGAAGTCGTTGTCGCCGAAGGTGATCTCGTCGGTCGCGGTCGTGTCGTTCTCGTTGATCACGGGCACCGCGCGCCATTCGAAGAGCCGCCGCAGGGTCGCCCGCGCGTTCAGGTAGTTGACGCGGTTGGAGACGTCGAACGAGGAGAGCAGCACCTGCGCGGCGTGGACACCCCCACGGGCCAGACGCTCCTCGTAGGCGCGAAAGAGCGTGCCCTGACCCACGGCCGAGGCCGCCTGCAGCTCGTCCATCGCGCGCGGCCGCTCCTCGAAGCCCATCACCTTCATCCCGAGCGCGATCGCGCCGGAGGTGACCATGGCCACGTCGTGGCCCTCTCCGTGCAGCTCGGCCACCTGCGCACAGACCCGGTCGAGCACGTCCGCTCGCACGGAGCCGTCCTCGGCGGCGACGATCGAGGATCCAAGCTTCGCGACTACCTGCATGGCCCGCGAGAGTCTAGGAAGGCGGCGCGGCGCGCCCGCGCCCCCGGGTGGCCTCGTCGGCGCAGCCCGCCCACGCCCCTGGACGCCCCTCAGCGCGGGTCGAGCTCGAAGGCCCGCTCCCCGATCCGCACCTCGTCGCCGGGCTCGAAGCCCGCCCGCTCGAGCTCGGCGATCACGCCGATCTCGCGCAGCCGTTCCTCGAGGTAGGCGAGCGCCTCCTCGTTCTCCAGGTCGTGGCGCTCGAAGAGCAGCTCGATCCCCCGCCCGTGCACGCGGAAGCCGCCGTCCCCCTCGCGTTCGACCTCGAAGCCCTGCTCTCCCCCGGGCCGGTAGACGGCGTGCTCGGCCTCGAACTCCGGCTCGGGCGCCGGCGCCGGCACGTGGCGCTCCTCGTCCTCCGGAACCACCCGCATGAGCTCCCGCCGCAGCTCGTCGAGGCCGAAGCCGGTGGCCGCCGACACGGCGAGCACCGCCACCGCCCTGCCCCCGAGGCGCTCGCGCCAGCGCTCCAGCTCGCGTTCGCGCCGTTCCGCGTCGACCAGGTCGGCCTTGGTGAGCACCACCAGCTCGGGCAGCTCGCCCAGGCCCGCGCCGTGCTCGCGCAGCTCGCCGCGCACGATCTCGTACGCCTGCTCGGGCGAGGGCGAGCCCTCGGGCGGCGCGATCTCGACCAGGTGCACGAGCGCCTTGCACCGCTCGACGTGGGCGAGGAACTCGTGCCCGAGCCCCGCGCCCTCCGCCGCGCCCTCGATCAGGCCGGGGATGTCGGCCAGCACGAGCTGCCGATCGTCGGCCTCGATCGTGCCCAGCACCGGCTCGAGCGTCGTGAACGGATAGGCGCCCACCTTCGGCTTCGCCCGGGTGAGCCGCGCGAGCAGCGACGACTTGCCCGCGTTCGGCAGCCCCACAAGACCCGCGTCGGCCAACAGGCGCAGCCTCAGCTCGATCCAGCCCGACTCGCCCGGCAAGCCGCGCTCAGCGAAGCGGGGGGCCTGGCGCACGGAGGTGGCGAAGCGCTTGTTGCCGTGGCCGCCGCTGCCACCGTGGGCGACGACCGCCCGCTGGCCCGGCCGCACGAGGTCGTAGCGACGCCCCTCCAGCCCCTCCACGGTCGTGCCGGGCGGCACCGGCACCACCCGGTCCTCGCCGCGCGCTCCGTGCTGCTGCTTGCCGCGCCCGTGCTCGCCGCGCCCCGCCTTGAAGTGGCGGGAGATGCGCAGGTGGCTGAGGTCGCGGCGGGAGGCGTCGCAGACGAGCACGACGTCGCCGCCGCGCCCGCCGTCGCCGCCGTCGGGCCCGCCGCGAGGCACGTGCGCCTCACGGCGGAAGCTCACGCAACCGTTGCCGCCGTGGCCGCCCTCGACCCAGATGCGCGCGCGGTCGTGGAACATCGCGCCGGAACTATCGCAGCGCCGGCGGGGCGCAGCGACCGCCCGTGCCAGAGATCAGCGCGCCGCAGCGTACGAGGCCCGCGCGTGGCGGGCGCTGCGAGCGGCAGGCCTGCGGCAGCGCGCCTACTCGCCGTCGACGACCGAGACGATGCGACCGCGGCGGCCGGTCTTGAACTGGACCACGCCGGGGCGCATCGCGAACAGCGTGTGGTCGCGCCCGATGCCGACGCCGTCGCCCGGGCGGAAGCGCGTGCCGCGCTGGCGCACGATGATCTCGCCGCCGTGCACGCGCTGCCCGCCGAAGACCTTGACGCCGAGCATCTTCGGGTTCGAGTCGCGGCCGTTGCGGCTCGAGCCCAGTCCCTTCTTGTGCGCCATACCTAGGAATCCTCCTTGGCCGCGGCACCCTTCGCCTCGGCCCCGTCACCGGCCTTCTTGGCCTCGGCCTTCCCCTTGGCCTCGGACTTGCCCTTGGCGGCGGCCTTACCCTTGGCCTCGGACTTGCCCTTGCCGCTCTCGGCCTTGACGCCCTTCGCCTTGCCCTTGGCCTCGGCCTTCTCCTCGCCGTCGGCGTCCGCGGCCTTCTTGGGGGGCTTGCGGCTCAGCAGCTTGACCTCGGTCACCTCGAGCCTGGTCAGCTCCGAGCGGTGGCCGAGCCGACGGCGGTAGCCCTTCTTGGGCTTGTAGCGGAACACCCGGAGCTTCTCGCCGCGGAAGTGCTCCGCCACCTTCGCCTCGACCTTGACCTTCTCCAGGTCGGAGCCGACGACGACCTCCTCGCCGCGGAACATCACCGGTCGCAGCGTGACCTTCTCGCCCTCCTTGGCGTCCAGGCGGTCGACGACGAGCTCCGCGCCCTTCTCGGCCCGGTACTGCTTGCCGCCAGTTTCAACGATCGCGTAGGTCTCGGCCATGGTTCAGTCTCAGTCGCCGGCTTGCCGGTTGCCCGCGCGCGAACGGCCGCGGCCGCCGCGGCGGCCACGCCGACGCCCGGAGCGCGACGATTCTAGCCGCTCGCCCTCGTCACCCCGGCGTTCGCCGTCCTTCTTGCCGTCCTCGACCAGCGTGGCCACCGCCTCGCCGCGCCCGACCTCCTCGATCCGCACCAGCCGCCGCTCACCCACGTAGGCGCCGCCGTCGGTGATCGAGACGATGTAGGAGTCGACGCGCGCGACCGCGTCGTCGACGTTGTACATGTGCGGCTCCTCGATGGTGACGAGCACCTCGTCGCCGACGCTGAACGGCAGCGCCTTGCGCTCGATCTCCTCGCGGGTGCCCTCGTCGACGACGTCGTAGGTGGTGATCGGCAGGGCGTCGCCGCCTTCGAAGTGGAACTGCTTGCCGCTCTCCTCCTCGAGCTCGGCCAGGCCGCTGCCCTCCTCCATCAGCTTCGCCGCGACGCCGGGGTTGACGCGGACCAGGAACGCCTCCGGCTTGGGCCGCTCGGCGACGAGCCTGCGCAGCCTGCGCAGGACCTCGATCGCGACCGTCTCCTCAGACTCGACGACGCCCTCGCCGCCGCAGGTCGGGCAGGGCTTGGTGAGGATCTCGCGCACGCCGTCGGTGACGTTCTGGCGGGTCATCTCGACCAGCCCCAGCGGCGAGATCTCAACCACGTAGGTCTTCGTCTTGTCCTCGTCCAGCGCCTCCCGCATCGTCTTCAGCACCTGGTCGCGGTTGCGGGCGCGCGCCATGTCGATGAAGTCGATGACGATGATCCCGCCGATGTCGCGCAGCCGCAGCTGGCGCACGACCTCCTCGGCCGCCTCGATGTTGACCTGGGTGATCGTGTCCTCCAGCCGGCCCTTGCCGCGGCCCGTGAAGCTGCCGGTGTTCACGTCGATCACGGTGAGCGCCTCGGCGTAATCGATCATCAGGTAGCCGCCAGAGGGCAGATCGACGCGCCGCGAGAGCGTCGAGCGCAGCGCCTCCTCGGCGCCGTGGCGCTCGAACAGCGGCTCCGAGCCCTCGTAAAGCTCGACCTTCTCGACCAGCTCGGGCGCGGTCCGCTGGAAGAAGTTCGTGACCCGCTCGTACTGCTTGGAGTCGTCGATCACGGCGCCCTCGAACTCCTTAGTGAGCACGTCGCGCAGCACCCGGATCGAGAGGTCGGCCTCCTGGAAGACCAGCGCCGGCGCCTTCGCCTCCGCGGCGCGGCGCTCGACCACCTCGTGCAGCTTGTGCAGGTAGGCGAGGTCCCGCTCGAAGTCCTCCCGCTTGGCGCCCTGGGCCGCCGTGCGAACGATCACGCCGCCCTTGACCTCGTGCTTGCGGTGCAGCCTCTGCAGCAGCCGGCGCTGGCGCTCGCGCTCCTTCTCAGGCAGCCTGCGGCTCGCCCCCACGCCGGCGCCCTGCGGCATGTAGACGAGGTAGCGGCCCGCGATCGAAAGCTGCATCGAGAGCCGGGCGCCCTTGGTCTTGAGCGGGTCCTTGACGACCTGGACGAGCACCTCCTGCTTCGGTTTGAGCAGCTCGTCAATCCGCCGCCCCTTGCCGTGGCCGCGCCGCGGAGCCTTCTCGCCGCCGGGCAGCACGATCTCGTCCACGTGCAGGAAGCCGTTGCGCTCCAGGCCGATGTCGACGAAGGCCGCCTCCATGCCGGGCAGCACGTTGTCGACCACGCCCTTGTAGATGTTCCCGACGATCGACCGCGAGCTGCGGCGCTCGACGTAGAGCTCGGCGACCTTGGGCTTCTGCTTGCCCTTGCGCTCGAGCACGGCGACGCGGGTCTCGCCGGCGTCGACGGAAACCAGGATCTTCTTCTTCAAGTTCAGCTCACCTCAAAAGAGCAGTTCACTCCCTGCTCCTCGAGGCGAGCTGCGACTGGACGTAGATGCTCTGCAGCAATCCGATCGCCATGAAGGTGACGATCACGGAAGAGCCTCCGGAGCTCATGAGCGGCAGGGGTATGCCGGTGATCGGCGCGATCCCGACGTTCATGCCGACGTTCACGAACACGTGGAACATCAGCATCGCGGCGATCGCGCCGGCGATGATGGCTCCGTACAAGTTCTTCGAAAGCGTCATGATGCGCAGCGCCCGCCAGATGAGCAGGGCAAAGAGGGACAGTACGAACGCGGCGCCGACGAACCCGTAGCGCTCCCCGACCACGGCGAAGATGAAGTCGGTGTGGTGCTCGGGCAAGAATCCGTCGCGCGTCTGCGTGGCGTTGTCGCCGCGGCCGGTCTTGCCGCCGGCGCCGATGGAGATCAACGACTGGTTGATCTGGTAGCTGGAGTCCCGCGGGTCCTCGCTGGGACTCAGGAACGCCGTCAAGCGGTCCTGCTGGTAGGGCTCGAGGATCGGCTTGCCCAGCGCGGGCGCCAACCACAGCACGACCGCGGCAGCCAGGGCGGCTGCGGCGCCGATCGCCGCCAGGTGCTTCCAGCTCGTGCCCGCCACGAAGAGCACGGCCACGGTGATCACCGCGTAGACCAGGGACGACCCCAGGTCCGGCTGCAGGAAGACGAGGCCGGCCGGGATCGCGCCCAAGAGCAGCACCCGCAGCGTGCGCTTGGCCTCCGACTGGCGGGGCAGACGCTCGAGCACGATCGCGGCCAGGGTGACGATCAGCAGCAGCTTCCCCAGCTCCGACGGCTGGAAGGTGAAGAACGGCAGCTCGATCCACCGCCGCGACCCGCGCGTCGCCTCCGCGAAGAGGAAGACGAGCGAGATCGAGGCGATCATCGCCGTGTAGAGGCCGACGCGGAGCTCGCGGAAGCGCGAGTAGTCGACCCTGGCCAGGGCCAGCATCAACGCGATCCCAACCACGCCGTAGATCGCCTGACGGATGGCGTAGTAGTAGGGGTTGCCGGGCACGTCGCCGGCAGTGGTCTCGCCCAGCGTGTACACCGAGAAGGCGATCAGGCCGACGGCAGCCGCCAGCAACGGGAAATCGAGGCGCAACACCCCGAGCCGCTCGAGCAGGCTCTCGCGCGGCTCCGCGAACGGACGCGGGCGCGGCGCCAACCGGGCGCGGGGTCTTGGTCCGCTCACTACCGCCATCTAGTCGTATACCACCGTACCCGTTGCGGCGGGCTCAGTCGTGGTTTCCAGGTCCTCGGCGTCGATGTCGAAATAGGTGGCGAGGATCTCGCGGACGAGCGGCGCAGCCGAATCCGCGCCGAAGCCGCCCTGCTCCACGGTGGCGGCGACGACGATGCGCGGCTCGTCGGCGGGCGCCAGCGCCACGTACCAGGACTGGTCGCCGTAGGGCGGGCGCTCGGCCGTGCCGGTCTTGCCCGCGACCTCGACCGGGAAGCCGGCGAAGACGCCGTAGGAGGTGCCGCCCGGCTCCATCGCGGCGGCCTCCAGGCCGTCCATGATCGCGTCGCGCCACTCGGGCTCGATCTCCACCTCGCGCTGCGGCGCGGGCTCGATCTCCTGCACCACCTGGCCCGTCTGGTCCTCGGCGCGGTAGGCGACGTGCGGGCGCACCACCTTGCCGCCGTTGCCGATCGCGGCGTAGGCGACCGCCAGCTGCAGCGGGGAGGCCTGCACGTCGCCCTGCCCGATCGCGGTCTGCACGTTGTCGCCGATCGACCAGGGGCGATCGGTCGCGCCCTCCTTGTACAGCTGGTTGCGCCACTCGGGAGTCGGGATCAGGCCCGTCCCCTCCCCGGGGATGTCGATCCCGGTCTCGACGCCCAGGCCGAGCTCATTGGCCCAGTCCTGGATCCACTCCTTCTTGCCGTTCTCGGTGTCCGGGTTGAGCCGGGCGCCCAGCGTGTAGAAGTAGACGTCCGAGGAGACCTGCAGCGCCTTGCGCAGGTCGACCGGGCCGTGGGCGGTGCGGCCCGCGTTCGTGAACTCCTGGTTGCCGATCGTGATCGCGCCGCCGTCGTTGATCACCTCGCTGGGCGTGACGGCGCCGGCGTCGAGCGCGGCCAGCGCGGTGACCGGCTTGAACACCGAGCCCGTGGGATAGCCGCCGAGGATCGCGCGGTTCACGCCCGGCGCGGGCGGGGCGGTGGTCGGGTCGTCCTTGGGGTTGCCGAAGATCGCGTACGACTCCGCCTGCGTGACCGTGGGCTTCGCGAACACCGAGAGGTCGTAGGTGGGCGCCGAGCCCAGGGCGAGGATCTCGCCGCTGTCCACGTCCATCGCCACGAAGGCGCCGGGCTTACCCTGGCTCGCCAGGGCCCGCTCGCCGGCCTGCTGCAGCTTCAGATCGAGCGTCAGGCGCAGGTCGTTCCCCGGGATCGGCTCGCGCGCCGTGGCGGGCCTGCCAGTCGGAGCGCCGGTCGCGTCCACCGGCACCCGCGTCACCCCGTTGACGCCGCGCAGGATGTGGTCGTAGGTGAGCTCCACGCCCTCCTTGCCGACCCGGTCGCCCGGCTGGAGCTTGCTGTAGCGGGGCTCCTCGAGGTCCTCGGCCGTGACCTCGCGCACGTAGCCCAGCACGTGGGTGGCCAGAGTGCCGCGCGGGTACTTGCGCACGTAGACGCGGTCAACGGTCACGCCCGGGTAGAGCCGCTGGTTCTCGCGCACGTAGTAGACGACCTCGGGCGGCACGTCCCGCTTGAGCGTCACCGGGTTGGAGGGCAGCTCTCGGGTCTGCCGGCGGATCTCCTTGCGCACCTTCTCGAGCGGCATGTCGATCAGCTCACCGACGCGCTCGAGCACCTTGCGGCGCCGCTTGGGCCGGTTGGGCAGCTCCTCGGCGCGCACCTGCAGCGCCAGCGCGGTGCGGTTGGTGACCAGCACCTTGCCGTTGCGGTCGAGGATCTCGCCGCGCGGCGCCTGCACGGTGGTCTCGCGCACGCGGTTGCCCTGCGCCTCGGCCAGGTACTTGTCGCCCGAGAGGATCTGCAGGTACCAGAGCCGGAAGAAGATCGCGCCGAAGACGAGCAGCGCCAGCGCGCCGAGCACCGCGATCCGGCGCGAGAGCTGCGCCCGGTTGAACCGCTCGGCGCTCCAGCGACCGCCCGAGAAGCTCACACCGACCTCCCCGGAGTGGCAGCCCGGCGCAGACGGCGCCGGGCGAGCTGCGCCCCGCGCCGGCGCCTGCGCCCGGGCAGGAGCGCCCGCCGCTGCACCGGCTCCTCATCCACCAGCGCCGGCCGCAGCACCCGTCGCACCAGCGGCAGCACAACCGGCGTGAGCGCGAACGCGAAGAGCGCCTTCACCACCACCTCGCGCACGACCAGCCAACTCACCTCGGCGCCGGAGCCGAGCGTGGCCTGCAGCACGGCGTAGCCCGCCGAGCCGACCAGGGTCACCGCGCCCGCGAGCAGGGCGGGCGTCATCCGGCCCCCGATCTCGAACCCCTCGCGGTAGCGCCCGGAGAGGTATCCCACCGCCAAGAGCGCGAGCGAGGAGACGCCGAGGACCTGCAGCAGCAGCGCGTCGAGCAGAAGCCCGGCGGCGAAGCCTGAGGTCGCCCCGACCACCGCGCCGCCGAGCAGGCCGAAGCAGACGATCAGCACCGGGAGCAGGTCAGGCACCGCGCCGAGGACCGAGACGTAGGAGAGGAAGGAGACCTGCAGGATCACCGCGACCAGCACCAACGTGGCCATGCGCAGCGCGATTCGCCACGTGACGATCATCCCGGCACCCCCGGACGCTCGGGACCGCCCGTGAGCACCTGCACGTACTGCAGGCGACTCATCTCGACGAAGGGCTCGACCGTGATCCGCTGCACCTCCGCGTCCGGGTCGCCCGCCCCGACCACGCGGCCGATCTCCAGCCCGTAGGGGTAGGCGGAGGAGATCTCATCGTCGGACCAGCCGGAGGTGACGACGATCGCGCCCGCCTTCACCTCGTCGTTGGCTTCGAGCACGTCCAGCACGAGCTCGCGCGGATCGCCCGCCTCCGCCTCGATCACCCCGTCCGGCCCGTCGGGCAGGACCTTGGCGCTGACCGCGTTGCGGTGGTCGGTGATCAGCTGCACCTGAGCGGTGGTCGGGGTGACGTCGCTCACCCGGCCGACCAGCGCCGACGAGCGCCCGCCCGGGGCGATCACCGGGTCGTTGCGCTTGACCCCGTCGCCCGAGCCCACGTTGATCATCACGGTCGAGTACCAGACCGTGGGCGAGCGGCTGATCACGCGGCCCGTGACCGGCTTGAACTCGGCTAGCTCGTCCCGCTCGTCCAGCTTGAGCAGCTGCCGGAACTGCTCGTTCTCCCCCAACGCCTGCTCGGCGTCGGCCAGCTCCCGGCGCAACTCGGCGACCTCCTCGCGCAGGCGTTCGTTCTCGCCGCGCGCCTCCAGCGTCTCGTCGAACCAGCCGACGAGGTCGCGTACCGGCTTCAGCGCCGCCGACGCCGCCGACTCAACCGGCGAGAGCACCGTCGCCACCCCGCGCTGGATCGTGTGCAGGGGGCCCGACTCCGGCTCGCTGAAGTGGATCGAAAGCAGGACCAGCGAGCCGACGATGAGCGCGACGAGGATCGCCCGGCGTCTTCTGACCTGCCTTCGATACACCGGCTACCCCGCCCGGGCGGCTCGTCGTCGGCCGCGGGCGTTGTTGCGGTTCGTGCGGTGGATGACCTCGAACTCCTCGAGCGAACGCCCCGAGCCGACCGCGACGCAGGTGAGCGGCGACTCGCTGACCTGCGCCGGCATCTGGCACTCCTCGCGCAGGCGCTGGTCGAGGCCCTTGAGCAGCGCGCCGCCCCCGGCGAGCATGATCCCGCGGTCCATGATGTCGCCGGCCAGCTCCGGCGGGGTGTTGTCGAGCGTGTTCTTGACCGCGCCGATGATCTGGCTCACCGGCTCCTCGAGCGCCGCCCGGATCTCCTCCGAGGTGAGTCGCACGGTCTTCGGCAGGCCTGTGACCATGTCGCGGCCGCGGATCTCGGTCTCCAGCTCCTGCTCGAGCGGCACCGCCGACCCGATCTCGAGCTTGACCTCCTCCGCGGTGGGGTGGCCGATCAGCAGCTTGTGCTCCTGCTTGATGTGGTTGATGATCGCCTCGTCCATCTCGTCGCCGCCCACGCGGATCGAGTCGGAGATCACGATCCCGCCAAGCGAGATCACGGCCACCTCGCTCGTGCCGCCGCCGATGTCGAGGATCATGCTCCCGGTCGGATCCGAGACCGGCAGGCCGGCCCCGATCGCTGCCGCCATGGGCTCCTCGATCAGGTAGGCCTGGCGGGCGCCGGCGGAGAGGCAGGCCTCCTCGACCGCGCGCTTCTCGACGCCGGTTACCCCCGAGGGCACGCAGACGACCACCCGCGGGTGCGCGAAGCGGTTGTGGTGCACCTGCTGGATGAAGTGGCGCAGCATCTCCTCGGTGATGTCGAAGTCGGCGATCACGCCGTCCTTGAGCGGACGGATCGCCCGTATCGAGTCCGGCGTGCGGCCGAGCATCCGCTTGGCCTCGGCGCCCACCGCCTGCACCTCGCCGGTGGCTGCGTCCACCGCCACGACCGAGGGCTCGGACAGCACGATGCCGCGCCCGCGCACGTACACGAGCGTGTTCGCTGTACCCAGGTCGACCGCCATGTCGCGGCCGCCGAAGCCGGTGAGCTTGCTGAAGATTCCCATCTGGTCGCTGCGGGTCGGGCTTAGGGCGTCAGGTACGGGCGGTGAGGTCGACTTGCGCGGCGCTCGCCGGACGCAGGACCGCCCCTCGCGGGATCCCCACGACGCCTGCTTCGCGAGGCTCCACACGCCGAGCTCGGGCCGCTCCGGCGCGCGCGCCGGCGTGCCGAGTCTAGCGCTTGACCGCGAACCCGCTAGTCGGAGTTGAGGGTTTTGAAAAAGGCTAACCCTAAACCTTCGCCTGAGGGTTTTCGCCCGCTTCCGGCAGGAGCCGCAGCAGTAGGCGGATCGGCAGGCCGACCACGTTGGAGAAGTCGCCCTCGACGCGATCCACGAACAGGGAGCCCAGGCCCTGGATCGCGTAGGCGCCGGCCCTCCCCCGCCACTCGCCGGAGTCGAGGTAAAGCCGCAGGTGGCGCTCGTTCGGGGGCGCGAAGGTGACCAGGGCCGCGTCGCTGCCGGTCCGCTCACGCTCAGGCTCGGGACCCAGCAGGCAGACCCCGCTCAAGACGCGGTGCGTGCGCCCCGCTAGCGCCCGCAGGTGCGATTCGGCCTCCGCGCGGTCGGCCGGCTTTCCGAGCGCGCGGTCGCCCAGGAAGACGTCGGTGTCGACGCCGAGCACGACGGCGCCGGGCGGGGCGGTGGCCGCCCCCGCCCGCGCCTTGCGCCGCGCGTTCTCGATCACGAGCTCGTCGGGCGGCAGGCCGCCCGCTAGCTCCTCGACCTGGGGTTCGATCACCTCGTACTCGAGGCCCAGCCAGTCGAGGATCTGCCGCCGCCGCGGCGAGCCTGACGCCAGTACGAGCCTCACGCGGGCCTTAGGCCCCCTAAAGCTCCGGGAACCAGATCCCGATCTCGCGCTCGGCCGACTCGTCGGAGTCCGAGCCGTGGACCATGTTCTCGGTGACCTCGAGCGCGAAGTCGCCGCGGATCGAGCCCGGCGCCGCCTCGAGCGGGTTCGTCGCGCCGATGATCTGGCGCGCCGCCTGGACGGCGTTCGGGCCCTCGAAGACGGCGGCGACGAGCGGCCCGCCCGTGATGAACTCGACCAGCTCGCCGAAGAACGGCTTCTCGGTGTGCTCGGCGTAGTGCTTGTGGGCGATCTCCTCGGTCGCCTGCATCAGCTTGAGCGCGGCCAGGCGCAGGCCCTTGCGCTCGAACCGGGCGATCAGCTCCCCGGTCAGGTTGCGTCGAAAGGCGTCCGGCTTGATCAGGATCAGGGTTCGGGACAAGGCTTACCTCGCTTTCGTAGCTTCGCCTGACGCCGGGGTTCTACAGGCTGCGCGCCCTCGAAGGCGGCGTGCCCCGGCCGTTCTCAGGAGGTGCGGGTGCGCTTGCCCTCGTCGCCGGGGCGCGCGGGGCGGGCGCCTGCGCTCTCCCCGCGCGCCGCGGGAGCGGACCGCTTGCCGGCGGCGTCCTGGCGCTGGCTCGCGGCGGCCTGCCGCTGCGCCGCGCTCGCTCGCTTGGCCGGCTGCGCCGGACGCGCCGGGCGCTTCGCGGCGGCTGAAGGCCGCGGCGAGGCGCCTTCACGCGAGGCGGCGGGCCGCGGCGTCGCCTCCCGGGCCGGGGCGGCCGCGCGGCGGCGGGTCGCGCGCGCCCGCCGGATCGGCGACTCGCACCAAGGGCAGACCGACCAGCGCGGGTCGACCGGCTTGCCGCACGACTCGCAGGGATCCTTGATCCGCGCCCGACAGCGCGGGCAGCGCAGCCAGGAGCGGTCGATCGGCTCCTCGCAGTTGGGGCAGGACACGTCGGCGAGCTGACGCAGCCGCAGCTCCGCGGCGCGCATCTCGAGCTCCCGCTCGCGGACATCCTCGAGGAACTCGGGCGGGCGCAGGATCGTGTACACGAACGTGCCCACCAGGGGGAAGATCAGCGCCGCCAGCGTCGCGCAGCCGACCAGGAACGCGTCGTCGATCCGGCGGCGCGCATCGAGGAAGGTGTAGGCGACCAGCGACAGCCAGACGACGATCGCGAAGAGGATCACCAGGCTCACGGCCAGGTTGAGGCCGCTGTTCTCGATGCCGAAGATCGCAAGGGGCATGGGAATCGCGGAAGTCTACTTCGCGCCTAACGCCGCCAACCCTGTCGGCGTGCCCCCGATCCGCCCGCCAGGCGCCCGTCCGTGCCCGCGCTCGCTCACAGGAACAACCGCCCGAACAGGTAGCCGAGCCCGAAGAACACCAGGATCACGACCGCGACCACGGCCGCGACCAGGCCCATCATATGCAGCAGCTCCGAACGCTCCTGCCTGTCCATGGCGTCCCGATCCTACGCCGCCTTCGCCGACGACGCTTGGTGAGTTGCGTCAGGCGCACGCCGGCGCCTACGCCGTCTCGGCGCCCAACGCCTCGTGCGCGTAGTGCAGGAGGTAGTGCGAGCCGCAGATCACCGCCAGGCCGCCCCGCTCGCGAGCGGCGGCCAGGGCGGCCTCGATCGCGGCGCGCGGGGAGCGCAGCGCCCGCGCAGGCACGCCCGCCTCGCGCCAGTGCTCGGCGAGCTCCTCAGCCTCGGTGGCGCGCGCGTCGGGTCGCCCCTTGCCGGCGATGTCCGCCGCCGGCAGCTGCGTGCAGATCGCCTCGGCGGCCACGCCCGCCAGCGCGCCGACGATCCCGCGCGCGTCCTTGTCCGCCAGCACGGCGATGCAGGCGACCACGGGGCGTCCCTTCGCCGCCTCCCGCAGCGCCTCGGCCAGCGCCGCCGCCCCCTGCGGGTTGTGGGCAGCGTCGAGCACGACCGGCGCCCCGTCGCCCAGCACCTCCAAGCGCCCGGGCAGCTCGAGCCGGGCGATCGCGTCGCGCACGCGCTCGTCCGGCAGGGGGCCCACCAGCTCGCGTACCACCGCCAGCGCCACCCCGAGGTTGCGGCGCAGATACGGCGCGCCGAGCCGCCCTGCCGCCGCCGGCGGCGGCTGCTCAGCGCGCACGAGCCTGGCCCGCCGCTCGCGCGCCACCTGCGCCGCGAGCGCGGCGACGGCCGCCGAGACCTCGCCCAGCACGAGCGTCGTGCCCTCGCGCAGCACCGCGAGCTTCTCGCCCGCGATCTCCACCTCGGTCCCCCCTAGCCACTGCGTGTGGTCGAGCCCGATCGAGGTGAGCGCGGTGACGCGCGAGGGGATCACGTTGGTCGCGTCGAGGCGGCCACCCAGGCCGGCCTCGATCACGCCGAACTCGACCCCCGCTTCGGCAAGCGCGACGAACGCGGCGGCCGTAGCCGCCTCGAACTGGGTGATCCGGTCCTCGGGATCAAGCCGCCGCTCGACGCGGGCGGCGGCGCTAGCGACCCGCTCGACGGCTTGCGCGAACCGCTCGCGATCGATCTCCTCGCCGTCGATCCGCACGCGCTCGGACCAGCGCTCCGAGTGCGGGGAGACGTATCCGCCTGCCGTGCGGCCGTGCTCGCGCAGCAGCGCGATAGTCATCGCGGTCACCGAGGACTTGCCGTTGGTGCCCACCACGTGCACGGGCACGAAGCGCCGCTGGGGCTCCCCCAGCTCCTCGGTCAGCAGGCGGATCCGCTCAAGCCCGAACCGCCACCCGATCGGGTCGAGCGTCGCCAGCCAGCCCTCGGCGTCGAACAGCGCTCAGCCCTCGAGCGACGCCAGCTCTTCCCGGTAGGCAGCGAGCCTCTCGCGCTCCGCCTCCACCACCTCGGCGGGGGCCTTCTCGACGAAGCCGCGGTTGGCGAGCTTGCGCTCCGCGCGCTCGACCTCCTCGCGCAGCTTCTGGCGGCGCCGCTCGACGCGCTCGCGCACCTGGATCGCGTCGATCTCGTCGCTCGCGAAGAGCTCCAGCGGGCCGACCGTCGCCAGGACCTCGCCACCGTCCTCGCCGAGCCGCAGCCGCGCCAGACGCGCTACCAACTCGTGCGGCGTGGGGCCGTCGCCGGCTACGCGCGCGGGCAGCACGGCGCCCGCGGGCACGCCGACCAGGTCGCGCCAGCGCCGCACGTCGCGCGTGAGCTCGATCCAGCGCTCGAGCTCGGCCTCGGCCGCCTCGTCGACCAGGCTGGGGTCCGCCTCCGGGAAGGGGTGGACGACCAGCATCTCCGCCCGCTCGCCCGGGGCGAGCTCGCGCAGGTACCGGTAGATCTCCTCGGTCACGAACGGGATCAGCGGGTGGGCCAGCGCGAGCGTCTGCTCCAGCGCCCAAAGCAGCGTGGCGGAGACCCCGGGGTCGCGCTCGTACAGCCGAGGCTTGGCGATCTCCAGGTACCAGTCGCAGAACTCCGACCAGAAGAACCGGTAGAGCTCGAGCGCGGCGTGCGAGAAGTCGTAGCGCTCGAGGTCGCCGGCTATCTCCTCGATCGCGCGCTGCAGGCGCGAGGCGATCCAGCGGTCCTCGATCGGCGCGTCCGGGCCCGGCGGGGCGGGCTCCACCTCGGCAGCGTTCAGGAGGATCAAGCGCGAGGCGTTCCAGAGCTTGTTGGCGAGATCGCGCCCCTGCTGGACCTTGGCGTCCGAGTAGCGCACGTCCTGGCTCGACGACATCGCCAAGAGGCCGAAGCGCAGCGCGTCGGCGCCGTGCACCTCGATCTCGTCCAGCGGGTCGATGCCCGTGCCGAGGCTCTTCGACATGCGGCGGCCGTCCCTGGCCTGGATCACCGAGTGGACGTAGACGTCGCGGAAGGGGATCTTCCCCGTGAACTCGAGCCCCATCATCACCATCCGCGCGACCCAGAGGAAGAGGATGTCCCGGGCGGTGGTGAGGAAGTCGGTCGGGTAGAAGGCGCGCAGGTCGGCCGTGTCGTCCGGCCAGCCCAGCGTCGCGAACGGCCACAGCGCCGAGCTGAACCACGTGTCGAGCACGTCCTCGTCCTGGCGCAGCGAGTCAGGGGCGATGCCGCGCTCACGCGCGCGCTCGCGGGCCTGCTCCTCCGAACGCGCGACGATCTCCTCGCCGTCGGGCCCGTACCAGACGGGGATCCGGTGCCCCCACCAGAGCTGACGGGAGATGCACCAGGGGCGGATGTTGCGCATCCATTCGAGGTAGACGCGCTTCCACTGCTCCGGCTGGATGCGGACCTCGTCGCGCTCGACGACCTCGATCGCGGGCTTGGCGAGCTCGTCCATGCGACAGAACCACTGCAGGGAGATCAGCGGCTCGATCCGCTCGCCCGAGCGATGGGAGAAGGGCACCGAGTGCGTGTACTCCTCCTCGCCGCGCAGGTGCCCGCCCTCGCGCAGGGCCTCGACCACCGCCTCTTGGGCCTCGGCGACGGTGAGCCCGGCGAAGCGCTCGCCCGCTGCCTCGGTCAGGCGCCCGTCCTCCCCGATCACCGAGATCTCCTCGAGCCCGTGGGCCCGGCCGATCTCGAAGTCGTTGGGGTCGTGCGCCGGGGTGATCTTGAGCGCGCCGGTCCCGAACTCAGGATCGACGTGCTCGTCGGCGATGATCGGCAGCCGCCGCCCGACCAGCGGCAGCACGCACTCGCGGCCCACGAGGTGCGTGTAGCGCTCGTCGCCGGGGTTCACGGCGACCGCGGTGTCGGCCAGCATCGTCTCGGGCCGCACCGTGGCGATGACCACCTCCCCGGAGCCGTCGGCCAGCGGATAGGCGATCGAGAAGAGGCGATCGGTGACCTCGCGGTTCTCGACCTCCAGGTCGGAGATCACCGAGCGCGAGCCGACGTCCCAGTTGACGATGTAGTGGTCGCGGTAGATGTAGCCCTTCTCGTAGAGCGAGACGAAGACCTCGTAGACGGCCCGCACGTAGCCGGGGTCCATCGTGAAGCGCTCGCGCTCGTAGTCGACCGAGGCGCCGAGGCGCTTGAACTGCTGGATGATCAGGGAGCCGTGCCGCTCCTTCCAATCCCAGGCGCGCTCGAGGAAGCGCTCGCGTCCGAGGTCGTGCCGGGAGACGCCCTCCTTGCGCAGCTCCTTCTCGAGCACAGCGTGCACCGCGATGCTGGCGTGGTCGGTTCCCGGCAGCCAGAGGGTGTTGCGGCCGCGCATGCGGTTCACGCGCGTGAGCACGTCCTGCACCGTCCCGTTCAGGGCGTGACCCATGTGCAGCGCCCCGGTCACGTTCGGGGGCGGGATCGAGATCGAGTAGTTCTCCTCGGCGGTGCCGGTGGCCTCCGGGTGGAAGTAGCCGCCCTCGAGCCAGCGTCCGAAGATGCGCTCCTCCACTCCCGACGGGTCCCAGCGGGTGGTCTCCTCGAGTGCCTTTCGCGCCTGATCCGTCACGACGGCGGATCGTAGTGGCTTGCGCGGGAAGCCGACCCGCGCGCGCCATGGGGCCGGAGAGGGATGCGCCCGTGCCCGCGTTCCTCTACGGTTCGGTCGTGACGGCGCTCGGGACAACCGCGCTCGGTACCTGGAGCGGCGGCGAGTTCATGGGCTTCGGCGAGCCGATCGGCCGCGAGCGCCTCGAGGAGCTCCTGCGCCCGGGTCGCGGCATCCACACGGTGATCAGCGCGGACGTTTACGGCGAGGGCGCCGCCGACGAGCTGCTGGGGCGGGCGCTTCGCGGGCTGCCCCGATCCAGCTACCGCCTCGTCGGCGCGATCGGGCATGACTTCTACGAGGGCGAGCGACGCGGCGCCAAGGGCTTCCCCCGCTTCACCGACCCGAGCCTGCGCGGCGAGGACCAGTACGGGTCGTACCTGCGCATGGCCGCCGAACGCAGCCTCGAGCGGCTCGGCGTGTCGAGCTTCGACGTGCTGCTTCTGCACAACCCGGACCGGCGCGGCTACGAGAGCGAGGCCGTCTGGGATGCGATGGCTGCGCTGCGCGACGAGGGCCTGACCGACGCCATCGGCGTCGCGCCCGGGCCGGCCAACGGCTTCACCCTGGATCTGATCCGCTGCTACGAACGCTTCGGCGAGCGCATCGACTGGGCGATGATCATCCTCAACCCGCTCGAGCCCTGGCCCGGCGAGCTGAGCCTCGACGCCGCCGCGGCAGCCGGGGTCGACGTGATCACCCGCGTGGTCGACTACGGGGGGCTCTTCTGGGGGGATCTGCGCGAGGACACGCCTCTGCGGGAGCACGATCACCGCCGCTTTCGCCCCGGGGACTGGATCCGCGAAGGCCGCCGCAAGATCGAGCGCATGCTGCCGATCGCGGCCGCGCACGACCTCACGCCGCTGCAGCTCGCCTGCCAGTGGAACCTGGCGCACCCGGCGGTGCGCTGCGTGGTCCCGACGCTGATTCAGGAGGCCGGGGCCGGCGCCCGGCCGATCGAGGAGAAGCGGCGCGAGCTGGCCGGAGTACCGAGCGAGCGATGGCTGGCCGACTGGGAGGTGGCGGCGATCCGGCGGATCGGCGACAACACCGGCTGCATGACGCTGAAGGGCGCCAACCCGGAACACGAGGGCGAGGAACAGCCCGACAGCTGGGCGATCTCCGAGGAGCTCGCGGAGGCGGGCGCTCGGTACGGGATCGATCCCGAGCGCGCCCTGGTGAGGACGGCCGCCTAGAGGGGCGACCGGCCCCGCCCCCGGCGCAGGCCGGGAGCGGAGCACGGTCAACTCGTCGCTTCAGGCTGCGGCAGGCTCGCCGAGGGGACCGCTCCTGGCGCCCCCCTTCAGCTCGCGCAGGCGGAAGTAGAGCACCGCCGTGATGATCGAGACGTACGGATAGAGCGCGACGCTAGCGACGATCAGGGCAAGGACGCCGATGATCGGGGACAGCGCGATCAGCAGCGCGGCGATCACCCCGACCGCGATCCAGATCGCGAGCACGACTAGGCCCACGCCGAGGATGCGCATGCGGTTGCCCTTCGTGAGCTCGGCGCTGCGCGACATCGAGTCGAACACGCCGCGTTCCTCCACCACGAACGCCGGGACGGCGGCGACCAGCACCAGGTAGAGGATGATGCCGGGGATGATCAGCAGCAGCAGGCCGACGCCCACGATGATGGCGACGATGATCTGGAGCACGATCAGCCCCAGCAGCCGCGGAAGGACCGAGCCGAGCACGTCGCCTACCGACCTGTCGATCCTGCCGTCCACTTCGACGTCCTCGACGACCTTCACGAGCGAGCCGATCAGCCAGGCGCTGGCAATGAGGTTGACGAGCTGGCCGATCCACTGGCCGGCCCCATCGTCGCCGAGCAGGGCCTGGATGATCCCCGCGGGCACCATGAGGATCAGGGCGACCACCCAGACCCTGACGAAGGTCCGCTTGTAGATCTCGGTCGTCTTGGCGAAGACGCCGCCGATGTCGAGGTGGCCGACCGCTCCGCCTCCGTTACTCATCTCTCCTCCTTGGGTTGGTGTGTTCTGACGAGCCGGGAGGTTAGGCGCGCAGGCGCACGCCTTGTGTCAGGCGTTACTGATTCCCGCCGCACACTCAAATCCCTTCCACGCGCCCGCGATCCACGGCCTCACCGGGACGCGCGACGCGGCTTGCGCTTGCTCAAGCGCTCGTACGCGCCGATGTCGGGCCTGGGTCCGCGCTTGCGCCCGCGCTGGTCGCGCCTGGGGGCGTCGCGGCCGGCCTCGTTCAGCGCCGGGCTGCCTGGGCGCAGGGCGATCGTCTTGGTCGGGCCGCCGTTGTCGCGCAGCGGGCCGATGCCCGCCTGCGAGCGCACCATGTCGCCGGGGGCGTTGAAGTGCGGGCAGTCGGCGGCGTCGGTCAGCAGGTTGTTGCCGCCGGAGGTGAGCTGGCCGTCCTGGGCGACGTAGCAGTCGGGCCCGGACTCGGTGCCGCCGTTGTAGGCCAGCAGCGCGTTGCCCACCAGCGCGGTCGCGCCGGCGTGCACCGCGATGCCGCCGCCCTGCGGCGCGAAGTTGCGCGCGATCGTGACCGCGTTCAGGCGCGTCCGCTGCTCGCCCGTCGCGAGCACGCCGCCGCCTGGCCCCTCGCCCGCCACGTTGTCCACGAGCGTCGAGTTGACGATCCGCCCGGCGACGCCGTCGAGCAGGACCCCGGCGCCACCGAGCGAGTTGCGGTTGCCGCTGATCGTCGACTCGCGGATCACGAGCGGCCCGTCCGCAGCCTCCGGCTCGGAGGGATCCAGCCGGTAGGCGGAGCTTCTCTCCTCGTACTCGAGCGCCATGGCGACCACTCCGCCGATGGCGCCCGCGGCGCTTCCGTTGTTCGCGATCGTCGACCGTCTGATCAGTGCGCTCCCGGTGCCGTTGAGGGAGATGCCTCCGAAGCCGTTGCGGGCCACGGCGGCCCGGTCCGCGGTGAAGGAGCCGACGCCCCCGGCCGCGATCCCGTAGCCCCCATCGACGATCCTCGCGCCGCTCGCGTCCAGCGCCTTGGCCCCCTCGACGGCGAGCCCCATCACGAGCGCCTCGCGGATCCGCGCTCCGGACGCGTTCACGTCGCCGCCATCCAACGACACCAGGCCCATCCACGTCCGCTCGATCCGGGCGCCCTGGGCCTGAACCCCGCCGCCATCCGTCTCCTGCACCGCCATCAGCTGGCAGTCGGTGGCGCTGCTCCGCCTGAACGAGAGGCCGCCCGGGCCCTGTTCCTGGGCGCAGGCGCCCGGGTTGTGCTCGAGCCGGGCGCGGTCGGCCAGCAGCGAGCCGCGATCCTCCTCCAGCAGGCCCATCATGTTGCGGCGCACCCTCGCGCCGTGCGCAACCAAGTCCCCTTCTGACGCCTCGTAAGCCCCGAAGGTCGCGTTGCTCGAGAGCGTGGCGCCGCGTACATCGAGCCGGCCGGGGCCTTCCTCCCCGGCGCCGAGCCCGTTGCCGGCGACGGTGGCGCCGCGCGCCAGAAGCGAACCCTCGTCGCTCTCCTGCAAGCCGTAGCCCGCGTTGTCGACGATCACCGCGGATGCAGCGCTCAGATCGCCCGCGCCCTGCTCGAACGCACCATTCTCGTCGTTGCCGGTCAACCGGGCGCCATCGAGGCTCAGGCGGCCCGGTCCCAGCTCCAGTGCCGCGTAGCCGCCGTTGCCGCGGACCACGGCGCGGTTCGCGTTCAGCGCCCCGGGTCCGTCCTCCTCGAGGCCCCAGCCGTCGTTCAGGACCACGTGCGAGCGGACGGCCAGCAACCGCCCCTCGCCATCCTCGGCGACGCCGGCGCCGTTGAGCCGGGCGGAGCTGCGGGTGAACTCGAGGTCGCCCTCGCCGCCCTCGTACGCCGCTGTCCCGCCGTTCTGCCGGATCACGCTGTCGGTGGCGACGAGGTCGCCGGCTCCGAGCTCCGCCAGGCCGTAGCTGTCGTTGTCGCGCACGGTCGCGCGCCTCAGGACGAGCGAACCGCCGTCGCTTTCCGTCACGCCCCCGTACCCGTTCGGCCCCACGACCACATCGGCGCCAGTGATCCCGCCCGCGCCGGACTGGAGGATCGCCACACCGGAGCTGCTCCCGCCGCGCACCCGGACGTCCCTGAGCACGAGCGGGGCGTCGGTCGCCCGGATCCCCGTGCCCCCGTCATCGGGATCCCCGCGGCGCACCTCAACGCGCCGCAGCGTCGTGCGCGCGAACGCGTCGAAGGCCCGGTCGATCGCGGCCGCGTCGACGATCGCGAGCCGCTCGCCCCCGGCGGCGCGGATCTCGGTGACGTCGCGAAGGTCGAGATCTCCGGTGAGCGACTCGTCCTCATCCCGGCCCTCGATCTCGAGCCTGTAAACCCGTCCGCCGCGCAGCTCGATCACGTCGGCGCCGGGCCTCGCGTTCGCCGCGAGCACCGCCTCGCGCAGCGTGCAGTCCTGCGCGGTGCAGCCGTCCGGCGCGTGATCGTCGGTCTTGTTGACGGTGAACGTCTTCGCCTGCGCGGGCGCGGCGGCGGCGAGCGCGATCAGCGCGAAGACGAGCGCGCAGCGAGCGAGCCGCGCGGTCACTGCCCCTGCCCCAAAGCGATAACCCCCCGTTGTCATAGCGGCGCGGAAGTCTGCCAAGCGCGCCGGACGCGTGTCGCGCTAACGGCCCCGCGGCGGCGCGCGCTGACGGGAACGGGCCCCGCGCGGGGCGCCGCGACGGTGCCGCTCCGCCCGCGACCGGGCTCAGCGCCGCTTGCCCTTCCCTTGCGCCTCTTCTTCGCCTGCTTGACCAGCTCGTAGGCGCCGATGTCGGGCCTGGGTCCGCGCTTGCGCCCGCGCTGGTCGCGCTTGGGGGCTTCCAGCCCGGCCGCGTTCACGGCCGGGCTACCGCGCCTCAGGGCGATCGTCTTCGTCGGCCGCCGTTCGCCCGCAGGACGCGGATCCCAACCTGCGCGCGAACGCGGCCGCGCGCCCCCTGGCCCCGCCTGCCCTTCCTGGGCTTGCGCGCTCAGGCGCTGCGCTCGCCGAGCTCGCGCCCCTGGTCCTCGGCCACGGCCTGCGTGACGAGTGTGGGGCGCCTGCCCTCGGTGATCGTCTCCTTGGTGATCACGCACTTGCGCACGTCGCGCCGGGAGGGCAGCTCGAACTGCACGTCGAGCAGCGTCTCCTCGAGGATCGAGCGCAGGCCGCGCGCCCCGGTCTCGCGTTCGATCGCGCGGTCGGCGATCGCGCCCAGCGAGTCCTCGGCGAAGACGAGCTCGATGTCGTCGAACTCGAAGAAGCGCTGGAACTGCCTGATCAGGGCGTTGCGCGGCTCGGTCAGGATCCGGATCAGGTCGTCGCGCGTGAGCTGGTGGATCGGCGCGATCACCGGCAGGCGCCCGATGAACTCGGGGATCAACCCGTACTCGATCAGATCCTCGGGCAGCACCTGCTCGAAGAGCTCGCCCGGATCGCGCTGCTGGCGCGAGGTGACCTCGGCGCCGAAACCGACCCCTTGCCTCCCGAGCCGCCGCTCGATCACCTTGTCGAGCCCCGCGAACGAACCACCGCAGATGAAGAGGATGTTCGTGGTGTCGATCGTGAGGAACTCCTGGTGGGGGTGCTTGCGCCCTCCCTGCGGCGGCACGGAGGCCTGCGTGCCCTCGAGGATCTTGAGCAGGGCCTGCTGCACGCCCTCGCCGGAGACGTCGCGCGTGATCGACGGGTTGTCCGCCTTGCGCGCGATCTTGTCGATCTCGTCGATGTAGATGATCCCGGTCTCGGCCTTCTTGATGTCGAAGTCGGCCGCCTGGATCAGCTTGAGCAGGATGTTCTCGACGTCCTCGCCCACGTAGCCGGCCTCGGTCAGCGCGGTCGCGTCCGCGATCGCGAAGGGCACGTTGAGGATCTTCGCCAGCGTCTGGGCGAGCAGCGTCTTGCCGCAGCCGGTCGGGCCCAGCAGCATGATGTTCGACTTCTGCAGCTCGATCTCGTCGGAGCCGCCGGACTGCTGGATCTGGACGCGCTTGTAGTGGTTGTAGACGGCCACCGAGAGCGTCCGCTTCGCGGTCTCCTGGCCGACCACGTACTCCTGCAGAACGTCGTAGATCTCGGCCGGCTTGGGCAGCTTGTCCAGCTCGAAGCTCTGCGGCGGGCTTAGCTCCTCGTCGATGATCTCGTTGCAGAGATCGATGCACTCGTCGCAGATGTAGACGCCGGGCCCGGCGATCAGCTTCTTGACCTGGCGCTGCGACTTGCCGCAGAAGCTGCACAGGAGCTGCTCGTTCGAGTCGGTCGGGCGTGCCAAGTTGCCTCCTTGGGGCGCTGATCGTGGTGCCGGACCCACCGCTCAGGTTACGTCAACGGCGCTCCGGCGTTGGTCGCCTGCTTGTTACTCGCCGCGCGTTGGCGTCCCTTCCGCTGCCCGCGGCCTTGCAAGCAGCCGGCACCTCCTGCGCCTCCCAGGGCGAAGGCCGACGCTCTCCGCGACGACGGATGGGGGCGCTATTTCGCGCCCCCGAAGGCGCGATCAACGGAGCTGTCCCGCAGCGCTCCCTGGCGCGTCGGCGCGGCTTGCGGCGCGACGCAGCGAACGAGCGGCGCGAGGCCGAGCCGTTGCCCTACCGGTGCACGAGCACGCGGTCGACGAGGTTGTACTCCTTCGCCTCCTCGGCGCTCATGAAGTAGTCACGCTCGGTGTCCTGCGTGACCTTCTCGAGCGGCTGCCCGGTGTGCTTGGAGATGATCTCGTCGAGCCGCTTGCGCGTGTCGATGATCTCGCGCGCGTGGATCTCGATGTCGGTCGCCTGGCCGGAGAAGCCGGCGGAGACCTGGTGGATCAGGATCTTCGAGTTCGGCAGCGCCATGCGCTTGCCCGGAGCGCCCCCGGCCAGAAGCAGCGCCCCCATGCTCATCGCGACGCCGACGCAGATCGTCTGCACGTCCGGCTTGATGAACTGCATCGTGTCGTAGATCGCCAGGCCGGCGTACACCGAGCCGCCCGGCGAGTTGATGTACATCGAGATGTCCTTGTCCGGATCCTCGGACTCCAGATGGATGAGCTGGGCGACGACGAGGTTGGCGATGTCGTCGTTGATCGGCGTGCCGAGGAAGACGATGCGCTCGTTGAGCAGACGCGAATAGATGTCGAAGGCGCGCTCGCCGCGCGACGTCTGCTCGACCACCATTGGAACCAGGGGCGTCATCGGCAGGTGAGTCTATAGGAGCGGCCCGACCACCCCGCCGGAGCACCTCGCGGCGCAGGCGGCGCTTCACGCGGGCGCGTTAGCTTGACACGGGCTCGCCGTACGGATAGCCATGCCGTAAGGCCTCCCAGGAACCGAAGGAAGGGTGATGGCTACAGGGGGCTTCGCGTTGGGCGTGCGCGCGCTCGCCGTCGCGTGCGCGCTCGGCCTGACCGGCGCGGCCGCGAGCGCCCACGCCGCCACGCAGGACTACCCGCCGAACCCGTAGGCGCGGGAGTTCAGCGAAGGGACCGGCGGCTGGGCCCATGCCCGAGTCGAGTTCAGGCTGCGCGCCGCCCTTCTCCTGTCCCGGCGTCGCGTCTCAGTTCCTGGCCTTCGGCGGGCGCGAAGGCGACGACGACGGCCACATACGCAGCGCGTTTACCGGGCTCATAACCGTCGGCGGCACCTCGACCGGGACTTGGGCCAGCCCCGAGTTCACCTACCGGGAGGGTCGGCGGGAAGCAGCCCACGGACCTGCGCTTCAGCGTGCAACGTGGTGCGCAAGCGCGTGAAGTTGCGGCGCGCCTGAGCGCGCCCCTCTGCGGCCCGGAACCGGCTAGCTGCCCGGGGTCCAGAGCTTGCCGGACCCGGACTCGCCGCCGCCCTCGTCGGCTGCGCCCTGCCCGGCCTGCTCCTTCTCCTCCTTCTCCGGGGTCCAGAGCGCCTCGCGGGCCTCCGCCTGCGCCTTGGGGATCGGCTTCGCCGACTCGGCCACCAGCTCGGCCGCGCGGCGCATCCGCAGCTCCTGCCGCAGCAGGGCGTCCCGCCCGCTGCGGCGCAGGCGCTCGAGGATCTTCTCGGGGGTCTCCTTGCCCTCGCCCGGGCCGAGCGCCTCTAGCAGCTCCTCCTCGGTGGGCTCGATCCCCTCGGCGTCGGCGATCGCCTCCAGCGTCGCCTCGCGGCGCAGCTGGCGCTCGGCGGTCTCCTCGCCTTCCTCGATCAGCTCGTGGCGGTCCTTGCCCTGCATGCGGGCGTACGCGCTGGGGTCGATCCCGCGCGCCGCCAGGGAGCGCTCGAACCGCTCCCACATTTCGTGCGCGCGCGCGTGGACGATCTCGTGCGGGATCTCGACCTTCGCGTTGTCGACGGCCGCCTCGACCGCGGCCTCGCGGAACTCGTCGTCCGCGCGCTGCTCGAGCACCTCGCGCACGCGGTTGCGGATGTCCTCGCGCAGCTCCTCGAGCGTGTCGAACTCCGACGCGGTGCGGGCGAACTCGTCGTCGAGCTCGGGCAGCTCCTTCTCGCGCACCTCCTTCACGGTGACGGAGAAGACCGCGTGCTTGCCCGCCAGCTCGGAGGGCTTGTGGTCGTCGGGGAAGTCCACCTCGACCTCGAGGGTCTCCCCGGCCTTGCGTCCGGTCAGCGCGGTGTCGAACTCCTCCAGGAGCCCCTGCGCGCCGAGCTCGACCGCGAAGTCCTTGCCCTCCGACCCCTCGAACGGTTCGCCGTCGATCGTGCCCTCGTAGTCGATCACCACGATGTCGCCCTCACGCGCCGGGCGGTCCGTGGGGTTGAGGCTGCCGAAGCCCTCGCGCAGCCGCTCCAGCTCACGCTCGACGAGGTCGTCGGGCACCTCGACCTCGGCGCGCCCCACCTCGAGGCCCTTGTACTGGCCCAGCTCCGCCCGCGGGCGCACCGCGATCTCGAAGCTGAAGCGAAGCTCCTCGTCCCCCTCGGGCATGTGCTCGAGCTTCAGCTCCGGATCGCCGACCGGGTTGATCCCGCTCTGCAGGAGCGCGCGCTCGTACCACTCGGGCAGGGCGTCCTGGAAGGCCTGCTCGAGCACGGCCTTGCGGCCCAGCCGCTGCAGCACGAGCTGCGGCGGGACCTTGCCCTTGCGAAACCCGGGCACGCGCATGTCGCGCGCCAGCTCGCGCGCGGTGCGATCGACCCGCTGGCTCACGGCCTCGGGCTCGACGTGGACCTCGACGCGGACTCGCGAGGAGGGAAGCTCGGTGACCTCGGTGCGCATCTGCGGCGCCCTAACTTACTGGCGCCGCGATCGGAGCGTCCCTGATCCCCCGCGCGCGCGGACCAAGACCCGCCCCAACGCGTGCGCGAAATCGAGCGCGAAGGCCACGAGCCGCCCCACCGTCCCTGTCAGCGCCGCGACCGCGAGGCGCTCGTGCGGGGCGAGCCTCAGCGCTCTGCGGCGTAGCCCAGGATCGAGCGATCGATCAGCCATTCGACCGGTGCCTTGTCGTCGGTGTAGATCTCCCCGCCCGGCAGGCGCGGCCCCAGTTTCCCCGCCTCGGTCGCCGCGATCGGGCGCAGCTCGGCCGGCAGCTTCGGGATCGCCGCCCGCAGCCGCTCGGCCGAGGCCTCGCCGTCCGTGCCCAAAAGCAGCGTGTTGGTGTCCTCGATCGGGTCCCGCAGGACGGTGCCGAAGACCGCGGCCATGGTCGCGCCGAGCACCCGCTCCAGGTCGTAGTTGCCCTCCGGGTGGCCGGCGTTGACGATCACCGCGCCGCCCGGCGCCAGGCGCTGCCGTGCCAGCTCGAAGAACTCCCGCGTCGTCAGGTAGAAGGGGATGTACGGCTGGCGGTACGCGTCGACCATGATCACGTCGTAGCGCCCATCGGTGCGCCGCAGCCAGGGCCGCGCGTCGTCGTGGTGGACGGTGAGCTTGGGGTTGTCCATGTCGAAGTAGCGCCGCCCCACCTCGCTCAGCTCGGCGTCGATCTCGACCCCATCGACGCGCGTCTCGGGGAAGAACTCGCCGTACGCGCGCGCCGTCGTGCCCGCGGCGTTGCCGAGGATCGCGATCCGCGCGGGCGGCCGCTCGAGCGCCGCGAAGGGCAGAACCAGGTACCCGTCCCAGACGTTGTCGGTGAGCACGGAGTGCGGCCGGTAGAGCGAGTGCACCGCCTGGCCCTCGTTGAGCTCGAGCAGGCGCTCGCCCCCCTCGCGCTCGACCACGCGCACGTACTGGTGCTCGGTCTCCGTCTCGAAGATCACGCGGCCGTTCTCGGTCGCCTTGACCGTCCCGACTGGGATCGCGAGCACGCCTGCCAGCGCCACGGGGACCGCGAGGTAGCGCCAGCCCAGGCCGGCCGCCGCGACCAGCGCGATCACGGCCGCGAAGGTGACGAAGGTGCGCTGCGTGCCGATCAACGGGATCAGGACCAGCGCCGAGACCCAGTTGCCGAGCAGCGAACCGGCGGTCGAGATCGCGTAGAGACGGCCCGCCACGCGCCCGGAGTGCTGGACGTCGGGGACCGCGAGACGGATCGCGTACGGCGCCACCGCGCCCAAGAGCAGCACCGGCAGCGCGATCAGGAACAGCACGCCGAACAGCGACCCGATGAACGCGCCCGCCTCGATCTGGTCCAGCGCCTCGACGGAGAGATCGAACAGCGGCCGCGCCAGGAAGGGCACGATCGCCAGCAGCGTCGCCGCGACCAGGACCACGAGGCACATGCCGCGCAGGTGGGGGTAGCGATCGGCCAGCCGCCCGCCCAGCCAGTACCCGAGCGAGAGAGCGATCAGGACCACGCCGATCGTGTTCGCCCAGACGATCGTCGAGGCCCCGAAGAAGGGCGCGAGCAACCGCGCCGCCGCGATCTCGGCGCCCAGCGTGCCGGTCCCGACGACGAAGACGAAGACGTAGAGGAAGCGATTGAGGCTCAGGAACGAGGCCACCCGCGGGATCGTAGTTGGCCGTCGCTCAACGCCCGCTTGTGAGCTGCGCCCCCTCGAGCCGCAGGAGCCACCGCTTCATCTCCGGACCGCCGCCGTAGTTGCCGGGATCGCCCCCCGAGCGCACGATCCGGTGGCAGGGCACGAGGATCGGGATCGGGTTCAAGCCCAGCGCGGTGCCGGCGGCGCGATGCGCGCGCGGGTTGCCTGCCCGCGCCGCGATCTCGCCGTAGGTCGCGGTCGCCCCGAACGGCAGCCGCGCGGTCGCCCGCAGCACCCGGCGGTAGAACCCGCCCGGGACCAGCGTCCAGTCCAGGGGCAGCGCGAAGTCCCGTCGGCGCCCCTCGAAGTACTCCTCGAGCTGCCGCCGCGCCTCGTCCAGGCGACCCGGCGCCTCGACCAGCCGCGGCGAGAGCCCCACGCTGAGCTCCGCGAGGAACTCGTCGAGGCTGCGGTTGGGCAGGCCGACGGCGACGATCCCGCGGCTGGTGGCAGCGACGGTCGCCACCCCGAGCGGGGTCTCCAGCCGCGCGTAGGCGACCCGCGCGGCGCCCTCGGCGGCGGCGCGCTCCGCGAAGCGGGCGGCGGCCGCGGCCGCCGCGGTCTCGAGCTCGCCCCCGGCCTCGGCGAGCAGGCGCCGCAGGGCGGAGTCCCGCGCGCCAACGTCGCCGCTGGTGCGCCGCGCGCTCACCGCGCCACCTCCTCCAGGGCGCGCCTCAACTTGCGCAGCCCCTCGTGCACGTTGCGCCGCGCCGCCTCCTCGCTCGTGCCCATCGCCTGCGCCACCTCCCGGTAGGGCAGCTCGCACGCGTACCGCAGGGCCACCGCGGCGCGCTGCTTGGGCGGCAGGGCCGCCACCGCTGCCCACAGCTCCCCGTCCGGCTCGGCGGGCGCCGGCGCCGCTGGCTCGGGCAGATCCCCGCGCGGCAGCGGCCGCCGGGCGCGGGCGCGGTGGTGGTCGATCGCCTTGCGGCGCGCGATCGTGAGGATCCAGGCGCGCGGGTTGGCGCCGTCGAGCCGCTCGTAGTTGCGTAGCGCCGCCATGAAGGTCTCCTGAAAGCAATCTTCCGCCTCCTGCGGCCCGACCGTCGCCCGCAGGAACGCCAGCACCGCTGCGCTGTGCTGCTCCAGGAAGCGCTGGAAGGGGACGGTCGCCGCCATCGAAGGCATGTTCGCGGACTGAAACGACCGGGCCGCCCGAAGCGTGAGGTCCGGGGACCCGTCAAGCCGCGCCGGCCTCGGCGCGGACCCGTCCCGCGGCCACGAAGCGGCTGCCCTCGCGGCGCCACACGCGCTCGCCCGTCGGCACCCCGCGTGCCCGCAGCGCGGCCGTGTTCGGGCGGTACCACGTCGTGACCGGGAGCTCGTCCAGGACTTGGACGATGTCCGGCCACTCGTCACGGGGCAGCACCGAGAGCGCGCCCACGAGCTCCACGGGATCGAGCTCGAATCCCTCGCGCAAGGTGACGGCCGCCACCGCGAGCTGCCCGCCCTCGGGGGCATCGACCCCGTAGACGACCGCGAGGTCGATCGCGTCGGCGTCCGCCAGCGCGTCCTCGACCGGGAACGAGGCCACGTAGCCGTGCGCGGTGCGGATCAGGGCTGGCGCGTGGTCGACCAGCCAGAAGTCCCCGTCCTCGTCGACGCGGAAGAGGTCGCCGGTCGCGAGCCAGGCGTCGCCGGGCTCGAACAGGCCCCGCAGCGGGGTCTCGCTGATGCTGACCACGCCGCGCAGCCGCGTGAGCAGCATGCCCACCTCGCCCCGCTCGCACTCGATCGCAAAGCCGTCCTCGCCCAAGCGCAGCTCGCCCCGCTCGGCGTCGTAGGCGGCGAGGCGGACCTCGGCGCTGCCCGGCAGCGGGCGGCCCTTGCAGCCGGCCTTCTCGCCGCTCAGGTTGACCAGGATCGCCTCGCCCTCGGTCGACGCGTAGAACTCGAGCACGCGCGCCGGGGCGAAGCGCTCGACCACGCGCCTCCACAGCCCGCGCGGCATGCCGGCGCCGATGAAGAGCCGCAGCGGGTGGTGACGTTCGGCCGGGTTCTCGGGCGCCGTCACGATCTCGTGCAGCATCGTCCAGGTGTAGGCGGAGACGGTCGCGCCGTAGCGGCGCACCTCCTGCCAGAACGTCTCGGGATCGAAGCGGCGCGCGAGGGCGATGCGGGCGCCGCCCGCGATCGCGCCCCCGATCGACATCAAGAGTCCCGAGGGGTGGTGGATCGGCGTCACGGCGTAGACGGTGTCGGCGCTGGTGAGCGCCGCGGCGGAGGCCGTGCCGAAGGCCGAGAGCGCCCAGCGGCCGTTCGTGATGCGGCTCACCCGCGTGCGCTCGCCCTCGCCGGAGAAGACGAGGAAGGCGAGGTCGCCCGCGCGGCCGGGGTTCGGCACGTACCAGGCGGGCACCTCGACCGCGTCGGGGTCGATCTGCTCCATGTCGATCACGCCCGGGCCCAGGTCGCGCTCGCCGCCGCCTCCGCCCAGCACCAGCACCTGCTCGACCCCGGCCTCGCGCGCCCTGCCCGCGAGCTCCGGGTCGGCGACGATCCGCTTCACCCGTCCCAGCTCGGCTTCGCGCGCGACCGGGCCGTCGGGCCGCATCAGCACCGCCACCGCTCCCAACCTGTTCAGGGCCGAGACGACCGAGAGGCCGCTGGGCCGCGGGCCCATCAGCACGCCCACGTGCTCGCCTTGGCGCACCCCGAGCGAGAGCAGCCCGCGCACGACGTTGTCGATACGCCCGTTGACCGCGGCCTTGGTGTGCGCCCGGTCCTCGAACAAAAGCAGCACCTCCTCGCCGCGATCCCGCGCCTGCTCGGCCAGGAGCAGGCCCATCGAGATGCGGGTGTCGGGCCGGATGCGGCCCAGGCGCGCGAGGCGCGGCAGCTGGCCGCCCACCTCCTGCGCGATCAGCTTGGCCGTCTCCGCCCCGCTGCGCGCGGCGCGCAGGAGCGAGCGGCCGGCCTCGACCCCGAGCCCGCCCAGGATGCCGGCACCCATGCTGAGCTGCGCGCGCAGGCCGTCGCGCTGGGCCAGCTCGCCCGCCTGGGACTCGCCCGCGACCACGATCCCCTCGGGCCGCGGTCCCTCCCCCTCGCGCCAGCGCACCCACTGGGCCACCGTAGGCCAGGTCGTCGCCGTGGCCTGACTGCCCACGACGAGCCCGAAGTGGCCCGCCTGCAGGTCCAGCTCGTAGACCTCTGCGCGCGGCGCCGCGCGCGTCACCGCGCGCACGGCGGCGGGCGGCGCGATCTGGTCCACCGTACCGACCACGATCAGCACCGGCAGCGCGATGTCGGCCAGCGTCACGAGGCGCCCGGAGATCACGAACCCGCCCTGGAGCATCCGGTTGTGGGCGATGAACTGGCGCATGAAATCGGCGACGGCGGGCCCCGGCCAGGCGACCCAGCCCTCGCCCATGAGGAAGCGGCGCTGGCGCTCGCGCGGCAGCAAGGCCTCGCGGTCGTGCAGCTGCCGCAGGAACTCGAGCTGCTGGCGCGTCGCCTTCGCGGGGTCGAGCAGGCGGAAGACCGTGCGGCTCAGCCAGGGCGGGACAGCGGTGCGGCCGAGCACGCCCGCGATCGCGGCGGCGGCCACCTCAGCAAGCTCGTCGGGGATGCCCAGCGGCAACGCCCCCTGCGTGTCGACCGGGCTGCCGCAGGCGACCAGGCTGGCGATCCCGGCGCTGCGGCGGTAGGCGGCGGCCTGGTAGCAGAACATGCCCCCCTGCGAGTAGCCGCCCAGGTGCACGTCGCGGCCGGTGAGCTCGCGCACGCGCTCGATCGCCTCGTCCACCGCGAGCACGTGGTCGGTGAGGTCGCGCTCGAGGCCGCCCTCCTCCCGCTCAGGCGCGCCGAAGTCGACCACCCACGGGTCGATGCCCCGCTCGTGCAGCTGAGCGACGGCGCTGGTCTGCGCGGAGACGTCGTAGACCTCGGTCGCCAGCATCATCGGCGGCACCAGGAGCACCGGCGGACGGTCGCCGCCGGCGTCGGGGAAGTAGCGGCGCAGCCGGTACACCGACCGGCGCTCCACCACCTCGTACGGAGACTCGTCCTCCCCCGTCTCCAGGCCGCCGAAGCGCGCCACCTCGAAGGCGTTCTGGGCGGCGGCGCCCAGCCGCGCGAGCGAGCGCTCGAGCTGTTCAGGCACCAACCCCACGCCGCCACGGTAGCGCGCGAGGCGCCCGCGTACTACGCCTCGCCCCGCGGCGGCGCGGGGCCGGCCCGAGCTGCGTCAGTCGTACTCGTAGAAGCCGCGCCCGGTCTTGCGCCCGAGGTGGCCGGCGACGACCATCCGCTTCAGCAGGGGCGGCGGCGCGTACTCGTCGCGCTTGAACTCCTCGTAGAGCGAGTCGCAGACGCTGTAGAGGACGTCGAGCCCGATCATGTCGCAGAGCGCCAGCGGCCCCATCGGGTGGCCGCAGCCGAGCTGCATGCCGCGGTCGATGTCCTCGCGCGAGGCGAAGCCCTCCTCGTACATGCGGACCGCCGCCATCAGGTAGGGCACGAGCAGGAAGTTGACGACGAAGCCCGAGCGGTCCTTGGTGCGGATCGGCGACTTGCCGATCCTCTCCGCGAAACGCTCGGCGAAGTCGACCGTCTCCGGCGCGGTCTCCAGCCCGACCACGATCTCGACCAGCTTCATCACCGGCACCGGCGAGAAGAAGTGCAGGCCGAGCACGCGCTCCCGGCGCTCGGTCGCGGCGGCGAGGCCGGCGATCGGGATCGACGAGGTGTTCGAGGCGAGCACGACCTCCTCGTCGAGGAGCTGATCGAGCTGCCGGAAGACGTCGAGCTTGACGTCGCGGTCCTCGACCACGGCCTCGATCACCAACTGCGACCCCTGCAGCACCTGCGGGTCGTTGGACCACTCGATCCGCTCGAGCGCCGCCTGCGCCTCCTCGTCACTGCGCTTGCCGCGCTTCACCGCGCGCGCCAGCGACCCCTGCACGCGGCCGCGCGATCCCTCGATCGCCGCCTCGATCGGCTCGTAGATCGCAACCTCGAGGCCGGCCACCGCCGCCGACTCGGCGATGCCGCTGCCCATGTACCCGCCGCCGACTACGCCGACGCGGGTCACCTCCTGCGCGTCCGCCCCGGCAGCGCTCTCCGGGGCGGACGTGACGTTCGAGCTCTCCACCTCAATCCTCCTCCTTCTCGCAGGGAGCTCCTCCGGGACCGGTCCGGCGGTGACCTCCTATCCCGCCGGGAAACCCTCCAGGGCCGACGCCAGCGCCTCCTGGATCAGATCGAGCTCGGGCTCCTGGATCGTCAGCGGCGGCGAGCAGGCCACCGAGTCACCGAGCGGGCGCACGAGCACACCGCGCTCACGCACGCGCATCCCAAGCTTCACCGGGGCGGCCGGGTCGCGCTCCAGCACCTCTGGAGCGAGCGCGACCGCGCCCAGAAGCCCGATCCCACAGCGCACCTCGCCCACCGCGTCGTGGTCGGCGAGCGAGCGCAGGCGCTCGGCGAGGGCGCCCTCCAGTTCGCGGCCGCGCTCCAACAGCCCATCCTCGAGCAGGCGCACGTTGGCGATCGCGGCGGCGCAGCAGGCCGGATGTCCCGAGTAGGTCGCGCCGTGGCGGAACATGTTGCCGCCGCGCTCCCAGAACGGCTCGGCGACCCGCGCCGAGGCGACCACGCCGCCGAGCGGGAGGTAGCCGCTGGTGACGCCCTTGGCGAACACGATCAGGTCGGGCTCGATCCCGGGCCAGCGCTCGATCCCGAACCAGGTGCCCAGGCGGCCGAAGCCGCAGATCACCGCGTCGACCACGAACAGCACGTCGTTCTCGCGGCAGATCCGCGCCACCTCCTCGATGTAGCCGGGGGGCGGCTGGTGCACCCCGCCCGCGCCGATCACCGGCTCGCAGAAGAAGGCGGCCACCCGGTCGGCGCCGACCCGCTCGATCTCAGCCGCGAGCGCGCCCGCGTCGTCGTGGGCGACCTGGGAGGAGGCCGCGATCAGGCTGCCGAAGCCGGCGCGGTTCGGCGGGATGCCGGCGAGGCTCGTGCCGAATCCGTGCGTGCCGTGGTAGGCGTGACGACGGGAGATCAGGTGGTCCTTCTCCGGCTTGCCGACCGCCTCCCAGTAGCGGCGGGCGAGCTTGGCGGCGGTGTCGATCCCGTCGCCGCCGCCGCTCACCAGGAAGACCTTCGCCCCCGCCATCGGCGCACGCTCGGCGAGCATCGCCGCGAGCTCGCCCGCGGGCCGGTTGGTGAAGTCACCGAAGGTCGAGTACGCCTCCAGCCGCAGCATCTGCTCGTAGGCGGCCTCGGCGATCTCCTTGCGGCCGTGGCCGACGTTCGCGTACCAGAGGCTGGCGGTTGCGTCCAGGTAGCGGTTGCCCGCGTCGTCCCAGACCCAGACGTCCTCGGCGCGGTCGATCACGAGCTCGGCGCCGCGCACAGCGTGCATGTCCGCGAAGGGGTGCCAGAAACTGGTTTCGCTCTCGCTCATCGCAGCTCCATTCGGGGTTTCGGGGTGAGCCGGGGCGGCGCGCCGGCGGGCGCGCTGTTACGGGTTCGGTGCCGACGGTTCTCCGTAGCGGCTATGTGGTTCCCTCCGACGACCCGGCGCCCGCACTTTATCCCTCCTGACGCGGGCGCGGCTTCAGGGCTCAGCGGCCCCCGAGGCTCAGAACTCGGGGCGCTCGCTGTAGGTGCCGTAGACGCCCTGCAGCGCGGCGACGATCTCGCCCTCGCTGGCCCGAGCCCTGGCGCAATCGAGCAGCGCCGGCATCAGGTTGCGCTCGGCCCGCGCGTCGTCCGTGAGGCGCTCGAGCGATCGCTCGACCGCTCCCTGGTCGCGCTCGGCCCTGGTGCGGGCGAGGCGCTCGCGCTGGCGGCGCTCCGCCTCAGGGTCGGGCCGGTGGATCTCGATCGGGGGCTCGTCCTCGAGCACGTACTCGTTGACGCCGACGACGATCCGGCGCCCCTCGTCGACCTCGCGCTGGAAGCGGAAGGCGGAGTCCGCGATCTCGCGCTGCGGGAACCCCCGCTCGATCGCGGCGACCATCCCGCCGAGCTCGTCGATGCGGCGGAAGTACTCGTACGCCTGCTCCTCGAGCTCGTTGGTCAGGGACTCGACGAAGTACGAGCCCGCCAGAGGATCGACGGTGTTGGTCACGCCCGTCTCATGGGCGATGATCTGCTGCGTGCGCAGGGCGACCCGCACCGCCTCCTCGGTGGGCAGCGCAAGCGCCTCGTCGAACGAGTTGGTGTGCAGCGATTGCGTGCCGCCCAGCACCGCGGCCAGGGCCTCGATCGCGGTGCGTACCACGTTGTTGAGCGGCTGCTGGGCCGTGAGCGAGACGCCCGCGGTCTGCGTGTGGAAGCGCAGGCGCAGCGACTCCGGCTTGCGGGCGCCGTAGGTCTCGCGCATCTCCCGCGCCCAGATGCGACGCGCGGCGCGGAACTTGGCGATCTCCTCGAAGAAATCGATGTGGGAGTTGAAGAAGAAGGAGAGGCGCGGCGCGAATGAGTCGATCTCGAGCCCCCGCGCCAGCGCCTCTTCGACGTAGGTGAAGCCGTCCTTGAGCGTGAAGGCGAGCTCCTGCGCCGCGGTCGCCCCGGCCTCGCGGATGTGGTAGCCGGAGATCGAGATCGGATGCCAGCGCGGCATCCGCTGCGAGCAGAACTCGATCATGTCGGTGACCAGGCGCAGGGCCGGCCGGATCGGGAAGCACCACTCCTTCTGGGCGATGTACTCCTTGAGGATGTCCGTCTGGATCGTGCCGCCGAGGCGCTCCGGCGGAATCCCCTGCTCCTCCGCCGCGACCACGTAGAAGGCGAGCGCGATCGCCGCCGGCCCGTTGATCGTCATCGAGACGGTGACGCGGTCAAGGGGGATCCCCGCGAACAAGGAGACCATGTCATCGGCCGTGTCCACGGCCACCCCCTCGACCCCCACCTCGCCCAGCGCCCGCTCGTGATCCGAGTCGAGCCCCATCAGCGTGGGCATGTCGAAGGCGGTCGAAAGCCCGGTCTGGCCGTGCTCCAGCAGGTAGCGGAAGCGCTCGTTGGTCTCCTCGACCGTGCCGAAGCCGGCGAACTGCCGCATCGTCCAAAGCCGCCCCCGGTACATCGAGGCGTAGGGACCGCGGGTGAAGGGGTAGGAGCCGGGGTAGCCCAGCTTCTCCTCGGGCGACCAGCCCTCCAGGTCCTCTTCCGTGTAGAGCGGACGGATCGGATGGCCCGAGACCGTCTCGAACGGCGACTCGCGCTTGGGCGCCGCCTCGTAGGCCTCCCGCCAGCGCTCCCGCGGCGTGACGGGCGCGTCCCGCCCGTTCCCGCCCGCGCGGGTGCCACCGGCTCCGCTCTGCCTGCTCCGCGAGACTGCGATACACCGAGTATCGCAGGGTCGCCTGGGCCTTCAGCCGCAGACGCGGCGCCCGACCGCCTCCACCAGCGAGCGCGAGCGCCCCATCGTCACGAGGCCGTCACCGCAGGCGACCTCGACGACGAACTTGCCCAGCACCGGGTCCCAGCGCTCGCCGCGCGCGTGCACCCAGGTCTGCGCGCGCCCGTCGCTGACGATCAGGGCGGGGATCACCGCCTTGTCGGGCGGCTTGACCGATCCCTCGCTGAGCCTGTACGCGTTCACGTCCTCGAGGCGGACGTCGAAGCCCGCGTCGGTGAGCCTCCGCTCGAGCCGCCCGAGCCGCTCCCGCTCCTCGTCGTGCGCACCCGAGACCGACCCTCCCCAGATCTGGGATACCTCATCGTCGCCGCAGCCGCCAGCCACCGCCAGCAGCGCGGCCACGAGCAGGCAGAGGAGGATGCGGACAGGCACCGGTCTTCAAGGGGGAGGAGAACCCGGGATACCGGCTCTCGGGCTCTACGAGGGGTGGACGAGGGGACTCGAACCCCCGACCGCCTGGACCACAACCAGGAGCTCTACCAACTGAGCTACGTCCACCGTGGCGCTCTCAATGTAGCGACGCGAGCGCCGCGAGGACACCAGGCTCAGTCGGCAAGGGGTCGTCTAGGCGCTCGGTGACGTCGACTGGTCTCGGCGGGGACAGCGGCTTCCCGCATCGCTCGGCGGGCGCGAGCCGCCAACGACCCTATCCTGACGCCTGCAAGCCCCCGTAGCTCAGCTGGATAGAGCGGCTGCCTTCTAAGCAGCGGGTCGCAGGTTCGAGTCCTGCCGGGGGCGCTGCCGAGGGCGCGACCCCGGCGAGGCGTCGTCTCGAGATGCGTCCAACGGCAGAGCTAGGCGGCGCTCGGCGGCTCCGGCCGGGGCCTGCGCTCGGGCTCCGTGACGTCCCGATCCGGCTCGATCGGCGCACCGCTCGGCCCTGCCTCCGAGTTGGCCGGTACGGCGCCGCTGGGCCCCTGCTCGGGGGCAGGAGGCTCATCCTCCTGAGCGCGCCCGCCGGCCTCGCCGGGCCGTTGCGTGGAAGCGGGCCGCTCGGGCTCGGAAGCGGTCCCCTCGTGCTCGGGCGCGGGTGGCTCGTGCTCAGAGCCCTTCCCCGACGACTCGCGCAGCCGCTCCGCCGCGTGCTTGGCCTTGTCGCTCAAGGCGCCCAGCAGGTTCGCCGCGTCCTGCTTGAGGCCCTCGGGACCACCGCGCTTGTCGACCAGCTCCTTGGCGCGGCCGGTCAGCTTCTTCACGTCCATCATCGTCCTTCCTTCCGCGTAGTCCGGCACCCTGCTACCCGCGTAGACTCGGAGCATTCGATTCTCGGGGCGTGGCGCAGCCTGGTAGCGCGCTGCCTTTGGGTGGCAGAGGTCCCCGGTTCAAATCCGGGCGCCCCGACTACCCGGGCCCCGCCGCACGCGGGCCCCTTCCGCGCCATTCCGGCCGCGGGGTGGGGCCCGCCCAGAGTCGTCCCGCCCCGATAGGCTCCCGCGCCGATGGCCGATGTCAGGCCCCTGCGGGCCCTCCACTACAACCTCCAGGCCGTGCCCTCGCTGGGCGACGTGGTCGCGCCGCCCTACGACGTGATCGACGGCGAGCGGCGCCGCGAGCTCCTCGCCCGGTCCCCCTTCAACGTCGTCGAGCTGGACCTGCCGGAGGCCCCCGGCGGCGGCGACCCCTACGAGCACGCCGCCGAGACGCTCGAGGAGTGGACGCTGCAGGGCATCCTCACCCAGGACCGCGACGAGGCGCTGTGGGCGCTCGAGCAGGAGTACGAGGGCCCCGACGGCCGCAGCTACGTGCGCCGCGGCTTCCTCGCGCGCGTGCGGGTGACGGGCTACGGGCCGGGTCTCGTGCGGCCGCACGAGCGCACCCAGCCGGGCCCCAAGGAGGACCGCCTGCGCCTCACCCGCGCCACCCGCCACAACCTCTCCCCGATCTTCGCGCTGCACAACGGCCAGGCCTGGCGGCTGCTCGCCCCCGGGCTGGGCCCGCAGCCCTGGGCGGAGGTCCGGGACGAGGACGGGACCGTGCACCGTGTCTGGCGCGTCGACGACGCCGAGATCCATCGCGCCGTCGCGGCGGAGCTCGCCGAGTCCGAGCTTCTGATCGCCGACGGGCACCACCGCTACGAGACCGCTCGCACCTACGCCGAGGAGATCGGCGGCGAGGGGCCGCACCGCTACACGCTGATGGCGCTGGTCTCGCTCGAGGACCCCGGGCTCACCGTCTTCGGCTACCACCGGCTGCTCACCGACGTGGGCGCCAAGGCGGAGGAGCTCGACGCCGCGCTGCGCGAGCACTTCGAGCTCGAGGAGGTGCCCCTCGAGCGCCTCGACCCCGCGGGCGAGGAGGGCGTCGGCGTGTTCGGCTATGCGGACGCGCGCTCCCGTCGCGGCTACCGCCTGCGGCTGCGCGACACCGCGGCGGTCGACGCTGCGCTGGAGGGGCGCTCGGAGGCCTACCGGAGGCTGGACGCGGCGATCCTCGAGACGCTGGTGCTGCGCGGCGCGCTCGGCCTGAGCGAGGCCGACGTCGAGGCCAAGCGCGGGCTCGCCTACACCGCCTCGGCCGAGGAGGCCCTGGCGGCGCTCGAGGGCCGCGCCGAGGCGATCTTCCTGCTGCGGCCGACGCCGATCGAGCAGGTGCGCGCTGTGGCCGCGGCGGGCGAGACCATGCCGCCCAAGTCGACCTACTTCTTCCCCAAGCTCCTCACGGGCCTCGTCTTCAACCCGCTCTCATAGCCCCGCCGCCGCGCCGCCGCGCGGGGTACCGTGAGCGTGGCTGGATCACACGCTCAAGGAGACCCCGGGACGGTGACGACGTGGTGAGGATCTACACGGGCAAGGGAGACGACGGCACCACCTCGCTCTGGTACGGCGGCCGGGTGCCGAAGTCCGACGCGCGCACAGAGGCCTACGGCACGCTGGACGAGGCCAACTCGGCGCTCGGCGTGGCCCGCGCCGCCTGCGGGCCCGGGCAGGAGGAGCTCGCTGCGGACATCCTGCGCCTGCAGCGCGAGCTCTTCGTCGCTGGCGCCGAGCTGGCCACAGCGCCCGAGGCGGCGGAGCGGCTCGAGGACGGGGTCAGCCGCGTCACCCCGGAGATGGCCGAGGCGCTCGAGCCCCTCATCGACAAGTACATGGACCGCGTCGAGCTGCCGCCCAAGTTCGTCCTGCCAGGCGGCACGCCGCTCTCGGCCGCGCTGGACGTGGCGCGCGCCGTCGTGCGCCGCGCCGAGCGGCGCGTGAGCGCGCTCGCGCAGGCGGGCCAGCTCGCCTCCGACGCCGTCCTCGTCTACCTCAACCGGGCATCCGACCTGATCTTCGCGATGGCCCGCTTCGCCGACGTGGACGAGCCCGAGCTGTTCGAAGGGAGGAACGCATGAGCGTCAAGATCCGCGCCCGTCGCCGGGAGGGCTTCTCCCACGAGGTGGAGATCGAGGGCGGCCACTCCCTCACCATGGACGAACCCCCCGAGGCGGGCGGCACCGACACCGGTCCCGCACCGGCGCGGGTGCTCGGCGCCGCGCTCGCCGGCTGCACCGCGATCACGGTGGAGATGTACGCGCAACGCAAGGGCTGGGACGTGGGCCGGCTCGACGTCGACGTGGACGTCCACTTCGAGGGGCCCGTCCCGGTGCGCTTCGACGTCACCCTGCACTGGGGGGCGGAGCTCGACGAGGAGCAGCGACGGCGGCTGCTCGTGATCGCCGGCAAGTGCCCCGTACACAAGGCCCTCGCCGGCACCACCGAGATCACGATCGCGGATCGAACCGCCTGACCGCGCGATGCACCTGGGCCTGGAAGCACGCACCTGCCTGATCACCGGAGCGAGCCGGGGCATCGGGCGCGCCGTCGCCGTGCGGCTCGCCGCTGCCGGCGCGCGGCTCGTACTCTGCAGCCGCTCCGCGGACCGGGTGGAGGACGCGGCGCGCGAATGCCGCGAGCTCGGCGCCGAGGCGATCGCGGTCGCGCTCGACGTGACCGAGCCGGATGCCGCCGAGCGGCTGCTCGGCGCGGCCCGCGAGGCGTTCGGCGGGACGGACGTGCTGGTCAACAACGCCGGCTCGGCCCGCTGGCGGCCGCTGGAGGAGGTCCCAGACGAGGACTGGCAGGCCGCCTGGGAGCTCAACGTGATGGCGCCCATGCGGCTCATGCGCGCCGCCCTGCCCGCGATGCGCGAGCGCGGCTGGGGACGCGTGGTCAACGTCTCCTCGACGGCGGGCAAGCGCCCCTCGGCCAACATGCCCGAGTACTCGGTGGCGAAGGCGGCGATGCTCTCGCTCTCGCGCCTCTTCGCCGACCGCTACGCGGGAGACGGCGTCCTCGTCAACGCCGTCTGCCCCGGCCCGACCACCTCGCCGATGTGGGTCGCTCCGGGCGGGCTCGCCGACCAGTCCCGCGAGCTGGCCGGCCTTGAAAGCCGCGAGGAGGCGCTCGCGGTCGCTGGCGCGAAGCGCCCGATCGGCCGGCTCGCGGACCCCGGCGAGATCGCCGACGTGATCGTCTTCCTCTGTTCCGAGCGAGCCTCCTACGTCTCGGGGGCCGCCTGGAGCGTCGACGGCGGGACCGTGCCGGTGATCATCTGAGCACGATGGACGCCGCCGCGATCGTGCGCCTGCGCTCGGTCCTGCTCGAGGTCGAGGAGGCCGTGGCGCTCGAGGCGCCGGGCCGGCAGGACGCGGCGGTCCTGGTCCCGCTGTACGGCTGGCCGGAGCGACCCGGCCTCGTCTTCACCGAACGCCGCCACGACCTGCGCCGGCACGCGGGAGAGGTCTCCTTCCCGGGCGGGCGCCGCGACCCCGGCGAGGGGATCGTTGAGGCCGCCCTGCGCGAGGCCGAGGAGGAGATCGGGCTCGACCCCGCTCGCGTGCGGGTGGTGGGGGCGCTGCCGCCGATCGGCACCTTCGTAACCGACTTCCAGATCCACCCCGTCGTCGGCCTGATCGACGGCGAGCTCGAGTTCAAGCCCAACCCGGCCGAGGTAGCGACCGTCCTTGCCTTCGAGCTCTCCTGGCTGCGCGAGGGGTTCGCGATGCGGCGCCTTTTGCGACGGGGGCTACCCGTGCGCACCCCCACCTACGTGGTGCGCGAGCACCTGATCTGGGGCGCGACGGCGCGCATCCTGCGCGACCTGTTGGGGCGCCTGGAAAGGCTCGGCCCGGCTCGCCCCGAGCGGGGCGAGCCGGGCCGCTGAAGGGTGCGGGTGGGACGGAGCTCTCAGGCGTCCTTCTCGATCGGCACGTCGACCAGGTTGCCCCACTCGGTCCAGGAGCCGTCGTAGTTCTTGACCTGGTCGTGGCCGAGCAGCTCGTGCAGCACGAACCAGGTGTGCGCCGAGCGCTCGCCGATCCGGCAGTAGGCGATCACCGGGTCGTTGCCGTTGAGCACGCCCTTCTCCTCGTAGAGCTTGCGCAGCTCGTCGGCCGACTTGAAGGTGCCGTCCTCGTTGACAGCCTGCGCCCACGGCACGGAGGCGGCGCCGGGGATGTGGCCGGCGCGCTGGGCGCCCTCCTGCTCGTACCCGGGCATCGCGATCAGCTCGCCCGAGTACTCCTGCGGGCTGCGCACGTCGACCAGGCGCGTGTTGCCGCTGAGGGCGCTCAGCACCTCGTCGCGGCGGGCGCGGATCGCCTCATCGCCCGGCTTGGCGACGAAGGTCGCCGCCGGGTACGAGGGCGGCTCGGTCTCGGTCGGGCGCCCCTCGGCGATCCACTTGTCGCGCGGGCCGTTGATCAGCTTGACCTTGTCGTGCCCGTAGTAGCGGAAGTACCAGTAGGTGTAGGCGGCGAACCAGTTGTTGCGATCGCCGTAGAGGACGACCGTGTGGTCGTTGGAGATCCCCCGGCTGCCCATCAGCTTGCCGAACTCCTCGGGACCGAGGAAGTCGCGCTTGACTTGGTCCTGCAGGTCCTTCTTCCAGTCGAACCCGATCGCCCCGGGGATGTGCCCCTCGGCGTAGAGCGCGGGGTTCTCGTCCACCTCGACGATGCGAATCCCATCGTCGTCGAGATGCTCGGCAACCCAATCGGTGGAGACCAAGACGTCCTTGGCGTACTCGCTCATACGACTCCTCTCGGTAAAACCTTAATTTCGATCCGATTTTAACCTTTTCACCGATCAGGGCGAAATCGCGGCCATCACCGCGCGCCGCGCGTCCTCGAGCCACGCCTCGTGCGGCTCCGGCTCCCGCTCGATCAGGGCCACTGGGATCCGCCAGCGCCGCTCGGCGGCGCGCACGATCTCCCGGCCCGCCTCCAGCTGCTCGGACGAGACGCTGCCGCGCGCCTCGTAGACGAACCCCCGGACCGGCGTGTCCACGAGGTGCTCGAGCAGGCGCTCGAGGCGGGAGCCGTGCAGCTGCGCGACCGTCTCGGGCTCGCCCTGCGCCGAGGCCAACGCCCAGACGATGACGGTGACGTCGGCCAGGTGGTCGAACAGGGTCAGGATGCGGTCGGGGTCGCACTGCGCCGCCTCCAGCCCGGCGGCCTCGATCGCCGCCACCCCTTCGGGCGTGCGCGAGGTTCCCCGCACCTGCCAGCCATCGGCCACGAGCGCGGCGCCCAGGGACCGTCCCCGGCAGCCACAGCCGACGATCAGCGCACGCGCCACTCGCTCACCCCTCGTCGGTGGGCCGCTGCCACGGCGGGCGAGCGCGCTCGCGCACGCGCTCGTCCTCGCGCGCCATCTCCTCCGCGTCGCTCTCGGTCAATTCCCGCTCGCCGCGGCGCCTGCGGTACTCGTTCTGCGCGTCCAGCATCTGTTGTACATCCTGCCGCTCGAGCAGCGCCTCCGTCTCGAAGGCGCGGGTGGGCCGCCAGTCGAGCAGGTCGGCGCCGCTTCCGGGATAGCCGCGCGCGACCAGGACCAGCACGAGCGCCAGCAGCGCCACCGCGCAGAGCGAGAGCAGGATGAAGTCCATGGGCAGGGCCTACGTTACGCCGCTCCGGTGCCCCGTGCTCGATCTCGGCCGCTGAGGCGCGCCCCGCCCCGGATCACAGCCGCCGGGGGCGCTACCTTCGCTACGTGGGCGTAACCGAGCTGGCCAGCGTCGACGGGAAGATCACCCCGACCTCCGAGGCGGTGATCCCGCTGCGCGACGACGGCCTCTACCGTGGCGACGGCGCCTTCGAGGTGATCCGCCTCTACGCGGGGCGCCCGTTCGCGCTGGAGGACCACCTCGAGCGCCTGGAACGCTCCGCGGCCGCGCTCGAGCTGCGCTACGACGCGGCCGCCCTGCGCGTGGAGATCGACGCGCTGCTCGCCACGGCCGGGCCCGACGACGCCGCCCTGCGTCTGGTCGTCACGCGCGGCGGCCGGCGCATCGCCGCGCTCGAGCCGCTCCCCGACTACGGGCCCAGCAGCACGCTCGCGACCGTCACCTACTCGCCGACCGTGATCCTCGACGGCGTCAAGTCGCTCTCGTACGCGGCCAACATGCAGGCGACGCGGATCGCGCGCTCGCGTGGGGCCGACGAGGCCCTGCTGGTGACGCCCGAGGGGACGGTGCTGGAGCCGCCCACCGCCTCGATCTTCTGGTGCGCCCCGGACGGCTCCCTCTGCAGCCCCTCGCTCGACAACCCGATCCTCGACTCGATCACGCGCCGGCGCCTGGTCCGGGCGCTGGAGGTGCGCGAGGGCACCTTCCGGGTCGAGGAGCTCGCCGAGGCGAGCGAGGCGTTCCTAGCCTCGACCACGCGCGAGGTGCAGCCGGTGGCGGCGATCGATGGGCGGGCCCTCGACTGGCCGGGCCCGCGCACGCGCGAGGCCAGCGCCGCACTCGCCGCGGCGATTCGCGCCGAGACCGGCGCCGAGGTCACGGCGGACGCCTGACGGCGCCCCAGGGCTTTAGAAGCCGACGCCGATCACCCGGTCCGCCGCCATCGCCGTGAACAGCAGCGCCAGGTAGAGCAGCGAGGAGAGGTAGAGCCGCAGGGCGCTGGGACGCGACGGACTCAGCTCGAGCGAGACGGCGAGCCAGATGAAGGCGGCCCCGAGCACCGCCGCAGCGATCAGGTAGACCGGCCCGAAGAGCCCGGTCGCGACCGGCAGGAGCGTGAACAGCGCGAGCACCACCGTGTACACGGTGATCTGGCGCCGGGTCGACGCCTCGCCACGCACCACCGGCATCATCGGCACGCCGGTCCGCGCGTAGTCCTCCTTGATCAGCAACGACAGGGCCCAGAAGTGCGGCGGGGTCCAGAGGAAGACGATCGCGAACGGGTAGAGCGCGTCCCAGCTGAGACCGCCGGTCGCCGCCGCCCAACCGACCAGCGGCGGCATCGCCCCGGCGGCCCCGCCGATCACGATGTTCTGTGGCGTGAGCGGCTTCAGCCAGAGCGTGTAGACGAACACGTAGCCGAGCAGGCCCGCCACCGAGAGCGCCGCCGCCAGCGGGTTGACCGTGACGGTGAGCTGGATCGTGGCGAGCAGGCCGAGCACGATCCCGAAGGCCAGCCCCCGCTTGGGCTCGATCCGGCCGGCCACCAGCGGGCGGCTGCGCGTCCGCGCCATGCGCGCGTCGCGGTCGCGGTCGATGTAGTGGTTGATCGCGCCCGCGCCGCCGGCGGCGAGGTAGCCGCCCAGCATCGTCCACAGCACCGTGGTCAGCCGCAGCCCGCTGGGGTCGGCGACGACCATCGTGGTCACCGTGGTCAGCAGCAGCAGCGAGATGATCCGCGGCTTCGTCAGGGCGACGTAGTCGCGTACCGTCTCCAGCCAGGTGCGCTCCCGCGCATGCGACTCCTCGCGCGAGGCCGCCTGGGGCCGCCCGCCGACGCCGACACCAGGCTGGACGGTGGCGGCCGAGCCCAGGCTACGGCCCTTGGTCGTGGCGGCGCTTTCCATTGGGCAAGCCTACGCGGGGACCGTCCCCGGCGTGTCCCGCTGCGCGCTCGCCGTTGACGCCGGGGCGTGGACCGGCAGCAGCAGGGTCGTGACGTACACGGACGTGGCCCACACGAGCGTCCCCAGCGTCAGGTGGCCGACGATGAGGCCGGCGTGCTTGTCGAACCAGACGTTGGCGGCGCCGAGCAGGATCTGCGCGGCGACGAGCGCCGCGAGCAGCGCGGACGCCCGCACGGCGACGCGCTGTCGCAGCGAGACGACCAGCAGCGCCAGCACCGCCAGCGCGGCCAGATACATGAAGGCGCGATGCGTGAGCTGGATGTCGACGAGACGGTGCTCGCCGAACGGCATGAAGCGACCGAGGCAGGTCGGGAACTGATCGCCGCAGGCCATGTGGGCGCCGAACGCGGGCTGGTCGACGCGGCCGTGGCCCTCGGTTCCCGCGACCAGGCCGCCGGCGACGATCGTGAACAGGATCAGCAGCGCGGCGACGATCGCGAGGCCGCGCAGCCCGCTCGTGCCCCGCGCGGGACGCTCCTCGGCGGCCGGGACCGCCTGCGCGCGCAGCACGATCAGTAAGCCGATGAGCAGCATCGCCAGGCCGAGGTGCGCCGCGACCAGGTACTCGTGCAGGTTCTTCTCGACGGTGATGCCGCCGAGCACCGCCTGGATCACCACCAGCACGAAGCCGCCGATCCCGCCCCAGAAGATCACGGGGCTGGCGCGGAAGTCACGCCAGACGCGCCAGGCGATCACGGCCATCAGCACGCCGACGACAGCGGCCGCGATCCGGTGCGTGTACTCGAGCACCGACTCGGCGGAGGCGGCGGGCAGGAGCCCGCCCTCGCAGAGCGGCCAGCCGTGGGTGCCGCTGCCGGCGGGGCCGCAGCCCAGCCCGGAGTCGCTCACCCGGACGACCCCACCGATGACGATGAGGACGAAGGTGGCGACGATCGTGGCGTTGAGGAGGTGGCGAAACCGCTGGAGCTCGGCGGTCCCGCCGCGCGACGCGACAGTCATCGGCACTCAGGCTAGCGAGCCGTCGTAGCCGTCAGCTCCGCCGTCTCCCGTCAGCGCCGGCTCCGGCGAACGCGGGAGCGGACGCGGCGCGACGAAGGCCTCCTGCCTGGCGCGCACGGCCTCGCGGATGTCCCGCATCGGCTCGGCGCTGCGCACGTCCGGCACGGCGTCGAAGTTGTGCGGTGGCGGCGGCGAGAGCGCGAACCACTCCAGCGTGCTCCCGCCCCACGGGTCGGGGCCCACGCGTCGCCCGTTGCCGTACGAGTACGCGAGGTTGCCGAGCTCGACGAGCACGCCCAGGCCGATCACGAGCGCGGCCAGGGTGGCGATCAGGTTGTAGGCGTTGAGGCCCTGGCCCTCGAAGTAGCGCCACACGTCGACGGGCTGCCCCTCGAGGCCGGCGAGCGACATGCAGACCCAGAAGACGAGCGCGCCCAGCGCGATCAGCCACGCCGCGAGCTTGCCGAGGCCCTCGCCGACCGCGCGGCCGGTCACCTTCGGCAGCCAGTAGTGCAGGGCCGCGAACCCGATGAGCACCGCCCCGCCCAGCAGGACCAGGATGGTGTCGGATTGGGCAGCGGCCGTGTGCTCGAGCTGCCAGCCCACCGGCACCACAGCGGTCATCAGCTCCCCAGCGAGGCCGAGCACGAGCAGCGCCAGGCCCCATGCCGCCAGCGTCAGCGGCGCCCGATAGGCGATCGAGCCGTTCCACAGGGTCCGGATCCAGACGTAGAGCAGCACGCCGACCGGCACCAGGAGCGCCAGCGCGACGATCATCGTCGCGTAGACCGCGCCCAGCGCGATCGGCGCCGTGTAGAGGCTCTGCATCCACGCGAGCAGGCCGAGCACGGCGAGCGCCACGATCGAGGCGGCGGCCGCGCGGTGGCTGAAGAGCGGCTTGCGCGCGAAGGTGGGCAGGATCTCGGAGAGCACGCCCGCAGCGCCCACGATCACCGCCGCGTGGCAGGCGGCGAAGAAGAAGGCGACGAGCTGCGAGTACAGCAGCGGGTCACCCCCCTCCAGGCCATCGAAGAAGTAGCCGTCGAAGCGGCGATCGACCATCAGCATCGTGAGCGCGCCGAGCATCGCCGGACCGGCCACGAGCAACAGCCAGCCGATCGCGGTCGCGGCCCAGGTGAAGATCGGCGTGCGCCGCCAGACCATCCCGGGCGCGCGCTGGGTGCGCACGGTCACGAGCAGGTTGATGGCGAAGCAGATGAATCCCAGGACCGCGAGGCCCGTGCCGGCGATCCAGGCATCGACGCCGTGCGTCGGCGAGTACGCCACGTCGGCTAGGCCGGGGCTCGGCGCCAGCGACGTCTCGGGGACGGCCCAGAGGAAGCTGGCGTAGAAGACGAAGGCGCCCGCGGCGTAAAGCCAATACGAGAGCTGGTTGAGCGTCGGCAGGGCGACCCCGCGCGCGCCGATCTGCAGCGGCACGATGTAGCCGATCAGGCCCAAGAGCAGGGGGATCGCGAAGAAGAAGACGACGCTGACCTCGAGCGCCGAGAGCAGCCGGTTGAAGATCTCCGGCTGGATCATCGTGTTGTCGGGGACGATCAGCTGCAGGCGCGTGAGCGCGAACAGCACCGCGCAGACCGCAAGGAAGGTGAGCGAGGTGCCGAGGTAGAGCTTCGCCACCGCCTTGTGGTCGGCGCTCGACGCGGCCTCCATCCAGCGGTAGCGGGGCTTGCTCTGGCCGCGCGTGACGAGCTCGGGCCGCGGCTCAGCGAGGGTAGGCGGGGTCACTACTCGGTTCCTCCGGCTGCTTCGCGGTTGGCTTCCTCGGCGACGGCGGCCTGGGCCTCGCTCAGGTCCTCGCCGAGCTGCTCGATGAACGCCTCGTACTCAGCCGGCGTGACGACGCGCACCCAGGCCCGCATCGTGGGATAGCCCGAGCCCGAGAACAAGGTCGACTGTCCCGGGTAGCGCCCGACCTCGTCCGCCTTGAACCAGGTGCGGGAGATCGTGCCCGGGATCGCGTCGACCTGGCCGCCCAGGGCCGGCACGAACCAGCGATGGTTGACGTCGGTCGAGTCGATGTTGAGCACGACGGCCGTGTCGACCGGGACCACGAGCTCGTTGTAGGTGAAGAGCTCGGCGATGTCCTCGCGCTCGCCGCCGGGGTACTCGAAGCGCCACAGCCACTCCTGGCCGATCACGTTGATCTCAAGCGGGGCGTTCTCCGGCGGCTCCTGCGAGCCGGGCGCGGGCTCCGGCACGCCGCTCACACCGACCTGCGCGTAGCGGTTCGCGGCCGCGCTCAGCCCCTCGGGGCCCGAGGGCTCGAGCTTGCGCGCGGACTCTGTGATGACGACGCCGAAGACGAAGACCAGCGCCGCCAGCACTCCGAGCGCTCCCGCCACGCGCGCGATCTGGCCGCGCTCGGCCGTCTCGCGCGGCGGCTGCGCGCCACGTCGCTCGCCGAAACGGGCGAGGGCGGTTGCGAGCGCGCCCAGCACCACTACGGCGAGCACGGCCGCCACCAGGAGCATCACCCAGTAGGCGACGCGGATGTCCTCGGCGTTGGGCGAGTGCGCCTCGTCGGGACCAAGCGGGTTGGCCACGGCGGGCGCCGCGACTACTGTCAGAACCAGCGCCGCGACCGGCAGGGCGCGGCGGATTGTGCGCATGAAAGTCTCAGACGGGCTCAAGGCGGGCGCCATTCTAATCGCAGGCGCGGGCACCGCTCCCCCTCGCCCCCCGACTCGGGCCCCGGGGCGCTCGCCGGCGGCGGCGCAGCCCGGCGCTTCCTATACTCGGCGCGTTTTGCGCCGACCCCGCAGAAACCCGCGCTCCAAGACCCTGCTGCGGAGCGTGGTGAGGACGGCGGCGGGCGCGGCACTCGCGGCGTCGATCGTCCTGCCGCCCCTGCGCAAGCGCCTGCGGCTCCGCCCGGCCGTGACGATCGCCGTCGCCGCCTCGGGCCCGCTCGCCCTCGCGGTGCTGCGCCCGCGCACGCACGGCCGCGACATCGCCCTGTACGCGCTGCAGATGTGGGCGTTCACGATGGTCCACGAGATCCCCTACGACGATCCGGAGGCGCTGCGGCGGCGGCTGCGCATCCACTACCCGATCAGGATCGATCGCCGGATCGGCCGCGGGGAGCTGCCCAACGCGCGGCTGCAGCGGGCGCTCGCCCATCCCGAGTCCCCGACCGCGCTCGACCGTGCGCTGAGCATGGTGCACTGGGCCTGGTTCCTCTTCCCCCACCTCGCCCTGCTCTACATCCTCCTGCGCGACCCCGCGCTCTTCCCGCGCGCGGCGCGGCAGATGGCGGCCACCTACGACCTCGGCTGCGTCGGCTACTTCGCGGTGCCGACCGCGCCGCCGTGGTGGGCCGCCGAGCAGGGCTACGCGAGCGAGGACGTGCGTCGCCTGATGATCGACGTGGGCAAGAGCACCTGGGGTCCGGCCTGGCCATACCTCTACAACTCGTTCGGCGGCAACCCCTGGGCCGCGATGCCCTCGCTGCACTTCGGAAGCTCGCTGATGGCGGCGCTGCTTCTGTCCGAGAGCGGGCGCGCGGCGGGCGCCGTCGGCTACGCGTACACGGCCGCCCTCGGCTTCGCCCTCGTCTACCTGGGCGAGCACTACGTGACCGACCTGATCGCGGGCGGCGCCCTGGTCGCGCTGGTGCGGCGCGGGGAGCCCGTGGCCGAGCCCGTGGTGCTGGCCGTCAACCGCGTCCTGCAGCGGCTGGAGCGCATCGCCAACGCCTGACGCCTGACGGGCGTGGAAGTATTGGTCGGATGCCGGAGCCGGACCACCGTCCCGCCGATCCGGAAGCGCAGGAGGAAGAGGACCGCCTAGACGTCGAGCCCTCCTTCTTCCAGGACCGCAGGCGCTTGATCCAGAGCGTCGTGGTCGTCCTGCTCCTGGTCGTCGCGATCTACGTGCTCGTGCCGCAGCTGGTGGGCGTCGAGGACGGGATCGAGCGGCTCGGGCGCGGTCACAACGGCTGGATCGCGCTCGCCTTCGGCTTCAGCGTCCTCATGTTCTTCTCGTACGTGGCGCTCTTCCGCGGCGTGGTCGGCGAGCAGGTTGTCCACCTGAACTGGCGGGAGAGCTACGAGATCACGATGGCCGGCCTGGCGATGACGCGGATCTTCTCGGCCGGTGGCGCGGGCGGCATCGTGCTCACCTACTGGGCGCTGCGCAAGGCCGGGCTCACCCGGCGCGAGTCGGCGGCGCGCATGGTGGCCTTCCTGGTTCTGCTCTACACCGTCTACATGGCCACGCTGGTGCTGGACGGGATCCTTCTGCGCACCGGGGTCTTCTCCGGCCCCGCCCCGCTGTGGCTCACGATCGTGCCCGCCGCCGTGGCCGCCGGCGTGATCGTCGTCTTCCTGCTGCTCGCTCTGATCCCCGGCGACGTCGAGCGCCGCTTGGCGAGCGCCTCGCCCGAGACGCTCTTGGGGCGGATCGGAGTGCGCCTCGCGATGGTGCCGGCGACGACCGCCAAGGGCACGCGCCTCGCGATGCGTTTCGTCGCCAGGCCCCGCCGCGGGGCGATGGCGCTGCTCGGCGCTGTCGGGTTCTGGGCGTCCAACATCGCGATCCTCTGGGCCTCGTTCAAGGCCTTCGACGTCGACGTGTCCGGCGCCGTGGTGGTGCAGGGCTTCTTCGTCGGCATGGCCGCGAACCTGATCCCCGCCCCGAGCGGCGTCGGGCCCGTCGACGCGGGCATGATCGGCACCTTCGTGCTCTTCGGGCTGCCCAGCTCCGGGGTGATCGCCGCGGTGCTCGTCTACCGGCTGATCGCGTTCTGGCTGCCGATCCCGCCCGGGATCATCGCCTTCTTCCAGCTGCGGAGAACCGTCCGGCGCTGGGAGGTGCAGCAGGAGCTGCCCGCCGAGGCGGCGGAGCACGAGCGGCGCCCGGCCGAGGAGCCTCGGCTGAGCCTTCACTTCAAAAAGTAAAGTAAGATTGTCTTGTGACCGCCCGCGCGGGCGGTCCTTGCATGCATGCCACGGTGGATGGGAAGGTGGTTCAGGTGAACGAGAAGCGGATCGAGAACGTGATCATCGTCGGGGGCGGCCCCGCCGGCTACACCGCCGCCCTCTACACCGCCCGCGCGAACCTGGAGCCGCTCGTGATCGAGGGCTTCCAGTGGGGCGGGCAGCTGCAGAACACCACCGAGGTGGAGAACTACCCGGGCTACCCCGACGGGGTGATGGGCCCGGAGATGATGAACGACTTCCGCCGGCAGGCGGAGCGCTTCGGCACCCGCTTCATCACCGACGACGCCACCGAGATCGAGCTCAGCGACGGCGGCCTGCAGCGCGTCGTCGTTGGCGGCGAGGAGCACGTGGCGCGCGCGATCATCCTCGCGATGGGCGCCGAGCCGCGCCGGCTGGGGATCCCGGGCGAGCGGGAGCTTTCCGGCAACGGGGTCTCCACCTGCGGCGTCTGTGACGGCGCCTTCTTCCGCGACGAGGACGTGGTCGTGATCGGCGGCGGCGACTCGGCGATGGAGGACGCGATGTTCGTCGCCAAGTTCGCGCGCAAGCTGACCGTGGTGCATCGGCGCAACGAGTTCCGCGCCTCGCGGATCATGCTCGAGCGCGCCCGCGCTACCGAGAACATCGACTTCTTGACGCCGTACGTGCCTCTGGAGTTCCTCGCCGGCGACGACGGGCGCCTGCGCGCGGTGCGGCTGCGCAACGTCGACACGGACGAGGAGATGGAGCTGGCCGTCGGGGGCGCCTTCGTCGCGATCGGCCACATCCCGCGCTCCGAGCTCGTGCGAGAGCAGGTGGACGTCGACGAGGACGGCTACGTGCTGACGGAGGGCAAGTCCACGCGTACGCGTCTGGCGGGCGTTTTCGCGGTCGGCGATCTGGTCGACCGCACTTACCGCCAGGCGATCACCGCCGCCGGTAGCGGCTGCATGGGCGCGCTCGACGCCGAGCGCTACCTGCGGGACGCCGCCCCAAGCCCCGAGGCGCACTGGTCAGGCAAGGCCGGCGAGGTCGCGGAGAGCACGGCGGGCTGACACGGCGCTCCTGGACACTGCTGATCGCGCTCTCGGCGATCTGGGGCGCGAGCTACCTGCTGATCAAAATCGGGGTGCGCGAGCTCTCCCCGGCCGTCGTCTCCTGGGGCCGGGTGGTGCTGGCGGCCGCGGCGCTCGCGCCGGTGGCGGCGCTGCGCGGGGAGCTCACGTTCGCGGGCCTGAGCCTGCCGGTGATCCTCGCGCTCGCGCTCACGCAGACCGCGGGCCCCTTCCTGCTGATCGCCGCGGGCGAGCAGGAAGTCTCCTCCTCGCTCGCGGGCATCCTCGTCGCCTCCACCCCGCTCTTCACCGCGCTCCTCGCGGATCCGCATCGACCATGAGGAGCGCGCCGAGGGGCTGCGCCTGGTCGGCGTCGCCCTCGGCCTGGTCGGGGTTGCCCTCCTGCTCGGCTTCGACCTCTCCGGCAGCGGACACGAGCTCCTGGGCGGGCTCGCGATCGTGCTGGCGAGCCTCAGCTACGCGATCGGCGGCTTCATCACCAAGCACCGCGCCAGCCGCGTCTCGCCGTTCGCGCTCGCGACCTGGATGACGCTCGCGAGCTCCGTGCTGCTGCTGCCGGCGGCCGCGCTCGGCGCGCCCACGGAGACCCCTGGCATCGGCCCGGTCGCGGCGGTGGCGGCCCTTGGCGTAGTCGGCACCGGCGTCGCCTACGCGATCTTCTACTCCCTCGTCGCTTCGGTCGGACCGGCACGCACCTTCATCGTCACCTACCTCGCCCCGGCCTTCGCCGTCCTCTACGGCGCGACGCTGCTTAGCGAGGCCGTGACCATCGCGACGCTCGCGGGCCTCGCGCTGATCGTCGGCGGGTCCTATCTCGCGGCGGAGGGCAGGCTGCCGGGCCGACGGCGGGCGCCGTAGGGGGGCCGGTCTGATAGAAAGCCACGCGCATGGACCGTCAAACAGCAGAACGAAGCGTCCGCCTTGGCCTGCTTCTCGGCGGGATCGCCGTCTGCATCTTCGCGCTGACGTTCGGCCTGGCGGTGGTGATCTGATGGCAGACCAGCTTCCACCCGAGCCCAGCGAGCTGATCTACACGCCCGGGTACTCCTGGGCGCCAGCGTGCTTCGCGTTCGGCCTGGCCGGGGTGCTCGCGGGCATCATCGTCTGGTTCCCCTACGGGGTCGCCGGCGGCATCATCGCTCTCGTGGCGCTCGTGGCGATGCTGCGAGCCGCCTCGCGGCAGGCGGACAGGCTGCCGCGTAAGCAGCGGCCGACGACCGCGGTCCTGCCGCCCGACTCCCAGCGCGTCGAGCCCGCCTCTCGCTGATCCCCGAGCCCCGGCGGGCCGGTGCGGCCCACGAGCCCCGGGAGCGCGCGGATCGAGCCTTGGCGAACGCGGACCAAGCAGCGCGGACGGACGCCGGTCAGGCGGCCGCCGACTCGGCTTGGGGCGAGGTCATCCCCGAGGTCGCCCCGTCGCTCGTCCAGCAGCGCATGATGTCGCGCATCGAGAGCACGCCTACGAGCTCTCCACCGTCGACCACCACCAGATGCCTGATGTGGCGACGCGACATCTCGAGCGCCGCGCGCTCGAGGCTCCAGTCCGGCGACGCCGCGATCGGGCACTCGCTCTGGTGGGCGCGCACGCGCTCGGTGTCCGGGTCCTCCCCGCGCCCGACCGACTGCAGGATGTCGCGCTCCGAGATGATCCCGGGCGCCTGCGCTTCGTCGTCGATCACCACGGCCGCGCCGACCGCCCGCTCCGTCATCAGCCGCGCCGCCTCGCGCAGAGTGTGCTCCGGGCCGACCGTGAGGACGACCTCGGTCATGCCGTCTCTTACCTGCATCGTCTCTCCTGCCTGGCCCTTTCCGCCGACGGCTCCCCTTTCCCCGCCGTCGGCACGCCGCCCCGGCAGCGGGACGGTCGCGTCGTCAGTTTGTGCGGTTTGATGCTAACCCTAGCGACGCTGCTGGACGCTCGCAAGCGGCTACCGGCGCCGACGAAACCACGGGGTCGTTCCCGCGCGCGGATAGATAGGATGCCGCCCGTGCTTCAACCCCCCAGCAGCCTCAAGACACGTCTCGCAGCGCTCGGCGTCGGCCTCGCCGGCCTCGTTGGACTGGCCGGCTGCGGGGCCTCCGAAGGGCCCGATGTCGACCGCGGGCGCGCGCTCTTCATCGAGAAGTGCGGCACCTGCCACGCGTTGACCGAGGCGGCCACGACCGCCACGACCGGCCCCAATCTCGACAGCGCGTTCTTGGCCTCGCGCCAGGCCGGGATGGACTCCGACACCATCAAGGGCGTCGTCCTGCGTCAGATCGCCGTACCGCGCTCCGTCGAGGAGGGTGACCCCGACTACCAGCGCGTCTTCATGCCCGCGAACATCGTCACCGGGCAGGACGCCGAGGACGTCGCCGCCTACGTCGCCAGCGTCGCCGGCGTCGAGGGTGTGGAGCCGCCCGAGGCCCCGGGCGGACCGGGTGGCCAGGTCTTCGCCAACAACGGCTGCGGCGCCTGCCACACGCTGGCTGCCGCTGGCGCGTCCGGCACCGTCGGGCCCAACCTCGACGAGACGCTCCCCGGCCAGACGGCCGCGGAGGTCCGCGAGTCGATCCTGAACCCGAACGCGAAGATCGTCCCGGGCTACCCGGCCGACACGATGCCCTCCTACGAGGGCCAGATCACCGGGCGCGACCTGCAGCTGCTCGTCAAGTTCCTGCTCGAGTCAGCCGGCAGCGATCAGTAGTCCGGCGGCTGAGCGGCGCCGCGCACCGGGCGGAAGAGCCGACAGCGAACGATCAGGTAGCCAGGGGCCCCGCTCCCGGTAGCCAGGGGCCCCGCTCCCGGTAGCCAGGGGCCCTGCTCCCGGCTGGACGGCCGGCGGCTCGGAGCTGATCGCGGCGAGGGGAGGCGGCTCGTCTGACCGCTCGCCGCAACCGCCCCCCGCGGCGAGCGCGCTCCGCGGTCGCTCACCGCCTCGAGGAGCCCCCGAAGAGCGTCGCGACGGGGAAACCGGCGCCCTCGTCACCCTGATGCCCGGCACAGCCAGCCGCACCGGTTCACGGCGACCACCGAGGGGGTGGTTTCGGTGAAGCACCGCCCTCGTAGCGCCGAGATTGGATGGTGAACCCCGACGGGGCCGGATAGGGGCACTCGCTGCCGGTGGCGCCCAGCCACGCGCCCCCCGAGGCTCGGCTTGGAGATCCGCCAGCGCCCCGGGCCGGTTCAGTCGACTGACTCGCTTCCCCCTGCGCCCAGCCCCGCGGCCTCGCGCGCCTCGGCCTCCAGATCGACGACCACGTGCGTGACCGTCAGCGGCAGGTCGCGCCGGGCCCGGTCCACGACCTCCCACTCCAGCCACCGGGAGCGCTCAGGCGGATGAGTGGAGATGATCACCTCGCTGGCAGCGAACTCCCTGAGCGCGTCCTCGAGCGACTCCGTAGGGTCGTGGTGATCGCCCACCCGCCCCTCGACGGCCAACCCGCGCTCACGCATCGTGCGCAGGGACGCGCGCAGCCGCTCCTCCGCCTCCCTGATCGCCTCGTCCACGTCGGAGGCGAGGTGCTCGGCGCGCGAGTGCGTATGCGGCGGTGCTACGACGAGGATCTCGCTGCGCCTACCGCTGCAGCGTCGCTCGATCTCGCCCAGAAGCGAGCGGCCGCCGACCGTCTCGTTGGCGATCACCAGCAACCGGTACACGCCGTCGTCCGCGCGCGCGAGGCGCGGCTGCTGCGGCAGCGAGCCGCGTGAGCTGCGCCAGATCAAGCCGATCCCGACCCCCAACTCGAGGCCGAGCACGATCAGTCCCGCCAGGGGGCCGATGATCAGGCCGGCGGCGATCACCAAAGCCCCGGCGGCGGCGACCACTAACACCAGGCGGAAAGCGTCTCGCTCGGAGCGAAGCGGGTTGTGCATGCGAGCCTCCCTTGGAGGTCTACCTGAAACCACGGTAGCGCTGCGGGCTGCTCAGCGCCAGCCTGACGGGCCTCTCGCAAACGAGCAGCCAAAGCCACCGGCACGCCCCAAGTCGCCAGGGCACGCCGAGCTCGAGCGCCGCGACGAGGGCGGCGAGCCTGCGGCGAGGCCGCCAGCCTAGGAGGCTGCGCGCGCCCTTCCCTTGCCTATGACCTCGAGATGCGTGCCGCCTACAGGACGTAGACCGTCACGAAGACGATGATCCACATGACGTCGACGAAGTGCCAGTAGATCCCTGGCAGCTCGACGCCGAGGTGGTCCTTCGGATCCGGCCCAAAGTGGCCTCGCCAAGCGCGGATGTTGGCGAACGTGAGCAGCATCAGCCCGGCGAAGACGTGCGCGCCGTGCAGTCCGGTCAGCCCATAGAAGATCGAGCCGAACGCGCCGTCGCGGGCGCTGAACCCGATGTGCACGTACTCGTTGATCTGGATGAAGAGGAACGTGAGGCCCAGCAGCCAGGTGATCCCGAGCCCGAGCTTCAGGCCCGCCCGGTTGCCGCGGCGGATCGCCTCCAGCGCCCAGTGGATCGTGAAGCTCGACGAAACCAGGATCGCTGTGTTGACGCCGGCGACCGCCACCGGGAGCTCGAACGGCTCGGGCGGCCACGGCCCCTCGTTGGCGACGACGCGGATGAAGAAGTACGAGGCGAAGAACGCCCCGAAGAGCATCGCCTCGGAGATGATGAACAGCAGCAGCCCGAGCGTGGTGCGGTCGATCCGCGAGCTCTCGTTGGCCTCGGGCGGGCCGTGATGCTCGTGGACGGCGGCGTGCCCGGCCGCGATCGAAGCGCTCTCCATCAGCGATCCTCCCCGGCGTTCGTCTCGTTCCCTGCTCCGCCGGCCGTGGCGCCCACGGGCACGGCGGTCGCCTCCTCCCCGCTCTCGATGTGCTCGACCGGCTTGTCGGTGATCTCGCGGACGCGATCGAGCAGGCCCTCCTCGAGCCACTGGGAGCGCGCGCCCGCGAGGGTCGAGACAAGGATGTCGTCGACCCGGTAGTGCTCGATCGCGTTGCGCACCGCGGGGAACGGCTCCGGGCTCATCGGCTGGCCGGTCGCGTCGATTTCGTGGCGGTAAAGCTCAGAGAGGGTGCGTGCGAGCCGCGCGCAGACCTCCTCGCGGCTGATGTCCCCGGACCGCGGGCAGATGAACGTGTAGCGATGCGGACGCTCCTTCGCGCGCTCCAGCAGACGCCGGACCAGATCGGGGCTGGAGACGGTCCGCGTCGCGACCACAAGCGTGTGTGTGACGTCCCAGCGGATCGCGTCGTCCTCGATCCGCACAGGGATGTGCGTGACCGGCACTTCAAGGCGCTCCTGGGCCCAGCTGACCAGGTCGCGCCGCAGCAGTCCGTAGCGCGACTCCGGCAGGGCCGAGAGCAGGACCTCCGCCGGCTGGTAAGCGCGCACCGCGTCGTCGATCGCCAGGAGCGGGTCCGCGTCGAAGACGGCCCCCTCGGAGGCGATCCCGAACTCGGCGAGCACCTGCTGGGTCACGTCGAGGCGGCTACGAGCGGCGGCCGCGACCTCGTCGCGATCGACGATCTGGCCGGCCTCCGGCTGGTTCTGCGGGACGGCGACCGCGACCCGCTCGGCGCCCGCGTCGACCCGCTCGCGGATCGCCTGCAGCAGCCTGCGGCCCCCGGCCACCTCGTTGAGAAAGGCCAGGATCGTCCGACCACGCACGTCCGGCGCAGGAGCTTCGGAGCGAGACGCGCTCATGTGGCCGCCTCGCCAGCGCCGGCTGCGCCCGCGACCGCAGGCTGCGCGGGCTTGATCTCAGCGCCCTCGTCCTCCTCGAGGATCGCGTGGCGCGCGCCAGGCACCCCGAACTCGTAGGGACCGCCTACGACCCGCGGGATGCGGTCGAAGTTGAACACCGGAGGCGGCGAGGAGACGAGCCACTCGATCGTCTTCGCGCGCCACGGATTCGGGCCGGCCTTCGGGCCCCACTTCCAGCTGACGACCATGTTGTAGACGAACACCAGCTGGGCGAGGCCGAGGACGAACGAGAAGATCGTCACCACCAGGTTCCAGTCACCGAACTCGGCGGCGTAGTCCGCGACGCGCCGCGGCATCCCCTGCAGGCCGAGCCAGTGCATCGGGATGAAGGTGCCGAGCAGGCCGATCCAGGTCATCCAGAAATGGATGCGGCCGAGGCGCTCGTCGTACATACGGCCGGTCATCTTCGGGAACCAGTGGTAGATGCCGGCGAACACCGTGAACACCGAGCCGCCGAACAGCACGAAGTGGAAGTGCGCGACGACGAAGTACGTGTCGGAGACGTGGATGTCGATCGGCACCATGCCCAGCATCACGCCTGAGATGCCGCCGATCGTGAAGGTGACGATGAAGGCGAGCGAGAACAGCATCGCGGTCGACTTCAGGTGCAGCACCGAGTCGAACAGCGTGCCGAGCCAGTTGAAGATCTTGATGCCGGTGGGCACGGCGATGAGGATCGTCGTGATCATCATCGGCACGCGCAGCCAGCTGAACATGCCCGAGACGAACATGTGGTGCGCCCACACCGTGTAGGAGAGCACCACGATCCCGATCAGCGCCAGGGCCATCAGCCGGTAGCCGAAGATCGGCTTGCGGGCGTGGGTCGAGACGACCTCCGAGATGATCCCGAAGCCCGGCAGGATCATGATGTAGACGGCGGGGTGGGAGTAGAACCAGAAGATGTGCTGGTAGCTCAGCACGTCGCCGCCGAACGCCGCCTGGAAGAAGTTGGTGTGCAGGACGCGGTCGAAGAGGACCATGAACTGCGCGCCCGCGATGAACGGGGTGGCGGCCACGATCAGCAGCGAGGTCGAGAGGTTCGCCCAAGCGAGAAGCGGCATGCGCCAGAAGGTCATGCCGGGCGCCCGCATCGTGATGATCGTGACGATGAAGTTGAGGGCGGCCATGATCGACGAGGCGCCCGCGAACTGGACGCCGAGGTTGAAGAAGGACTGGCCGAGCGGGGCGCCGGTCGCTAGCGGCGCGTAGCCCGTCCAGCCGGCGTCGAAGGTGCCGCCCGGCACGAAGAACGAGGCGATGAAGATCAGCCCCGCCATGGGCAGCATCCAGAACGACAGCGCGTTCAGGCGCGGGAACGCCATGTCGGGCGCCCCGATCATCAGCGGGAGGACGTAGTTACCGATGCCCGCGAAGATCGGGATGATGAACAGGAAGAGCATGAAGGCGGCGTGCGTCGAGAACAGCCCGTTGAAGAACTGTCCGTCGACGATCTGAGTCCCGGGCGCCGCGAGCTCCGCGCGCACGGCGAACGCCGCCAGGCCACCGAGGAAGAAGAAAAAGAAGGTGGTGACGATGTACTGGATCCCGATGACCTTGTGGTCGGTGTTGAAGCGGAAGTAGTCCTTCCAGCTGTAGGCGCCGTGCTGGGAGTGGTCCTCAGGCACGGTCGGGCGGCCGATCGCCCAGCGGATCCAGTAGTCGAAGCAGCCGATGCCGGCGAGGAAGCCAAGCGGCGCGGTGATCGCGGGCACGACCACGTGCGGGTAGCCGGTCGGCTCGGTCTGGAAGATCTCCAGGCCAGAGATGGCGCGCAGTGCCACGACCAGACCGAAGCCCAGGCCACCTCCGACGAGGAAGCCGAACCAACCCCGCGCGAGCCCCGGTCTCTTCAGTGCCGCCAGCAAATCATCACCTCCGGTGGATCGAAGCCTACCTACGCTCCGGCCCCTGCCTCGGCGCCTTCGCTCTGGCCGCCGCCGCCCTCCTCGAGGGGCTGCTGCTCAGCGACCCACTGCTCGAACTCCTGCTCGGACTCGACCACGACGGGCGCCCGCATGACGGCGTGCCCGAGGCCGCAGAGCTCGGCGCAGACGAGCTGGAAGTGGCCCTCGCGGTCGGGGGTGACCCGAACGGTGTTGTCGACATCGCTGGGGTTGCCCTCGGCCATCGGCACCAAGTCGCGCTTGATCCGCCACTCGGGCACCCAGAAGGAGTGCACCACGTCAAGCGCGGTCAGCCGGAGATCGAGCTGCGTGCCGACGGGTACGTGCAGCTCCTCGGAAACCACCCCCTGCTCGGGGTACTCGAACTTCCAGGCGAACTGCTGCGCGATCACGTGCACCGGCATCGACTCGGCGGCCTCGCTCTCGATGTCGTCGAGCACGATCCAGCTGTACGCGCCCAGGAAGAGCACGATCAGGGTCGGGATCACCGTCCAGATGATCTCCAGGCGCGTGCTGCCGTGGATCGGCTTGCCGTCCGACTCGTCGCCGGGCTTGGCGCGGAAGCGCCAGACGGCGTAGCCGAGCAGGACCACGACCAGCGAGAAGACGAAGGACGAGATCACGATCGTGGTCTTGAGAAGGCCGTCGATCGGGTCCGCCTCCCGCGACGCGCGCAACGCGGTCCAGTCGGGAATCAGCATCAGGGCCGTCGTAATCGCCCACAGCACGACGATCGCGGCGGCGAGGCGGATCATGGTCGAGCGATTCACGGGTCGCATTCTATTCATGGCCCGGCGGCGGGGCTCTCCCCCTCCCCCTGGCCCCCCGAGGAGCGCTTCGGCAAGCGCTTCTAGGCGGGCACGGCAAGCCGGTCGAGGCGGCCGCGGGCGGCCGCGAGCACGTCCGCGCAGACCCGCTCCCAGCTCCAGCGCCGGCGCGCCGCGGCCGCCAACGCGGCGCTGATCGGGAGCCGTCGCGCGGTCGGCAGGGAGAGCCAGCGCCCCAGGCGCGAGGCGAGCTCGACGACCGCGTCCGGACCGAGCTCGAAGGAGAGGAGCTCGGCCGCTTCGGGCGGCAGCTCGGCGGCGAGCGCCTGGCTGACCTCCAGCGCTCCGGAGTGCGCGGCCGCCACCGGCAGCGCCCCCGCCGCGGCCGCCTCCGCCGCCACCATCCCGAAGGCCTCGGGCGCCGTGCTGGGGAACACCAGCGCGTCCGCCGCCGGCAGCGCGACCGCCACCTCCTCGTGTTCGAGGCGGCCGGCGAAGCGCACGGAGCCGGCCGCCGCCCGGCAGGCCTCCGCGTATCCGGCCGGGGGCCGGGCGAGGAAGCGGGCGAGCATCTCGAGCGGCCCCGGCGGACCCCCTTCGGGCTCGCGCCCGGCGGCGGCGACCGCGCGCGCACGCTCCAGGTCCCCTGCGGCGAGCGCGGCGGCGAGCTGCTCGAGCGCCCCGCGGAAGGCGCCGAAGCCGGCGATGAGCAGCCGCGCGTCGGGCGCGGCCGCGCGCGCGAGCGGCCACGCCGCCAACAGCAGGTCGACGCCCTTGGCGGCGATCAGCTTGCCCACGTAGATCGCGCGCGGCCCGTCGCCCGTCGCGAACCACTCGAGCGCCTCCCGCGCCTCGCCCGCCGCGCGGTCCCAGCTCGAGCCCCGCGCGGGCGCGTCCGCGATGCGCCGCGCCCGCTCGCGCAGCCGCCGGCGGGCCTGCGGCGCGGGCAGCGGGGCGAACAGCTCGGTGTCCACCCCTGGCGGGCCCAGCCTCACCTTGTCGGCGAGCACCGCCTGCGGCACGGCCTCGCGCAGCCGCGCGGCGATGTGGCCGGAGCCGACCAGGATGCCGTTGGCGTGGGCGCAGGCGACCTTGGCCCAGGGACCGAAGCGCTCGTGGTCGGGCAGGACCGTGTACTCGAGGTCGCTGCCGTGGACCTTGAGCGCGTAGCGCAGGCCCGCCCGCGCGAGCGCGGCCGGCCCGAGCACGAGGTGGTTGGCCAGGACGGCGTCGACGCCGCCGGCGCGCGCGACCACGTCGGCCGCGGCCCGGGCGTTGGCCTCGACGTAGCGCTCCAGCTCGGCCTCGCTCAGCTCGCGGAAGAGCTTGACCTCGAAGCCCTCGTAGCGGTCGCGCACGAACACGGGCAGGAGGCCGCCGATCTCGGGCCGGTAGACCGTCACGCTGCCGCCGGCGGCCGCCGCGCCCGTCGTCCGCACCCGCAGCGAGCCTTCCTCCCAGTCGCCGACCGCGTGCACCCAGTCGAACCGCTCCGCCTGCCGGTCCTGGCAGAGCAGGTGCACCTCGTGGCCGGCCGCGGCCAGGGCCCGCGCGAGGCTCGCGTTGTAGACGTTCGAGCCCGTGCCGCGCAGCAGGTAGCCGTGGAAGATGAGAACGCGCACCCGCTCACGCTACGCCTTCGGGCGGCGGCGAAGTGCGCTCGCCGCGCGCTCGGCTAAGGTTTCGCGCCGATGGCCATGAACGCTCGCCAGACCTACCGCCTGCGGGCGCCCGCATCGGGGCGCGAGGCGATCGCCGTCGTCAACGACGGGGGCGTCTACGTCGACTCCAGGACGGGCGAGGAGATGGAGCCGATCACGGCGACGCTGCCGCTGGCGCCCTCCGAGTCGGCGCTGCTGCGCACCCCGGAGAACCTGCGCCTCTGCTCGCGCTGTGAGCAGCTGATCGGCGTCGACGTCTCCGACTGCCCCTACTGCGGCAAGCGCCAGCTCCCGCTCGGCCAGGCCCGATGAGCGCGCGGGCGCAAGCGCCGGGGCCGCGTCGGAGCGGCCCGCGTAGGCGCGCCGTCACGTTGGCGGCGGCGCTCTGCTTGGCGCTGCCGGCGGCCGCCTGCGGCGGCGACGAGCGCGCGTCGGTCACGACGACCACCGAGACCACGGCGCCGACCACCACGACCGAGCAGACGACCACCACCGAGCAGCCCACGACGACGACCACCGAGCAGCCAACGACCACCACCGAGCAGGGCGGCGGCTCCGACAAGCCCAGCGGCGGCATCTCGCCCGGCGCCCCCGACTCGGGCTCCTCGCGCAAGGGCTCCGGCGGGGTCGGCAAGGGCTCCAAGCCGCCCACCGGCGGCCCCGAGGCGTTCGAGAAGTTCTGCGAGGAGAACCCGGACGCCTGCCGCTGAGGGGCCCGGGGGCGAGCCACGGGTCCGCGCCCGCCCGTCGTCAGGCTTCGCTCGCCGGCCCTACGAGCCGCTGCGGTCCGGGACGAAGTAGGCCCAGTACATGAGCCGATCGCCGAACGTGCAACCGTAGCGTCGCTTGGTGCCGACCTTGCGCTGCGGGCGCGAGGTACGGGCCCCCTTGGGGCTGCAGTCCGTCCGGCTCGCGCGCCACGCGCTGTTGCGCGCCTGGTTGGCGCTGACCAGGTTGACCAGCCAGGTGTCGGTCGTGAGCGCCACGATCATCCCCTTGCGGATCCGCAGCGGGGTCTCCAGCGTCACGTAGACGCGCCGGCCGAAGTAGCCGTTGAGCTTCACGTAGGGGCTCTGCCGGACGAGCCTGTACTTGCCCTTGTCCTTGCCGCGCTCCACCCGCTTGAGGATCGAGATGCGCGCGCCGGGGCCCTTGCCGAACCGCTCGTTTCCGAACAGGTCCTGGAAGAACTCGAGGTCGCTCGGGTTGCCCTTGCGGCTGGGCGGGCCGCCGAGCTTCACGCTCCAGGCCACGATCCGGCCGTCGCTTGGCGCCACGAAGGGGTTCTTGCGCCCCTCGATCTTGGTCATGAACCCGGTCACGCGGCCGTAGCCGAAGCAGCGCCCCGGCTTGGGCACGCAGGTTGGGTTGGGGGTGCGCTGGCTGTGGCCGAGCTCGCGCGCCTGGCGCGGCGCCGCGTCGCCCGGCCGGGGCGCCAACGCGGCCAGCCCGAGCGCGGCGGCAAGCACGAGGGCCGCCAGGAGGATCGGTGCGCGGCGTGTTGCTGTCATCGGGGAGGTCAACACCTCTGCTGCGGAATGGTTGCGCGAGCGCTCAGCTTAGAGGCCGCGCCCCCGTTCCCACCCTCGAGGGGCGACCGGAGGCCGCCCCTAAACTCTCGCGCCGGCGATGTCGGCGATCGAGGCCCGGGACCTGAGGCGGCGGTTCGGTGACGGGGTCGAGGCTGTCCGCGGGGTCGAGCTTGACGTCGCGGAGGGCGAGATCTACGCGTTCCTCGGCCCCAACGGCGCCGGCAAGACCACCACGGTGCGCATGCTGACGACGCTCTTGCGCCCCACCGGAGGCAGCGCCCGTGTGGCGGGGCACGACGTGGTGGCTGAGCCGGGCCGGGTGCGCCGCGCGATCGGCGTCGCCCTGCAGGAGGCGGCGCTGGATCCGCTGATGACCGGGCGCGAGCTTCTGCACCTGCAAGCGACCCTGCACCGCATCCCCCGCCGGGAAGGCCGCGGTCGCGCCGAGGAGCTGCTGGCCCGCGTGGGGTTGAGCGACGTCGCCGACCGCCGGGTCGGCACCTACTCGGGCGGCATGCGGCGGCGGCTCGACCTGGCCACCGCGCTCATGCACCGGCCGCGGGTGCTCTTCCTCGACGAACCGACGACCGGCCTCGACCCGGTCAGCCGCAAGACGATCTGGGACGAGGTGCGCCGGCTCAACCGCGAGGGCACGACCGTGTTCTTGACCACCCAGTACCTGGAGGAGGCGGACCAGCTCGCCGACCGCGTCGGCATCATCGCCCGCGGTCGGATCGTCGCCGAGGGCACGCCTCAGGAGCTCAAGGCGCAGGTGGGCAAGCCGCACCTGGAGATCGCGATCGCCGGCGACGGGCACGAGCGGGCGCGCGCCGTGCTCGCGCGATACGGCCGGGAGCTGCCGGCCACGGACGGGCGCCTTTTGGTCGAGCTCAGCGACGGCGCGTCGGAGGTGGCGCCGATCGTCCGCGCCCTCGACGAGTCGGGAATCGCCGTCGAGGCGCTCGAGCTCGTCGAGCCCACGCTCGACGACGTCTTCCTCGCCAAGACGGGCGAGCATCTCGAAGACTGAGCGCGCGATGGTGGAGGCCTTGCTCGCGAACGCCCGGGTGGTCGCCGCGCTCGGCGCCCGCTCGATCCGGCAGACCTTCCGGCGCCCCCAGCTCGCCGCTCCGATCGTCGTCTTCCCCTCGCTGCTTTTGGCGGTGCAGACCGGCGGCGCGGGGCGCGCAGTCGAGCTGCCGGGGTTCCCCGAGGTGGCAGGGTTCCTCGACTTCATGCTGGCCGGGGCGATGATCCAGTCCTGCCTTCTGGCCGGCAACAGCGGCGGCATCGCGCTGGCGCTCGACCTCGAGCAGGGGTTCGCCGACCGGCTGTTCGCGGCGCCGGTCTCGCGGTTTGCGATCGTCCTCGGAAGGCTCGCTGGCACGGCGGCGCTCGGCGCGCTCTCCGCCCTCTACTACGTGCTGATCGGCCTGCTCTTCGGCGTCACGTTCGAGGAAGGCCTAGGCGGGATCGCGCTGATGGTGCTCTGGGCGACGCTGGCGGCGATCGCCTTCGGCTCGCTCGCGGCGGCGCTGGCGCTGCGCACGGGCACCGCCTCGGTCGTCCAGGGGATGTTCCCGATCATCTTCGTGATCCTCTTCCTCTCCAACGCCTTCTTCCCGGCCCAGCTGATGCTGGAGCCGGCGGCGACCGTGGCTCAGTACAACCCGCTCTCCTTCGTGGTCGACGGGATCCGCGACCCGGTGATCTCCGCGGTCAGCGGCGAGGGCGCGGCCAAGGCGCTCCTCTCGATCGCGGGCTTCGCCGCGCTCGGCTTCTGCGCCAGCGCGCTTGCCCTGCGCAGGAGGCTGCGGCACGGATGATGGGCGCGCTAGCCGCCGACTGGCCCGCGATCGCGGCGCTCGTCCGGCGCGCCATGAACGAGATCCTGCGCGTGCCCGGCGCGGCGATCCCGGGCGTGCTGGCCCCGACGATCTTCTACTGCGGCCTGACCGCGGTCTTCGGCAACCTGACCGAGCTGCGCGGTTTTGCCACCGACAGCTACCAGAGCTTCGTGATCCCGGTCTCGCTGCTGCAGGGCGCGGGCTTCACCGGCGCTGCCACCGGGGTCAACCTGGCCCGCGACATCGAGCAGGGGTGGTTCGACCGCCTGCTGGCCTCGCCGGTTCCGCGCACGGTGATCCTCGCCGGGATGGTTCTCTCGGCCGCGCTGCGGGCGCTCTTGCCGGCCACCGTGCTGCTGCTCGTCGCGTTCGCGATCGGCGCGCACTGGCCCGGCCTCGGCGGCCTCGCGCTGGCGGTGGCGGGCGTGATGGCGACGGCCACCGCCGCGGCCTGCTGGGGATGCGCCCTCGCCCTGCGCTTCCGCACCCAGTCGGCGGCGCCGCTGATGCAGGCGGGGATGTTCGTGCTCGTGCTCTGCACGAGCTCCTACGCGCCGCTCGACCTGCTCACCGGCTGGCTGCACACCGCGGCGCGGATCAACCCGGTCACCCAGGTGCTGGAGATGGTGCGGCAGGGGTTCGTCGCAGGGGTGACCTGGGACGGGACCTGGCCCGGCCTGCTCACGCTCGCCGCGCTCGTCTCCGTGCTCGGGGCGTTCGCCCTGCGCGGCATGCGCCGCATGGCCGACTGAAGGCGGAGCTGGGGCGGCAAGCAGCGCTAAGGGTGCGCCGACGGTCGCCTACCCCCGCATGCGGATTCAGGCGCCCACCGCAGCGTCGGGAACGCTCCCGTCGCCCCCGTACAAGGCGAACGCCGCCCCGATCTCCTCCCGATCACGCTCCAACGCCAGGAGCACGGTGAGCAGGATGCGCGCCTTGGCCCCGTCCAGGCACCCCGCGGAGAGCGCGCCGTTGCGCAGCAGATCGATCTCGGACCCGGGGAAGTCGTAGGTCGCTTCCAGCGTGCTGCCGCTCCCGGTCCGGGACGTGAGCACCACCGGCAGCTCCTCCGCAACCCGCGCGACGGCGTTCGCCATCGCGGGAGGCAGATGGCCCCCGCCAAGGGCCTCGATCACGACGCCGCGGTATCCGAGGCCGGGAAGGGACTCGATGATCCGGCCGTCGTCCCCAAGGGCAGCGGTGATGAGCGCCACCGGGGGGAAGTCCCCGTTCGGTCGTGGCAAGGTGGACCTCCAGGGGAGGCGGGTGATGATCTGCGGCCTCCCTTCCGCCACCCAGCCCAAGGGCCCGGGAACCGACGCGAACGCAGCGGGGCTCATCGTGTGCACCTTGCGTACCAGGCGCGCAGCGTGGATCTCGTCGTTCATCACCACGAGCACGCCCAGCTCGCGCGCGTGCGGCGCCGCCGCCACGCGGATCGCGGCGGACAGGTTGGCGGGCCCGTCGGCCCCCGGCATGGATGGATGACGCATCGCGCCGGTGACGACGACCGGGCGCTCGTCACGATGCAGGAGATCCACCAGGAACGCGGTCTCCTCGATGGTGTCGGTGCCCTGGGTGACGACGAAGCCGGCGTAATCGGGCTCGGCCTCGATCACGTCAAGCAGACCACAGACGTCCGCGAACGACATGTGGGCGCCCGGGGTTCGATCGAGGGCGAGCGTCCCGACCCGGCCGACGGCGCCGAGGTCGCCGACCATCTCCACGAGTTCGTCCCCGTCGAGGGTCGGCGCAACCCCTCCGCCGCTCGACGTCGGGGTCATCGCGATCGTTCCGCCTAACGAGATCACGAGGATCCCGGCGGCCGTGCCTCCACGGGGCGCCACGGCCGCCGCTACGCCGCGCCCACTTGCGCGACCGCCTCGATCTCCACGAGCAGCTCAGGCTTGACCAGCCGCTGCACGACCAGCAGCGTGTTCGGCGGATACTCGCCGTCGGGGTACAGATCGGGGAAGATCTCGTTCCGCACGGCGTAGAACCCCTCGATGTCGTCTACCGAAACCAGATAGGTCGTGAACTTGAGCACGCTGCGCAGGCTCCCGCCCTGGGACTCGAGCAGCGCTCCGATGTTCGCGAACGTCTGCCGCGACTGGGAGGCGATGTCGTCGCCCGCCAGGGTGCCGTCCGGCCGGAAACCGACCTGGCCCGCGACGTAGACGAGATCGCCCGAGCGGCTCAGGTGGGAGTAGGGCCCGAGGGGCTTGGCTACGACCTCGGGTGACGTGTAGACGGGCTCTGCCATTGCTCTCGCCTTCCCTCCTTACGCGTTGACCGCCGCGAGCACGCGGCACCTGTTTCTCAGGACTCCGATCCGCTCCACCTCCACCTCGACGACATCGCCGTCGGCGAGGTAGATGGGCGGCTCGCGGAAGCCGCCCACGCCGACCGGGGTGCCGGTGGCGATCACGTCCCCGGGCTGGAGGGTGAACGAGCGGGACAGGTAGGACACGAGCTGGGCGACCGTGAAGATCATCTCCGCGGTCGTCGACTCCTGCATCGTCTCCCCGTTGACTCGACTGGAGATCCGCAGCCTCTGCGGGTCGGGGATCTCGTCGGCGGTGACGACAACTGGGCCCAGCGGGCAGAAGCCGTTCAAGCTCTTTGCCCGGATCCACTGCTGCTCTTCGGCCTGGATGTCACGGGCCGTGAGATCGTTGACCACCGTGTAGCCGAAGACCGAGTCGAGCGCCTCCTCCACCGGCACGTCTCGAGTCGGCTCGCCGATCACGACGCCGAGCTCCGCCTCCCAGTCCACGGCCTCCGTGACGTCCTCGCGCCAGACGATCTCCTCCCCGTCCGCGGCGAGGCTCACGGGCAGCTTCGCGAACACGATCGGCCACTCGGGCGGCTTTGTCCCGAACTCGCGGCAGTGGTCGAGGTAGTTGAGGCCGATGGCGACGATCGCGCTTGGCGAGACGAGCGCCGGGGCGGGCGGTCCCTCCGTCGGCGAGACGCCCGAGGCGGTCGCGAGCGCCTCCGAGAGCCGCGAGACCCAGGTTTGCCCGTCACCCCTGATCAGCTCGTCGAGGGTGGCCGGCGCGTCCGGCACCAGGTCCGCCGCGGCGATCATGCGCCCCTCGTCGTCGCGCACGCAGAGGCGCGGGCCGTCAGGGGTGTTCAGATGTCCGAGCTTCATCGCCTCCTGCCTTTCCTCATCTGCTCCAAGCGAGCAGGCGCCGCTCCAGCGCCCCGAAGACCACGGCGTCCACCACGCGCATCACGACGATGAAGATGAGCGCGAGCGCGATCATCTCGGCCGCGTCGAGAAGCCTGAACGCCTCGTAGATGGCCGAGCCGATCCCGGTGGGCTGGCTGAGCGCCTCGACGAGCACGACGATCTTCCACGCGAACGCGAACGAGGTGCGCGCTGCGGCGAGCAGCGCCGGGGCGATCTGCCGGCCGATCACCTCGGTCAGGTAGCGACCGCGGCTGAGCCGATAGACCCGGCTCATCTCGTCCAGCTGGCGCTCCCGGGCCCTGACCGCACTGTGGACGATCGTGACGACGAACGGCACCAGGGCCAGCGTGAGCGCGATGATCCCGCTCGACTCCTCGGTGCCGAGCACCAGGATCGCGACGATCACGTACACCGGATCCGGGATCGCGAGCCCCATCACGATCAGCGGCCGGAAGTACCCCTCCGCGATCCGGCTCAGGCCCATCGCGAATCCGATCACGATCCCGATCGCCGTCGAGGCGAAGAACGCGATCAGGATCCGCTTCGACGTGATCGCCATGTCGCTCCACGTCTCGCCGCTTCCGAGCGCGGCGACGATGTCGGTCCAGATCGCGCCCAGCGAGGGGATCCAGCCGTCGGAGATCCACGTTCCCAGCTGCCAGGCCGCGAGCGCAAGGAGCACCGCGGTCACCAGCGCGAGGGCGCGCCGAACCAGCTCCGGGCTCACGAGCCGGCGCGCGGAGGGCAGGGTGGCCGCGGAGGTGCTCACGACGATCCGACGGGCGGGGTCTTGACGTGACCGGCGTCCTGCTCGTACCCCCAGGCCGACATGACGCGGTCGACGATCTCGCTCTCGAGCTCCGTGATCGCCGGATCCTCGTACTGGCGCGGGCGCTCGATCGGCACCTGGAGCGTCTCCAGCACCCTCGCCGGGCCCTTCGTGAGGATCACGATCCGATCCGCGAGGAAGATCGCCTCGCGGATCGAGTGGGTGACGAACACGATCGCGCGTCGCTGCTGCTGCCACAGCTCGACGAGCTGCTGGCGCAACAGACGCCCGGTCACCTCGTCGAGCGTGCTGAAGGGCTCGTCCATGAGCACCACCGCTGGGTCGATCGCCAGGGCCCGGGCGATCGAGACGCGCTGGCGCTGGCCGCCGGAGAGGCGCATCGGCCACGAGTCCTTGAACTGGCTGATCTGCAGCATCGCCAGCAGCCGCTCGATGCGGGCGTCCCACTCATCGCGCGGAACGCGCGCAGCGGCGAGCACGAGCTCGATGTTCTGGGCGACCGTCCTCCAGGGCAGCAGGCGATGGTCCTGGAAGACGTAGCCCACGCGCGGATCGCGATCCGCTCCCCCGCCGTTGCGCGTGACGTCGGTGCCGGCGATCGTCGCCTTCCCCGCAACCGGCTTGAGCAGCCCGCTCAGGACCTGAAGGAGGGTCGACTTCCCGCACCCGCTCGGGCCCAGGACCGCGACGAAGTCGCCCTCGCCCACATCCATGTCGATGCCGGCGACCGCGAGCCGATCGCCGTCGTAGGAGACCTGCAGGCCCTCCACATGGATGAAGCCGGGGCTCACGCGTCTCCCCTCCAGCGCAGAGCCCACTTCTCGACGGGCCGGAGGATCAGGTACTCCGACCCGAGCAGGACGACCATGAACGTCAACAGCCAAAGGGCCACCTCCACGAGCTGAAACCGGTCGAATGCCTGCGCGAAACGCCAGCCGATGCCGCTGTTCACCGCGAACAACTCCGCCAGCACCACCACGCGCCAGGCGTGTGCGTACTCGTTGCGGATGGCCGCGAGCGAGTACGGCACGAGGTGGGGAAGGAAGACGTTGCGCACCCGCATCAGCGGACGGAACCGGTAGACGTCGGCCATGTCGTCCAGCTGCTTGTTCGCGCTCAGGAACCCCTGGCGCAGGGTCAGCGCGATGAAGGGGAAGGTCGCGATCGCGACGACGACGAACACCCCCACCTCAGACCGCTTGAAGATGAAGAGCGCGAGCAGGGCCGCGATCGTGCTCGGTAGGCCCAACGCGAGATCGACGTAGCGCGCGGTCACCAGCCCCCAGAAACGCCCCCGGGCCATCAGCAGCGCGGCCAGGAAGCCCACGACGCAGGCGAGCGCGAGAGCGCCGACCACGCGCGTGGTGCTCGCGAAGATGTCGGGCCAGATCGCCTCCTCGGTGAGGAACGACGGTACGGCGTCGAGGACCTCGCCGAACGACGGCACGAAGGTGGTCTTCTGGTGTCCGTACCACCAAAGCGCCGCGAAGCTCAGGATCCCGAGGGCGCCGAGGACGACGTCCGACGTGAGGACGGACGTCGCCCTGCGACGCCTGCCGAGATCCTGGGTCGGGAGGCTCGCTGACTCCATCGTGCGTGCCTCCCCGACCCCTATTCCTCCTGGTCGCCCTGCTCGCCGCCGGATTCGCCGAGGAAGTCCTCGAGGATGACGGCCACCGGCTCCTTCGGCGGGGCGTCGATGAGGACGTCGTTCTCGGCCATCAGCTCAAGCCAGTTGTTGAGCTGCTCGATGTCCTTCTCGGTCCACTCGTTCAGGTAGCAGGGCAGATCCGCGCAGTACTCGATGAACGCCTCGAGCTCCTCGTCGCTGCGCAGATCGAGGAACGACCGGTACGGCTCCTCGGCGAAGATCTCGTAATTCGAGTCCTCGATGATCTGGACCGCCTCCACCCAGGCGTCCTTGGCCGCGAGCGCGAGATCCGGGTTCTCCTCGAGCCAGTCCACCCGCGCCGCCAGGTTCGTCAGGTAAGGCGACCAGCCCTCGTGCTCCTCCGCCCAGGCCTTGGCCGGCTCGAACAGGTAGCGACCGGGCACCTCCAACACGGCCCTCAGGGCCAGCGGCTCGTAGTCGAAGATGGCGTCCACCTTGCCGTCCTTCAGCAGCTCGGGAAGCGCGGCGGGCCCAGCCTCACGTAGGTCGTAGTCCTTGAAGACGTCGATGCCGTAGAGCTCCTGCAGCATCAGCGCGATGACCGAGGTCGTGCCGGAATCGACGCCGAAGTGGCCGACCTTGCGGCCCACGAGGTCCTCGGGCGACTGCGCGTCCGAGTCCTCTGGCACGACAACGCTCATCATCGTGTTGAGGACCGGCCAGAAGACGACGCCGTGTTCACCCTCCTGCTGGGCGAGAGTCATCGTCACGGCGTCCTGCTCCATGGCGATATCGCTCTCGCCGATCAGCAGCGTGTTCGCCGCAGCATCGGGATCGACCTCGACGAACTCGGCCTTGAAGCCGTGCTTCTCGTCGAGCCCCTCCTCCTGCATGACCAGTAGGGGGATCGCGGCCGGATCCGCCGGCAACCCCTGGAAGCGGACTACCTCACCGCTTCCGTCGTCGCTGCCTCCCCCTCCCCCGTCGTCGTCACCGCAGCCGACGGCAACGATGGCGATCAGCAGGGCGAGGGCGGCACAGAGCGGCCATCGCGTGATTCCGCGCATCTCGGTCTCCTCTCCTCCCGTACGAGGCGAGTCATTCAGCGCGCCTCGTAGATCGTCGCCCGGATGGGACTCGGGTTCCACCCGGTACAGGGGTTGTTCTCCTGCGGGCAGTTCGAAATCACGGCCAGCAGGTCCATCTCCGCCCGCAAGACCATGTAGTCGCCCGGCTTCGAAGGCGCCTCCTGATCCATGGCGACCCGACCCCCCTCCCCGACGGGATAGTTGAGAAAGATGTTGAAGCACATGGGGATGTCCGTCCGGCGCAGACCCCACGGCTTGATCGCCGCCTCGAAGTTGTCCATGCACCCAGGGACGGCCTTGTCGGGCCCGTAGCGAACCTCGTCGAGCGCGGCGGAGCAGGACCCGCAGATCACGTCGTTCACCCCACAGGTGTCCTCGACGATGGTCATCATCGGCCTGGCCAAGTCCGAGTAGAGGACGTGACCGGTCGTGATGTAGATCGTCCCGGCGAGCTTCGCCGTGTGGGCCGCCCAGAACTTCTCCTCGAGGTTGTGCAGGTTGTAACAAATGAAATCGATCGCCTGCTTCCCCTCGAGGTCGACGATCTTCAGTAGCTGGCCCGCCGACATCTCCCGCGCCCAATGGCCCTTCGCGGGGATCACCTCATCCGAGACGACCGTTGCAGCGGTGTCATCAAACATGTGATCGATGGTATATCATAGATCTAATGCAAAAGTCCAGCCCCTCGTCAACATCCTCCCTCCACAGGCTTGACGGCCTGGGGCATCGAACCGCGCAGGAGCGCGTGGTCGAGACCTTGCGGCACGCAATCCTCGGCGGCGTCCTCGCGCCGGGCACCCCCCTGATCCTCGCCGACCTCAGCGAGAGCCTCGGGGTAAGCCGAACCCCGATCCGCGAGGCGCTGCGCGATCTGGCCGCCGAGGGGCTGGTCGATTTCGACTCCTACCGCAGCGCCATCGTGCACGTGCCGACGCTCGAGGAGGCGATCGAGCTCTACGAGATGCGGATCGCCCTCGACCCGATCGCCGTGCGCAAGGCTGTCGCTCGCATCACCGACGAGGAGCTGGACAAGGCGGAGGCGATCCACCGGGCGATGCTGGAGACCAATGACGATGGGAGATGGGTCGAGCTCAACCGGGAGTTCCACCGCATCCTGCTCGACGCGTCGAGGTCCCCGCGGCTCACGCGCGTGATCACCAGGCTGCGCAACTCCGCCGCGCTTCAGGTGGCCAAATCCCTACAGGCGGAACCCGCACAGATCCAGCATGCGAATCACGAGCACGCCCAGATCCTGGATGCGTTTCGGCGTCGCGATGCCGAGGCCGCCGCGGAGCTCACCGTACGGCACCTGCAGACCACGCTCGACATCATCAAGCGCTACGAGGCGGCGCGCTCCAGGTCGGAGAACCGGTCGACGGCGGAATCCTGATCGGGCGCTGCCCGTCCGTCCCTGCGCGCCCTACTTGTAGCGGTAGGTGATGCGCCCGCGATCGAGGTCGTAGGGAGAGAGCTCGATCTTCACCCGGTCCCCGGGCAGGATGCGGATGTAGTGGCGGCGCATCTTGCCCGAGATGTGTCCGAGGACCTCATGGCCGTTGTCGAGACGCACCTTGAACATCGTGTTGGGGAGGGCCTCGATGACCTCTCCCTCCATCTCGATCTTCTCTTCCTTCGCCATGCGGGCGTCGAGCCTAGCAGCGCGACTGGCTGCGACGCCCGCCTCAGCGGCCGCGGAAAGTCGCCTTGCCCGGCCCATCCTCCAGGAACGAGCGCACCGCGCCGCGCAGGTCCTCGCTCGCGAACAGGCCGCTGAACTCGCCGGGGGTGATCTCGTCGGCGGCCCCCACCCCGCCCTCGCGGAACGCGCGCAGGATCCGCTTCGTGGCCGCGTGCGCGAGCGTGGGCCCGGCGGCGAGCTCGCGGGCGAAGGCCATGCCCTCGCGCTCGAGCTCGGCGTCGGGCACGACCCGGTTCACCACGCCCCACTCGCGCAGAGTCGCCGCGTCGTAGGTCTCGCCCGACATCACCAGCTCGGACGCCCTGCCGACCCCCGCGCGGGCGGCGAGGCGCTGTGTGCCGCCGGCGCCGGGCGTGAGCCCGACCACCTTCTCCACCAGCCCGAACCGCGCCGACTCGCCGGCCCAGATCAGATCGCAGGCGAGCGCGATCTCGAAGGCGGCCGTCAGGCACACCCCGTGGCACAGAGCGAGGGTCGGGATCGGCAGGGACTCCAGGCGGCTCACGGGCTCGATCAGCGAAGGGAACCCGTCCCCACGCTCGGCGGCCTCGGCGAAGACCTTCACGTCGACGCCGCCGCTCATCAGCCTCCCGTCGGCGCGCCAGACCGCGGCGCGAGCCGACGAGCGCTCGATCCGCTCCAGGCAGTCGTCGAGCTCGTCGAACGAGTCTGCGCCGAAGAGGTTGAGGGGGTGGGTTAGCGAGCGTGATGACGGCGATGTCGCCGTCGAAGGCGACCGTGATCGTGCGGCTCATCCGGCGGCGCGGATTCGCTCTGCCACCGCGGCGATCTCCGCCTGGTCGCCACCGCGCGGCACCCAGGGCAACTGCAGAGGGTCGTCCTCGTAACGCGGGATCACGTGCAGGTGGAAATGGAAGACCGTCTGCCAGGCGGCCGGCCCGCAGGCGTTGAGGACGTTGAAGCCGTCCGGCTCGAGCGCCTTCTCCATGCGACGTACCAGCCGCTGGGCTGCGAGCATGGTCGCCGCCAGGTCCTCCTCGGAGATCCGGCGCAGATCGTCGGCGTGGGCGCGGGGCACGACCAGCGCGTGGCCGGGCGTGGCCGGGTTGATGTCCATGAACGCGACCGTGCGCTCGTCGGAGTCGACGATCTCGCCCGGGAGCTCCCCGGCGACGATCTTGCAGAAGATGCAGTCGGGATCGGCGGCCACGGTGGCCCCAAGACTAATCGCCCGCCGGCCCCTCGGCGAGCAGCCGCCGCGCCGCCGCGATCGCCTCCTCTCGCGTGCGCAGCCCCCTCACGTAGGCCTCCGCGCGCAGCCGGTCCAAGAGCTCCCCCAGACGCGGCCCCCGCTCGATCCCCAGCGCCTCGGCCAGCTCGTCGCCGCGCACGGGCAGCGCCGGCGGGCCCTCGCGGTGCCAGGCGAGCGCCGCGGGCAGCATCTCCCGCACCAGCTCCAGGTGGGCCTCGATCATCTGCCGCGAGGCCACGGCGCCGCTGCCCCGCGCGGAGAGGCGATCTGCCGCGGTGAGCAGGGTCACGTCCGCGGCCACGTCGCCGCAGCGGTCGAGGTACTCGTAGACCCGGCGACGCGAGAGCGGCCGCTCGTGCACGAGGAAGCCCAGGTGCAGGTGGTGGCGGACGAGCCCCTCCACGTGGCGGCTGAGCGCCCGGCTCGCCTTGAGCCGGCGCAGGATGCCCCGGCTCATCTCCGCCCCGACCGCGTCGTGGCCGATGAACGTGACGTAGCCGGAGCGCTCCCCCTTGGTCGCCGGTTTGCCCACGTCGTGAAGCAGCGCCCCCAGGCGCAAGGCGGTCGACCGGGTGAACTCGTCCCCCAGCGGCTCGGCCAGAAGCCGCCCCACCTCCTCGGCGGCCTCGCCCGCGAAGCGGTCCAGTTGCTGCTCCACCTCCACCGTGCGCCGGACCACCTCGAGCGTGTGCCCCAGCACGTCGAGGTGGTGGTTGGGGTTCTGCTCCACCCCACGCAGGCCCTCCACCTCCGGGAGCACCTCCCGCAGCGCCCCGAGCTCGCCCAGAAGCTCGATCCCGCGCGCCGGGTCGGCGCCGGCCAGAAGCGCTCGCAACTCGGCGAGCTGGCGCTCCCCCGCGGGCTCGGCGGCCCGCCCGGCGCAGGCGCGCGCCTGCGCCAGCGTGTCGGGCTCGATGCGCAGGCCGTAGGCGGAGGCCAGGCGGGCGGCGCGCAACAGCCGCAGCGGGTCGTCGCTGAAGCTGCGCTCCGAGACGGCGCGCAGCAGGCCGTCGGCGAGGTCGCGCAGGCCGCCGTACGGGTCGATCGGCCCGGCCTCGGGCTCGTGCAGGGGCAGGGCCATGGCGTTGATCGTGAAGTCGCGCTGCGCCAGGTCGGCCTCGATCGAGGGGGCGCGCAGGCGCGTCACGTCGACGTGCCAGGCCTGCCGCGGCGCCACCGCGCGCCAGGTGCCGAACTCGGTCGAGAGCGGGAAGGCCGAGCCGCCGACGGCGCGCGCGATCGCCTGCGCGCACTCCCGCTCCTCCCCGGCCGGCACGGCGAGGTCCACGTCGACCACCGGGCGCCCGCTGAGCGCGTCGCGCAGCGCCCCGCCGACCACCCAGGCGCGGCGCCCGGCCAGGGCCTCGCGCGCCGTCGCCACCGCCGGCGCCGCCTCGAGCCCCGGGGTGCCCGCCGCGCTCATCCGTGGGGCCCGCCTACGTACACGCGCGGCACGCGCGCGGTCAGCCCGCAGGTCACCTCGTAGTTGATCGTCGCTAGCTCCCGCGCCACCTCCTCGGCCGACTGGCGCACGCCGTTGCGCTCGCCGATCAGCACCGCCTCGGTACCGGCCTTCACGGTCGCGTCCGGTCCCAGATCGACGGTCAGGTTGTCCATCGAGATCGTGCCCACGATCGGGTAGCGGCGACCTTCGATCAAGACATGCGCGCGATTCGAGAGGCCCCGGCGCCAGCCGTCCCCGTAGCCGATCGGCAGCACGCCGATCACCGTGTCCCGCGGGGCGATCCAGGTACGCCCGTAGCCCACGCTGGCCCCGGCCTCCAACCGCTTGGTGTCGACCACGTGGCTGCGCAGCTCCAGCGCCGGCTCCAGCCCGTGCGCGCGCGGGTCGATCCCGAAGGGATCCATGCCGTAGATCGCGACGCCGCAGCGGACCATGTCGAAGTGGGCGGCCGGCTCGCGCAGGGTGGCCGCGCTGTTGGCCGCGTGCAGCATCACCTCGGGGTGCGCCGCGCGCACCCGCTCCGCCAGCGCCGTGAAGGCCTCCAGCTGGCGCTCGAAGTAGTCGTTCTCGAGCTCGTCCGCGGTCGCGAAGTGCGTCCACAGGCCTGCGAGCTCGAGCGCGTCGTCGGCGGCCACGGCAGCGCAGAGGCGCTCGACCGCCTCCGCGTCGCGCTCGCCCAGGCGACCCATGCCCGAGTCGTACTTCACGTGCACCCGCGGCCGCACGCCCAGCGCGCGCGCCCGCGCCGCCAAGCGCGCACAGAAGCCCTCCCGCCAGAGCGCGATCTCCGAGCCGGCGCCGAGCGCGATCTCGATCTCCTGCTCCGAGAGCGCCCCCATGGTGAGGATCGGCACCTCGGGTAGCGCCGCCCGCATCGCGGCGGCCTCGTCGGCCGTCGCCACCGCGAGCATCGCCGCGCCCCCGCGCACCGCCGCCCGGCCCGCCTCGATGCAGCCGTGCCCGTAGCCGTCGGCCTTGACGACCGCGCAGAGCTTCGCGCCCCCGCTCAGTCCCCGCCGCAGCCGCTGGACGTTGCGCTCGATCGCGCCGACGTCGATGTAGGCGACCGCCCGCCTCACGCGCACCCCCTCACGCGACGAGCGCCTCCGCCACCGCCGCGATCACGTCGCTGGCGATCACCGACTCGGCGGAGCCCACGCGCCGAGCGGCGATCCGGCCCGCCCGCTGGTGGGCGTGCACGGCCGCGCAGGCCGCGCGGAAGGGCTCCACCCCGCGGGCGATCAGCGCACCGATCATGCCGGCCAGGACATCGCCGGTGCCGGCAGTCGCGAGCGCCGGGCTCGCGAGCGCGCTCACGGCCACCCGGGGCCGCTCGCCGCGCGCGTCGACGATCAGCGTGTCGTCCCCCTTCAAGACCACGACCGCCCGTGCCTGGCGGGCAGCGGTGAGCGCGCTCTCCAGCCGCCGCCCGTTCACCTCCTCGGAGCTCGAGCCGAGCAGGCGCGCGAGCTCGCCCGCGTGCGGGGTCAGCACCGTGGGCGCCGTGCGCGCGGAGAGGCCCTCCAGCTCGCCGGCGTGCGCGTTCAGGCCGTCCGCGTCAAGCACGAGCGGAGAGGGCGCCGCGGCCGCGATCCGGCGCGCCGCGTCCAACGCGGGCTCGCTGCGGCCCAGGCCGGGGCCGAGCACGAGCGCGTCGGCCCGCTCACAGGCGACGAGGACCTCCGCCGCCGCCTCCTCGCTCAGGGCGCCGTCCCGCTCGGCGCAGCCGCGCGTCATCACCTCGGTCAACTTGACCTCGAGGATCGGCTCCAGGGAGGCCGGCACGAGCGCGGTCGCGTACCCCGCCCCGGCGCGGATCGCGGCGGACGCGACCATGCAGACCGCACCGGTCAGCCCGCGCGACCCGCCGGCCACCACGACCTGCCCCGAAGTGAACTTGGTCGAGGCGGGCCCGCGGCGCGGCAGGTCGGCAAGGACCGCGTCAGTCAGCTCGCCGGCCGCCGGCTCGATGGGCGCCCCAGCGGGGATCCCGATCGGTGCCACCCGCAGCTCGCCCGTGTGCGCCTTGCCCGGGGCGATGCGCTGGCCCAGCTTCGCCGCGTGGAAGCTCACGGTCACGTCGGCCTCGACCGCAGCGCCCGCGGCCGTGCCGTCGGACGCGTCGATGCCGGAGGCGATGTCGGCCGCGACCACGGGCGCGCCCGCCCCGTTGATCGCGGCGATCGCCTCGGCGGCCGGCGAGCGCGGGGCACCGCTGAAGCCCGTGCCGAAGATCGCGTCGATCACGACCGCCGAGCCCTCGAGCGCCGCCGCGAGCTCGGCGGCCGGCACCTGCCGCACCTCCCCCTGGAAGCGCTCGAGGTTGGCCGCGGCGTCGCCCGAGAGCTCGTCAGCCGGCCAAAGCAAGAGGACCTCGACAACGTGCCCCCAGCCGGCGAGCAGACGGGCGGCCACGAGGCCGTCGCCGCCGTTGTTCCCCTTGCCGCAGACGATCCGCACCGGGCCCTCGGCGGCGAGCTCGCGCGCGGCCTCGGCCAGCGCGTTGCCCGCCGCCTCCATCAGCCGCAGGGAAGGCACGCCCTGCTCCTCGATCGCCCAGGCGTCCACGGCGCGCATGCCCTCGGCGTCGTAGAGGGGTCGCAGCCAGCGCTCCATCTTCGCGCGGCAGCGTACAAGCGCGGGGCCGCGATGCGTGCCGCTCGCTGCCCGCGGGCTCAACCGCGGGCGCGCCGCTCGGCGACCACCGCCGCCGCGGCCAGCTCGCGGGAATGACTGAGGGAGACGCTGAGCTCCACCCCCTGGCGCTCGGCGGCGCGTGCGGCCGAGCCGCTCAGCTCGAGCCGCGGCGGCTCCTCCCCGCCGCCCACGACCTCGACCTCGTGCAGGCGCAGGCCGCCCAGCCCAAGCGCCTTCAGCGCCGCCTCCTTGGCGGCGAAGCGGGCGGCCAGGTGCCGCCCGGGACGCGGGCGGGCGCGGCAGGCGGCGAGCTCGGCCGCCGAGAAGACACGCTCTGCGAGCGCCGGGCGGCGCTCGAGCGCCCGCTCAACCCGCTCGATCTCGATCACGTCGATGCCGACCGGCACTGCCGCTACTCGACCGTCACGGTCTTCGCCAGGTTGCGGGGCTGATCCACGTTCAGCCCCAGGTTGCGCGCCACGTAGTAGGCGAGCAGCTGCAGGGGGACCACGGCGAGGATCGGCTGGAGCACCCAGTCGGTGCGCGGGACGAAGATCGTGAGGTCGGCGCTGTCGGCCACACGCTGGTTGCCCTCGGTCGCGATCGCGACCACGTCGGCACCCCGCGCGCGAACCTCCTCGATGTTGGAGAGCACCTTGTCGAGGATCGGGCTGTCGGTCGCCACGCAGACGACCGGCGTGTCCTCCTCGAGCAGGGCGATCGGCCCGTGCTTCATCTCGCCCGCGGCGTAGGCGTCGGAGGGGATGTACGAGATCTCCTTCATCTTCAACGCGCCCTCGAGGCAGACCGGCAGGCCGATGTTGCGCCCCAGATAGAGGAAGAACCGCCCCTTGTGCTCCGCGCGCGCGATCGCCTGCACGCGCGCGTCGGTGCTGCGGATCGTCTCCTTGATCAGGTTGGGGATCGTCCGCAGCTCGGCGACCAGCTCTCCGATCCGCTCCGGCGGCAGGGTGCCGCGCTGCTGGGCGAGCCAGAGCGCGAACAGGTAGATCGCCGCCACCTGGCTGGTGAAGGTCTTGGTCGCGGCCACGCCGATCTCGATCCCGGCGCGCGTGAACAGCACGGTGTCCGCGTCCCGCGTGGCCTGGCTGCCCATCACGTTGGTCAACGCCATCACCTTGGCGCCGCGCTCCCGCGCGAGCCGCATCGCGGCCAGCGTGTCGGCCGTCTCGCCCGACTGCGTGATCCCGATCACCAGGTCGCTCTCCTCCAGCACCGGATCGCGGTAGCGGTACTCGGAGGCGATGTCCATCTCGACGGGGATCCGCGCCCAGCGCTCGATCGCGTAACGGCCCACGAGACCGGCGTGGTAGCTGGTGCCGCAGGCGACGATCACGATCCGCCGCAGGTTCGCGATCAACTCCTCGCTCAGGTCGAGCTCCGAGAGGTCGACCGTGTCCTCGCTGGCCAACCGGTCGGCGATCGTCTCCGCGACCGCGTCCGGCTGCTCGTGGATCTCCTTGAGCATGAAGGTCGGGAAGCCGCCCTTCTCGGCCGCCTCCTCGTCCCACATGATCTCGTCGACCTCGCGCTCGATCTCGTTGCCGTCGGGGTCGATGATCCGGGCGCCGCCCGGCGTGATCGTGACGATCTCGCCGTTCTCGATCACCAACGCGGTGCGCGTCTCGGCGAGGAAGGCCGGGATGGCCGACGCCACGAAGGTCTCGTCCTCGCCCAGCCCGACGATCAGCGGGCACTCCTGGCGCGCGGCGACGAGCGTGTCGGGGTGGTCCGCGTGCATCGCCGCGAACGCGTAGTGGCCCCGCAGCTCGGCGAAGGCCGCACGCACGGCCCGGGTGAGGTCGCCGTCGTAGTGCTCCTCGATCAGATGCGCGACCGTCTCCGCGTCGGTCTCCGAGGTGAAGTGGTGACCGGCGGCGGAGAGGCGCTCACGCAGCTCCGCGTGGTTCTCGACGATTCCGTTGAGGACGATGTGGACCTCGTCGGCGCAGTCGCCGTGGGGGTGGGCGTTCTCCTCGGTGACGCGCCCGTGCGTCGCCCAGCGCGTGTGGGCGAGCCCGATCGTCGCCGGGCGCGCCGCCACGGCGACCCCACCCTCGCCCGCGTCGCTGCGCCTGACCGCCTCGCGCAGGTTGGCGAGGTTGCCGACCGCGCGGACCGACTCGATCCGCCCGTCCTGCAGCAGGGAGATCCCCGCGGAGTCGTAGCCGCGGTACTCGAGCTTCTCCAACCCCGCGATCAGCAGATCGCGGCAGGGACGCTTACCTACGTATCCGACGATCCCACACACCGGCGAAAAAGGTTACGGGACACCTGTTCGCCCGCCCCGGGCAGGCCCCTCCCCAGCCCGGCGCCTACTCACTCGCGCCGAGCTCGCGCTCGACCACGGCCGCCAGGCGCGCGCAGGTGGCGCGGCACTCCTCCTCGTCGGGAGCCTCCACCATCACCCGCACGAGTGGCTCGGTGCCGGAGGCCCGAACGAGCACTCGACCGCGGCCCTCGAGCCGGCGCTCCTCCTCACGCACCGCCTCCCAGACCGCTTCCGCGCCGGCGAGCGCCTCCCGGTCGGCGACGCGGACGTTCTCGAGCGACTGGGGCAGCCGCCGCATCGGGATCGCCTCGGCCAACGACCGCCCGGCCAGCGCGGTCAGGACCAGAAGCGAGGAGGCGATCCCATCCCCTGTCGGGGCGAACTCGTCCCAGATCAGGTGCCCCGATTGCTCGCCCCCGAAGTTCCAGCCGCGCTTGCGCAGCTCGGCGGCCACGTGGCGGTCGCCCACCGGCGTCACCGCGACCTCGACGCCCGCTTCTTTCAGCGCCGCGTGCAAGCCGAAGTTCGACATCACCGTGACCGCGACGCCCCCGGCCAGCCGCCCGCTCTCGTGCGCCCAGGTCGCGATCAGGGAGATCAGCTCGTCGCCGTCGCGGACCCGCCCCTCCGCGTCGACCGCGATCACGCGGTCTCCGTCGCCGTCGTAGGCGAAGCCGAGCGCGGCGCCGATGTCGCGCACCCGCTGCGCCAAGAGCTCCGGGTGGGTCGACCCGCAGCCTGCATTGATGTTGCGTCCGTCCGGGTCGACGCCGATCGCCTCGACCTCGGCCCCAAGCCGCTGGAAGATGCGCGGCGCGACCTGGTGGGTGGCGCCGTTGGCGCAGTCGAGGGCCACCCGCAACCCCCCAAGCTCGAGCGGGAAGGCCTCCGCCAGCGCGCGCAGGTAGTCGTCGCCCGCGCCGTGCAGCTCGCGGATCGCCCCCACCGCGGCGGGCGGAGGCAGCGCCCCGTCGGCGACGACGCGCTCGATCCCCTCCTCGGCCTCGTCGGGGAGCTTGCGGCCGTCGGCGCCGAAGAACTTGATCCCGTTGTCGCGCCAGGGATTGTGCGAGGCGGAGATCACGGCGGCCAGATCCAGCCCCAGCTTGCGGACGAGCACCGAGGCGGCGGGCGTGGGCAGCACCCCGCCCAGCAGAGCGTCCCCGCCGCCCTGCGCCACCCCGGCCGCCAGCGCGGCCTCGAGCATCGGGGAGGACTCGCGCGTGTCGCGCACGATCAGCACCTGGGGCCGCTCGGCCGGCGCGCCCGCGGCCGCCGCGCGCCCCAGCGCCACGGCGAGCTCCGCGCTCAGCCGCTCTCCGGCGATCCCTCGCACACCGTCTGTCCCGAACAGCTTCGTCATGCGGTTTCCATCAGATCACGCTGCCGCCCTGAGGCGGGGGCGGACCGAGCCCGGCTAGGCCGCAGGACGGGCGCCGAAGCCAGCGTACATCCGAACCACGTGAGCGAGGCGCCCGTCCGCGGACAACGCCTAGCGAAGGTTTGCAGCCGTCTCAGCGCTTGCTGAACTGCGGGCGCTTGCGGGCCTTCTTGAGCCCCGCCTTGCGCCGCTCCTTGACCCGCGCGTCGCGGGTCAGCATGCCGCGCCGCTTCAGCTCGGGCCGCAGCTGCGGATCGATCTCGCAGAGCGCCCGGGCGATCCCGTGCCGGACGGCATCCGCCTGTCCGGTGAGGCCGCCGCCATGCACGCGCACGCGGATGTCCACGTGGCCGTCGTAGCCGGTGACGAGAAGCGGCTGCTTGATCACCGTCTGGTGCAGGGGGCGCGGGAAGTACTCGGGGAGGTCGCGCCCGTTGATCCAGAAGGACCCGTTGCCGCGCCGCACGATCACGCGCGCCACCGCGCTCTTGCGCTTGCCGGTCGCCTGCACGTTCGTATCGGCGGGCAGGTCGATCTTGCCGGCGCGCGCGGGCTCGTCCTCCTCGCCGTCGTCCTCAGCGGTGGCGGCGGCCTCGCGGCGCGCGCGCTCCTCCGCCTCGGCCTCCAGGCGGGCGCGCTCCTCGGCGCTCAGCTCGCGCTCCTCGACGAGGAGCGGCTCCAGGCTGGCGCCGGGAGGCTCGTCCTTCTTCTCCTCGTCCTCGTCTTCCTCGTCCTCGGCGCCGGCCTCGCCCTCGGGCTCCTCGGCGACGGCCTCCTCGTCGGCCGTCTCGTCCTCGCCCTCGGCGGTGGGCTCCTGCTCAGCCTGCGGGCCGTCCTGGGCCTCGCCCTGCGGCTCCTGTTCCGGCTGCCCGGCCTCGGGAGCCTGCTCCTCGGGCTGGGCGGCCTCCTCGGCGCCGGCGTCCTCGCGGTTCGTCTCGTCGTCGATCATCAAGTCTCGATCTCCAGGGGCTTGGGCTGCTGGGCTGCGTGCGGGTGGTCGGGCCCGGCGTAGATCTTCAGCTTGCGCAGCTGCGCGCGGCCGAGCCGGTTGCGGGGCAGCATGCCCTTGACCGCCTTGCGCAGGACCTCCTCGGGCCGGCGCTCAAGCATCTCGTCGAGGGTCCGCGAGCGCAGGCCGCCCGGGTAGCCGCTGTGCCGGTAGTAGAGCTTGCGCTCGCGCTTGCGCCCCGTGACCTCGATCTTCTCGGCGTTGACGACGATCACGAAGTCGCCGGTGTCGATGTGCGGCGTGTACTCGGGCTTGCGCTTCCCGCGCAGCACGTCGGCGATCTGGGTCGCCAGCCGGCCGAGGGTCTTCCCCTCGGCGTCGACGACGTACCAGTCGCGTTGGCGGTCCGTGGGCTTGGCTACGTAGGTCTTCACGTCTTGCTGGGATGAGGGTGCGTTCAGCGCACGAAAACCGCGCCCGACGTCGGCGCCAAGGCGCGGCCAGAGGATGATAGTGGAGCCGCGAAGGCAGTCGTCTCGATGGCCGCAAGACGCGTAAAGAGCGGGATAGAGACTTTGTCCTCGTATTAGCGGTCGCTAACGATCCGCTCAAAGGTTTATACTCACGCGCCATCGAAATAGGACCTGCCGAATCCCCGGCACCGCCGGGGAGCGGGGGAACCACAGGACGGACGTAGAAGCCGTCCAGGGGCGAAGGGAGACCCCTCCCAGCGCCGCTCTTTCGGCGCGAGCCCGACAGCTAACCCCGTAGGCCCGAGAAGGAGAGGCCCTAAGTGCCAAAGCGGCGAACCCCGAGACGCAACAGCTGGAGGTCGGTCCCGCTCGCGTCCGCGATCGCCGTCCTCGTCTCGGGCGCAGGCGTCGCCTCGGGGGCTAGCAGCGGTGGGGTCACCGTCCCCGACCCGCCCCAGGTCACGGACGTCATCTGCAAGGAGCTGTGCGCCGCGCCGCGCACGGTGGTTGCGGGCTCGCGGGTCGAGTTCACCGGCAAGCGCCTCGGCGCGGTCAGCGCGGTGCGCTTCAAGGGCAGCGACGGAGCGCTCACCGTCGAGCCGAGCAAGGTCGCGCAGAAGCGCGTCATCGCCAAGGTGCCGGATGGCGCCGTGAGCGGCAAGCCGGTGCTCTTGGGCGAGGGCGCACGGGTGCGCGCCCCCCAGAAGCTCACTGTGGTCGAGCAGCTGCCCAAGGTCGAGGGCGGGTTCAGGCTGAGCAGCGCCGAGGCGCAGCCGCGCACAGTCTTCTTCGACGCGCGCCGCAAGGCGGCCCTCGCCTACACCTTCGAGGCGCCGGACCCGACCGACGTGCTCGTCGAGGTGATCAAGGAGTCCAACGGAGCCGTCGTCTCCAGCCAGCTGCTCTCCGGCCAGGCGCCGTTCACCCAGAACGTCGCCCGCTGGAACGGAATGGTCGGTCCCCGGAAGGCCGCTCCCCAGGGGCGCTACCGCTTCCGCATCGGCCCCAACGTGGGCGGGACCACCATGTCAACCGCGGGCGCCCGCTTCATCCTGCGCGGGCACAAGTTCCCCGTCCGCGCGAAGCACACTTTCGGTGACGGCTTCGGCGCCCCGCGCAGCGGGCACAGCCACCAGGGGGTCGACATCTTCGCCCGCTGCGGCTCCCCGATCGTCGCGGCGCGCGGCGGCCGCGTCTACTACCGCGGCTACCAGTCCGCCGCCGGCCACTACCTCGTGATCAAGGGGCGGGCGATCAACCGCTACTACGTCTACATGCACCTGAAGCGGCGCTCGCCGTTGGCGAAGGGCAAGCGCGTGCGCACCGGCCAGCGCATCGGGCTGGTCGGCGAGACGGGCAACGCCTCGGGCTGTCACCTGCACTTCGAGGTCTGGCGCGGCACCTGGTACGGCGGCGGGTCCCCGGTGCGCAACATCAAGCCGCTGACGCGCAGGTGGGACAGCTGGAGCTAGTCGCGCCTCATCGCGCGACCCGGCGTCAGCCAGGACCGCGCTAGGCCCGGCTCACTCCCACTCGATCGTCGCCGGAGGCTTCGAGGAGATGTCCAGCGCGACGCGGTTCACGCCCTGGACCTCGTTGATGATCCGGCTGGAGACGCGCTCCAACAGGTCGCAAGGCAGGCGCGCCCAGTCGGCCGTCATCGCGTCCTCTGAGGTGACCGCCCGGATTACGATCGGGTACGCGTAGGTGCGGCCGTCGCCCTGCACCCCGACCGAGCGCACCACCGGCAGCACGCAGAAGGACTGCCAAAGCTCGCGGTAAAGCCCGGCCGCGCGGATCTCCTCCTGCAGGATCGCGTCCGCCTCGCGCAGGATCTCGAGGCGCTCCCGGGTCACCTCGCCGCCGACGACGCGGATCGCTAGCCCGGGCCCCGGGAAGGGCTGGCGCCAGACGATCCGGTCGGGCAGGCCGAGCTCGGTCGCCACCGCCCGGACCTCGTCCTTGAAGAGGAGCCGCAGGGGCTCGACGAGCTCGAAGTCGAGGTCGTCGGGCAGGCCGCCGACGTTGTGATGGGACTTGATCGTCGCAGCGCCGTTGCCGTCACCACCGGACTCGATCACGTCCGAGTAGAGCGTTCCCTGCACCAGGAAGCGCGCGCCACGCAGCTTGCGCGCCTCCTCCTCGAAGACCCGGATGAACTCCTCGCCGATGATCTTGCGCTTACGCTCCGGCTCGGTGACGCCGGCGAGCCGCGCGAGGAAGCGCTCCTTGGCGTTGACGTGGACGAGGTTCACGCCGAGCTCGTCGCGGAAGGCGCGCACAACCTGCTCGGCCTCGTTCTTGCGCATCAGGCCGTGGTCGACGAGCACGCAGGTGAGCTGGTCGCCGACGGCCTTGTGCACGAGCGCCGCAGCGGTCGCGGAGTCGACCCCGCCTGAGAGGCCGCAGATCACCTCGGCGTCGCCGACCTGCGCGCGGACGCGCTCGACCTGCTCCTCGATCACCGAGGAGGGCGACCAGTGGTCCCGGCAGCCCGCGATCTCGCGCAGGAACCGCTCGAGGATCGCGGTCCCGTAGGGCGTGTGCACGACCTCGGGGTGGAACTGGATCCCGTAGAGGCCGCGCTCGCGCGACTCGAAGGCGGCCACCGGCGAGCCGGGGCTCGCAGCCAGCGCGGCGAAGCCGGGCGGCGCCTCCCGCACGCAGTCGCGGTGGCTCATCCAGCACTGCTGCTCAGCCGGCAGGCCGCCGAGCAGGCGCCCGCCGTCACCGGTGAGCTGCAGCCTGGTGCGCCCGAACTCGCCGGCCTCAGCGGCCTCGACGCGGCCGCCGAGCGCGCGCGCCATCGCCTGCATGCCGTAGCAGATGCCGAGCACCGGCACACCCAGTTCGAACAGCTCGTCGCGCAGAAGCGGCGCGCCCTCCGCGTACACCGAGGCGGGGCCGCCCGAGAGCACGAGCCCGCGCGGGGCGCGCTCGCGGATCCGCTCGAGCGGCGTGCTGTGCGGCAGCAGCTCGGCGTAGACGCCGCACTCGCGGATCCGGCGCGCGATCAGCTGCGAGTACTGCCCGCCGAAGTCGAGGACGAGCACCTCCTCGCGCGCCGACTCGGGCGGCGCCACAGACGCCGCGCCCGACGAGGCGGGCTCGCCGCCTGCGTGCTCAGCTGAAGGCTGGGGCTGTGGGCGGACCTCCCCCTGGGTGGCGTCCGGGGCGAGGGCCCGCTCAGTCATCCGATACGGCCACCCCCGCCGCGACGGCCGCGCGGCCGTTCGAGCCCATGCCGACCGACTGCTCGCGCTGCAGCTGCTTGCCCTCGGTCTGGAGGGCGGGCGCCACCATCACCTCGGCCCGCTGGAAGTCACGGATGTCCTCGTACCCGCAGGTCGCCATCGAGGTCCGCAGCGCCCCCATCAGGTTGAAGGTGCCGTCGTTCTCGTGCGCCGGGCCCAGCAGGATCTCCTCGAGCGTGCCGTCCTGGTGGGTCGCCACCCGGGTGCCGCGCGGCAGCGAGGGGTGGAAGGTCGCCATCCCCCAGTGGAAGCCGCGCCCCGGCGCCTCCTTGGCGCGGGCCAGGGGCGAGCCGATCATCACCGCGTCGGCGCCGCAGGCGATCGCCTTGGAGACGTCGCCACCCGTGCGCATCCCGCCGTCCGCGATCACGTTGCAGTACTCACCGGTCTCGAGCATGTGCTGGGAGCGGGCCGCAGCCACGTCGGCGATCGCGGTCGCCTGCGGGACGCCGATCCCCAGCACCCCGCGGGTGGTGCAGGCCGCGCCGGGGCCGACGCCGACGAGCACCCCGACGGCGCCGGTGCGCATCAGGTGCAGCCCGGTGGCGTAGGACGCGCAGCCGCCGGCCACGACGGGCACCGGCACCTGGGCGATGAACTCCTTGAGGTTGAGCGGCTCGGTGCGGGAGGACACGTGCTCGGCCGAGATCACCGTGCCCTGGATCACGAGGATGTCCAGGCCCGCCTCGAGCGCCGCCTCGTAGTAGTCGGTGACCCGCTGCGGGGTGAGCGAGGCGGCCGCCACCACCCCGCCCTGCTTGATCTCCTCGATCCGCTGCGCCATCAGCTCCGGCTTCAGCGGCTCCTTGTAGATCTCCTGCATGACGCGCGTGGCCTTGTCCTTCGGGGCGGCCGCGATCTCCGCCAGGCGCTCCTCGGCGTTCTCGTAGCGGCACCAGATCCCCTCGAGGTTGAGCACGGCGAGCCCGCCCAAGCGCCCGATCTCGATCGCAGTGGCGGGGCTCACCACCCCGTCCATCGCCGAGGCCATCAGGGGCAGTTCGAAGCGGTATGGACCGAGGTTCCAGCTGATGTCGACATCGTCGGGGTCACGGGTGCGCCGCGACGGAACGATCGCGATGTCGTCGAAACCGTACGCCCGCCTGCCCTTCTTTCCCCTACCGATCTCGACTTCCACCCGTGCTCATCTCCTTGTCCGCTTTGAAGGTTTCAGGCTACGGGCGGTCGCGGACGAAAAAAGCCCCTCGGGAGGGGCTCAAACGCCGCATCTATGCGGACCGCGACCTCCGTGCATGAGGTCTTGGCGATGATAACAGCGGTAAACCTGCTGCAGGCGGGGCCGGGCGGGCACCCGCGGCGCAGCCGCTCCGCCTCCGACGGCCGCCGGAGGCTCGCTAGGCCACGCCGGCCGGCACGTCGCTCTCCCGCACGTGCACGCGCTTGAGCAGGCGCTCCGCCTCGCGGCGGTCGAGCGTGCCGGCGCCGAAGTGCTGGGTGGACTCGGCGCCGCAGGCCACGCCGAACGCGAGGCACTCGCGCGGGCTCGCGCCCTCGTAGCGGGCGGCGACGTAGCCGGCGAGGAAGGCGTCGCCGGAGCCGACCTTCGAGACCGGCTCCAGGTGCTCGATCTCGACGTCGTAGCGGCGGCGCTCGCCGTCGCGTTCGAGGACCGCCACGCATCCCAGGGGCAGGGTGATGATCGCGTTGCGCGCCCCCATCTCGATCAGCGCGGCCAGGCCCGCGTCCCTGTCCTCGTCGTCGTTGAACTCATGGCCCACCGCCTCCTCCGCCTCGGTCAGGTTCGGGGCGACGACGTCGGGCGAAGCCTTGAGCCCGGCGCGCATCGGCTCGCCATCGGTATCGAGGATGCAGAAGACGCCGAGCTCGCGCAGCGCCTCGATCAGGCGCGCGTAGACGTCGATCTCGATCCCGGGCGGCACGCTGCCGGCGAGCACGCAGATCTGGGCCCCCTGCGCCAGGTAGAGCAGCTTCTCGACGAAGCGATCCACTTCGGCGGGGTCGACCTGGGGCCCGCGCTCGTTGATCTCCGTCTGCACTCCCGAGGTCGGGTCGACGACGGCGAGGTTGGTGCGCGAGTTGCCCTGGATGCGCGTGAAGTCGTTGAGGATCGACTCCTCCGCCAAGCGCTCGAGGATCCGCGTCCCCGTGGGACCGCCGGCGAGGCCGGTCGCGATCACGGGCCGGCCCAACAGCTTCAGGGCCCGGGCCACGTTGACGCCCTTGCCGCCGGCCACCGAGCGCGATTCGGTCGCGCGGTGACGGTAGCCGAGCCGGAAGTTGGGGACCGCGACCGTGCGGTCGATCGCTGCGTTGAGGGTGACGGTCAGGATCACGACTGCTCGCGCCCTTGAGCCTAGCCCCCGCGCCGGGCGGGCGACGGGCGCACCAGCACCCACAGGCCCAGGACGAGCAGGCAGGCAAGCGCCACCGCCGCCAGCCAGAGCACGATCCGCCCGCCCGGCAGGAGCGAGTCGAGGCGATCGAACACGGTGGCCGCCTCCACCGCTCGCGCGGCGAGCAGGGGCGTGCTCGCCGCACGCTCGCCGTCGACCAGAACGCTCGCCCTGCCCACCCGCTCGCCGCGCTCGATCGGGCCGTCCACCTCCTTGGGCGCGTCGACCACGACCTCTAGCTTCTGGTCGCGGCGCACCGGCAGGCGCAGCTTCCGCGCCGCCCGCAGGGCGAGCCGCTCGTCGCGGAAGCGCAGCGGCACCGCGGTCACGCGCTCGCCCCGCCGCACGGGGGTGCGCACCCGGTAGCGGGAGACCCCGTAGCGCAGCAGCGCGAGCGCCGCCTCGTTGCGCGCGGCCTCGCTGGGGGCGCCCAGCACCGCGGCCACGAACTCGGCCCCGCGCCGCTTGCCCGAGGCCACGAGCACGTAGCCAGCCGCGCTCGTGTGGCCGGTCTTGACGCCGTCGACCCACGGCACCTGCAACAGCAGCGTGTTGCGGTTCACCACCGTGCGCGGCATCCCGCCCTCGCGCAGGGTGATGCGCGGGGTGGCGACGATGCGCCGGATGAGCGGGTCGCGCCGCAGGACCTGCGCCAGGCGCACGAGATCGCGGGCGCTGGAGACGTTGCCCGGGTCGAGGCCGCTCGGATCCGTGTAGCGCGTGTCGCGCAGGCCGAGGCGGCGCGCGTGTGCGTTCATCTTCCGCACGAACGCCTGCGCCGAGCCAGTCGCCGCCTGCGCCAGCGCCGCCGCCGCGTCGTTGCCGGAGGCCAGCAGCAGGCCGTAGAGCAGATCCCGCACGCTCACGCGCTCGCCCGGGCGCAGCCCCATCAGCGACTCGGCCGGAGACGCCCGGTAGCGCGGGGCGGTGACGATCTGCCCGGGCCGCAGCTCGCGCAGCGCGACGTACGCCGTCATCAGCTTGGTCGCGCTCGCCACGGGGGCGCTGCGCGCCGGGGCACGCCGGGCGAGCACGTCGCCCTGACCGGCGTCCACCAGGATCCAGCTCGCCGCCGGCAGGTCGCGCGGCGGGGCGGCGGCCGCGGTCCCCGGCCCCGCGAGCAGGGCCAAGGCGCAGAGCCACGCCGCCGCCGCGAGCAGCGGCGCGACCCGGAGAGCGGGCGCGGGGCGGGCGGCTGCGGGCACCGTCAGCGCAGCCGCAACACCTGTCCGGTCGAGAGCGCCTGCGGGTCGACGTCGGGGTTGAGCCGCTGGAGCCTCTTGGCCGGGACGCCGAACTTCTCGGCGATCCCCAGCAGCGTGTCGCCGGACTGCACCACGTACTCCTGCGGCGGCCGCTCGCGCTTGCGCGCCTCCTCGCCCGGGCCCTGGCCCCCGGCCCGACGCTGCTGCGTCCGCTCGGGCTCGCCGGAGCCCCCGAGCGTGCCGGCGACCACCGAGGCCACCGCGACCAGCGAGCCGAGCAGGGCCAGGGAGACGAGGACGCGCACTGCGAGGCGCGAGCGCCGCTCCGGTCTCTTCGCCGCCGTGTCTGACATTCCCCGACCCTCTACCAGCTCCCTTGCCCGTCGTCGGGCCGGGGCGATAGTACCCCGACGCCACCGCCGCTCAGCGGCGACTGGAGCCGCGGCAAGCCGCCTCCCAGACCCCCTCGCGTAGGCGCTCCGCGGCGGCGCCTGGATCGGGCGCCCCGGCCACCGAGCGCGACGCGGTGACGATCGCGCTCGCCGGGCCCGCAGCGAACGCGTCGGCCAGCTCCTCCGCCCTGCCGCCCTGCGCGCCGACGCCGGGCAAGAGGAAGATCGAGCGCGGCATCAGCTCGCGCAGGCGCGCCAGATGCCGCGGCTCGGTCGCCCCGACGACGGCGCCCACGCCGGAGAGCCCGCTCGCCCCGGCCAGCGCGTCGGCGCGCGCGTCCAGCAGGCGGGCGACGCGCTCGTGCAGCGGCCCCTGGTCGGTGGGCAGGTCGAAGAGGTCGGCCGCGCCCGGGTTCGAGGTCCGCACGAGCGCGAACACGCCGGCGCCCGCGGCGGCAGCCGACTCGATCAGCGGCTCCAGGGCGTCCCCGCCGAGGATCGGATTGAGGGTCGCCGCGTCGGCGTCAAGGCCGGACACCTTGCCCCACGGCGTCGAAGTCGTGCCGAAGAGCGCCTGGGCGTAGGCGCGGGCGCTCACCGGCACGTCCCCGCGCTTGCCGTCGGCGATCACCAGCAGCCCGTGCTCGCGCGCCGCTCGCGCGACCCGGGCCAGGGCCGCCCACCCCGGCGCGCCCAGACGCTCGAAGCAGGCGAGCTGCAGCTTCGCCGCGACGCAGGCGGGGGCGGCGGCAGCGAGCACCCGCTCGCACCACGCCGCCACGGCCGACCCGGCGCGCTCGGCGGCCGTCTCACCGGGGGCGTCCGGGAACTCGGCGCCGGCGCGCTCAGGGTCGGGGTCCAGCCCGACGCAAACCTGGCTGCGCCGCTCCTCGACGAGCGCGGCCAGCCGGTCTGCGAAGGGTTCCCTGCTCAGCCCTTTACCTTGTTCTTGAGGGCCGCGCCAGCGGAGAACTTGGGCACGCGCCCACCGGCGATGGTGATCCGCTCGCCCGTGCGGGGATTCACGCCCTGGCGCGGGCCGCGCTCGGCCACCGAGAACTTGCCGAAGCCGGTGAAGTTCACCTCGTCACCCGCAGCGAGCGCCTCGGCGATGCCGTCGAGAACCGCGTCTACGGCATCGGCGGCGGCCTTCTTCGACTCGAAGTTGCCGGCGATCCGCTCGACGAACTCAGCCTTGGTCACTATCGAATCCTCCTTGTCGTACGTGGGATTCGGGGCACCATAACAGTGCCGCTAGACGCATTTTGCGCAGGCTGATGCGGTTTCCGGGCCAGCTGGGCGAAAACGGGCCGCCCTACATGCGCTCCGGCGCCTCGCAGCCGATCAACGCGAGGGCGGTCGCCAGGGTGCGCTTGGCGGCCAGGCAGACCGCGAGCCGGGCCGCCTCCAGGCCCTCGGTCCCGGCCTCCTCGTCGGCTCCGACCACCCGGCAGTCGCGATAGAAGGCGTGGAAATCGGCCGCGGTGGCGGTCACGTAAGTGCAGAGGCGGTGCGGAGCGCGTCGCTGCGCCGCTTCGGCCACCTCGGCGGGCAGCGCGAGCACGCGCCGGATCAGCGCCCGCTCGGAGGGCTCCGTAGCCATCGCGAGTGCCCCGCTCGCGTCGGCGGCGATCGCCTCCGGCGAGACGTCGCGCCCCTCCTCCTGCGCCTTGCGCAGGATGCTCGCGATCCGTGCGTGCGCGTACTGCGCGTAGTAGACGGGGTTGTCCTGCGACTCGCTGCGCGCCAGCTCGAGGTCGACCTCGAGCGGCGTGTCGTGGCTGCGCTGCAGCAGGAAGAAGCGGGCCGCGTCGACGCCGATGTCGTCGATCAGCTCGTCCAGTGTCACGAACTCGCCCTTGCGCTTGGACATGCGCGCGCGCTCGCCTCCCTCGACCACCTGAACCAGTTGCAGGATCGGCGCCTCGTAGCGGTCGGGGTCGGCGCCCAGCGCCGCCAGCGAGGCCTTCATGCGCGAGACGTAGCCGTGGTGGTCGGCGCCCAGCGGGTCGATCATCAGCTCAGCGCCGCGAGCCATCTTGTCGCGGTGGTAGGCGACGTCGGCGGCGAAGTAGGTGGGCTCGCCGTCGGAACGGACGAGCACGCGGTCCTTGTCGTCGCCGAACTCGGTCGTGCGCAGCCAGATCGCACCGTCCTGCTCATAGGCGTGGCCGCGCTCGCGCAGCTCCGCGACCGTCTGCTCGACGGCGCCCCGCTCGTGCAGCTCCCGCTCGGACGACCAGACGTCGAAGAACACCCGGAAGCGCTCCAGGGAGGCCTGGATGCGGGTGCGCATCGCCTCGACCCCGCGCACGGCGAGCTCGTCGAGGTCGTCGGGGCCGACGCCGGCCTCTCGCAGCTCGTCGGCCAGCTCGCCGACGTAAGCGCCGGTGTACCCACCCTCCGGGGGCTCCTCGCCGCGCATGCGGGCCGCGATCGACTCGGCGAACCTGCGCACCTGGCTGCCGGCATCGTTCAGGTAGTACTCGCGCGTCACGCTGTAGCCGGCCAGCTCCAGCACGCGCGCGAGCGAGTCGCCGTAGGCCGCCCCGCGGCCGCTTGCGACCGTCAGCGGCCCGGTCGGGTTGGCGGAGACGAACTCGAGGATCACGTTCACGTCGCGATCGGGCCCCGGCGGCGCCCCGAAACGCTCGGCCGCCAGCACGTCGCGTACCGCCTCCCGGTACCAGCGGTCGGACATGAACAGGTTGATGAAGCCCGGGCCGGCGACCGCGATCTCGCGCACGCCGGAGCCGAGGCGCTCCTCGAGCCCCGCGCGCAGGCGCTCGGCGATCTGCCGCGGCGGCTCCCCCGCCGAGCGGGCCAGCAGCATCGCGGCGTTCGTCGAGTAGTCCCCGAGCTTGGGGTCGCGGGGCTCCTCCAGCGCGATCCGCTCGCCGTCAGGCGCAAGCTCCGCGCTCGCGGCGAGCACGGCGTCGCGCAGCTCGCTGACCGGATCCACGGACATCGGGGCACGATCCTAGATGGCGCCGTCCCGCAGCCGTCGCACGGGCCGGCGAGCGGACGCCCCCGGCCGCTTTACACTGCCCGCCAATGCGCGCACTGGTCACCGGCGGCGCCGGATTCATCGGCTCTCACCTGGTGGACGCCCTGCTCGCGGACGGCGCCGAGACGGTCGTGGTGCTCGACGACCTCTCCAGCGGCCGGCGCGAGAACCTCGAGGGCGCCCTCGCGCGGGGCGCCCGGCTGATCGAGGGCGACATCCGCGACGCGGACGCCGTGGCCGAGGCCTTCGCCGCTGCCCAGCCGGACCTCGTCTGCCACTTGGCCGCGCAGATCGACGTGCGGGTCTCCGTCGCCAAACCCGTCTTCGACCTGGAGGTCAACGTCGGCGGCACGATCAACGTGCTCGAGGCCGCCTGCGAGGCGGGGACGCGACGCGTGCTCTTCGCCTCCACCGGCGGCGCGATCTACGGCGAGGGCGAGGGGCGCCAGCTGCCTCTGCCCGAGGACGCGGAGCGACGCCCGGACGCCCCCTACGGCCAGAGCAAGCTCGCCGCGGAGGGGTACCTCAGCCTGTACGAGCGCCTGCGCGGGCTCTCGGCGGCGGCCCTGCGGCTCGGCAACGTCTACGGCCCGCGCCAGGACCCGCACGGCGAGGCAGGCGTCGTCGCGATCTTCTGCGGAGCGCTGCTCTCCGGGCGCACGCCCTTGGTATTCGGCGACGGCGAGCAGACGCGCGACTACATCTACGTTGAAGACGTCGTCGCCGGGTTCCTGGCGGCGGCGCGCAGCGGGGCGAGCGGCGCCTTCAACCTCGGTACCGGCCTCGAGACCAGCGTGCTCGAGCTCGGGCGCAGGCTCGCGGCCGCTCACGGAACCTCGTTCGAGCCGGAGTTCCGCCCGCCGCGGGAGGGCGAGATCCAGCGCATCGCGATCGACCCCGGCCGCGCCGAGCGCGAGCTGGGCTGGCGCGCCCGCGTGGGACTGGACGAGGGCCTCGCCCGCACGCTCGAGTGGGCGCGCGAGGGGCTCGGCGCCCGCGACTGAAGCCGGCCCCGCCCGCCCGCGGGATCCAGCGTCCGTCGCGACCCGGCCGCCGGCGCGCCTTCAGCGCTCGCGCTCGTACGCCAGGGCCGCGCCGATCCGCTCGAGCTTGCTCGGGTGGGTGCTGAACAACCACTCGGCCCACGTAGGCGGCTCGGGCTCGGAGAGGTTGCTGTCGGCGGTGCGCAGCTGCAGGCCGATCAGACCACGCGGATCCTCGGTGAGGCGCAGCGCGAAGGCGTCGGCGCTGGCCTCGACCCGGCGCGAGAGCTGGTTGCCGGGTAGCTGCAAGAGAAGGGCCGCCAGCACGACCCCGAGCAGCAGCGCCGGCACGGCCGCGGGCGCGCCCGGGTCGAGGCCGCGGCGGCGCGCGATCAGGCTCGAGAGCTCGCGGGCGAACAGCAGGCCCAGCGGGGCGACCAGGGCGACGAAGGCGAGCCCGCGCATGATGTCGCGGTGCGCCACGTGCCCCAGCTCGTGGGCCACCACCGAGAGCAGCTCCCGCCTCTCGGCCTCCTCGATCAGGTTGTCGTAGAGCACGACCCGCTTGCTCGGCCCGAGCCCGCCCACGTACGCATTGAGCGTGGTCGAACGACGGCTCGCATCGACCCGGTAGACCTCGCCCACGTCGACCCCGGCCCGGTCGGCCAGCCCCAGGACCTGCTGGCGCAGCTGACTGCGCTCGGGCAGGGGCACGAACTCGTTGAAGCGCGGCGCGAACAGCACCGGCGCGACGACCGTGATCAGCACCGCGATCGCCACCACCGCGAGCGAGCCGGGCAGCCACCAACGCCGGGGGAAGCGGCGGACCAGCGCGACCAGCACGAGCGCCGCCAGGGCGATCACGAGCGCGTTGATCGCTGTCGCGAGGGCGACGTCGCCGAGCCAAGCGAGATCCCCCCGCACTGAGATGCCGAAGTCCACGGCGCGCTCGTGCGCCACGAAGGAGGCCGGAAGCGAGGCGACCCGCGCCCAGACGACGGTGAGCCCGCCCGCCGCCGCGGCGCCCAGCAGAGGCCGGCGCCCAAACCGCCGCAAAAGGCCCGCGAGGCGCCGCGGCCGGCCCAGCGCCAGCGCCGCGACCGCCGCGAGCTGACAGGCGACGCCGGCCAGGAACAGAAGCCGCTGGCCCCCACGGAACTCGGCCGCGCGCTCGCTTGCGGCGGCGTCGAACCACTCGGAGGCCGAGACCGGGAGAGGTGTGATCGTGTCGGTCGGCGCCAGCAACAGCGCCGCGAGCTCCGCGACGAGTAGCATCGCCACCCCGGCGAGCGCCAGCCGCGCCACCCCCGAGGCCCGCCACGTGCGAGCGCTGCCCGCCGGATCCATCCGCACCTACGATAGTTCGCTTCCGTGCGCGCGGCTGTGATCAGCGACATCCACGCCAACCTGACGGCCCTCGAGGCGGTGCTCGAGGCCATGAGCGAGCGCGAGCCAGACGTGATCTGGTGCCTGGGCGACACCGTCGGCTACGGCGCCGAGCCGAACGAGTGCGTGGCGCTCGTCCGGGAGCGCTGCGACGCGTGCCTGGCGGGCAACCACGACCTCGGCGTGCTCGGAGCGATCCCGATCGACGTCTTCTCCCCGCCCGCGGCCGAGGCGGCGCGCTGGACGCGGGAGCGGCTGGACCCCGAGGCCCGCGCCTTCCTCGAGGGGCTGTCGGCGGCGGACGAGGAGCGCGAGGCCGCGCTCTACCACGCCTCGCCGCGGGACCACGTCTGGGAGTACGTGCTCTCGACCGAGCAGGCGACCGCCTGCCTGGCCGCCCAGGCCAAGCGCGTGAGCCTGATCGGGCACTCCCACATCGCGCTCGCCTTCCGCGCCGGCGAGGAGGGCGGCGAGGCGGCCGGGGCGCAGATCCCCGCGGGAGCCACCCTCGACATCTCCAGCGACCGCTGGCTGCTCAACCCCGGCAGCCTCGGACAGCCGCGCGACGGCGATCCCCGCGCCGCCTGGCTCGAGCTCGACACCGAGCGCTGGCACGTCACCTACCACCGGGTCGAGTACGACGTCGAACGCGCCGCCGACGCCATCTCGCGGGCCGGCCTGCCCGCGGGGCTGGGCCAGCGCCTCTTCTACGGCCAGTGAGCGGGGGAGCGCCTTCTAGACTCGCCGGAGGATGCCGGGGATCCGCACCCTTTCCGTGCTGCTCTGCGCGGCCTGCCTCGTGGCGGGCGCCGCGGCCTGTGCGGGGGACGAGTCGGGGATCCCACGCGAGCAGGGCGAGGAGCTTCTGCGGGACCTGGACCAGCTCGAGCAGCTCGTGCGCTCGGGTAGCTGCGACGAGGCCGAGAACCTGGCGCTGGCCTTCGCGCAACAGGTGGAGAGCCTGCCCGACGAGGTGGCCGAGGAGCAGCGGCGCGCGCTGCTGCGGGCGAGCGAGAACCTGATCGAGCTCACCCGCGAGCAGTGCCAGGAACAGCCCGCCGACGAAACCGTGGAGACCACCACGACGGAGCCGACGATCACGACGACCGAGCCGACCACCCAGACGACGACCACGACGACCGAGCCGCCGAAGGAGGACAAGGACCGCGGCTCGGACGGCCGGGGCGGCGGCTCGGGCGGTCCAGGCGGCGGGCGCGGCAACTCGGGACCGGGCGGCGGCAACCAGCCGAGCCCGGGCGGCGGCCAGCCGGGCGGCGGCAACCAGCCGCCCGGCCCAGGCGCGCCGCCTGGCGACGGCAACCAGGGCCCCGGATCGGGGGGCATCGGCGCCGGGGGCTCGGGCCGATGAGCCGCAGCGCGCACGGCACCGTGATCTCCGATCGCTACGAGCTGGGCGAGAAGCTCGGCTCGGGCGGCATGTCGACCGTGTACGCGGCGATCGATCGCGTGCTCGAGCGCAAGGTCGCGGTGAAGATCCTCGCCGAGCACCTCTCCGACGACGAGAAGTTCGTCGCCCGCTTCAGGCGCGAGGCGCTGGCGGTGGCGCGCCTCATCCATCCCAACATCGTCCAGGTCTACGACACGGGCGTCGACCAGGGCCGCCACTACATCGTCATGGAGTACGTCGAGGGCTGCTCGGTCGCGCAGCTGTTGCAGCGCCGCGGGCCGCTGGGCGCCGAGACGGCCGTGGAGATCGGGGTGCAGGCCTGCGCCGGGCTCGACTACGCCCACCGCCAGGGGATCATCCACCGCGACGTCAAGCCCGGGAACCTGATGGTGATCGGGGGTCCGGCCGGGCGGCCCTCACGGGGCTCCACCGCCCACGACCCGCCCACCGGCGAGATGGTCGTGAAGCTGACCGACTTCGGCATCGCGCGGGCGGCCGAGCAGACACGGCTCACGCAGGTCGGCTCGGTGGTGGGCACCGCCGCCTACCTCGCGCCGGAGCAGGCCAGGGGCGAGGAGCCGACCCCGGCCGCCGATGTCTACGCGCTCGGCGTCGTCGTCTACCAGATGCTGACCGGCAGGCTGCCCTGGGAGGGCAGCACGCTCGCGGAGCTCGCGATCCGGCGCGAGAGCGAGCGGCCCCTCTCCCCCACCTCCTACGACGACCGCATCCCCGAGACGCTCTCGCGCGCCGTGCTGCGCGCGCTCGAGGGCGAGGCCGACACCCGCTACTCGACCGCGAGGCAGTTCTCGGTCGCCCTGCGCGCGGGACTCGCCGGCAGCGAGCCGCCGGCCCCCACCGGCGAGGCGCCGACGCGCCGTCTCGCGCCCGCCACGACGCCGACCCGCCCGATCTCGGACTCGCCCGACATCGCCACGCCGGTCTCCCCGGCTCCGATCGTGACGAGGCCCGCCCCGCGGCCTGCACCGCCGCCGATCGTGACGCCGGCGCGGCCGCGCCGCCCCTCGTTCGCCGGCCGCCTCCTACGCGCGCTCGGCGTGCTGCTCTTGATCGCGATCCTCGCCGCGGCGATCGCCGCCGCAGTGCTCAGCCTCACCAACGCGGGCCAGGACAGCGAGGTCGGCCGGCTGATCACCGACCAGATCGATCAGCAGATCGACACCCTGCGCGAGTTCATCCGCCAGCAGCTGCGGTAGGGACGGCGTCCCACGGCGGCCGGCCGGCGGCGAGCGCCTCGCCGTAGGCGGCGAACGCGCCGGCCGCGATCGCGGCGCGGGCGCCGGCCACCAGGCGCTCGAGGTAAACCAGGTTGTGCAGGGTGAGCAGGCGCACGGCGGTCAGCTCCTCGGCGCGCGAGAGGTAGTGCAGGTAGGCGCGGCTGTGGCGGTTGCACGCCTCGCAGGGGCAGCCCTCGACCAGGGGGCCGTCGTCCGCGGCCAACGCACGTGAGCGGACGTTGAGGCGGTAGCGCTCCCCCGGCAGCGGCGCGAGCGCCATCCCGTGCCGGCCCAGGCGCGTCGGCACCGCGCAGTCGAAGATGTCGATCCCGCGGCCGATCCCGGCGATCAGGTCGTCGGGCTCGCCGATGCCGAGCAGGTGCTTCGGCGCCACCTCCGGCAGGTGCGGCAGCGTGAAGTCGAGCACCTCGTACATCTGCGGCTTGTCCTCGCCCAGGGTGCCGCCGATCGCGAGGCCGTCCACCTGCGCGGCCGAGACCCGCTCGGCGGAGGCGCGACGCAGCTCGGGGTGGATCCCGCCCTGGACGATCCCGAACAGCGCCTGCCGCCGCGGCCCGTGCCGCTCGTGCCAGCGCACGCAGCGGTCCAGCCAGCGGTGCGTGCGCTCGGTCGAGCGCGCCGTGTAGTCGTAGTCGACGTGGAAGGGGGTGCACTCGTCGAAGGCGAGCGCGATGTCGGAGCCGATCGCGGCCTGCGTCGCCATCGACTCCTCGGGTCCCATGAAGTGCTCGCTGCCGTCGAGGTAGGAGCGGAAGCGCACACCCTCCTCGGCGATCTCGAGGATCGACCCATGGCCGGCGACGTTCCCGCGACGGCCCTTGATCTCGTCCGCGACCGAGCCGTGGGCGAGCGAGAAGACCTGAAAGCCGCCGGAGTCGGTGATGATCGCCCGCTCCCAGCCCATGAAGCGGTGCAAGCCCCCGCGCTCGGCGAGCGCCTGCGGGCCGGGCCGCAGGAACAGGTGGAAGGTGTTGCCGAGGATGAGCCGGTAGCCCAGCTCCTCGACCTCGCGCGCCGAGAGCCCGCGCACCGCGCCCGTCGTCGCCAGCGGGATGAAGGCGGGCGTGTGCACCTCGCCGTGCGCCGTGCGCAGCACGCCGCAGCGCGCGGCGCCGTCGCGCGCGGTGATCTCGAAGCTGAGCCGGTCGGGGTCTTGCCGCATCGTCTCTAGGCGGGCCGCCGCCCCGTCCGCGGCGCTCGCGCGTCGCTTCGCTTCCGCATGCGCCTGATGATCGCAGCCGGCGTCCCCTCGGGGGCGCCGGAGCTCCGCGCGGGGCCCGGCCGGCCGCGACGAGGCGGCATTCGGGCGAAAAGGTGGGGCCGCCCCTCCCCCCGGGGGGGCGGCCCCGTGCCTCCCTGGCTTTCCGGCGCCTACTTCTCCTGCGCCTCGCCCTCGAGCGTGCCGCTCGTGATCTCGACCCGGTGCGGCTTGCGCTCCTCGGGCTTCGGGACGCGCACCTCGAGGACGCCGTCCTCGAACCTGGCCGTCACCTTCTCCGGGTCGATGCCCTCGGGGAGCTGGAGCGAGCGCGAGAAGGAGCCGTAGCCGCGCTCGACGCGCACGTACCCGTCGCGGCGCTCGCTGTGCTCGGCCTTGCGCTCACCCGAGATCGTGAGCACGCCGTCCTCGATCTCGATCGAGACGTCGTCGCGGCTCAGCCCGGGCAGGTCGGCCTTGACGACGAGCGAGTCGTCCTCCTCGACCAGGTCCATCGCCGGCACCCAGCGCCGCGCCCCGTTGCCGTTGCGCGGGCCGACGCCGAAGAACGCGTCGAACAGACGGTTCATCTCGTTGTGGAACAGGTCGAGCTCTCGCGCCGGATCCCACCGAACCAGCGTTGCCATCTCAGCCTTCACCTCCTGTCTCAGCGACGCCCGCAGGCGTCAAGCTCGTTTTCTTAGTCTCAATCACTTAGATTTCTCACATGACTTATAGCAGATTTTCTGCGGCTCTCAACTAAATTGAGCCTAAGAATCGCGGTAGCTGAGCGGCGGCGCGCCGCTCTGCGGCAGCACGAAGAAGGGGCCCTTCTCAGGGGCCCCTCCTCTCGCTCGTCAGCTGAAGATGCGCTGGGACTAGACGCGCACCAGCGATCGCCCGGTCATCTCGGGCGGCTGCTCGATCCCGAGCAGCGCGAGCACGGTCGGCGAGACGTCGGCGAGGATGCCGCCGTCGCTCAGCTCCACTCCGGGCGAGGTGACGATGAAGGGCACCGGGTTGAGGCTGTGGGCCGTGTTGGGGGAGCCGTCCGGCTCGAGCATGTTGTCGGCGTTGCCGTGGTCGGCCGTCACCACGCAGACGCCGCCCTTCTCGTGCACGGCCGAGACCACGCGTCCGAGGCACTCGTCCACCGCCTCGACCGCCTTCACCGCCGCCTCGATCACACCGGTGTGGCCGACCATGTCGGGGTTGGCGAAGTTGATGATCCCGAAGCGGTAGCCGCCGGCGTGCCAGCGCTCGACGAAGGCGTCGGCCGCCGCGCGGGCGCTCATCTCCGGCTTGTGGTCGTAGGTCGGGACGTCGCGCGGCGAGTCGACCAGGCAGCGCGACTCGCCCTCCCACTCCTCCTCGCGGCCGCCGTTGAAGAAGTACGTGACGTGCGCGTACTTCTCGGTCTCGGCCACGTGCAGCTGGCTCGCGCCCGCGCGCGAGAGCACCTCCGCCAGCGTTGTGTCCGGCGCCTTGGGCGGGAAGGCGATCGGGTAGTCCCACTCGGCGTTGTACTCGGTCAGGGTCGTGATCGAAACGCGCGGCGCCGGCCCCCGCTCGAACTCGTCGAAGTCGGGCTCGCCCAGCGCCCGCACGAGCTGGCGGGCGCGGTCGGGGCGGAAGTTGAAGTGGATCACGACGTCGCCGTCGGCCATGCCGTCGTAGTCGCCGATCACGGTCGGCCGCACGAACTCGTCGGTCACGCCCTCGGCGTGCGAGGCCTCGACCGCCTCGACGGCGCTCTCGGCGCGCAGCCCGCGCGCGTGCACGATCGCGTCGTAGGCGAGCTTGGTGCGATCCCAGCGGCGGTCGCGGTCCATCGCGTAGTAGCGCCCGCTCACCGTGCCTATCCGCCCGGCCCGCCGCAGCCAGCGCTCGAGCTCGGCCAGATAGCCGCGCGCCGAGTCGGGCAGCGTGTCACGCCCGTCGGTGAAGGCGTGCACGACGAGGTCGGGCACGCCCTCGCGCGCCGCGAGCTCGATGCAGGCCTCGATGTGTCCCCAGCCGGAGTGCACGCCGCCGTCGGAGACGAGCCCCATCAGATGCAGCCGCCCGCGCGGCGAGTTGCGCGCGGCCTCGCAGGCCGCGCGCAGCGCCTCGTTCTCAAAAAAGCTGCCGTCGGCGATCGCGTCGTCGATCCGGGCCAGGTCCTGCTTGACGATCGAGCCCGCGCCCAGGTTGAGGTGGCCGACCTCGGAGTTGCCCATCTGCCCCTCGGGCAGGCCGACGTCGCGGCCGCTGGCGCGCAGCTGCGTGTGCGGGTAGCCCCCCCAGAGCTCGTCGAAGACCGGCGTCGAGGCCTGGGAGATCGCGTTGCCCGGCCCAGGCGGGGCGAGCCCCCAGCCGTCGAGCACGATCAGCGCGACGGCGGGCGCGGGCAGACGCGTGGGTCCGGGAGGCAGGGGGCTCACGGGCGCGCCGCCTCGCAGATCGCCAGGAAGTCGGCCGGGTCGAGCGAGGCGCCGCCGACCAGCGCACCGTCGATCTGCTCGCGCGAGAGCAGCTCGGCCGCGTTGGCCGGCCTCACCGATCCGCCGTAGAGGATCCGCACCCGTTCGGCCGCCTGCGGGTCGCGCTCGGCGAGCAGCGAACGGATGAAGCCGATCGCCTCCTCGGCCTGCTCCGGCGTCGCCGTGCGGCCCGTGCCGATCGCCCAGATCGGCTCGTAGGCGATCACCACGCGCTCCAGCTCGGAGCCCGTGCGGACCTCGGCCAGATCCGCCTCGACCTGGCGGCGCAGCACCTCCTCGGTGCGGCCCGCGTCGCGCTCGGCCTCGCTCTCGCCGACGCAGAGGATCGGCTCCAGCCCCCGCTCGAGCGCCACGGCGACCTTGCGCGCGAGCGCCTCGTCGGTCTCGTTGAAGTACTGGCGCCGCTCGGAGTGGCCGAGGATCACGCCCTGGGCGCCGACATCCAGCAGCATCGCCGCCGAGACCTCGCCGGTGAAGGCACCCTGCTCGGCCTCGTGCATGTTCTGCGCGGCGACGCGGATCGAAGTGCGGCGGCAGTGGTCGACCACCACCCACAGCGACGTGAAGGGCGGGCAGATGACGATCTCGACGTCGCCCAGGTCCCCGATCTGGCCGATGAAGCGCTCGAGGAAGTCCTCGGCCTCGCCCACCGTCTTGTGCATCTTCCAGTTCGCCGCGATCAGCGGCGTTCGGTTGGCCACTTTCAGCTCACCCCCGTGGTCAATCGTTGGCTGCGGCCTGCGCGCGCGGCAGCAGGGCCTCCACGCCGGGCAGCTCCCGGCCTTCCATCAACTCCAGCGACGCACCGCCGCCGGTCGAGAGCCAGTCGACGCGATCGGCGAGACCGAACTGCGCCAGCGCCGCGGCCGAGTCGCCGCCGCCGACCACGGTCTTGCCGGGCGCCGCGGCGACCGCCTCGGCGACGCCGCGGGTGCCGGCGGCGAACGGCTCCAGCTCGAACGCGCCCATCGGGCCGTTCCAGAACACGGTGCCGGCGCGCTTGATCGCCTCGGAGTACTCGGCGACGGTGCGCGGGCCCACGTCGAGGCCCATCCAGCCGTCGGGGACCTCGAGGCCGTCCAGCTCGCGGCGCTCGGCGTCGGCGGCGAAGCGGTCGCCCAGGACGAGGTCAACCGGCAGCCGCAGCTCGCAGTCCGAGCCCTCGGCCGCGTCCAGCACGCGCCGCGCGAGCTCCACGCCCTCCTCCTCGACCAGCGAGTCGCCGGTGGGGATGCCCTGGGCGCGGAAGAAGCTGAAGCACATCGCGCCGCCAATCAGGATCTCGTCGGCAACGCCGAGGAAGCGCTCGAGCACGCCGATCTTGTCGGAGACCTTGGCCCCGCCCAGCACGACGACGAGCGGCCGCTCGGGGTTGTCGCGCACGCGCGTGAGCTCGGTGACCTCGCGCTCGAGCAGCAGGCCCGCGTAGGCGGGCAGGTGCTCGGCGACGCCGGCGGTCGTCGCGTGGGCTCGGTGCGCGGCGCCGAAGGCGTCGTTGACGTAGAGGTCGGCCAGCTCGGCGAACTGCCGCGCGAGCTCGGGGTCGTTCTTCTTCTCCCCCGGCTCGTAGCGGCTGTTCTCCAGCAGCACGAGCTCGCCGGGGCCCCGGTGCGCTTCGACCACCGCCTTCACCTCGGGCCCGACGACGCCCGGTGCGAGGGCCACCTCCGCCCCCACGAGCTCGCCGAGCCGCTTCGCCACCGGCGCCATCGAGAGCTCCGGCTCGCGGTCCTTGGGTCTGCCCAGGTGCGAGACCAAGACCAGCGAGGCGCCGCGCTCGCGCAGCAGCTCGATCGTCGGCAGGGACGCGCGGATACGAGCGTCGTCGGCGACCTCGCGCCCGCCCGGCCCGTCACGCAATGGGACGTTGAAGTCGACGCGCACCAGGACGCTGCGGCCCTCGACCGCAGCGTCCCGGACGCTCGCCTTGTCGATGCCGCTCAAGCCGCCGCGGGTTCGCGCTCGAGGACCTTGCCCGCGAGCTCGATCAGGCGGTTGGAGTAGCCCCACTCGTTGTCGTACCAGGACACCGCCTTGACCATCGAGCCCTCGATCACCATCGTCGAAGCCGCGTCGAAGATCGAGGAGTGCGGGTCCTTGACGATGTCGGTGGAGACGATCGGGTCCTCGGTGTAGGCGAGGATGCCCTTGAGCTCGCCCTCGGCCGCCTCGCGCACCGCCGCGTTGACCTCCTCGACCGTGGTCTCGCGCTTGACGTCGCAGACGAGGTCGACCACCGAGCCGGTCGCCACCGGGGCGCGCATCGCGAACCCGTTGAGCTTGCCCTGCAGCTCCGGCAGCACCAGGCCGACGGCCTTGGCCGCGCCCGTCGTGGTCGGGATCAGGTTGATCGCCGCGGCGCGCGCCCGGCGCAGGTCACGGTGCGGCAGGTCCTGCAGGCGCTGGTCGGCGGTGTAGGCGTGCACGGTCGTCATCAGGCCGCGCTCGATCCCGAACGCGTCGTTGAGCACCTTCGCCAGCGGCGCCAGGCAGTTGGTGGTGCAGGAGGCGTTGGAGATGATGTGGTGCTTGTCGGGGTCGTAGTCGCGATCGAAGTTGACTCCGAGCGCCACGGTCACGTCCGGATCGGTCGCGGGCGCGGAGATGATCACCTTGCGGGCGCCGGCCTCGAGGTGCTTGGCGGCGTCGTCGCGCTTGGTGAAGCGGCCCGTCGACTCGATCACAACGTCGACTCCGAGCTCGCCCCAGGGGAGCTTGGCCGGGTCGGTCTCGGCCAGGACCTTGATCTCCTTGCCGTCAACGGTGATCGCGCCGTCGCCCTGCGTGACCTCGCCCGGGAAGCGGCCCAGGATCGAGTCGTACTTGAGCAGGTGGGCGAGCGTCGGGACGTCGGTGATGTCGTTGACCGCGACGATGTCGAGGTCGGCGTCCCGCTCGTACGCGGCGCGGAAGAGGTTTCGCCCGATGCGGCCGAAGCCGTTGATCGCAACCTTCACTGGAGTCATGTTCTCGTCTACCTCCTGTCTTGTTCGGTTGGGGCGCGGGGGCGCCTACGACGTCCCGACGGCGATCTCGACCCGGTTGCCGTCGGGGTCGAGCAGGTAAGCCGAGTAGTAGCCGGGACCGTACTCGGGACGCTGGCCGGGCGCACCATCGTCGGTGCCGCCGGCTCCGAGGCCGCCCTCGTACGCCGCCTTGACCGCGGGGATCCCGTTCGCGGCGAAGCAGACGTGACCACCGCCGGGCGCCACCGGGTGCCTCGAGGAGGCGTAGAAGACGGGCTTGACGATCCCCCAGCCGATCCGATCCGGCTCCTCCGTGAGCCGGCGCCACCCGAGCGCCCCGAGGACCGCGTCGTAGAAGCGCGCGCCGCGCTCCAAGTCGCTCACCTCGAGGCTTACGTGGTGGATCACAACCACCAGAGTATCCCGGCGCCGCCCGCGACGGGTCGCGAGCTCAGACGCGCCGCGGAGCCCAGCGGAAGCCGCGCACGGCGACGAGCAGCCCGGCGATGCCCCAGACGGCGACGATCGCGAGGTTGCCCCAGGAGAAGCCGGGCCCGGTGGTGGATGGGTCGAAGCAGGTGAGCAGAGCTTCGAAGAAGTGGCGCACGGGGAAGATCTCGGCCACGCGTAGGACGCCCTCGGGGATCTCGGTCTCCGGGATGAACACGCCGGAGACGAAGTAGAGCGGCAGCAGCACGGCGTTGGCGACCGGCGCCGCCGCCTCCTCGCTGGGGATGAGCGCCGTGAGCGCGAACCCGAGGCAGGAGAAGGCGAAGGCGCCGACGGCGAGCGCGACCAGGAGGCCCGGCAGGGTGTGGGTCGGCACCTTGACGTCGTAGAAGATCGCGCCCACCGCGATCACGAGGGCGACCATCAGGACGCAGGTCGCGAGCGAGTTGCCGACGCGGCCCGCGACGAACGCCCAGGTCGGCAGCGGCGTGGCGCGCATGCGCTTGAGCCGGCCGCTCTCGCGGTCGGCCGTGAGGTGCATCGCGAGGCTCTGCATGGTCGCGGAGGCGATCGCCAGCGTGAGGATCCCCGGCACGTAGTAGGTGGAGGTCTGCAGCCCGAGCTGCTCGAGCCGCTCGCCCCCGAACAGTCCGTTGAAGATCACGAGGAAGATCAGCGGCAACAGAACCGTGAAGAAGACCGCCGCCGGGCTGCGCCAGAAGGCGATCAGGTCGTAGCGGAACTGGTGCCAGGCGAGGGCGGGGCCGGTCATCGCCGCTCGCCCCCCTCTCCGCGGCCCGTGAGCGCCGGGGCGGCTGCGTCCGCGGACTCCTCGGGCTTCACCGCTCCGTCGGGGGCGTGGTTCTGCGCCTGCCCGACCAGGCGCAGATAGATGTCCTCGAGCGTGGGCCGGGTGACCTGAAGGCCCTCGAGCTCGATGCCGCGCTCGAGCGACCAGCCGGTGAGCGTGTTGAGCAGCCGCACGACCGCCGCGTCATCGGCCCCGCTCAGCACGACCTCGCCGTTGTGCGTCACCTGCGCCGCCTGAAGCTCGGCCGGCAGCTGGTCCCGCCCGACGCCGTGCGGCAGCCGGAAGCGCACCACGGTCGCCTCCTCGGCTCGCCCGCCGAGCTCGTCCGGCGTGCCCTCGGCCACGATCCGGCCGCGCGCGAGCACCGCCACCCGGTCGGCGAGCCACTGCGCCTCGTCCATGTAGTGGGTGGTGAGGAAGATCGTCTTGCCGAGCTCGCGCAGGCTCGCGATCACCTCCCAGGCCTGGCGCCGCGCCGCCGGGTCGAAGCCGGTGGTCGGCTCGTCGAGGAAGATCAGGTCCGGGTCGCCGATCAGCGCCACGCCCAGATCGAGGCGGCGCTGCTGGCCGCCGGAGAGCGCCCCCGCCCGCGTATCCGCCTTCTCCTTCAGCCCGACCAGCTCGATCGTCTCGGCGACCGAGCGGGGCCGGGGGTAGTAGCCCGCGTACAGCTCGAGCGTCTCGCGCACGGTGAGCACGGGCTCCATGCGGCAGTCCTGAAGGACGATCCCGATCCGCGCGCGCCAGGCGCGGTCGCCGTGCTCGGGGTCGACCCCGAGCACGCTCACCGAGCCGTCGCTGCGCTTGCGGTAGCCCTCGAGGATCTCGACGGTGGTCGTCTTGCCGGCGCCGTTGGGGCCGAGGAAGGCGAAGATCTCGCCCGGATGAACGTCTAGGTCAATGCCGCGGACCGCCTCGAACTCGCCGTAGCGTTTGTGCAGGCCGCGGACGCTGATCGCTGCTTGCGTCACGGGGCGGTGATTCTATGTGGGTCTGGGCTGGTCGGGGGAATGTACCTCAGTCCACGCCCGCGTCGCGGTGAGCGAGGCGCACGCTCACGTCGTCCCGCCGCCCCAGGTGCTCGGCCACCCGGCGGGCGACGACGATCGAGCGGTGGCGCCCGCCCGTGCAGCCGACCGCGATCGTGAGGTGGGACTTGCCCTCGGCGACGTAGTGGGGCACCAAGTAGTCGAGCAGCGGGAAGAGGCGCCCGTAGAACTCCTCGGCGACGCCGTTCTCCTCCACGTAGTCGGCGACCGCGTCGTCGAGCCCGGTGAGCGGGCGCAGCTCCTCCACGTAGTGCGGGTTGGGGAGGAAGCGCACGTCGAAGACGAGGTCGGCGTCGCGCGGCGGGCCGTGCTTGAAACCGAAGGTGAGGATGGTTAGCGAAAGCTTGGTCTCGCGGCGCACGAGCTCGGTGGCGACCTTGCGGCGCAGCATCGCCCCGGTGAGGTCGCTGGTGTCGATCACCACGTCCGCCAGCTCGCGCAACGGGGTCAGCACCTCGCGCTCGGCCCGGATCCCGTCTGTGATCCGCCCGTCGGGCGCCATCGGGTGGCGCCGGCGGGTCGCCTTGAAGCGGTGCAGGAGCGCCTCCTCATCGGCCTCCAGGAAGACCAGGCTCGGGTCGAGCCCGTCGTCGCGGAGCTGGCCCAGCACGGAGGCGAACTCGCTGAAGTAGCCGCCCCCGCGCACGTCGCAGACCACGGCGGCGCGCCTCACCCCGCTGCCCTCGTGCAGGAAGAGCTCGCCCAGCGAGCGGATCATGCGCGGCGGCAGGTTGTCGACGCAGAAGTAGCCGGAGTCCTCGAAGGCGGCGATCGCCTCCGACTTGCCGGCGCCGGAGTAGCCGGTGATCAAGAACAGCTCGATCGAGGACCCCTCGGATCCCTCCTTGGGCGCCTCGGCCGTCATCTCCTCCCTCCCTCGTCGTGAGCGTCGCGTCTCAACTTCCGGGTCGGCGCCATCTCAGCGTCCTGCCTTGTGCAGCTGCCTGTGGATCTCCGTGGCCAGCTTGCTGGGGATCCCCGGCACGCCCGCGAGCTCCTCGCGGCTCGCCTGGATGATCCGCTCCGGCGAGCCGAAGTGCTCCAGCAGGGCGCGCTTGCGCACCGGCCCGACCCCGCGCAGCTCGTCCAGCAGGGAGTGGGTCATCGCGGCGTCGCGCCGGCTGCGGTGGAACTCGAGGGCGAAGCGATGCGCCTCGTCGCGCACGCGCTGCAGCAGGCGCAGCGCCGGCGAGCGCCGGTCGAGCACGATCGGCTCGGAGCGGCCGGGCACGTAGACCTCCTCCAGCCGCTTGGCGAGCGAGACCACGGCGATCCCGCGCTCGGCGAGCGGGCCCAGCGCGCGGAGGCCCGCCGCGAGCTGGCCCTTGCCACCGTCGATCACGATCAGGTCCGGCTGCGCGGCGAAGCTCGGGTCGAGCTCCGCGTCGTGCGGCGAGCGGTCGCGCTGCTCCAGCAGCCTCGCCAGCCGCCGCGAGAGCACCTCCTCCATCGAGGCGAAGTCATCGGGGCCGCGGCTGCGGTCGCCGCGGATGCGGAAGCGCCGGTAATCCGACTTCTTCGGCGCCCCGCCCTCGAAGACGACCATCGAGGCGACCGTGTGCTCGCCGCCCAGGTTCGAGATGTCGAAGCCCTCGATGCGGATCGGCAGCGTCTCCAGGCCCAGCACGTCGGCGAGCGCCGCGACCGCGTCCACCCGCTGCTGGCGGCGCCGCTCGCGCCGCAGCTTGTCCTGGCCCAGCGCCAGCTTCGCGTTGCGGGCGGCGAGCTCGCGCAGGCGGCGCTTGTCGCCGCGCTCGGCCACCCGCACCTCGACCGGCCCGCCGCGGCGGGTAGCCAGCGCCTCCTCGAGCAGCTCGACGCGGTCGCGCACCGCGGGCCCGACGATGATCAGGCGCGGGATCGAGGGAGCGGCCGAGTAGTACTGGGCGATGAACTCCTCGGTCACCTCGCCCTCGTCGCGCTCGGCCTCGTTGGACATGTAGAAGCTCTGCCGCTCGGCCAGCACGCCGTCGCGCACCTGGAAGACCTGGGCGTTCGCGGTCGTCTCCTCGACCGCGACCGCGATCACGTCGGCGGTGTCCAGCGACTCGCCGGCGACGCTGCGCCGCTGCATCAGCGAGCGGACCGCCTCGAGGCGGTCGCGGTAGACGGCGGCGGCCTCGAACTCCTCGCGCTGCGCGGCCTCCTTCATCTTGCGCTCGAGATCGCGCTCGACGTCGCGGTAACGGCCCGAGAGGAAGCCGATGATCGCGTCGATGTTGCGCCGGTACTCCTCGCGGCTGATGTAGCCGACGCAGGGCGCCTGGCAGCGCTTGATGTAGTAGTCGAGGCAGGGCACGCCGGAGCGCCGCCCGGGCTCGGGCCCCTCGCAGGTGCGGTACTGGAAGAGCTTGCCGAGCAGCTCGAGCGTCTCGCGCGTGCGCTTCGCGTTCGAGTAGGGGCCGAAGTAGACGCGGCCCGAGCGGTGACGCTCGCGCGTGAAGTAGACGCGCGGGAAGTCCTCGTCGAGGCTGATCCCGATGTAGGGGTACGACTTGTCGTCGCGCAGGCGGATGTTGAAGATCGGCCGGTAGCGCTTGATGAACTGCTGCTCGGCGAGCAACGCGTCCGCCTCGCTCGGCGTGACCAGGAACTCGATCGAGGCCACCTGGCTCGTCATCGCGACGCTGCGCGTCTTGCCGGAGAAGTGCCCGGCGACCCGCTTGCGGATCGAGCGCGCCTTGCCCACGTACAGCACGTCGCCCTCCGCGTCGCGGAAGATGTAGACGCCGGGCTCGTCGGGCAGGCTGCGCCGCTGCTCGCGCAGATCGCCCCCGGATGCCCGCGAAAGCTCCGCGCTCGGCTCGATCGTGGCCATCAAGGCCAAGGTTAGGCCCGGCGTGCGGATGCGGCGCGGGAGCGTCCCGCGCGCTCCGCGGGCCCCGCCCTACCACGCCGACCCGACGGCTCAAGCCACGAGCCGCACCTCGAGCAGCGGCGGCGGGGCGAGGCCGGCGCCGCCGAGCAGGCCGAGGACGCGGGCGACGTAGGCCCGGGTCTCGGGATAGGGCGGGATGCAGTTGCACGCGGCGACCGCGGCGGGGCCGGCGTTGTAGGCAGCGAGGGCGAGCGCGGGCGAGCCGAAGCGTCCCAGCAGGTCGCGCATGAGACGGGCTTGGGCGTTGATCGATGCGATCGGGTCGAAGGGGTCGCGCAGGCCGTAGGCGGCGGCGGTCGCCGGCATGAACTGGGCGATCCCCCGTGCCCCGGCCGGCGAGACCGCGAGCGGGTTGAAGCCGGACTCCGCCATGAGCTGCGCGGCGAGCAGCGGCGCGGACACGCCGTAGCGGGCGGCCGCGCGCGCCAGTGGGCGTCGGAACCGCGCCGGCACGAACCCGGGCAGGTCGCGCTGGCCGCGCTCGGCGCCGACCGCCCAGCGCGCACCGCCCGAGCGCCGGCCGGCGCCCCCGCCCCGTCCCACCGTCATCGCCCGCTCAGCCGCGGGGCTGCACGGCGCCGGCCCTCGCACGTAGCCGAAGTGCCAGGGCTCCCAGGGGTAGCGGAGCACGAACCCGAAGCGCGGGGCGTTCGCGGCGAGCCAGGCGTAGGCGGAGGGCGGGCCCAGGTCGAGCTCGGTGCCGCAGCGGTGCAGGGAGCGGCCCGGCGGCGCCACCATGCGCGGGTTTGGATTGGCGGCGAACAGGCGCGCCTGCTCGGCATCCGAGCGGTAGCCCGAGTTGACGTAGATCGCGTGGCCCGCGCGCGCCGCCGCAGCGCGCAGGCGGTCGTAGGCCCGGGCGACGTCGGGACGCATGCCCTCGCCCCCGCGATAGGCGAGCGGGCCCGCGTACCCGCCGCCGGAGGCGAACGCCGCCCCTCGCGCGGCGCCTGAGCTCGGGGGCAGGACCGGGTAGGCCTCCGCGGTCGCCGCCGCCCGCACGTCCCAGTCGTCCGCATGCGAAGGCGTCTCTCCACCCTCACGCCCAGGGCCGCTCCCCGGGCGCCGTACCTCGGCGCGCGCGTGGAGGGTCACCCGCACTCGCGTCGGCGCCGGGCCGAGCCCGAGGAAGCGCACCGCCACGCGCGCCTCACCGGCTCCGTTGCGCTCCGCGGCCAGCCGCGCCGCCCGCGCGGCGCGGGCGCGGTAGGCAGCGGGGCTCAGGTGCCGCGGGTTGGGCAGCCCGCTCGGCAACGCCGCGGGCTCGAAGACCCGGTGGTAGTCGTCGCGCATCGATCGCGCGGCTGAGACCGCGGCGAGATCGGCGGCGCGCTGGAGGCGGGCGCCCGCAGTCGAGCTGGCGGCGATCAGGGCGAGGGCGAACGCGACCAAGACGAGCAAGAAGCAGGTGCCGAGGACCAAGGGCAGCGCCTGTCCCGCCTGACCGGTCGACGGCGCGCCGGCAGTAGGGGTGGCCGCGAGGTTCTCCTCCGTCGCGTCCCGCCGCAGACGGGCGACAAGGCGGCGGGCGCGGCGATCGAGCGGACCGCCGGGCTCCAGTCCGGCTAGGGCGCGCCTCGAGGCGACCGTGCCCGGGCGCTGGAAGAGCACGTGCAGGTCGATCCGGCGCGCGCGCAGCTCGAGGGCGAGCAGCGCCGCCACGGGGCCGTGCCGGTCGCGCTCCGCGCGAACCAGCGTTGCGGACGGCACACGGGGACCCTCGTCGAGCGCCGCGCGCCAGTGCTCCGGCGGCAGCCAGGCGACGACCGCGCGAACGCCGCCCGCCGGGCCGGGCCCACCGACGCCGTCCGTTGCGCGGAGCGCAGCCTCAGGTAGCGGCCCCGCGGGCTCGGCCTCCTCGCCGTCCGCAGCGCCAGGTGCTCCACCCACGGCCTCGAGCAGGCGCGCGAGCGCCTCCACGGGGTCGTCGGAGCCCAGGCGCGCAACGCAGATCGACCCGCGCGCCGCCGCCTCGATGCCGGAGGCGGAGAGCCGCGCCTCCGCCTCGCGGGCGGCACGCGAGGCCAATAGCGTCGGCCGCGGGGCGCGCTCGTCCGGCCAGCAGCAGACCGCCGTCGCGTCGACGCCCGCCGAGCGAGCGACCGCCACGGCGACGGCGGCGGCCGCCGCCCTCCCTCCCATCGCCTCACCGAGGGAGGTCGCCAGGATCAGTTGCGGCGTCGCGGCCGTCATCAGCGCGCCCCCATCCCCGGCCGAGCCCACGCCTCGCCCCGGCCGGCGAGCGCCGCGCCAAGACCCGCGACGGACGCGGGCGGGCGCAGCTCGACCTCGACCCGCCCGCCGCTCACCTCCACCCGCGCCCGCTCGCGCGCCCATGCGGGCAGGGCCGCCCGTGCCGCGGGCGCGGCGGGCCGCCCGGCGGCGAGCGCGAGCGCCCCGGCCTCGGCGGCGCCGTCCGCCAACGAGGCCGCTTGGCCTGCCGCGAGCAGCTGCAGCGCGATCAACCCCGCCAGCAGCAGGGCAGGGACGCCCGCGACGAGCTCCACCGCCGCCTGTCCCTCCTCCCGCGCGGCCACTCCCATCCCTAGCGAGCCCCAGGCTCCAGCGCCGCCGCGGCCGAGAGGGTCGGACGGGGCATGAACGGCAGCAGCGCCGGCGGGCGCACGCGCACCCTGACCCGCGCGCCCTCCCGGCTCGCGGTCGCCTGGAAGGGCGCCGGCACCGCCCGCTCCGCAGCCCGCTCGACGTCGGCGCCGACGTGCGCCGCGCGCGCTCCCACCCGCGCCGCGTTCGCGGCGCTCCAGAGCGCGAAGCCCGCGAGAGCGAAGTGGGCGGCCGCGAGCGCCGCGACCACCAAGAGCGGCAGGGCCCCTACGAGCTCAACCGAAGCCTGGCCCCTCTGACAACGCGCTCCGACCACGGCGCAACCGTAGGTCGCATCCGCTCACCGGACCCGCCGTGAACGTGCCGGAAGCGTGACGCGAGCGCGCCGATTCCAAGGACGGGTGGGCTCGCCAAGGGCGCCCGCACCGTCAAGCCGCTCGGCGAGTGCGGACGGCTCAGTAGCTGCTGCGCGCCTGCGCCAGCACCCGCACGATCGCCAGCGCCGAAAGGCCGAGCACGGCGAGCCAGACCGCCGTGCCGGGACCGGTGGCGAGCAGCTCGTCGGCGCCCGCGATCATCAGCACGATCGCCCCCAGGGCGCCGTACAGCAGCGCCCGCTCGCGGTTGCCCAGGGTGAGCAGCGCCAGCTGGTTGCGCCGGTACGCGAAGTAGACCGCGTAGCTGATCAGGGCGAGGAAGGCGAGCGTGAAGAAGGCGAGGATCCCCTGCGCCACGTTGCCGCCGCCGGGGACCGCCGCAACGACGAACGCGAGCGCGGCGATGATCGCGATGTTGCGCAGGGCGCGCACGGGGGCCAATCGTACGCCCGCGGCCTACCGCACCATCACCACGAGCCCGAAGCCGATCGCCGCGAGCGTCGCCAGCACCCCGAGCACGGCCAGCGCGGCGTAGGCCGCCGACTGCAGGCGCTGGCCGTTGCGCCGGGCGTCGACGCTGCCGGAGGCGCCGAGGATCGCGAGCGAGAACGTCGTCGTCACGCCGAGGCCGGCCACGGTGGCGGCGAGCACCGTCTCGAGCAGGGCGCCCACGTCGACGACCGCGCCCGCGAGCAGGAGCTCTCGCAGCGCCACGCTCATCCCGTCGCCACCGTCTGACCCTTGCGGATGCGCTGCAGGAAGGCGAACGCGCCCGCGAGCAGCGCAGCGATCGAGATCGCCACCGGGCCGACGGCGCCGTTGCCGAGCAGGCGCACCACCCCGTCGGCCGCGGCCCCGATCACGGCCGCGGCCGGCAGCGTGAGCAGCCAGGCGCCGACGATGTTGCCGGCGACCCCCCAGCGCACCGCCGAAAGCCGCTTGCCCGCGCCCGCGCCCATCACGCCGCCCGAGATCACGTGGGTGGTCGAGAGCGGGAAGCCGAAGTGCGAGGAGGCGAGGATCACCGCCGCCCCGGCGCCCTGCGCGGAGAAGCCCTGCGCCGCGTCCATCTTGATGATCCTCGTACCCATCGTGCGGATGATCCGCCAGCCACCGCTGTAGGTGCCCAGCGCGATCGCGGTCGCCGCGGACACGATCACCCACGTGGGCGGATCGGAGCCCTGGGCCAGTTCGCCGTGCGCGATCAGCGCCAGCGCGATGATCCCCATCGTCTTCTGCGCGTCGTTGGTGCCGTGCGCGAGCGCGAGCAGCCCGCCGGAGATCACCTGCCCCCAGCGGAAGCCCCGCGTGACCGGGCCCGGGCGCTGGCGACCCACCATCCGGTAGCAGATGACGATCGCCCCGACGCCGACGAAGAAGGCGAGGGCCGGCGCGACGACGGCGGGCACCATCACCTTGCCGACAACGCCGTCAACCAGCACCGCGTCCGGCCCGGCGGCGGCGAAGGCGGCGCCGACCACGCCCCCGATCAGCGCGTGCGAGGAGCTCGAGGGCAGCCCGAAGTACCAGGTCGCGAGGTTCCAGGCGATCGCGCCGATCAGCCCTGCGAAGACGACCGTGGGCGTGATCGCGTCGGCCGCGACCACCGCGTCCGCGACCGTGGCCGCGACCTCGAGCGAGATGAAGGCGCCGACGAAGTTGAGGATCGCCGCGTAGCCCACGGCAAGCCGCGGCGACATGGCCCGCGTCGAGATCGAGGTGGCCACGACGTTGGCCGTGTCGTGGAAGCCGTTGGTGAAGTCGAATACGAGCGCCGTCCCGACGACGATGTAGAGGATGAGATCCGCTTCGCTCAACTTGGATCTATCCGCACCCCGTCACGGCGCGGCTGCGCTCACGCGTTCTTGATGACGATCCCCTCGAGGATGTGGGCGACCGACTCGGTCGCGTCGATCGCCCGCTCGAGCACGGCGAAGATGTCCTTCCAGCGGATCACCACCATCGGGTCGATCCCGTTGGCGAAGAGCGAGGCCACCGCGTCGCGCACCAGCCGGTCACCCTCGTTCTCGAGCCTGTGGATCTCGATCCAGTAGTGCTCGAGGTCGCGGAACCCCCGCAGATCCGCCAGCGCCTTGGCGAGCTGCTCACAGCAGCCGACCAGCACCCGCGCCATCTGCTGCGCCTGCTCCATCGGCGCCTCGATCTTGTAGAGCCCGAGGAAGTCGGCGGTCTCCTCGATGTAGTCGACGATGTCGTCCAGGGTCGTCGCCAGGCCGTAGATGTCCTCGCGGTCGAGCGGCGTGACGAAGGTCGCGTTCAGCCGCTGGACGATGTCGTGGGTGATCCGGTCCCCCTCCTGCTCGGCGAGCAGGATCTCGCGCGAAAGCCCGCGGTCGTCAGGCCAATGCTCGAGCATCTCCTGCAGCATCCGGGCCGCGCGCAGGGTGTTCTGGCCCGCCTCGCTGAAGAGATCGAAGAAGACCTTGTCCTTGGGGACGAGGGAAGGAAGGGGCACGGCGCGCAACGCTACCACTCGGCGAGGACCGCGGCGGCTCGCTCGGCGGCGCGCCCGTCCCACAGGCGCGGCCGCCCCACGCCATCCCGCGCCGGCGCCGCGGCGAGCAGGTCCGGGATCTCGCGGATGCGCGCCGGATCGAGACCCAGCAGCGTGTTCGTGCCCCGCCTGATCGTCACCGGCCGCTCCGTGTTGTCGCGCAGGGTGAAGCAGGGCACCCCCAGCGCGGTCGTCTCCTCCTGGATCCCGCCCGAGTCGGTGAGCACCGCCGCCGCGTCCGCCTCCAGCGAGAGGAAGTCGAGGTAGCCGACCGGGTCCGTGAGCACGACCTCGCCGGCCGCGCCCTCCAGCCCCAGCTCGCCCAGGCGCTTGCGGGTACGCGGGTGCACCGGGAAGAGCACCGGCATGCTCTCGGCCACCTCGCGCAGCGCCCCCATCGCGGCGCCGAGCAGCGGCCCGTCGACGAGCGCCGGGCGGTGCAGGGTGACCAGCAGGTACGAGCCCGGCTCGACGCCCAGCCGCCGCGCCGCGCCGCGGGCGCGGAAGCGCGGCTCGAGCGCCCGCAGCGTGTCGATCATCGTGTTGCCGACGAAGTGCATGCGCTCCTCGGGCACGCCCTCCGCCCGCAGGTTCTCGATCGCCTCGTCGCAGTGCAGAAAGCAGAGCTGCGAGAGGTGGTCGGTGGCGATCCGGTTGATCTCCTCCGGCATCTCGCGGTCGAAGCTGCGCAGCCCCGACTCCACGTGCGCGACCGGGAAGCCCAGCCGCGCCGCGCACAGCGCCGCCGCCACCGTGGAGTTGACGTCGCCGGGCACGACGACCACGTCGGGGCGCTCCGAACGCAGCACCGGCTCCAGCCGCTCCAACACCCGCGCGGTCTGCTCGGCGTGCGTGCCCGAGCCCACGCCCAGCATGTGATCAGGCTGGGGCACGCCCAGCTCCTCGAAGAAGATGTCGGACATCGCGCGGTCGTAGTGCTGGCCCGTGTGCACGACCACGTTCTCGGCGGCGCCGAAGCGCTCGCGGCAGGCGGCGATGACCGGCGCCATCTTGACGAAGTTGGGGCGGGTGCCCACGACGTGTACGAGGCGCATCTAGGCGAGCTCGTCGATCCGTGCGGCCAGCTCGAAGTCGGCGGCGGTGAGGCCGCCCTCGGAGTGGGTGGTGAGCGCGACCTCCACCTCGTTCCAAGAGATCGAGAGGTCGGGGTGGTGGTTCATCTCCTCGGCGGGCCCGGCCAGCAGGCGCACGAACTCGACCGACCCCGCGAAGTCGCCGCGGTCGAAGCTCTTGCGCAGCACCCCACCCTCGCGCCGCCAGCCCTCGAGGGCCGCCATCCGCTCGGCGATCTCCTCCTCGCTGAGCCGCGCCACGGTTCCGAGCCTATACCCCCGGACGCCGCGCACCTATCCCACGCCCGGCGGCGCCAGCACCGGCGGCGTCGAGCCAGCGGCGGCGAGCAACGCCCCGCCGAAGGCGAGCGCGCCCAGCGCGAGCAGGGCCGCCGCCTCGAGCGCCATGCGCTCGCTGCCCCGGCGCCGTTCGGCGGCGAGCAGCGCGGCGCCGGCGAGCCCGCCCGCGATCAGGCCGCCGAGGTGCCCGCCGACGCTGATGCCGGAGACGCTGAAGGTGAACAGCAGGTTGATCAGGACCAGCACGCCGAGCTGCGAGGCGAGCTCGGTCAGCCCGCGCTGGCGCGCGAACAGGAAGCTCGCCGCCATCAGGCCGAAGACCGCGCCCGAGGCGCCGACCGTGACCGCGTCGGGGTCGAGCAGCAACGCCCCGAACGAGCCTCCCAGGAGCGAGACGAAGTAGACGCCGAGGAAGCGCCAGGTCCCGAGCGCGGGCTCGAGCAGGTTGCCGAGCAGGTAGAGAACGAACATGTTGAGGCCGAGGTGGATCAGCCCGTAGTGGAGGAAGCCGGCGGTGACGATCCGGTACCACTCGCCCGCGTCCACGGCCGGCCCGAAGAGCGCGAAGTCGAAGTACAGGCTGCCGCCGCCGCTCATGATCCCCGCGCCGCCCACGAGCTCCGCCAGGAACGCGAGCACGTTGGCGCCGATCAGCAGCTCGGTCACGCGCCCCGCGCCGGAGCCGAAGCCCGAGGGGCCGCGCACCACGCGCGTGCGCTGGCGCGAGCACTCCGGGCAGCGCATCCCGACCGGGGTCGCCGTCATGCAGTCGGGACAGATCGGCCGCCCGCAGTTCGAGCAGGCGACGTTGGTCTCGCGTCCGGGATGCCGATAGCAGGTCGCCACTAGCCGCGGGAGACTAGTTGCTGGCGGCGATGCGGCGCGTGCGTCCGGGACCGTCGCCATCATGGATCCGTGCAGGCCGCCCAGGCAGAGCACGCGAGGCGCGCCACACGCCGCCGGTCCGAATCCCGAGCGGAGGGCGATCCGGCCCGGCTGTACGCGACCGCGACGGGCGCGGGGCTGGTGCTGCTCGGGGTGATCGGCTTCTTCTACGAGCCGAGCTTCGTCACCGGCGATGGGCACTCTGTGGGCGAGGTCTTCGGGCTGTTCGCCGCGAACGGCTGGCAGAACCTCCTGCACGTCGCGGTCGGGTTGCTCGGGCTCGCGGCCGCGGGCGCCGCGGCGCGCACCTACGCGCTCGCCACCGGCCTGGGCTGGGTCCTGCTCGCGCTGTGGGGCTTCCTCGTCGGCGGCGCAGGCGCGATTCTCGGCCTCTTCGCCGTGAACGGGGCCCTGAACGCCCTGCACCTCCTGCTCGGCCTGGCGGGCCTCGCCGCGGGCGCCGCCAGCGAGCCCGCGGCGCCCGCGCGCCCGCGGCGGGCTCAGCGGTCGCCCCGCCCGCGCCCCCGTCGGCGCGCGCGCTAGCGGCTCAGCTCGCGCAGCCCCTCGAGCAGGCGCTGGACGCTCGCGCGCATCCCGGTCGGCCGCTGCTTGCGCCGCAGGCCCAGGACCACCAGGCCCGTGGCCGCGGCGCCGCCCGCCGCCAGCCAGACCGCGGGACGCACCCAGTTGCGCGGATCGCGCAGCGCCTCGAGCTCGCCCTCGGAGAGCTCGTCCGCCCAGCTGTCGAGCGCGGCGCTCGCGTGCCGGGCGATCCCCCGCAGGGTGCCCTCGACGCGCATCGCCAGATCCTCCGGCGGCTCGACCGGCCGCAGCGCGTCCTCCAGCATCCGCTCCACGTTGACGGCCTCGTCACTCATCCTCGTCCTCGCTTCCTCCGGCTTCGCTCTCGCGCGCGATCTCCTGCTCGAGCTGGCGCAGCGCCCGGTGGATCAGGACCTTGGTCGCCCCGTCGCTGCGCCCGAGAGCGCGCGCGATCTCGCGGTTGGACATGTCGAGCGCGAAGCGCATGATCAGCGCCTCGCGCCGATCGTCCGAGAGCGTGTTCAGCTTCTCCAGGACCAGACGCAGCTCCTCCCGTCCCGCGACCACGCGCTCGGTCGGGTGCGGGTGCGTGGGCGGCTCGACGGCTTCCAGGTTCGCCTCCGGCCGCCGCGAGCGGTCGCGGTGGTGGTTCGCCGCCAGGTTGTGCGCGATGCGGATCAGCCAGGGGCGCATCGGGCGCCCGTTCGACTCGCGTCGCGCCCGCTCGAAGTGCCGGTAAGCCTGCAGGAACGCCTGCTCGGTCAGATCCTCGGCGTCGTGGTGGTTGCCGACCCGGTAGTACGCGTACGAGTAGACGTCCCGCAGGTGCGTGCGGTAGAGCTGCTCGAACTCGCGGTCGAGCTGCGCCTTGTCGGCCGGCTCCAGCGGCTGCGCCTCGTCCTCGCTGGTGGACACCGCGCAAGGGTAGCCCCGAGGCCGCGCCCCTCCCCGCAGCCCGCGCGGTCACGCCGCCCTCCGCTGCCGCTCGGCACGCCGCAGCCCGGCGATCCACTCGTCGGGGTCGATCTCGCCGCGGATCAGGCGCGCCAGGCCGTCCAGCCGCGGCGCATCCACCGCGGCCCGGGCGAGCGTCTCGGCGACCAGCGGCACCGCGTCCAGGCCCTCGGAGGCCTGGCCCAGGCGACCGGGGATCTGCTCGGCGGGCACGCCCTTGCCGAGCAGCTCGCCGGCGCGGCGGTTGCGCCCTTCCGGCGCGAGCACCGTCGCGGTCAGGTCGCCCACGCCGGCCAGCCCGGCGAAGGTCTCGAGCCGCGCCCCCTTGCGCAGCGCGTAGTCGAGGCACTCCTCCCAGATTCCCGCGGCGGCGATCCCCGCGGCGTTCATGCCGTAGGGCTGGGCGGCGGCCGCGGCCAGCGCCGCGGCGTTCTTGGCGACGCCGGCCACCTCCACCCCGGCCACGTCGTCGGTGGGCTCGCAGATCAGACCGGCGCGGTCGAAGACCTCGAAGAGCTGCTCCCGCAGGTCGACGTCGTGGCTTCCGAGGACGAGCGCCGCCATCCCGGACGCGGCCTCGCGCGCGTGCGCCGGCCCGCCCAGGCTCGCGATCGCCCGTGCGCGCACGCGCTCGGAGACGTACTCGCTGGGCAGAAGCCCCAGCGGTTGCACGAGCCCCTTGGTGAGCAGCAGCACCGCCGCCCGCGAGCCCACCCGATCCGCCGTCGCTCCCACCACCTGGGGCAGCGAGCGCGAGGGCACGGCGAAGCAGACCAGATCGCAGCCGGCGAGCTCGATCTCCGCCGCGGGGCGCACGCTGACCTCCCCGGGCAAGCGGACGCCCGGGAGGTACGCGGCGTTCTCGCGCTTACGCTGGATCTGCTCGGCCGCCTCGGGCGTGCGCGTGCCCAGCTGCACCTCCAGGCCGCCGCGCGCGAGCAGCACCGCCATCGCGGTGCCCCAGCTGCCGGCGCCGATCACCGCCGCCTTGCGCAGCGCCGGCACCCCGCCCAGGTACTCCCACTGAAGCTCGATGTTGGGCCAGATGCGCTCGGTGACCGTCGCCGCCAGGCTGGGCGACGGCTTGTCGGTGCGCGGGAAGGTGAGCGCAGGCCCGGCACGCAGGCGCACCTTGCGCGGGCGGATGCGCCAGCCGCGGCGCACGTGCTCCGTGCCGTGGACGGCGACCGGCAGCACCGGCGCGCCCGTCTCGAGCGCCAGGCGGCCGACGCCGCGCTTGGGCCGCGCCAGCCCGCCGACCCGGATGCGGGTCCCCTCGGGGAAGATCACGACGGTGCCCCCGCGCTCGACCGCGAGCCGCGCGGTCTCCATCGCGGTCTCGTCGGACTGGCCGCGGCGGATCGGGAAGGCACCCAGGCGATTGAGGATCCAGCCCTGCCAGCGCCGCTCGAAGAGCTCGACCTTGGCGACGAACTGGATCTGCCGGTTCCACGGCAGAAGCGCCCCGATCACGAACGGGTCGAGGAAGCTGCGGTGGTTCGCGGCGACGATCAGGCCGCCCTTGACCCGGGCGTGCTCGCGCCCCTGGCGCTCCAGGCGAAACCAGATCAGGAAGGCCGGGACGAAGAGCAGGCGGATTATGTTGTAGAGCAGGCGGTTGACCCCGTGCTCGCGCGCGTAGGCGTGGTAGCGCTGGAAGCGCTCCTCGGGGATCACCTCGTCGCGGCGGGGCGGCGCCGACTTGCGGGGACGGTCCTGCATGCGCAGGAGGGCTACACACGCGACCCGTGACGGTTACCGCCCCGCTGCGCGATCACGCCTTCGCGCACGGCCGTGCCAGCGCCCACCCGGCGCACGAGGCGGCCAGCGCCCGTGCAGTGCGCCCTACCAGGCGGCGAGAACGATCCGCTCGAGCTCCTCCCGTCCCACGGGCGGGCCCGGGGTGCCCGCGAGGTCGGGGCGCGCCAGCATCACTTCGAGCGCCTCGTCGAGCCGCTCGCGCTCGGCCCCCAGTTCCCCGAGGCCGCGCCGGCCCCCAGCGAGCTCCTCGACGCGCTCGCCGATCGCGGCCGGGCGCGTGGCCAGGGAGCGAGACAGCGCCCCCAGCGGCTCGGGGGCCCGCTCGACCATCGCCTCCAGCGCGTGCGGCAGCACCGCGGCGTTGGTCTCGGCGTGCGGGAGGCCCAAGGTGCGCACGAGCGACTGACAGATCACGTGGTGCAGGGCGAGCCCGGCCGAGTCCAGCGCGTAGGAGCAGAGGATCGCGCCCAGCGCGAGCTCGCTGCGCGCCACCCGATCGAGGCCATGGTCGAGGGCGCGCGCGATCAGCTCCGCCCCGCGCAGCGCCGCCAGCGAGGCCACGGGGTTGGCGCCCGGCGCGTAGAGCGCCTCCGCCCCGTGCGCGAGCGCGTTCATCGCGCTCGCGCGCAGGCGCCGCTCGGGCAGGCTCGTCATCGCCGCCGGGTCGGCCAACACCAAGCGCGGGCGCACGCGGCCGGCCGCCTCGTCGTGACCCACGGGGGCGCGGTGGATGCGCGTCATCTCCGCGCCCGAGAGCGTCGTGGGCAGGGCCGCCACCTCCCCGCCGCGCACGGCCGCGATCGCCTTCGCCGCGTCGATCGTGCGGCCCCCGCCCAGCGCGACCAGGCGCTCCCCCTCGACGCGCTCGAGCAGTTCGGCCGCCACCTCGTGCACCTGCCCGGGCGGGACCAGGTGCAGGCTCGCCGCCCGCTCGGGCAGCTCGATCGGCCCCTGTGCCATGCCGCTCTGGGTGGTGAGCAGCTCGTAGCGCTCCCAGCCCCGCGCGGCGAGCAGGTCAGGCACCTGCGCCATGAGCTCAGGGCGGAACTCGATGCGCCGCTCCCCGTCCCGCCAGCTGAAGTCGGTCTCGGTCAAGGCGGGATCAGGGTACGCGGGTTGCGCTCCGCGGAACAGTGATACATGCGCCCGGGGCCGCTCCACAAGACGGGACGCGTCCCGGTGTCGCTCCGAGCAGAGAGCCCGGGGCGGGACTCGAACCCGCAACCCCCTGATTACAAATCAGGTGCTCTACCGGTTGAGCTACCCGGGCGTGCCGCCTCGGAGGATAGGCGCGCCCAGCCCGCCCGACCCGCGCGGGCCCGCCTCCTGCGCGGCGCAGGACGCCCCTAGAGCAGGACCTCGCGCTTGCTCAGGTGGTTGGCGACCTTGCGCTTGACGCGCTGCAGGGCGTTGTCGACGGTCTTGGTGTCGCAGCCCAGGTGGCGGGCGATGACCTCGTAGCTGTGCCCGTCCAGGTAGAGCGAGAGAACGCTGCTCTCGAGCTCCGACAGGCAGTCGCCCAGGCAGTCGACGAGCGCCCGCAGCTCCTCGGTCGCGATCACGCGGTCGACCGGGTCGTCGGAGATCGGCCCGGGGAGCACCTCCTCGAGCGTGCTCTCCCCGTCGCCGTTGGCCGTCGCCGGCGTCTGCGCGAACGAGACGTACTGGTTGAGCGGCGCGTGCTTGTTGCGGCTCGCCGTCTTCACCGCCGTGATGATCTGGCGGGTGATGCAGAGCTCGGCGAAGTTGCGGAAGCTCGACTCGCGGTCCGAGCGGAAGTCGCGGATCGCCTTGTAGAGCCCGAGCAGGCCCTCCTGGATCAGATCCTCCGGCTCGCCCCCGAGCAGGAAGTACGAGGATGCCTTGAGCCGCACGAAGCTGCGGTAGCGACGCACGAGCCGGTCGTACGCGTCGGCGCTTCCCCGCTTGGCGAGGGCGACCAGGTACTCGTCTTCAGGTTCAACTTGAGGGTTAAGGCGCGGGGCGTCGGCCAGCGCCGCCGCCGCGGGAGAGGTCTGGGGTGCCATGAGCCACGCGATCCTTCCTTGCGATCGGTCAAATCGGTGGCGACCGCCTCCCCCGGGCGCCAACCCAACTTGGTTTTCTCCTCCGGGTCTCGACCGCCGGTTGAGGTATATCTCAACCTTTGGTTCACCCTTACGTCGGCGCGCAGTCTACGCGAGCGCGCGTTCTTCTGTCAACTCCGCCGCGCCGCGGTGCAAGTTCCGTTGCAGGCAGGGCGTGCCGTCCGCGCTCGCTGCTAGGCGGCTGCGGAGCGCTGGCGCACCGCCTCGAAGAGCAGGACCGCGGCCGCGGCCGAGACGTTGAGCGAGCCGATCCGCCCGCGCATCGGGATCGAGAGCAGCGCGTCGCAGCTCGTCGCCACGCGCGGGCGCAGCCCCCTCCCCTCGCTTCCCAGCACCAGCACCACCCGCCCGCGCAGATCAGCGTCGCTGTACGGGGTCTCCCCCTCCTCGGCCGCGCCGTACACCCAGGCGCCCCGCTCCTTGGCGCGGAGCAGCCAGTCCGCGAGGTTGGTGACGCGCGCCACCGGAAGATGCTCGACCGCGCCCGCGGAGGCCTTGCAGACGGCGGCCGTGACCGCGGCCGAGCGGCGCTCGGGCACGACCACCCCCGCCGCGCCGGCGGCCTCGGCGCTGCGGCAGATCGCGCCGAGGTTCTGCGGGTCCTGCACCTGGTCGAGCGCCACGACCAGCGCGTCCTCGTCATCCAACAGGCGCTCGGGGTCGGCGTACGGATAGGGGTCGACCTCGGCGACCACGCCTTGGTGGTCGGGACTGCCGGCGAGCCGGGTGAGCTCCTCGTCGGGCACCTCGGGCGCGCGCAGCACGCGCCGCACCCGCCTGCGGCCGCGCTCGGCCTCGGCGACCGCGCGCCGCCCGTAGACGTACTCGGCGGCCACGGGCCCTCAGGCGCCGCGGCGGACCAGCCGCGGCCCGTCCTGCGAGTCGCGCACCTCCCAGCCCATCTCCGCGAGCTGGTCGCGCAGCCGATCCGCCCGCTCGTAGTCTCGCTCGGCGCGCGCCCGCTCCCGCTCGCGCAGCAGCCGCTCGGCCTCGGGGTCGGGCCCCTCGTCTCGCTCCGCGAGCAGCGACTCGAGCCCGAAGAGCGGCAAGAGCCGCGCGACTGCCGCGCGAGCGCCGGGCAGCGGGCGGCGGTTGGCCTCCCCGATCAGCTCGAACAGCGCGGCGAGCGCGCGCGGGGTGTTGAAGTCCTCGGCCAACGCCTCGAGCGCACGCTCGCGCTGCTCGGCCGCGAAGGGATCCTCGCGCGCGGGCTCCTCGCCCTCCCGCTCGCGCGCCGCGCCACCCTCGCGCAGGAAGTTGCGGATGCGCTCTATCCGCGCCCGCGCCTCCTCGAGCGCGCGCTCGGAGAACTCGAGCGGCTGGCGGTAGTGGCCGGAGATCAGGTAGGCGACGACCGCCTGCGCGCCGTAGCGCTCGATCGCCTCGGAGAGCTGGAAGATGTTGCCGATCGACTTCGACATCTTCTCCTCGGCGGTGCGGATCATCCCGTTGTGCATCCAGATCCGCGCGAGCGGGACGCCGTGCGCCGCCTCGCTCTGGGCGATCTCGTTCTCGTGGTGGGGGAAGACGAGGTCGGAGCCGCCGCCGTGGATCTCGAAGTCGAGCCCGAGCAACTGCTGGGCCATCGCCGAGCACTCGATGTGCCAGCCGGGGCGCCCCGGACCCCAAGGCGAGTCCCACCAGGTGTCCTCACCCTCCTTGCGCGCCTTCCAGAGGGCGAAGTCGAGCGGGTCCTCCTTGAGCTTGGCGCTGCCCGCCTCCTCCCCCTGATCCATGTCGGCCGGGTCGCGGTTGGAGAGCTTGCCGTACCCGGGGAAGCTCCGCACGCGGAAGTAGACGTCGCCGCCCGATTCGTAGGCGTGCCCGCGTTCGATCAGGCGCTCGATCAGCGCGATGATCTCCGCCATCGTCTCCGTCGCGCGCGGCTCGGCGTCGGGGCGGCCCAGGCCGAGGGCGTCGGTGTCGCGCACGTAGGCGCGGATCATCTCCTCGGCGTGCTGGGCGGAGGGCACGCCCGAGGCGCGGGCGGCGTCGTAGATCTTGTCGTTGACGTCGGTGACGTTGATCACGAGCCGCGGCTCGTAGCCCACCTGCGCCAGGAAGCGGCGCAGCAGCATGAAGACCACGTACGGGCGCGCGTTGCCGACGTGGATGCGCGAGTAGACGGTCGGGCCGCAGGCGTAGATCCCCACTCGCGGCGGCTCGCGGGGCTCCAGCCGCTTCAGCTGGCCGCTCAGCGTGTCGTGGATCCTCACCTCGCGCACGGCGCTGATCGTATTCGCGCCCGCCTCGGCGTGCGCCTTTGCCGGGGCCGCGACGTGCTCAGCTCGTGCGCTCGCGCTCGACCAGCACGCGCTTGAGCACCTTGCCGGTGGCGTTGCGCGGCAACTCGTCCAAGAACTCGACGTCGCGGGGGACCTTGAACGCGGCCAGGTTCTCCTTCACGTACTGCTTGACCCCGTCGGCGTCGAGCTCAGCACCCTCGTTGAGGACGATGTACGCCGCCAGGCGCTGGCCCCAGCGCTCGTCGTCGACGCCGACCACCGCGACCTCCTTGACCGCCTCGTGGCCGGCCAGAAGGTCCTCGACCTCGCGCGGGAAGACGTTCTCGCCGCCGGAGACGATCATCTCGTCGTCGCGCCCGTCGACGAAGAGCCTGCCCTCCGAGTCCAGGTGGCCGACGTCGCCGGAGCAGAGCAGGCCGTCGATCTGCTCCTTGCCCCCGCCGTCGGTGTAGCCCTCCATCCGCATCTCGTTGCCCACGAAGATGCGGCCCGTCTGGCCCGCCGGCACCGGCCTGCCCTGCTCGTCGAAGATCGCCACGCGCGTGCCGTGCGGCGGGCGGCCCGCCGTGCCGGGCGCCGCGCGCAGATCCTCGGGCGTGGCGATCGTCGCCCAGGCCACCTCGGTCGAGCCGTAGAGGTTGTAGAGGTTGTCGCCGAAGGTGTCCATCCAGCGCGTGGCGAGCGGGCCGGGCAGGGCCGAGCCGCTGACCGCGACCACGCGCAGCGAGGAGGTGTCGTAGCGGCGGATCGTCTCCTCCGGAAGCTCGAGGATCCGCTGCATCATGGCCGGCACGACGATGAGGGCCTCGGCGCGGTTGTCGGCGACCATCGCCAGCGTCGCCTCCGGGTCGAAGCGCCGGCGCAGCACGTAGCTCGAGTTCAGCGAGAGCCCGATCGAGAAGTGCAGAAAGCCCCAGGAGTGGAAGAGCGGGGCGGCGATCACCGTCGTCTCGCGTGCCCGCAGCGGGATCTTGGAGAGCAGCGCCGCGATCGGGTGCAGCGAGGCTGGCTGGCTGCGGCGGGCGCCCTTGGGGGCGCCGGTGGTGCCGGAGGTGAGGATGATGAACTTGCTGCTCCGCTCGGGCGGATCGAGGTCCGAGTCGTCGCGCTCGCCGGAGATCAGCTCCTCCAGCGTGGGGTCCGGGGCGTCGCCCTCCTCCCAGGCGACGAAACGCTCGAGCTCGGTGTCGATGTGGGAGAGCAGCTCGGCGAACTCCGCGTCGTAGATCAGGGCGCGCGGCCGCTCCTCGCGCACCACGCCGGCGAGCTGCGGCCCGCTGAACATCGTGTTCATCATCAGCGCGTTGGCGCCGAGCTTGGCGATCGCCAGGACCGCCTCGATGAAGCCGTGGTGGTTGCGCGCCATGAGCGCGATCCCGTCGCCGGCGCCTAGGCCCCGGCGGGCGAGCGCGCGCGCCAGTCGGTTGGAGCGGCTGTGCACCTCCGCGAACGTGAGCCGCCCGCTCTCGTCGGTGAGCATCGTCTCGTGCGGGCGGCGGATCGCCCCCAGGGCGATCCCGGCGGCGGGCGAGGCGCCCCAGCGGCGCAGCTCGCGTAGCGTGCGCGCGACCTGGCCCGGCGGCATCGGCCGCACAATCCCCGCCTTCGTCAGCTCGCGCACGGTGAAAGGAGCGTCGGCCAGCGAGCCCAGCGAGCCGACCTCGACCCTTCGCGCCAGCGCGCCCATCGCGCCGGCGGCGTCCTTCAAACGCCCACCCATAAGCGGCCCCAAACCCTATCCCTCGAAGGGCTCGGGCATGGACACTTTTCCGGCGCGGGGACGGCCGCGCGGACGGCCCGCAAAGCGGCTTGCGAATGGGACCCGATCCGGCCTACTCGAGCTCGACCAGGGCGACGGCGATGCAGGCGATCCCCTCGCCGCGTCCGATCCAGCCCATGCCCTCGTTGGTGGTCGCCTTGACGCTGACCGGGGCGCCCACCGCATCGCCCAGCGCGCGCTCCATCTCGAGCCGATGCTCGCCCAGCCGCGGGCGTTCGCAGACGACGGTGGCGTCGACGTTCGCGACCCAGCCGGGCACCATCGCCACGGCCGTGCGCAGGAGCTCGATCGAGTCGGCGTCGCGCCAGCGCGCCTCCGACGGCGGGAAGTGCTGGCCGATGTCGCCCAAGCCGGCGGCGCCGAGCACGGCGTCGGTGATCGCGTGGGCGACCACGTCCGCGTCGGAGTGGCCTTCCAGCCCCAGCTCGTGCGGGATCTCGACCCCGCCCAGCACCAGCCTCCGCCCGGCGGCGAAGCGGTGCGAGTCGTAGCCGATGCCGACGCGCGGGCTCATCCCAGCTCGACGGTCCGGCGCCGTCGCCCCTCGAAGACCGCGATCTCGCGCACGCCCCAGCCGCGCATCGCCTCCACGGCGCGCTCGTAGCCGTAGCCCACGTGCGCGGGCTCGTGCGCGTCGGAGGAGAGCGCGAAGGTCGCCCCTGCCTCGATGCACATCTCGGCGAACGCGTCGGCGGGGTAGAGCTCGCCATGCGGCTTGCGATAGCCCGCGGTCGAGACCTCGACCGCGATCCCGGTCTCGGCGATAGCCTCGATCGCGGGCTCGTAGTAGAAGCGCACGTCGCGCTCGGGCCGCGGGCGTTGATCGCCCCAGTACTTGACCAGGTCGGGATGGGCGAGCACGTCGTAAAGGCCGCTCCGGGCGGCCTCGGCCAGCGTCTCGAAGTAGCGCTTCCAGACCTTGTCCGGGTCGGACTGCTGGCGCCAGACGTCGTAGCGCTCGTAGTCGAGCGCGCCGTCGCCCAGGAAATGCACCGAGCCGATCACGTAGTCGAAGGGGTGGGCGTCGAGCAGGTTGGCGATGCGGTCGGCGCGGCCGGGGATCCAGTCCATCTCGATCCCCAGGCGCAGCGGCTGGGTGGCGACGAACTCGCAGTAGACGCCCAGATCGTCGCGCGCGTTCTCGCGCCAAAAGGGGTGGTCCCAGATCCCGAGCGCCTCGCGGAAACGGTGAACGTGCTCGGAGACGCCGAGCTCCTCGATACCGGCGACCCGGGCCGCGGCCACGTACCGCTCGACGTTCTCCGCGGTGAAGTACTCGGAGGGGCTGGCCTCGGGGTCGTCGGGGCGCAGGTGAACGTGGTAGTCGGTCAGCACTTTTCTCGGAGCGTATTGGGGTTAGGCTTCGCGCGACGCCGCGGAGGCGCCGTCGCTGTGAGCAGGACCCTGGTCGACATCACCGCTTTGCTCGGCGCCTTCGTGCTCGGCACCGTGCTCGCCGAGCTGGCCGGCGCCGCCAACCTGGGCACGTCTCTCAGCTTCGGACAGATCGCCTTCGCCCTGGCGCTGGTCTTCGTGCTTCTGCGCCGCTGAGCGCTCGCGCAAGAGCAGCTCGATCACGCGCAGGTCCGCGGGCGTGGTCAGCTTCGGGTTGGGCGCCTCGACGGGGTGCACGCGCACGCGTCCACCCCGCGCCTCGACCAGGCTGGCGTCGTCGGTCGCGGCGGCGAGCTCGGCGGGCGGACGGTCGAGCGCCGCGCGCAGCGTCCGCGCGCGGAAGGCCTGCGGGGTCTGCACAGCCCAGAGCTCCTCGCGCGGCGGCGTCTCCACCACCTCGAGCCGCTCGCCCCGGCAGCGCTTGATCGTGTCGACCACGGGGGCGGCAGCGATCAGCGCGTCGGTCCCGGGATCGGCGGCGAGCGCGGCGACGATCTCGTCGAACAGCTCGGGGGTCGCGAGCGGCCGGGCCGCGTCGTGGACGACGATCAGCTCCGGCTCCGCGCCGCCCTCGCCCGCGGCCGCGAGCGCGGCCGCCACCGATTCCGAGCGCGAGGCGCCGCCGGCCACGACCCGCGCCTCGGGGCCGCAGAGCTCGCGCACGGCCCGCTCGTGGCCGGGCGGGGCCGCGACCACGATCGCCTCGATCGCCCGCGCGGCGCGCAGCGCCGCGAGCGACCAGGCGAGCAGGGGACGCCCGCCGACCTCGACGAGCGCCTTCGGGCCGCCGGCGCCGAGCCTCTGCCCGGAGCCGGCGGCCGCTAGCAGCGCGGTTGCTGGAGCGGACTCAGGCAGCAGCCTCTGCCTTGGAGCCGAAGCGCTCCGCGAGCAGCTCGTCGATGTACTGCTCGGCGCCCTCCTCGTCCTTCTCGAGGGCGTACATGAACTCGGACGCGAGGATCTTCTTCGCGCGCGTGTACATCTGCTTCTCGCCGGTGGAGAGGCCCTTCTCCCACTCGCGGATGGCGAGATTGCGCACGACCTCGGCGATCTCGAAGATGTCGCCGGTCTTGATCTTCTCGCGGTTGTACTTGAACCGGCGGTTCCAGTTCTTCGGCATCTCGGAGAGCTCGCCGGTGAGGACCTCGATCACCTTCTGCACCTGCTCGGGATCGATCACGCGGCGCAGGCCCGCCTTGTGCGCGTTCTCGCACGGGACCATCACCGTCATGTCGTTGTGCAGGATCTTGATCGTGAGGTAGTCGCGCTCCTCACCGAGGAGCTCGCGAGCCTCGCGCTTGAGCACGACGCCGGCACCGTGGTGCGGGTAGACGACGTGGTCGCCCGGCTGGAAGTCGCAGACGTCGTTCTCGCGCTCGACTGCCGATTCGTCGGTAGCTACTTCAGGAATGGGCGTTCCTCCTTGGCTCTGCGGCGCCGCAGCATGCCGGGGCGCCGGTTGGGATCACGGGTAACGTTCGAGCGGATCGAACTCCTGCAGCCGACGCAGCCCCTCGCGGATCTCCTGTGCGCGGGGCTCCCCCACCCCCTCCACGGCCTCCAGGTCGGAGTCCGTGGCAGCGAGGATGGCCTCGAGGTCGCCGAAGTGGTTGACGACCTTCTCGGCCACGAGGCGGGGCAGCCTCGGCACGCGCGAGAGCGCGCGGTAGCCGCGCGGCGTAACGGGGAAGTCGAGTGAGTTGGTCTTGCGGTCGTAGCCCAGGAGCTCGGCGAGGCGGCCGAAGTCGAGCAGCTCGTGATGCTCCAGCGCGCTCAGCTCTGCGGCCGCCGCGTCGGTCTCCGACTCGCCGGTGAAGGTGGCGTAATCGCGGATCAGGGCGGTGCGGTCGGAGATCACCCCGACCACGAGCTCGTCGAGCTGCATCTCGATCAGGCGGCCCTCGCTGCCGAGCTCGATGATGTAGCGCTCGACCTCGGCGGCCATGCGCGTGACCAGCTCGGCGCGCTGGAGCACGGAGAGCACGTCGTATAGCGTCACGTCGCCCGAGAACTCGAGCTCGGTCAGCCGCGCCGAGACGCGGTCGAGGCGGGAGCGGTACTTCTCGAGCGTGGCCAGCCCCTGGTTGGCCTTCGAAAGCACCGTCGAGATGTCCTCGAGGATGTACTTGATCCCCTCGGCGTAGAGGGAGACGACGTCGCGGCGCTGGGAGATCGCGATCACGAGCGCCCTCGACTGCTTGGAGACGCGCTCGGCGGTGCGGTGCCGGGTGCCGGTCTCCGAGGAGAGGATCGTCGGGTCCGGCATCAGCTGGACGTTGGCCCAGCAGATCCGCAGCGTGTCAGGGTCGAGCACGATCGCCCCGTCCATCTTCGCCAGCTGGTAGAGCAGCGCCGGCGAGTAGTCGACGTCCAGGCGGATGCCGCCGGAGATCATGAAGGAGATCTCCTCGGCCCTGGCGATCACGATCAACCCGCCCGTGCGGGCGTGGATGATGTTGTCGATCCCCTCCCGCAGCGGAGTGCCGGGGGCGACGGTATCTAGGGCCCTGAGAAGCCGAGGATCCTGGCGTGCCTCCAACTCGTTTCGGTTCGTAGGCATCGCCATGGCTACGTTCATGGTGCCACAAACGGCTCCCGAGCGCTGCCGCGAATCCTCACCTCGGAGGTCGGAATCCCGCTTCGCAAAGCGGATTGGCGGGCTATGGCTGCCCCCATGCACGCGGGCGCGGCCGTGATCGCCGCAGCGGCAGTGCGTCGCTAGGGCGCGATCAAGCGTCCGAGCCCGCGGTCACGTCCCGCGCGAACGCCTCGAGCGCGTCGACGAACCGCTGCAGATCCTCCTCGGTGTGGGCGATCGACAGCGTCCACTCCTCCTCGACGCCCGGGGTCATGAAGACGCCGTTGTTCATGTGGTAGAGCCACGCGAGGGTCGAGAGCTCGCCGTCGACCTTGGTCAGGTAATCGCGGTACTCGCGAATCGGCTCCCTGGAGAAGATCACGCAGCCCTTCGCCCCCATGCCGACCGTGTAGCAGGGAAGGCCGTACTTCTCGATGATCCGGTCGCACTCGCCGAGCAGCCACTCGTTGGCGCTCTCGAGCTTGCGGTAGGCGTCGTCGGTCAGCACCTTCGTCAACGTCGCCTCGGCGGCAGCCATCACGAGCGGGTTGCCGTTGAAGGTGCCGTACTGGACGACCTTGTCCGTGGCGACGGCCTCGGCGACCTCCTCGGTCATCCCGATCGCGCCGCCGGGGTAGCCACCGCAGATCGCCTTCGCGAGCGTGATCATGTCCGGCTTCACGCCGAAGCGCTCGGTGGCGCCGCCGCGGGCGATCGTGGCCCCCGTCTTGACCTCGTCGAAGATCAGCTTCACCCCGTGCTCGAGGGTGAGCTCGCGCACGCGCTCGAGGTAGCCGTCGACCGGCTTCACGATGTTGATGTTCATCATCGCCGGCTCCATGATCAGCCCGGCGACCTGTCCCTCGAGCTTGTTCAGCACGCTCTCCAGGGCATCGGCGTCGTTGAACGGCACGGCGCGCGTGAGCTCGGTGAGGGCGCGCGGGTAGCCGGCCCCGTAGGGGACCGAGCGCGGGTCGTCGCGGTCACCGAGCGCCTCGAGCGGCGGGTAGACCGAGACCATCACGGCGTCGTGGTGGCCGTGATAGGAGCCCTCGATCTTGAGGATCACGTCCCGGCCGGTGATCCCGCGGGCGAGGTGGACGGCATCCATCGTCGACTCGGTGCCCGAGTTCGTGAACCGCCACTGGGGCAGGCCGAAGCGGTCGGCGAGCTCCTCCGCGACGACGATCGAGCCGTCGGTCGGGGCAGCGAAGTGGGTGCCCTCGTCGTGGCGCGCCTTGACGGCCTCGCCGATCGTCGGGTTGGCATGGCCGACGCACATCACCCCGAACCCGTTGTGGAAGTCGACGTACTCGTGCCCGTCGACGTCCCAGACGCGGGCGCCCTGCCCGCGCACCAGGTAGACGGGCCACGGATCATTGGTCTGGAACGAGGAGGGGACGCCGCCGGGCATCACCTTGACGGCGCGCTCGTAGCGTGCCTTGGACTGCGGGGTGCGCTCAGCCAGCTTCGCCTTCTCGCGCTTCGTCAGTTCCGCGATCCGCTCACGCGAGATCTCGGAGGTTCCAGCGGTTGTCGACTCGACGCCCATGCTCCATCCAATCCTGAGTTGTGTTCAGAAAACTCCTGTTCATCTTAGGACCAAGCAGTTCTTCGCCTCCCAGCCGAGGCGGACGCGCATACCCGGCTCCCAGCGGTCGTCGGCGCGGGCGCGGTGCCACGCCTGCTCGAGCGCGACGAGCCGGGCGCCGTGGCCGAGGTCGACGGTGATCTGGGTCATCACGCCGAGGTAGACCCGCGCCTCGACCCGGCCATCGACCGAGACCATGTCGTCCGTGACCTCCTCGTCGATCGCGATCTTCTCCGGCCGGATCGCGACGTTCACGGTATCCCCCGCCTTGCAGCCGTTCGGGAGGGAGACCGGGAACTCGAGCCCGTTCGCGACCCGGACGCGGCCGGGAGCCGTGACCGTCGCCGAGAGCAGGTTCGAGATCCCGATGAAGCCGGCGACGAACTCGCCGGTCGGGCGCTCGTAGATGTCCTCGGGCGGCCCGCACTGGATCACCCGGCCCTCGTTCATGACCGCGATGCGGTCGGACATCGAGAGCGCCTCCTCCTGGTCGTGGGTGACGTAGATGAACGTGATCCCGACCTCGCGCTGGATCGACTTGAGCTCGACCTGCATCTGCTTGCGCAGCTTCAGGTCGAGCGCCCCGAGCGGCTCGTCGAGCAGCAGGACCGAGGGCCGGTTGACGAGCGCGCGCGCCAGCGCGACCCGCTGCTTCTGGCCGCCGGAGAGCTGACTCGGCTTCTGCTTCTCGCGGCCCGTGAGCTGGACCAGCTCCAGCGCCTCGGCCACGCGCCTGCGGATCTCGTCCTCGGGTACCTTGCGCCGCTTGAGCCCGAAGGCGACGTTGCCCTCGACGTCGAGGTGCTCGAAGAGCGCGTAGCTCTGGAACACGGTGTTGACATTGCGCTCGTACGGCGGCACGTGCTCGACGGGCTCACCGTCGAGGTAGATGCGCCCCTCGGTGGGCTGCTCGAAGCCCGCCACCATTCGCAGCGTCGTCGTCTTCCCGCATCCGGAGGGCCCGAGCAGCGAGAAGAACTCGCCCCGGTTGATCGAGATGCTCAGATCCTCGACCGCCGTCAGCGATCCGAATTTCTTGGTCACCCCCTCGAAGCGGATGGCCTCCCCGGTCGCGGTCACGCCGCCTCCCTTCCGATCAACACGCTCTCCTCCTCTCTGTGTCCGAAGATCCGCGGCAGCGCGATCGCGAGGGCGACGATCAGGAACGAGACGACGAGCATGAAGGTCCCGATCGCGTTGATCGTCGGCTGCACCCCGAACCGGATCGACGAGTAGATCTGCACCGGCAGCGGCGTCGGCGACTCCCCGGTGGTGAAGAACGCGATCACGAAGTCGTCGAAGCTGAGGGCGAAGACCAGCATCGCCGAGGCGACGATCGCCGGCCAAAGCCTGGGCAGGACCACGAGGCGCAGCGTCTCCAGGCGCGTGGCACCGAGGTCCATCGCCGCGTCCTCGACCTCGTGGTGGAGCGAGGCGAGGCGCGCCCTCACGATCACGGTCACGAAGGAGATCGAGAAGGTGATCTCGGCGATCATGATCGTCGCCAGCGAGAGCTCCATCTTGATCTGCGTGAACAGCAGGAGCGCGGAGACGCCGGCGACGATCTCCGGGGTGACCAACGGGATCAGCATCAGCACGTTGCCGGCCCGGGCGACGCGTGAGCGGGCGCGCACGAGGCCGAAGGCGAGGGTCGTCCCGAGGAAGGTGCCGACGATCATCGTCACGAGCCCGATCTCGGCACTGGCGAGCAGCGACGCGCGCAGGTTGGCGTTGCCGAAGAACGCCTCGTACCACTGCAGGCTGAAGCCCGCGAACTGCTGGAGCGAGCGGGTCGAGTTGAACGAGAACAGCGCCACGACCACGAGCGGCGCGAACGTGAAGACGAGGAAGGCCCAGAAGAAGACGCGGAGGAAGCGGGGACGGTCGAAGTCGCGCGGACGTCGCCTCCTGAGCGAGAAGGGCACGTGCAGCGAGCGGGTCCGGCTGTGGCCCGCCAGGGTCGCGCTCACAGCGCCCCCTCCCTGTCCGCGCGCGCCGCGGAGCGCAGATAGGCCAGCATCCAGATCAGCAGGAAGCCCATCATCACGATCGTCAGCGCGGCACCGAACGGCCAGTTCTGGGCCTCGAGGAACTCCTGCTGGATCAGGTTCCCGATCATGTAGGTGTCGGGGCCGCCGAGCAGCTGGGCGGAGATGAAGTCGCCAAGCGCGGGCAGGAAGACGAGCACGCACCCCGCCGCCACGCCTTGGAAGGCCGCCGGCCAGGTGACGTGGCGGAAGGTCTGCCAGCGGTTGCCGTAGAGGTCCTTGCCCGCCTCGATCAGGGCCGGATCCATGCGGTCCAGCGCCGCGTACAGCGGCAGGATCATGAACGCGAGGTAGCCGTAGACGAGGCCCCCGATCACAGCCCAGGGGGTGTTGAGGAAGCGGATCCCCGTCTCGCTCAGGCCGAGGTCCTCGAGCAGCCCGTTTACGAGGCCCTCGTCGGAGAGGATCGCCACCCAGGCGTAGGTGCGGATCAGGTAGTTGACGAGGAAGGGAAGGACGACGACCGCGACGAGCAGCGTCTTCCAGCGGCCCCCGAAACGGGCGATGTAGTACGCGATCGGGTAGCCGATCACCAGGCAGAGCACGACGGTGGCGACCGCGTACAGCAGCGAGCGCAGCAGGATCGGGGCGAAGCGCGGGTCGAAGACGTCGGCGAAGTTCCCGGGGTGCCACCCGTAGACCGCCTGGTAGACGGGGTCCGTGGTCCCGAGCGAGACCGCGAGGACGATTCCCAGCGGAACCGCGAAGAGGAGGAGCAGCCAGACGCCCGCCGGGGCGAGCATCAGGTGGGCGAAGCGGTTCTCGCTCATCTCCGCGCGGCCCCGGTTACCCGGCCTTCACCTCCAGGAAGGTGTCGGTCCACAGCTCCCGCTCGCTCTGGGAGAGGTTCGCGAACTGGTCGCCCCTCTCGAGGTCCTCGACCGTGACGACGATGTTGGGGTCGCCCTTGGCGAGCTCAGCGAACGCCTCCTCCTGGCCGCGGTTGGGCATCGGGTACCCGTTCCACTCGACGTTGCGCGCGGCGTTCTTCGGATCGAGCATGAAGTCGATGAAGAGCAGCGCGGTGCCCGGGTGCCGGGCGTTCACGGGGATCGCGAACGCGTCGCTGCCCACCGGGAAGCCGTCCCGGGCGACCTTCTGGAACTGGTAGGCGTCTGGGTCGTCGACGCGGTAACGGATGTTGATGATGTCGCCGTTCCAGAGGTGGTGAATCCAGGCGTTGCCGCTCGACATGTTCGTGATCGTGTCGACGGAGAAGCCGCGCAACAGGGGCTTCAGCGAGGTGAGCCACTCACGGGTCTGCTCGAGCTCGTCCGGGTTCGTTGTGTTCATGTCGAACCCGTTGCGGAGGTTGCCCGCGGCGAGCGCCTCCTGGTAATCGTCGAGCAGGTAGATCCGCCCCGCCGCCTGCTCGTTGGCGAGGTCGTCCCACGACCCGGTCATGTTGTCGATCAGGTCCGCGCGGTAGCCGATCCCCGTGACGTAGAGCGAGTACGGGACCGAGTGGGCGGAGTCGGGGTCGTACCAGGGGTCGTCGAAGTAGCGGTAGACGTACTCGATGTTCTCGAGCTTGTCCCGGGGGATCCGCAACAGCTGTTCCTGCTGGACCAGCCGCTGTACGTACTCGGCGGTGGGGAAGATGACGTCGTACGTGTTGCCTGCCCGGAGCTTGGCCATCATCCCCTCCATCGAGTCGTAGTACGACTCGATCACGCGGACGTCGTACTTCTTCTGGAACGCCTTGATCAGCTGCGGGTTTATGTACTGGGAGTAGTTGAAGTAGTAGAGGTCGCCGTCGACCTTCGGCTCGATCCGCTTGCTGTTGTCGCCTTCGATGCCGCGCCCGATTCCACACCCGGCGAGCCCGCCGAGCCCGTAGGCCCCGAGGGCCAGTCCGCCGCCCGCCTTGAGCAGCGCGCGGCGCGTGATCCGCTCGCCGCCCGTCAGGCGCCCACCTCCTCCGGCGGCCGGAGGACGGACCCAAGCTCCACGCCGAGCAGGTGCTCCGCCGTCTCGATGCAGATCTTCCGCATCCGCTCCTCCGTGAGCGCTGGGTCGCGCAGGGTCACCTGCACGGCGAGCCCGTCGATCAGGGCCGCGAGCGCGAGCGCGGCCTCCTCGGCATCGACCGGGTCGAAGACTCCCCGCTCGACCCCATCCTCGACGATCCGCGCGAGGATCGCGCGCCAGTGCCGGTCGAGCCCCTCGCGCTCCCCGCGCAGCCTCTCGTCGGTGAGAGAGCGGCTCCAGAGCTCGATCCACATCGTCCAGTTGTCATCCTCGACGCACGCGTCGATCGCGGCCACCAGCTGCTCCGCCGGGTCGTCGATCTCGGCGAGCCGCCCCTCGAGCTCGCGCGCGAAGCGCTCCTCGTCGGCGATCATCGCCTGCGCGAGCAGCTCCTCCTTCGTCTGGAACCAGTAGAGGACCGCGCTCGGGCTGGTACCCGCCCGCTCGGCGACGTCGGCGATGCGCGTGTTCCGCAGCCCCCGCTCGCAGATCACTTCGACCGCAGCTTCGAGGATCTGCGGACGACGGATGTGGTCGATCTGCGGGCGCGGACTCACTCGCGCTGCATCCCCTCCTCGGGTCCCGCGAAAACTGAGTCGCGGTTCAGGAAAGACCATAACCTCACGCACCCCCCGCGTCAACCGTCAAGGGGTCGATGACGAACGCTCCGGCCGGCGGCGGGAGCTAGCCCGTCGCGCCGAGCTCCTCGGCCTCGATTCCCAGCTCCGCCGCCAGGCGCTTCGCAACCTGGTTGCGTACCTCGGCGATCGTCGCGCGGGGCGCGTGGATCACGGCGCGGACGCCGAAGCCGTCGACGAGGGCGACGGCGAAGTCGGCGATCTCCGGAGCGGAGCGGTCCGAGGTGAACTCGCCGCTCCGCAGGCCGGCCTCGATGATCTCGGCAAACCACGCGCGGTAGCGGTCGTAGAGGTCGGCGGCGAGCGGGCGCAGACCGGCGTCGCGGGCGGCGCGCAGCCAGAGCTCGACCCACAGCACCCAGTCGCGCTCCTGCGAGCCCGGGTGGGGCATGCACGCGTCGATCGCGCTCGCGAGGCGCTCGGCGGCACTCGCGCCGGGGTCGGTCGCGGCGGAGAAGCGTTCGCTGCCCGCGGTCTCGAACGAGTGGGTGAGCGCCTCCTCGAGGAGCTCCTCGCGGGTGGAGAAGTAGTGGTGAACGAGCGCGGTCGAGACGCCCGCGCGCGTCGCCACGCGGGCGATCCGCACGTCGTCGATCCCGTCCGCCGCGATCAGATCGCAGGCGGCCTCGAGGATGCGCTCGCGAGTCCCGGCTGCCACGAGCGCAAGGTATTACGGGCCGCGGCGCCCTCAGCGCACCGCCAGGGTGGCGCCCTGGTCGGCGAGCACCGCGGCGGCGGCGTTGCGGCCGTTGAGGCCGATCACGCTGCCCGCGGGATGGGTCGCGGCGCCGCACATGTAGAGGCCCTCGACGGGCGTGCGAGCGGGGAAGCGTCCCTCCCACATCTGGTCCGGAGTGACCTCCCCCTGGAAGATGTTGCCGCCGGTCAGGCCCACCCGCGACTCGATGTCGCGCGGGCCCAGCACCTCGTACTCGAGGATGCAGTCCTCGAAGTCGGGGGCGAAGCGCGAGATCAGCTCGATGAACTGCCTCGCCACCGGCTCACGCTGCTCGTCCCAGGTCCCCTCGGCGAGGTCGTAGGGCGCGTACTGGCCGAAGACGCTCATCAGGTGCTTGCCCTCCGGCGCGGGGCTCGGGTCGTATCCGGTTTGGATGTAGATCTCGCCAAAGGCAACGGTCGGGTGCCCCTGCGCACAGAGCTCGAATGCCGCCTGCGTCTCCTCCATCGTCCCCGTGGCGTCGATCGTGGCCTGGGCGGGCCAGGTCTCGCCTGGGGCAGCCGTCCACTCCGGCAGCCGCCCGAGCGCGACGTTGAACTTCACCACGGGGCTGCGGACCTTCCACTCCTCGAGCCGCGCCCGGAAGCCGGGGTCGAGCTCGTCCGCGTCCAGCATCGAGAGCATCCGCTTCGGGTCCGCGTTGCAGACCACCACCGGCGCGTTGATCCGCGTCCCGTCCTCGAGCGTCACCCCCTCGCCCGGGAGGATCTCAGCGACCGGCGCGCCGCAGGCCAGTACCGCGCCCGCCTCGGCGGCCGCGTCGGCGATCGCGAACGAGCACATCCCCATGCCTCCCTCGACGTACCCCCAGACCGGGCCTTGGCCGTCGAGGTCGCCCTGGTAGTGCATGAGCTTGACCGAGGCCGTGCCCTTGTCGTAGGGACCGCCCCAGGTTCCGATGATCCCCTGGCCGAAGAGCGCCGTCTTCAGCCGCTCGTCCTTGACGTGGGCGTCGAGCACCTCGGCGATCGACGCCTCGAAGACGAGGTCGATCATCTCCTGGGAGCCGCCGAGGAGATCCTCGATCTCCTCCCTGGTCGGGGTCTCGCCAACCCACGTGTCGCGCGCCCCCTTGCGCAGGCGCTTGCGCACCTCGTCGAAGAGCTCTTCGTAGGCCCAGTAGCCCTTGACGTCTTCCGGCGAGACCCCGAGCCGCTTCAGGTTCTCCTCGGTCTTCGCGTCATCCAGCCATTGCCCGAACGCGGTGCCGTCCTCGAACGGCACCCAGAGGTTCGGGTCCGCGACCCAGAACCGCAGCCCCCGCTTGCGCAGCGCGAGCTCGTCGATGACGAGGTCGTCGAGCAGCCCGATCACGTACGCGCACGGGCTGACGACGAAGCGCTCGTCGCTGAACGGCCGCTCGAGCGTGCAGGCGCCGCCGAGGCGCTCGCGTCGCTCGAGCACGAGCACCCGCTTGCCGGCGCGGGCGAGGTAGGCCGCGGCGGTGAGCCCGTTGTGGCCGCCGCCGACCACGATCGCGTCCCACGTGCGCTTGGCCAGATCGGCGACCGGCTCCGGGAGCCCCACCTCGCCGAGCCGTTCAGCGATCGCGTTCACGCGCACCTCCTCCCCTCCCCGATGTCCTCACGCGGCGACCTGGTCTCTGAGCGCCTCCATGTAGCGCTCGGCGACCATCTGGTCGAAGGCGTGGACGTCGGCCTCCTCGGTCGAGTAGCGGCCTGGCACATAGCCGCGGGTCTGGATGCCCTTCTGGGCCAGCTCGCACACGTGCCAGTCCTGGCGGTTGACCATGTCCCAGAACTCGACCGCGTCCGAGGGGTCGAACCCCTCCATCGCGATCGTCTCCGGCTCGAAGAACCACTCGCAGGTCACCTCGGTGACCCCGGGCGAACGCGGCCACAGCGTGTGCAGCATGAAGTAGTCAGGGTGCAGCGAGACGAGCGCGTTCGGGAAGAGCGCGAAGTAGAGGACGTTGCGCGTCTCCTCGGGCGCGAGCCCTTTGATCGGCGGGCGCCCTCCGGCGCCGTTCATCGCCATGGTCTCCGCGCCCTCGTTGAGCGTCATCGATCCCCCGCACCAGGCTCCCGCGCCGATCATGTCCTCGCCGCTCCGGTAGTCCGAGAGCGCGTTCAGCTCCGGGTGCACCCCCGGGCAGTGCAGGCACTCGTTGTAGTTCTCGGCGATCGCCTTCCAGTTCGCCTCGACCGTGTAGAGGCGGTCACCGGCGCGCTTCAGCTCCGGCACCCGGTAGTGCTCGAGGTGCTCGACCAGATCGCCGACGTGCTCGGCGGCGTCGGGCGCCTCGGTCGAGAGGTCGATCAGGACGAGGCCGCCCACGACCGCGAGCCGCACCGGGATCAGCCCCCAGCAGGAGAAGTCGAAGTCCTCGATCCCGTCCATGTGGGGCGCCGCCTTGAGCTCGCCGTCGAGTCCGTAGGACCAGGCGTGGTAGGGGCATCGCAGCCGCCGCCGCACCTTGCCTTCCCTCTCCTCGACGATCCGCGCCCCGCGGTGGCGGCACGCGTTCAGGAACGCGCGTGGCCGTCCGTCCTCGCCGCCTACCACCACGACGCTGTCCGGGCCGACCTCGCGGACCACGAACTTGCCGGGCTCGTCGACCGCGGAGACGTGGCCGGCGCACACCCAGCCGCGGAAGATGTTCTCGAGCTCCCACTCGAACACAGAACGGTCGGTGAACGCGGCCGGCGGGAGCTGCGTCGCGCGCTTGAGCGGCTGCTGGGTGAGGGCGATCTCGCGTGGGTCCAGGGTGAGGGTCGGTCTCGTCGTCATGCGCCTTTCGGGGTCCGGTTGCCGTTCGGTGGTTGACCTTGTAGTCAAACGTACGTTATCGTGGCTGTCAATGGCAGCCCCTACTACCGCGGACCGGGCAGCCGCCGAGCGCGCGGCCGACGTGCAGGCGCGCGCCCGCCGCTTCGCCGAGGAAGTCCTGATGCCGCTCGAGGAGGAGGCGGAGGCGAGGGGCGGGCGTCTCCCCGAGGAGACGATCGCCGAGGTCAAGCGGGCCGCGATCGAGGCGGGCCTGAACGGGGGACTCCATGCGCGCGAGCACGGCGGCCAGGGCTGGACCCGGTTGGAGTGGGTGCTCGCCGAGGAGCAGTACGGCCGCACGACCAACGCGATCCACTGGCACATCCCGCAGGCCTACAACGTCTGGGCGCACGCCTCTCAGGAGCACATCGATCGCTACCTACGCCCCGCGCTGCGCGGGGAGCTCAAGGACGCCTACGCGGTGACCGAGCGCGATGCCGGCTCGGACCCGTCAGCGATCACCGCGACCGCCGAGCGCACCGATGGCGGCTTCCGCGTGCGCGGCGAGAAGTGGTTCGTCACCTCCGGCGACGTCGCCGACGTCTACGTGGTGATGGCGAACGTGATCGACGGGCCCGACCGCTTGCCGACCCTGTTCGTGGTCGACCGCAAGCTGCCCGGGATCGAGATCGTTGAGAACCCCCCCTTCACCCACTCCTACCCCGACGGCCACCCGACGATCCGCTTCGACGTCGAGGTCTCCGAGAACGACGTGATCGGGGGCGTGGGCCGCGGCGACGAGCTGCAGCGCGAGTGGTTCGTGGAGGAGCGGCTCGGGATCGCGGCCCGCTGTTGCGGCGCGATGTGGCGGCTGCTTGACGCGACCGTCTCCTGGGCCACCGAGCGCGAGCAGGGCGGCTCGCGGATCTACGACTTCCAGGGCGTCTCGTTCCCGCTCGCCGACTCCGCGGCCGACGCCGCCGCCGGGCGCCTTTTGACCCTGCAGGCCGCGGAGCTCGCCGACGCGGGCGTGGACCCGAAGCTCGTCCACAACAAGGCCTCGATCGCGAAGCTGTTCACCAGCGAGGCCGCCTGGCGCTGCGCCGACCGCTGCGTGCAGGCCTTCGGCGGTCGCGGCTACCGGCGCTCGAACGTCGCCGAGCGCTTTTTGCGCGAGCTGCGCGTCGACCGGATCTGGGAGGGGACCTCCGAGATCCAGCGGCTGATCATCGCCCGCGGCTTGGAGAAGCGCGGGGTCGAAGCACTCCTGCACTGAGGTGGACCTCGCCCCCCTGCTCGCCCCCCGCTCGCTCGCCGTCGTCGGGGCGACCGAGAAGGAGGGCGCCTACGCGGACACCGTCCTGCGCAACCTCGCGACGGCCGGCTTCGCCGGGCCGGTCTGGGGCGTGAACCCGAAGCGCAGCGACGCCCACGGCCGCCCGTGCGTGCCCTCGGTGAGCGATCTGCCCGAGCCGGTCGACGCCGTCGTCGTCGCGATCCCCGCGCCGAGCGTCCCCGGGGTGGTCCGCGAGGCGGGCGAGCGGGGCTGCGGCGGCGCGATCGTGCTCTCGGCGGGGTTCGGGGAGGTCGCGTCCGGGCGCGCGCTCGAGGAGGAGCTGCGCCGGGCTGCGGCCGATCACGGGCTGCCCGTCTGCGGGCCCAATGGCAACGGGATCGTCGCCGTCCGCCACGGCGCCGCGGTCTGGGGCGACCGGGTCGGGCACCTCGAGCCCGGCGGCGTCGCGATGGTCACGCAGAGCGGCAACGTCGGGGTGAACGCGCTCGGCTCACAGCGCGGGATCCGGTGGCACACGGTCGTCTCCGTCGGCAACGGGACCGTCTGCACAACGCCCGACTGGCTCGCGGCGCTCGCGGAGACCGACGGGGTCCGCTCGGTCGCGCTCTTCTGCGAGGCGGACGGCGACGGCGCGGCCCTCGCCGAGGCGCTGGCGGCGTGCGCCGAGCGCGGGATCGGCGTCGCGGTGCTCAAGGTCGGCGCATCGGAGGCGGGGCAGCGGGCCGCCTCCGCGCACACCGGCTCGCTCGCGGGCGACCAGCGCGTCTTCCGTGCGCTCGTCGAGGAGGCGGGCGGCGCGTGGGCGGAGGACTTCCACGACCTGCTCGAGCTGGCGAAGGCGCTCGCCGAGCCGCGCGCCCGTCCCGCCCGCGGGGGCGGGCTCGCGGTCCTCACCTGCTCGGGCGGCGACTCCGGCGTCGCCGCGGACGAGGCGACGCGGCTCGGGGTCGAACTGCCCGAGCTCGCACCGGCGACGCGCGAGCGCCTCGCCCGGCTGCTCCCCGACGCGGCGACGATCGGCAACCCGCTCGACTACACGGCGATGATCTGGGGCGACGCCCCGCTGCTCGCCGAGATCATCGAGACCGTCGGCGCCGACCCGGCGATCGCCCAGCTCCTGCTCCTTTACGACCACCCGGCGGACGTGGACGAGTCGTGGGCCGAGGTGCGTCGCGGCCTCATCGACGGCGCCCGGGCCGCTGACGCCGCGGCGATCGTCGCCTCGACGCTCCCGGACCTGCTCGACGCCGCGGCGGCGGACGAGCTCTCCGAGTCGGGCCTGCCGGCGATAGCGGGCCTGCGCACCGCGCTCCTCTGCGCGCGCGCCCTGCGCCGGCCGCCCGGCGATCCCGCGCGCCTGCGGGAGATCGCCGCCGCCACGCGCGCCGTGGCGGCGGGCGAGGGCGACGGCTGGCTCGCCGAGGCCCAGGCGAAGGAGCTCCTGCGCGAGGCCGGCGTCGCGGTCCCGCCGGGCGGGCTCGCGTCGGACGCCGACGAGGCGGCGAGGCTCGCGGCGCAGCTCGGCTACCCCGTCGCGCTGAAGCTCTCGGGGCCCCACCTGCTGCACAAGAGCGAGCTCGGCGCGCTCGCGCTCGGGTTGCGCGAAGAGGCGGAGGTGCGCGACTCCTTCGTCCGCTTGCGGGCGATCCGCGAGGCCGACGGCGCGGACGTGCTCGTCGAGGCAATGGCCGAGCCCGGCGTCGAGCTGGTGATCGCCGCGCGCGGCGACGCCGTCGTGCCGGCGCTCGTCGTCGGCCTCGGCGGAATCTGGACCGAGGCGCTCGACGACGTCGCCGTGATCCCGCTCCCCGCCGACGCGACGCGAATCGAGCGCGAGCTTCGGCGCCTGCGCGGAGCCCCCCTGCTGTTCGGCGGCCGCGGCCGGGAGGGCGTCGACGTCGGCGCGGTCTGCGCCCTGGCGGAGGGCGCGGGGCGGCTGCTCCTGTCAGCGCGCCTCTCGCTGCTCGAGCTGAACCCGGTGATCGCGAGCGCCGGCGGCGCCGTTGCCGCGGACGCGCTCGCGCGGCGCTGAAGCCCGCGCCCGCGGGGTGTTGATCTTGTAGTCAAGCTCACTATGTGTTAGCGTCGCCCGCATGGAGATCAGGACCGCGGCCCCCACGACCGCCACCACCAACGCAGTCAAGTCGACGGGAGGCAGCTCGTACGACGCGATCGTCGTCGGGGGTGGGCACAACGGGCTGACCGCGGCCGCGTACCTCGCGCGCGCCGGGATGCGCGTGGTCGTGCTCGAGCGCCGTCACGTGCTCGGCGGCGCCTGCGTCACCGAGGAGGTCTGGCCCGGCGCGCGCGTCTCCCGCTGCTCGTACGTGGTCTCGATGCTGCAGGCGAAGATCGTCCGCGACCTCGAACTCGAGCGCTACGGGTACAAGGCAATCCCGCTCGACCCCGCCTACGTCTCGCTCACCGAGGACGGACCGATCTTCTTCTTCAACGAGGTCGAGCGCACGGCGCAGTCGATCGCGCGCTTCTCGAAGAAGGACGCCGAGGCCTACCCCGAGTTCGAGGCGCTGATGGAGCGCGCGGCGCGCTTCGTGCGGCCGATGATGCTGAAGCCGCCCCCCGCCCTCGGATCGAAGGCCCCCGGGGACCTCGCCGCGCTCGTGCGCGAGGCGGCCCGCATGGCGGGCTTCTCGAAGCGCGAGATCCACGAGCTCGTCCGGGTCTTCACGATGTCGGTGGGCGACCTGCTCGACGACTACTTCGAGCTCGACGGGCTCAAGGGGTCGACGGCTTCGAGCGGCGTGGTCGGCGTGTGGGCCGGTCCGCGCACGCCCGGCACCGCCTACAACCTCCTCCACCACGCGCTCGGCGAGTGCGGCGGCATCCCCGGCGCGTGGGGGCAGGTGATCGGCGGCATGGGCGCGATCGGCAAGGCGCTCGCGGCCTCGGCGCAGACGGCCGGCGCGGAGATCCGCACCGAGGCCGAGGTCGCCTCGATCGACGTCCAGGACGGTCGCGCGATCGGCGTCACCCTCGCCGACGGGACCGAGCTCCGCGCGCCGGTCGTGGTCTCCAACGCCCACCCGAAGACCACCGTTCTGGAGCTCACGGGCGCCGAGCACTTCCCCCGGGAGGTCGCTGAGGAGATGCGCCGCTACCGCACCCGCGGGGGCTCGGTGAAGGTGAACATGGTCCTGTCCGAGCCGCCCCGATACGAGGGAGTGAGCGAGGAGGAGCGGCGGCTGATGCTCACGGCAGGGGTCAACATCTGCCCCTCGATCGAGTACCTCGAGCGCGCCTGGCAGGACGTCTGCCTCGGGCGCCCCGCCGAACACCCCTACGTGGAGGCGGAGCTGCCCTCCGCCGTCGACTCGACCCTCACCGACGACGGCCGCTGGGTGATGACGATGTTCACCCAGTACGGCCCGCCGGACGAGGAGGACTGGAAGCCCGGAGACCGCGAGCGCTACGGCAAGACCTGCATCGAGCAGCTCAGCCGGTTCGCACCGAACCTCGCGGACGCCGTGATCGAGTACGAGGTGCTCGCCCCGCCGGACCTCGAGCGGATCTTCGGGCTTGAGGGCGGCTCGATCTTCCAGGGCGAGCAGGGGCTCGACCAGATGGCGTTCATGCGCCCGCACCCGGAGATGGCGCAGTACGCGACGCCTGTCCACGGCCTCTACCTCTGCGGCGCGGGCACGCATCCCGGCGGCGGCGTCACCGGCTGCTCGGGCCATAACGCCGCGCACCGGATCCTCCGGGACCGCAAGCGCGCGCGGCGCCCCTGGCGGCGTCTCGCCGCCGCCCGCTGACGGCCTCCTCCGCCCGCCCTACCCTTCCCGCCGTGGACGTCCTCGCCCGGCTGGCCGAATCGCGAATCCTCGAAGCGATCGAGGGCGGCGAGTTCGACGACCTCCCGGGCCAGGGCAAGCCGCTCGAGCTCGAGGACCTCTCCCGCGTCCCGCCGCACCTGCGCGCCGGCTACAAGCTCCTGCGCAACGCGGACGCCCTCCCGCCCGAACTCGAGCTGCGGCGCGAAAACTACGCGCTCGACCGGGCGATCATGCGGACGACCGACCCGGATGAGCGCGAGGAGCTGCGGCGCCGCAGGCGCGAGAACGAGCTGCGTTACAACCTCCTCGTCGAACGCCGGCGACGCCGCTGGTAGCCGCCCGGCCGCGTAGCGCGCGGGCTCGGGTTACGCCGCGGCGCGCTTCTGTGCGCGGCGGCCGAGGGCGGCGCGCAGCGCGTCGCGCAGGGTGGCCTGGGGCGCGAGGCCGGGGATCGGCTCGGCCGGGGGCGGCGCCAGCACCGGCTCCAGGCCGAACTTGCGCGCCTCGGCGAGCCGCCGCTCGGCGTGGGCGACCGAGCGCAGCTCCCCGGTCAGCCCCACCTCGCCGAAGCAGGCGAGCGGGCGCCCGCGCTCGTCGGCGAGCGGCTCGCCGCGATGCGCGGAGGCGATCGCGAGCGCCACGGCCAGATCCGCGCCCGGCTCCTCGATCCGCACGCCGCCTGCGACGTTGACGAACACGTCGGCGTTGGCTAGCCCGGGGCCGCCGTTGCGCGCGAGCACGGCGAGGATCATCGCCACCCGGTTGCGGTCGACCCCGTTGGCGACGCGGCGGGGCGGCACGATCTCGGTGGGCGCGACGAGCGCCTGCACCTCGACCAGAAGCGGGCGGGTGCCCTCCATCGAGCAGAGCACGCAGGAACCGGGCGCCCCGCTCGCCTCCCCCACGAACCGCGCCGAGGGGTCCTCGACCTCAACCAGCCCGCCGTCGCGCATCTCGAAGACTCCCACCTCGCTGGTCGCGCCGAAGCGGTTCTTGAGCGCGCGCAGGGTGCGGAAGCTGCGCTCGCGCTCGCCCTCGAAGAAGAGCACGCAATCGACGAGGTGCTCGAGCACGCGCGGGCCGGCGACCGCCCCCTCCTTGGTCACGTGCCCGACCAGGATCACCGCGCACTCGATCCGCTTCGCCACCTCGACGATCGCGTTCGCCGCCTCGCGCACCTGTCCGACCGAGCCCGGGGCGCCCGACATGCCCGCGGCGTGGAGCGTCTGGATCGAGTCGATCACGCAGGCCTGGGGGCGCTCCGCCTCGAGCGTCGCCAGCACCACCTCGAGCTGGGTCTCGGCCAGGGCGGGCACCGCGAGCGCCGCCTCGCCCAGGCGCTGCGCGCGCATCCGCACCTGCGCGGCCGACTCCTCGCCCGAGACGTAGAGGGTGTGCTTGCCCGCGGCCGTGAGGTTGCCCAGGGCCATGCCCGTCAGCGTGGACTTGCCGATCCCCGGCGAGCCGCCCAGCAGCACGATCGAGCCGGGCACGAGCCCTCCGCCCAGCACGCGGTCGAGCTCCTCGATCCCGGTGCGAAGCCGCTCGACCTTGGGCATCGATACCTCGCGCAGAGGCGTCGGCCTGCCCGCCTTCGTCGCGCGCGCCCGGCCGCCGCGCGCCGCGCCTGCGGCGGGCCGGGCCTCGGGGCGGCGCTGCTCGACCAGCGTGTTCCACTCCCCGCAGCCGGGGCAGCGTCCGGTCCAGGAGAGCGCCTCCTGGCCGCAGGACTGACAGACGAAGTGGGTCTCGCGCCGCGCCATCGCTCGTCCACGTTACGAACCCCGCCCGACGGCAGAACGTACCGCTGGGGCGGCGGAACGAAACGGGCGGCCCGAGGGCCGCCCGTCTCACAGTCGTTGATCGCGCCTGTCGCCCGCTACTCGGCCGGCTGCTCGCCACCCTCGGCGGGCGGGGCGTCCTCGGGCGGGTGCTCCTCGCCCTCGCTGCCGCTGGCGCCGCCGCGGCCGCCCACGCCCGCGGGCTCCTTCTTGCGGGCGCGCTTGCGCGGCTTGATCAGCTTGAGCTTGAGCGGGCGGTCCTCCGCGTCGCCGGAGGGATCGCGCTCGACCAGCACCGTGGTCCCGGGCTCGATCTCGCCGGCGCGCAGGACCTCGTCGGCGAGCGGGTCCTCGATGTAGCGCTGGATCGCCCGGCGCAGCGGGCGGGCGCCCATCGCCGGATCCCAGCCCTTCTCGGCGATCAGATCCTTCGCCTCCTCGGTCAGCTCGAGCTGCAGCTCGTGCTCGGCGACCTGCGCCTTCACACGGGCGATGAGGAGGTCGATGATCTCCTTCACCTGCTCGCGCGAGAGCTTGTGGAAGACGATGACCTCGTCGATCCGGTTCAGGAACTCGGGGCGGAACACCTTCTTGAGCTCGCCCATGATCCGGCCCTTCATCTCCTCGTAGGAGGTGCCGGTCTCGTCCTCCGTCGCGGCGAAGCCGAAGGAGACGTTCCGCGCGATGTCCTTGGCCCCGATGTTCGAGGTCATGATCACGATCGTGTTGCGGAAGTCGACCGTGCGGCCCTGCGCGTCGGTCAGGCGCCCGTCCTCGAGGATCTGCAGGAGGATGTTGAAGACGTCCGGGTGCGCCTTCTCGATCTCGTCCAGCAGCAGCACCGAGTACGGCTTGCGGCGCACTGCCTCGGTCAGCTGACCGCCCTCGTCGTAGCCGACGTACCCGGGCGGCGAGCCCACGAGCCGCGAGACCGCGTGCTTCTCCATGTACTCGGACATGTCGATGCGGATCATCGAGTCCTCGTCGCCGAAGAGGAACTCGGCGAGCGTGCGGGCAAGCTCGGTCTTCCCGACGCCCGAGGGGCCGAGGAAGATGAACGAGCCGGAGGGCCGCTTCGGGTCCTTGATGCCCGCGCGCGAGCGCCGGATCGCCTTCGAGACCGCCTCGATCGCCACGTCCTGGCCGATCACGCGCTTGTGCAGCTCCTCCTCCATGCGCAGGAGCTTCTTGGTCTCGGCCTCGGTCAGCTTGAAGACCGGGATGCCGGTCCACATCGAGACGATGTCGGCGATCTCCTCCTCGCCGACCACGGGCCAGTCGCCGGACTCGCCGGCCGCCCACTCGTCCTGCAGCTGCCGCTTGCGGTTGGTGAGCTTGCGCTCCTCGTCGCGCAGCTTGGCCGCCTTCTCGAACTCCTGGGCCTCGATCGCGGCCTCCTTGGCGCGCCGCGTCTCCTCGATCTTCTCCTCGAGCTCGCGGAACTGAGGCGGCGAGCTCATGGTCTTGATGCGCAGGCGCGAGGCCGCCTCGTCGATCAGGTCGATCGCCTTGTCGGGCAGGTAGCGGTCCTGGATGTAGCGGTCGGCCAGCTCGGCCGCGGCCCGCAGCGCCTCGTCGCTGATCTTGACCTTGTGGTGCTCCTCGTAGCGCTCGCGCAGGCCCTCGAGGATCCGCACGGAATCGGCCACCGAGGGCTCCTCGACCTTGATCTGCTGGAAGCGCCGCTCGAGCGCCGAGTCGCGCTCAAGGTACTTGCGGTACTCGTCGAGCGTGGTCGCGCCGATCGTCTGCAGCTCGCCGCGGGCGAGCGCCGGCTTGAGGATCGAGGCCGCGTCGATCGCGCCCTCGGCGGCACCGGCGCCGACCAGGTTGTGAAGCTCGTCGATGAAGAGCACGATGTCGCCGCGCTGGGTGATCTCCTTCATCACCTTCTTGAGGCGCTCCTCGAACTCGCCGCGGTACTTCGAGCCCGCGACCAGCGCCGCTAGATCGAGCGTGTAGATCTGCTTACCGCGCAGGAGCTCGGGCACCTCGCCCTGGTGGATGCGCGAGGCGAGGCCCTCGACGATCGCGGTCTTGCCCACGCCGGGCTCGCCCAGCAGGACCGGGTTGTTCTTCTGCCGGCGCGAGAGGATCTGCATGATCCGCTCGATCTCGGTGTCACGGCCGATCACCGGGTCGAGCTTGCCCTCGGCGGCGAGCTTGGTCAGGTTGCGGCCGAACTGGTCGAGCAGCTTCGAGGACTTCTTGCTCTCGGCCGAGCCGCCCGCCTGGCCCTGGCGCCGTCCGCCGGGGCCCGACAGCATGCGGATCACCTCGTTGCGGATCTTCTCCGAGTCAGCGTCGAAGTCGAGCAGGATGCGCGCGGCGACACCCTCGTTCTCGCGCACGAGCCCGAGCAGGATGTGCTCGGTGCCGATGTAGTTGTGACCCAGCGAGAGCGCCTCTCGCAGCGCCAGCTCCAAGACCTTCTTGGCGCGCGGGGTGAACGGGATCTGGCCCGAGGTCACCTCTTCGCCCGAGCCGACGATGCGGACGACCTGGGCGCGCACGCGCTCGACCGTGATGTCGAGCGACTCCAGAACGCGGGCGGCGAGGCCCTCCTCCTCGCGGAGCAGGCCAAGCAGGATGTGCTCGGTGCCGATGTAGTTGTGCTTGAGGGTCCGGGCCTCCTCCTGGGCAAGGACGACCACCTGCCTGGCGCGTTCTGTAAATCTCTCGAACATCGGGGTCCTGCCTTCTTGCTCGTGCTCCGCTCGTCCGTTGGTCGGGGTCGCTCGTCGCCAGTTGCTTACGACCTCAGATCCAGTATGGCCAACCCGCCACCCGAACCCGCTGGCGATCCGTACGAAGGGACGCAGGATCGCCGGAAGCTCGTTCTCCTTCTCGGCACGACGCTGCCGCGGATCAGAACCTCCGGTCTCGAAGTTACGGCGAGCTCCGAGTATATCGGGGGGTCCCCACGCCCTTTAGGGCTTCGCAGGGCCGCCTGCAGACCTCCAGCAAACTGCGAGTTTTTCAGTCGCGCATCGCCGGGAAGAGCACGACCTCGCGCAGCGATCGCGCCCCCGTGAGCAGCATCACGAGCCGGTCGATGCCGACGCCGACACCGCCCGTCGGCGGCATCCCCGCCTCCAGCGCCTCGATGAAGTTGGTGTCCATCGGCTGCGCCTCGTCGTCCCCTCGGGCGAGCTCGGCCGCCTGCTGCTCGAAGCGCCGGCGCTGCTCGTCGGGGTCGTTGAGCTCGCTGAAGGCGTTCGAGATCTCGAAGCCGCCCGCGTAGGCCTCCCAGCGCTCGACCAGGCCCTCCTTGCTGCGGTGGCGCTTGGCGAAAGGCGACATCTCCACCGGGTAGTCGAGGATGAACGTGGGCTGGATCAGGTGCGGCTCCACCTCCTTGGAGAGCAGGCCGTCGACCAGCTTGCCCCAGCCCTCCTCCGGCTTGGGCTCCACGCCCATCGCGGCGGCGAGCTCCTCGCGCGTCGGGTGCTCCATCACGTCGATCCCGGTGCGCTCCCGGATCGCGTCGCGCAAAGTGATCCGGCGCCAGGGCGGCGAGAGGTCGATCTCCTGGCCGTCGCGCTCGATCTTGGTCGTGCCCAGCACCTCCCGCGCGACGTAGGCCACGAGCTGCTCGAGCCGTTCGGCCGCGTCCTCGTAGTCCGCGTAGGCCTCGTACCACTCGAGCATCGTGAACTCGGGGTTGTGCTTGAAGGAGATGCCCTCGTTGCGGAAATCCTTGCCGAGCTCGTACACGCGCTCCAGCCCGCCGACGATGCAGCGCTTGAGGTAGAGCTCGGTCGCGATCCGCAGGTAGAAGTCGCGGTCGAGCGCGTTGTGGTGGGTGATGAACGGCCGCGCCAGCGCGCCGCCGTAGATCGGCTGCAGGACCGGCGTCTCCACCTCGATGAAACCGCGCTCGTCCAGCCAGCGTCGGATCGCCGAGATGATCCGAGCGCGCGTGATGAAGCGCTCGCGCACCTCCGGGTTGGCGATCAGATCGAGCTCGCGATGGCGGTAGCGGACCTCGATGTCCTCGAGTCCGTGGAACTTGTCGGGGGGCGGGCGCAGGCTCTTGGCCAGCAGCACCCAGTCGTGCACGCGCAGGCTGAGCTCGCCGCGGCGGCTGCGGAAGACCTTGCCCTCGACCCCGATGATGTCGCCCAGATCGAGGCTGACCAGGAGGTCGTGGCGGTCGCCCAGCTCGTTCGTGCGCGACTGCAGCTGCAGCTTGCCCGAGCGGTCGACCAGGTCGATGAACGCGGCTTTGCCCATGTCGCGGCGCGCCGCGATGCGGCCGGCGACGCGGTAGACGGCGTCGGTCTCCTCGCCCGCCTCCAGGTCCTCGTGCGCCTCGCGCACGACCTGGATCTCGACCCGGTCGTCGAACTCGTGCGGGAACGGCTCGATGCCCTGCTCCCGCAGGCGCTCGAGCTTCTCGCGGCGCTCGGCGATGACCTGCGGCTCGTCGCGCGTCACATCTGTCCGCTCGTCGCTCACGGGACGGCGAGACTAGTGGAACGCGAGCGAGTCAGACCCGCTCGATCTTGGTGATCTTCAGCTCCTTCTTGGGGCCGCGCGGGACGTCGATCGTGACGATGTCGCCGCGCTTGTGACCCAGAAGCGCCTTGCCGATCGGAGACTCGTTCGACAGCTTGTGCTCCGCGGGATTGGCCTCGGTCGGGCCGACGATCTGGAACTTCTTCGACTCGCCCGACCGCTGGTCCTTGACGTGGACGCGGTTGCCCACCTGGACCACGTCGCTGTCGATCTTCGAGCTGTCGATCACCGTGGCGCGGCGCAGACGCTCCTCGAGCTGGGCAATCCGCTGCTCGAGCAGGGCCTGCTCGTTCTTGGCGTCGTCGTACTCGGAATTCTCCGAGATGTCGCCGAACTCACGCGCCTCCTTGATGCGCTCGGCCACCTCACGCCGCTTGACGGTTGAGAGGTACTCGATCTCGGCCTGGAGCTTCTCCAGGCCCTCCTTCGTGATCGGAGTCTCGCGAGCCAAAGTTCCCGGACCTTCCTTGTATCGGCCGCCCGCCTTGGGCGGGCATCCTCCTCATGTGCAAAACGCCCGAGTCCCACGCGTTGTGAATGGCGCGCGAGGTCGGGCCGAGCGCGCGATTATAGCGGCGCTCAGGCGGGGCTCAGGGACGGTTGCAGCAGCTCCTGCTCCAGCTCCGCCAGCATCCCCTCCACCTCCTCGAGGGTATCCGCGCGCTGGTAGGCGTCGGCCTGCGGGCCGCGCACGCCGAGGCGCTCGAGGTACCAGGGGTAGAACTTGCGCAGGTTGCGCGCGGCCCGCTCCGGGCCCCAGTGCTCGCGCGCCCGCGCCAGCACCCAGCGCAGCTCCGTGAGGATCTCCTCGACGCTGGGCGGCTCGGTGCGCCCGCGCACGAGCTCGGCGAAGATCCACGGGTTGCCGAAGCTGCCGCGGGCGATCATCACCGCGTCCGCGCCGGACTCGGCGTAGGCGCGCCGCGCGCGCTCGGCCGTGCGCAGGCCGCCCGAGATAACCACCGGGGTGTCGAGCCCGCGCTCGCGCAGGCGCTCGACCAGCTCGCGCGCGAGCGCGTAGTCGGGCCTGCCCTTGTGGTGGGTGGCGGCGGGCCGCGGGTGGAAGGCGATCGCGGCCACGCCCGCGTCCTCGGCCAGGCGCAGGGCCAGCTCGAAGCCGCGGCGGTCGCCCGGCTCGAGCCCCGATCGCAGCTTCACCGTCACCGGCAGGCCGGAGCCCTCGGCGGCCGCGCGCGCCACCGCGACCGCGCGCTCATGGTCGTCGAGCAGCGCTGCCCCCGCACCGGTCTTCAAGACCTTCTTGACCGGGCAGCCCATGTTGAGGTCGATCAGGTCGGCGCCCGCCTCGGCCGTGGCTGCGGCGGCCTCACGCATCACCTCGGGGTCCGGCCCGAAGAGCTGCATCGAGACCGGGTGCTCGTCGGGGTGGATGCGCAGAAGCTCGCGCACGGTGCGCTCGTTGCCGTGCTTGATCGCGAAGCTCGAGACCATCTCCGAGACGGCGAGCCCGGCGCCGTAGCGGCGCGCCTGCAGGCGCACGAACCAGTTGCCGATCCCGGCCAGGGGCGCGAGCAGCACGCGGTTGGGCAGCTCGATGCCCGCAATCCGGAACGGCGCGGTGAGCGGCGGCCGCCCCCCGGGAACGAACTCGTTGTCCTCGCTGCGCGACATCTCCATCGCAGACAAACGATGTAGCAGGTCGCGCCCGGGTAGCTCAGACGCTCAGGCGCCCGCGTTGCGCTCGCAGATCAGGCGCAGGCCGCGCAGGGTGAGCAGGTCGTCGGTCTCGTCGATCCACTGGCAGAACGGGACGACGGCCGGGGCGAGCCCGCCCGTGGCGATGAACGGCACCTCCTCGCCCAGCTCCGCCGCGACCCGCTCGGCGATCCCGTCCACCAGGCCGGCGAAACCGTAGACGACCCCCGACTGGATCGCCGCGCTGGTCGACTTGCCGATCGCGGCCTCGGGGCGCGCCAGCTCGATCCGGGGGATCCGGGCGCCGCGCTCGGTCAGCGCCGAGAGCGAGATCTCGAGTCCCGGGGCGATCGCCCCGCCCAGGTACTCGCCGCGCTCGGAGACCGCGTCGAAGTTGATGCCCGTGCCGAAGTCGACCACGACGCAGGCGCGGCGAAAGCGGTCGTAGGCGGCGACCGCGTTGACGAGGCGGTCGGCGCCCACCTCGTACGGGTTGTCGACGCGGATCGGCATCCCGGTCTTGATCCCGGGCCCGACCTGCAGGTACTCGCCGTCGCGCAGATACCGCTCCACCAGCAGCCGGTACTGGTCGCCGAGCGGCGGCACGACCGAGGAGACGATCAGCTTGTCGATCGCCTCCAGCTCGATCCCGCGCAACGCCAGCAGGCCGGAGATGCGCTCCGCCAGCTCGTCCGCGGTCATCCCGGCGCGGGTCTGAAAGCGCCAATGCTCGCGCAGCTCGGCGCCGTCGAAAGCGCCGAAGTGGGTCTGGGTGTTGCCTACGTCGACCGCGAGGAGCACTGCGCGCGCAAGATACCCGCGGCGGCCCGTTCGCGCCGCTTTCCGCACAGCCTTCACGACGCTTTCCGCGCAGCTTTCGCGACATCCTCGCTTCGCACGCGCGGAGCCCACCACACCTCAGGTGATGGATTGCGTGTGAGGCGGGGCGGGATCTGGGATCCTGCGGGGCATGGCGGAGGCGACGCTGTACTCGATCCCCGGCTCGCACCCGGCGATGGCGGTACGGCTGATGCTGGAGCGGAAGGGGATCCCGTACCGGCGCGTAGATCTGCTGCCCGCGCTGAGCCGGGTGGCGCTGTTCGCGCTGCGCTTCCCGGCCGTCACCGTGCCCGCGCTACGGATCGACGGCAAGCGGATCAGCGGCTCCCGCGAGATCTCGCGAGAACTGGAGCGCATCCGGCCCGAGCCGCCCCTCTTCCCCGCCGATCCGGCGGAGCGCGTAGCGGTCGAGGACGCCGAGCGCTGGGGTGAGGAGGTGTTGCAGCCCGCCGCGCGGCGGATCCTCTGGTGGGCGCTCGCCCGCGACCGCGAGGCGATGGCGAGCTACGCGGCCGGCGCGCGCCTCGGCGTGCCGGTGGGCCTGGCGGTCAAGACCGCGGCGCCGGTCGTGCGCGCCGAGCTGCGCATCAACCAGGTCTCCGACGAGCGCGTGCGCGCGGACCTCGCGGCGCTGCCGGGGTATCTGCGCCGCATCGACGACTGGCTCGCCGACGAGACCATGGGCCACCGCAACGCCGCCGACTACCAGATCGCGACCTCGCTGCGACTGCTGATGACGCTGGACGATCTGCGCCCACACCTGGCTTCGCGGCCCGCGGGCGAGCTGGCGCTCGAGCTCGTGCCCGACTATCCCGGCCGCGTCGGCCCGATCCTCCCGGAGCCATGGCTCGAGCCGCTGGCGGCCGCCGACGGTGGTAAGCGCTCCTCCGCGACCGGGAAGGCCGGCTGAAGGCGCGAGCTCAGAGCCGGTCCAGGCTCCCGGCCAGCTCGACCCGCTGCCCCTCCCGGCCCTCCAGCCGCTCCGCCACCGGGGCCAGGCGCGTGCCGTCGGGCAGGGCGAGCTCGGGGTCGAGCTCCAGGAGCGGGACCAGCACGAAGCGGCGCGAGGTGACCTGGGCGTGCGGAAGGCGCAGGCGCTCATGCTCGAGCTCGATCTCGCCCAGGAGCAGCAGGTCGACGTCGACCGGCCGCGGCGAGTGGCGCGGCGCGTCGGGGTCGCGGCCGAGCTCCAGCTCGACCGCCTTACAGGCGTCCAGCAGCTCCAGCGGTTCGAGCGCCGTGCGCACCCGCGCCACGGCGTTGAGGAAGTCCGGCTGGTCGAGGATCTCCCCCACCGGCTCGGTCTCGTAGGCCGAGGAGACCGCCTCGACCTCGACCCCGCGCTCGGAGAGAAGCTCGAGCGCGCGGCGCATGTTCGCGGCGCGGTCGCCCACGTTCGAGCCCAGGCCCAAATACCCGACCCGCCCCTCGGGCTCACCCCCATCGGAGCGCGAGGGGCTCACCCGTCGACCTCCTCCTCGTCCTCGTCGTCGAGCGGCCGGTCGCGCACGACCTCCACCGCCACCTCGCTCAGGGACAGCGGCAGCGGCGGCTCGGGCTTGGCCGCGCGCACTCGCACGTGCTCGCACCCGTACCGCTCGACCAACCGCTCGGCGATCACGTTGCAGAGGCGCTCCAAGGTGCGGTAGTTGCGCTCGGTCGCCGCCAGTGCGACCAGATCGCAGACCTCGCCGTAGTCGATCGTGTCCTCGATGCGGTCGGTGAGCAGCGCGTCGCAGTCGGGCACCTCCAGCGTGAGGTCGAACTCCAGCCGCTGCCCCACCTCCTGCTCTGCGTCGCTCACGCCGTGGTGCGTGTAGATCGACAGCCCGCGGATCTCGATCTCGACCGAGGTCTCGAGCTCGTCCCCGTGTGCGTCCATCGCGGCGAATCTAGTCGCTCGGCCGCGCCGCTGCGCCGGGTCCCTGCCGCGGCCCGTCGAGGAAGCGCTCGTCGCTGCCCCACGCGCGCTTCCCGTTGAGAGCGCCGGCAAGCGCCAGCGCGTCGCGCAGCGGCCCCACGTCGTGCACGCGCAGGATCTCGGCGCCGTTCAGGTAGGCGAGCACGTTGGCCGCGATCGTGCCGCCCTGCCGCTCATGGACCTCGCGACCGGTGATCGCCCCGATGAAGCTCTTGCGCGAGACCCCGATCAGGATGGGCCGGCCAAGCTCGCGTAGCTCGCTCAGCCTGCGCAACAGCTCGAGGTTGTGCTCGACCGTCTTGCCGAAGCCGATCCCGGGATCGATCCAGATCCGCTCCTCCGCGATCCCGCGGCCCAGCGCGTACTCGATCCGCTCGGCGAGAAAGCGCTTGATGTCGTCGACCACGTCGTCGTAGCGCGGGTCCTTCTGCATCGTGCGCGGGGTCCCGAGCATGTGCATGAGGACCACGCCGCAGTCCCGCTCGGCGCAGAGGTCGGCCATCTCCGGGTCGGCGCGCAGGGCGGTGACGTCGTTGACGATGCTCGCGCCCGCATCCAGCGCGGCTCGCGCGACCTCGGCCTTCGAGGTGTCGATCGAGACCGGGGCCTCGCGGGCGAGCGCGGCCACGACCGGGCCCACTCGGCGCAGCTCCTCCTCGGCCGAGACGGGCTCCGCGCCGGGGCGGGTCGACTCCCCGCCCACGTCGAGCAGGTCCGCGCCCTCGGCGAGCAGCTGCCGGCCGTGGGCGATCGCCGCCTCGTGCTCGAAGAAGCGCCCCCCGTCCGAGAACGAGTCGGGCGTCACGTTGACGATGCCCATCACGCGCACGGCGGCAACCTGTCCGCGGGGGCTGCGGCTACTCGGCGCTGCCGGCGAAGCCCGGGCGCGGCCGCGGCAGCGGACGCGGACCCTCCCGCCCCGGCTTGCGCTCTGCCTCGGGCTCGGCCTCCGGCTCGCTCGGCTTCTCCTCCTCCTCGGAGCTGCCGAAGACCTCCTCCTCGGAGGCGCCCTCGAGCAGGGCGACGAACTGGTCGGCGTTGATCGTCTCGCGCTCGATCAGGATCTCCGAGATCCGGTCGAGCTGCTCGCGGTACTCGGTGAGGATGTCCTTGGCCGTCTGGTGGGCCTCCTCGACGATGCGCCGGATCTCGTCGTCGATCTCGCGCGCGATCTCGTCCGAGTAGTCGGGCTCGGAGCTGAACTCGCGCCCGAGGAAGGGCTGGCCGCGGTCGTGGCCGAACACGCGCGGGCCGAGGCGCTCGGACATGCCGTAGCGCATGACCATCTGCTTGGCCGTCGCGGTCACCTTCTCCAGGTCGTTCGAGGCGCCGGTGGTGATCTCGCCGAAGACGATCTCCTCGGCGGCACGGCCGCCCAGCGTCATCGCCATCGTGTCGTGCAGCTCGGCGCGCGTAGTCAGGAACTTGTCCTCGCCCGGCAGCGAGATCGTGAAGCCGAGCGCCTGCCCACGCCCCACGATCGAGATCTTGTGCACGGGGTCGCAGTTGGGAAGCACGTGGCCGACGATCGCGTGGCCCATCTCGTGGTAGGCGGTGATGCGCCGCTCCTTCTCGGACATCACGCGCGTCTTCTTCTCGGGGCCGGCGATCACGCGCATGATCCCCTCCTCGAGCTCCTCCATGCCGATCTCGCGCTTGCCCGAGCGCGCCGTGAGCAGCGCGGCCTCGTTGATCAGGTTCGCGAGGTCGGCGCCGGTGAAGCCGGGGGTCTGGCCGGCGAGCGCGTCGAGGTCGATGTCGGGGGCAAGCGGCTTGCCGCGCGTGTGCACCTCGAGGATCTGGCGACGGCCCTTGCGGTCGGGCCGGTCGACGACGATCTGGCGGTCGAAGCGACCGGGCCGCAGGAGCGCGGGGTCGAGGATGTCCGGGCGGTTGGTGGCGGCGATCAAGATGATGTTGTCCTTCATCTCGAAGCCGTCCATCTCGACGAGCAGCTGGTTGAGCGTCTGCTCGCGCTCGTCGTGGCCGCCGCCCATGCCGGCGCCGCGGTGCCGGCCAACCGCGTCGATCTCGTCCATGAAGATGATGCAGGGAGCGTTCTGCTTAGCCTGCTCGAAGAGGTCGCGCACCCGGCTCGCGCCCACACCGACGAACATCTCGACGAAGTCGGAGCCCGAGATCGAGAAGAAGGGAACGCCTGCCTCGCCCGCCACGGCGCGCGCCAGCAGCGTCTTGCCGGTGCCGGGCGGGCCGTAGAGCAGCACGCCCTTGGGGATCCGCGCGCCCAGCGCCTGGAACTTCTTGGGGTTCTCGAGGAACTCCTTGATCTCCTGCAGCTCCTGCACCGCCTCGTCGGCGCCGGCGACGTCGCGGAAGGTGATCTTCGGCGCGTCCACCGACATCCGCTTGGCGCGGGACTTGCCGAAGCTCATCACGCGCGAGCCGCCGCCCTGCATCTGGTTCAGCAGGAAGAACCAGAACCCGAAGATGAGGATGAAGGGCAACAGATAGGTGAGGAACGAGAGGAAGCCGCCGCCCCCGGTGCCCTCGATCCGGGTCTCGATGTCGTTGCGCTCGGCGATGTTGATCAGCCGAGATTCCTGCTCGGGCAGATACCCGGTCGAGTACTCGTTCTGGTCCTTCTCGACGACCTCGACCGTGTGCGACTTCTGGTCGAACGTGAGCTTCTCGATCGTCGCCGGCTCGTTCTCGATCTGGGCGATGAACTCGTTGTAGGTCGGCTGCTCCTCCTGGTCGCCGGTGTTGATCAGGCGCTGCGCGAAGAACGCGAGCACGATGACGATCAGGATCGGGAAGAGCGCGCTGCGGAAGAAGCGCTTCATCGGCTTCTAGCGGTCCGCCCGGTCGCCTGCCGGACGCCGGCGATGTGTGAGAAACGGCATGCCTGTGGTAAATGGCCCGGCTTCGGTGAATTCAGACTAGCAGGGGGTATCAGGCGGGCTCCTGGGCGAGCGCGGCGACGTAACGCAGGTTGCGATAGCGCTGCGCGTGGTCGAGCCCGTAGCCGATCACGAAGCGATCGGGGATCTCGAAGCCGACGTAACGGATCGGTAGATCGACCCGCCGGCGCTCAGGCTTGGTGAGCAGCGCGCACACCTCGAGCGAACGGGGGTTGCGGGCGCGCAGGTTCTTCATCAGGTAGTGCAACGTGAGGCCCGAGTCGATGATGTCCTCGACCACGAGCACGTCACGGCCCTCGATCGGGGCGTCGAGGTCCTTGAGGATCCGCACCACCCCCGACGAGTCGGTGCCCGAGCCGTAGCTGGAGACGGCCATGAAGTCGACCTCGCAAGGCACCGTGAGCTCGCGCATGAGGTCGGCGATGAAGAGCACCGCGCCCTTGAGCACGCCGATTATCACCAGGTCGCGGCCTGCGTAGTCACGGCTCAGCTCGGCACCGAGCTCGCGGACCCGTTCCCCGAGCTGCTCCGCGGTGACGAGCACCTCGCCCACAGCGGGATCGTTCACGGTGCGAAAGCTACCCGCAGCGGCTCCCATAACGCGCGGTCACCCCCTTCTGCGCTGCGCGAGCGGCGGGCTCACTGGCGCGCGACGCTCAGGATCGCTGCCTGGCGGGTGCCCTCGTGGATGCGGAAGTCCTCGGAGACGGCCACGCCCACCACCCAGGCGATGCGATCCCCGGCCACGACCACGGGCACCCGCGAGCGCTCCGAGCGCGGCACCCCGCGGTCGGTGAAGAGATCCTGCAGGGACTTGGTCCCGCTCATCCCCAGCGGGCGCATGCGGTCGCCGCTGCGCCAGGTACGCACCTCGAGCCGCTCGCCCAGCGCCTGGGCGTCGAGCGTGGCCAGATCGGGCCCGGCAGGGCGCACCGGCGCCGGACGCACTTCAGCGCGCAGCTCCCACTCGGCCAACCGGCAGCTGCCGGGGACCGTGAGGGTGACGGGCTCGGGAGCCGCGTCCAGCTCAGAGCGCGGCGCGAAGCGGACCACCCCGCTCTCGATGAAGGCGCTCACGCCGCCCGGAAGCTGCACCTCGCCCCCCTCGGGGCGCGCGGCGAGGCGCGCGATCTCGGCCGCCCGCGCACGGCTCAGCGGCACGAGCCGCCCGGCCGCCCGCTCGGCCAGCGCGCGCAGCGCGAGGCGGCGGATCGCGGGGTCCCACTCGGTCACCGCGCTCGCCGGGACGGCGAGGTCGCCGGCCCCCGCCCCGGCCCGCTCCAGCGCCTCCAGCGCCACCCGCTCCAAGAGCTTCGCCTCCTCGGCGAGCTCGGCCTGGGTCTCGGCGATGTTGCGCTCGGCCTGCTCGTTGATCAGGGTCAGTGCCGGGAGCGCCTCCGCGCGCACCCGGTTGCGCGCGAAGCTGAGCTGCTCGTTCGTCGGGTCGTCGGCGAACGGCAGCCCGGCGTGCTGCGCGAGCTCACGAGTCTCCTGGCGCGAGAGCGCCATCAGCGGGCGCACGACCCGGCCCGAGCGCGAGGGCATACCCAGCAGGGCCCGCGAGCCCGGTGACGAGGCGAGCCGGTACAGCACGGTCTCGGCGAGATCCGAGCGCGTGTGGCCGGTCGCGATCCACGCAGCACGGGCGCGGGAGCGCAGCCGCTCGGCGGCCTGGTAGCGCAGCTCGCGCGCGGCCGCCTGCATGTTGCCCTTGGGCAGCCCGTCGGGGCCGGGGCGCTCGATGTGCAGATCGATCCGCAGCTGCGCGCAGAGGTCGCGACAGGCGCGCTCGTCGCGGTCGGCGGTGTCGCGCAGGCCGTAGTTGACGTGCAGCGCGTGCACGTTGCTCGGCCCGAGGAAGGCGGTAAGCCCGGCCGCGAGACAGGCCGAGTCAGGACCCCCCGAGATCATCACCACGCCGTCCGAGCCCGGCTCGACGAGGCCGGAGCGGCGCACGACCTCGCTCAGCTTCGCGAAGGCCGATTCCTTGTCCACAGGCCGATTCTATGTTCCGCAGAGGCGGTTTCCCGGCCCCGGCGGGCGACCTGCCCCGCGCACATAGGACGACGGGGTCGGACCCGGCCCCGTCGTCCGCGGGCTCTACGGCCCGCGAGGTCGGCCTACGGCGCTCCGCGTCGCCTCGCACTCCGCCGCAGGCTCCGACTGCCGGGAAGCCAGCGGCGGCGTACTACGGCCTGCTGGCTGTCGTCACCCAGACTATGCCCGTGGGCGCAGCTGGTCAAACGGGATCTAGGCCGGCCGGAGAACGGCTCAGAGGAAGGGGCTGCCGCGGGCGATCAGGTTCTCGTAGATCTTCTCCTGGATCCTGTCCCGGACGCGCTCGGTGACGTCGAGCACCAAGGCCCGGTCGTCGGCGTCGGCCGGCGTGTAGCCGGAGAGGTCGAGCGGCCGGCAGAACTCGATGCGCCAGCGCGCGGGCAGGGGCAGGAGCCCGAGCGGACCAAGCCAGGGGAATGTGGGCGTCACCGGGATGAACGGCGCGCCGACGGCGCGGGCGAGCGGGCGCAGCTCGCCCAGCTTCGGGTAGATCTCCTCGGCACCGACGACCGCCACGGGCACGATCGGGGAGCCGGTGCGCAGCGCCACCTCGACGAAGCCGCCGCGGCCGAAGCGCTGTAGCCGGTAGCGCTCGGCGAACGACTTGCGCGGCCCCTTGCTGCCCTCGGGGAAGGCCATCACCAGCTCGTCGCGGCTGAGCAACGCCTCGGCGTTGCGCGGGTCGGCGGGGACGGCGCCGACCCTGCGCATGGCGATGGAGACGAAGGGCAGCTCGAACGCCCAGTCGAGGAGCATGAACCGCGGCCAGCGCGGCAGGGGGTGCTCCTTCATCAGCGCCACCGTCATCATCGCGGCGTCGAAGGGGAAGATCGAGCCGGCGTGGTTGGCCACCACGAGCGCACGGCCGTGCGCAGGCACGTTGCGTGCACCTACCGCTTCCACGCGGAACCAGTGCTCGTAGAGCAGCTCGAAGAACGGGTAGGCGGCCTCGGCGAAGTCCTCGTCGAACCCCCACTCGTCCTCCCGGTACTCGCCGCGCCAGCGCCGGGCCAGCACTTCCAGCGCCTCCCCGAGGCGCTCGGACAGGTCCCGCAGGTGTTCCGGTAGCGCCGGCGCCGCCCGGGCCATCGCGCTCGCCGGGTCGAGCCCGGCCTCCAACCCGAGCCGCAGCCCCTCGAGGAACTCGGCGATGCCCGCGACGGCGCCCGCCCCGCTCTCCTGCGTCGCGCTCATCGCAGCGCCCTCGCCGCCCTCTCGGCCAGGTCGGCTAGATCAAGGGGCGCGGCGAGCCCGCGCCCACGCACGCCCTCCGCGAAATCAGCCGCGACCGCCGCGGCGTCGTAGCGCGGCTTGTAGCCCACCTCCTCGACCAGGCGCCGGTTGCTGACGCCGCGACCGAAACGCAGCAGGCGCACCGCGTCGGCGAAGAGCGGCCCGGCTCCCAGCTCGCGCGCGAGCCGCCCGAAGGCGGGCGCGAACAGCGGGTAGGGAAGCGGCAGCGAGGGGCGGCCGGCGAGCCGCAGGATCCGGCTGAGCGAGATCGCGCCGGACGGGGCCACGTTGACGGCGCCGCGCACGCGCGAGCGCACGGCGGCGACGAGCGCCCCGGTCGCGTCCTCGGGGTGCAGCGGCTGCAGGCGCGGGTCGAAGCCGAGCTGCGTCGGCACCACCGGGAGGCTCAGGTACCGCGCGAGCGGCGCCTCCAGTCCGACCCCGAGCTCGGGCTGGAAGCGCAGCATGCAGCAGTCGACCTCCGGGCGACGACGCGCGAAGGTCTCGAAGTAGCCCTCGAGCTCGGCGACGTCGCGCTGAAAGCGCGTGCGCAGCGGCATCGTCCCCGCGAGCTCCTCGGTGAAGAACAGGGGAGCCGAGGGCTCGCAGCCGTAGATCGCGGCTGAGCCGCGCACGACCAGGCGCCGCAGCGTCCTCGTCCGCTCGCAGGCGGTAAGCAGCTGCAACGTGCCGATCACGTTGACGTCGTGCAGCGTCCGCGCCGGCTTGTCCGGCTCGGGGTACCAGAGGATCCCGCAGTGCACGACCGTGTCCGCGCAGGTGGTGGGCAGCAGCCGCGAGAGCGCCGGGTTGCGGATGTCGATATCGAGCAGCTCGGTCCGCTCGAGCTCCACGAGCGGCGGGCGGTCGTCGATCCCGATCACGGCCTCGATCGCCGGATCCCGCTCCAGCGCTCGCGCCAGCTCACCGCCCCAGCGCGTCGCCACACCCGTGACGACCACCCGGCGCGGAGGCGTGCCTTCGGCCACTCTAATCCTCAGGTTGAGATTGAGACTTCTCCTGTTCCCGGCGCCTCACGGCGTCCTCGACGGCCGAAAGCCGCCGCTCGAGGGCCTCCAGGCGCTTCGAGAGCTCCTCGGCCGCCCCCAGGCCGCGGCGGCTGAGCCCCTCCCGCGCCTCCTGCCCCAGCCGCTGCAGCTCCTCGCCCGCCTCGGCGCCGCGCCGGGCGAGCTCCGCCGAGGCCTCGCGACCCCGGCGCGCGAGCTCATCGAGCAGCCCGAGAGCGCGCTCCCGCGTCTGCGACGCCGCCGGCGCCGTCGCCTCGAGCGTCCGCTCGATCGCGCGACGCAGCGCCTCGCTGAGCGAGCGCTCGGCGTCCTCTGGCCGCTCGGATGCCATTCAGGTGGAGCTTATTGCCGGGAGGCCGGGGCGCAAGGCGGAGCGGGTTGCCGAGGGCGGTTGCCTCAGCCCCCGGTGCGCCGTCCCGTTTCGGCAAGAACCGCGGCCTGCCGGCCGAGAAGGGGCAGTTGTGCTGCCCCAGAAAGCAATAGCGCGCTCTTTTCGTCCCGAGGGGCGGTTTCGGCGCGCCGCTGACGCGGCGGGTCCCGCTCCCCCCGGCCCCTGCCCAGCCCAGCGCGGCCCCGCCAACCCCAGCGCGCCGAGTGGGACGTCACCGAGCTTGGCCTTCGTCGGCCCGCCGGGCGCCGCAGGGTCGCACCTCCGAGCAAACCGGCGCGGCCTAAGCTCCCAGAGGCCGTGCCGCGGTACATCCACCCCACTGCCCCGATCGCGCCGCGGGCGCTGCTCACGGGGGATCCCAAGCGGGCGATGGAGCTCGCGGTCGCGCTGTGCGAGCGGCCGTTGATGTCGAACCTGCGCCGCGGGCTTTGGGGCTACCACGGCAGGCTGCGACCGCGCGGGGAGCCGCTGACCGTGCAGTCGACCGGGATCGGCGGACCCAGCACCGCGGCGGTCCTGCACGAGCTGGCAGACCAGGGCGTGCGCTCGGTCGTGCGCGTGGGCACATGTGTAAGCCTCGACCAGAGGTTGAAGCTTGGGGAGACGGTCCTGGTCCGCTCGGCCCTCGTCGTGGACGGCGTTTCCCGCCAGCTGAGCGGGGACGGGCGCCTCGAGCCCGACGCGGAGCTCACGCGAGCGCTCGCGGCCGGCCTGCCCCGCGCCCGCGAGGCCGTGATCGCGGGCGGAGACGTCTGGCTCGGCGGCGAGCTGGAGCGGGCGCGCCCGCGCTGGCTGCGCGCCGGCGCGAGCGCCTTCGATCCCTGCGCCCCCGCGCTGCTGGCGCTCGCCCCGCGCCTTGGGGTCGCCTCCTCGTGCGTGCTCGTCGTCGCCGAGACCGCGGCGGGCGCCTCCCTGCCCGAGGAGCGCCTGGAGCGCGCCCTGATCGCCGCCGGCCGCGTCGCCGCCGGGGTTCTCGTGCGGGCGCCTCAGCCGTCGGAGGCGCGGTCCCCGGCGCCCTCAGCGGCGGCTCCCCCAGCCGGCCGCTCCGGCGCCTGAACCGGCGCACCTTGCGCCGGCGCGGCCGCCGCGGCGTCGGCCAGCCGGTCGACCAGCTCGTCCAGCGCGTCCTCGAGCGCCTCGAGGCGCGAGGCAAGGGAGCGCAGGCGCTGCTCGAGCCGCTCCACGTCGTCGCGCGTCGCCAGGTTGGCGGCGCGCAGGGCGTTGCGCTGCGCCGCCGCTGCGCGCTCGGAGGCCTCCAGGCCGCCACGGATAGCGCGGCCGACCAGCGGGTTCTCGAGGACCGCCTGGGCCAGCTCGCCCAGCGCCTCCTCGCCGCGGGATCGCAGATCCTTCGCCTCTCGTTCCTCGCTCATCGCGGCCTCCAGTCCAGCCTCGCACGTTCGCTTCGCAGACGCATCCGTTTACGATGGCGTCGGCACCGCCCAGGCCGCGCGGCAGCCCGCGTTGCAGGCTAGCGCTAGGCAGGGTCCGGATTTCAAGCGCGCAAGCGCCGTTGCCGATGGGGAAACGGCGTGTGCAAAACCCCAGGAAATGACCCGCGAAACGGCAGGCTCCGATACCCTCGCCTCGGAGAGGGTTACCGATTGCATCGCGCCGGTCGAACAAGTACCGTGTCCAGCGCTCGGCCGCAGGCACGGAAGGGGCAAGGCAGGGACCTAGAGGCCCGGGTGGACGCGAGATGAGACGGCAGCTTCAACTCGTCCTCGCCCTTGGCGTGCTCGGAGCCGTGCTGGTCGCGGCTACCGCGGCGGGCGGGGTGAAGCTCGGGGTCGGCCAGGCGCAGGTCGAGATCAACCTGCCCGGCGAGACGACGACCAAGCCGGTCCCGGCCTGCGCCAACCTGGAGGACGACGACGGCGACGGTCGCATCGACCTGGACGACAAGGGCTGCTCCGGCCCGCTCGACGACGACGAGGCGGACACGTCCGGCACGACCCAGCCGCCGACCGATGATCCGCTGCCGACCGTGCCGACCGGTCCGAACGAGCCGCCCACCACCACGCTGCCCGGGGAAGAGGAAGGAGGCGTGGTCGAGCCCGGCGTGAGCGGTCCTGCGAAGGGCGGCCGCGGCAAGGGCAAGGCGCCCGAGAAGGAGCGGAAGGGGCGCAAGCGCGATCGCAGCGGGGCCGTCAATAGCGACAAGCCCGACCGGTCCGCCGATGCGGCGCCGCCCACCCGCCAGCCGGACGGCAGGCCCACCCGCTCCAACCCCAGCGTCACGATCGCTGACTTCGGGCCGGCCCCGATCGGCGTCCCCAACTTCGTGATCGACCGCTTCTCGATCCCGCCCTTCCTGCTGCCGATCTACCAGGCCTGCGGCACGCAGTACGGGATCCCCTGGGAGGTGCTGGCGGCGATCAACCGGATCGAGACCGCCTTCGGCACCAACCTCAACGTCTCCTCGGCGGGCGCGGTCGGCTGGATGCAGTTCCTGCCCTCCACGTGGCGCGCCTACGGGGTCGACGCCAACAACGACGGGCGCAAGGACCCGTACAACCCGGTCGACGCGATCTGCGCCGCCGCGCGCTACCTGAAGGCGGCCGGCGGCCAGGAGGATCTCGCTCGCGCGATCTTCGCCTACAACCACGCCGATTGGTACGTCGACGAGGTCCTCCTCTACGCGCGCCAGTACGGGCGCCTCCCGGACGATCTGGTCGGCTCGCTGACGGGCCTGACCGAGGGCGCGCGCTTCCCGGTCGCTGCCAACGCCCGTTACGCCGACGACATCTCGGAGCGCGAGGCGCTGCGCCGCGCCGAGGCACGTCGCAAGGCGCCGGGCAACGCCGCCGACGTCATCTCCGACTCGCCCACCCGCCGCGGCATCAACATCTACACCCGCCGTAAGGCGCCGGTGGTCGCGGTCAACGACGGCGTGATCAAGAAGATCGGCAAGTCGAAGCGCCTCGGCCGGTACATCATCCTCCAGGACGCCTACGGCAACCGCTTCACCTACGCGCGCCTGGGCGAGATCGCGAAGGTCTACCCCGCCCCCAAGCGGCGCGCTCTCACCGCCAAGGACTTCCGCCTGGTCAGCCCGGGCAAGGACCGTGCGCCCGAGCAGCCTGCCAGCGCGACCGACGAGCCGGCCGACAAGCGCGATGAGGGGCGCGCGGCCAAGCGCGGCGAGGGGCCGGTCAACACCGAGGAGCTGCGCGAGCGCCTCTACGCCTTCCCCGAGCGTGAGGCGAACCTCGGGCGCGCCGACGTGACCGGGCAGCTGGACCGCCTGCTCGCCCGCCGCTTCCCCGGCTACGACGCGTTCAAGTCCTACTTCTCCACCGTCCTGCGCTTCGACCGCAAGACCATGGAGATGCGGCCCCTGCGCGAGGGGTCGAAGGTCGCCGCGGGCACCGTGCTCGGGCGGGTCGACAAGACGACCGAGCTCGCCCCGCACCTGCACTTCGCGATCAAGCCCGTCGGGCGCGGCGCGCCCTCGATCGATCCGAAGCCGATCCTCGACGGCTGGAAGCTGCTCGAGGCGACGGCGATCTACCGCGCGGCCGGCAAGAACCCGTTCGCCGGCAACGGCGCCTCGGTCGGCCAGATCCTGCTCATGTCCAAGGAGCAGCTGATCAAGCGCACGCTGCGCGACCCCAACCTCGAGATCTACTCCTGCGGCCGCCAGGACATCCGCTCGGGCCAGATCGACCGCCGCGTGCTGGCGCTGCTCTCCTACCTGAGCCAGCGCGGCTACCGGCTCACCGTCACCTCGCTCAAGTGCGGCCACTCGATCTACACGTCGTCGGGCAACATCTCGCATCACTCGGTCGGTGCGGCCGTCGACATCGCGCGGATCAACGGCCTGCCGGTGCTGGGCAACCAGGGCCAGGGCTCGATCACGGAGGCGCTGATCCGCGACATCCTGCGCCTGCAGGGCACGATGGAGCCTGACCAGGTGATCTCGCTGATGGACATGGGCGGCCCCACCTTCGTGATGGCCGACCACGCCGACCACGTGCACGTCGGCTACCAGCCGCACGACCTCGCCCAGCGCCGAAGGGCCGGGCTCGTCGAGGTGCTGAAGCCCGACCAGTGGACGCGGCTGATCCGCCGCATCGCCGGGATCGAGAACCCGGAGGTGCCCACGAAGCCCTCGCGCTGGGCCCTGCCCGTGAAGCAGGGCAAGAAGGGCAAGCAGGGTCGCGCCTCGCACGCGCACGTCGGCGAGTAGGCGCCAGCACCCCTTGCCGTACTTCGGGTTCGTCCAGGTCGAGCTCCCGGGCGAGCTGCCGGTCGACCCCGGCCGCTATCCGCTGCGCCCAGCCGGGGCGGGACCGACCGCTGGCGACCCCGAGGCCGTGCTGGTGATCACGGCGCCGCAGCGCCGCCCGCAACGGCGGCGCCTGCTGCGCCCCCGGCCCCGCCCCGCCCGCGCGCAGGAGCCCGCCGCAGCGCCGCTCACCTCGCTCAGCGTGGTCGACGCGCGCCCGCTCGAGGAGGACCCCGAGCGCTGGCTCGCGGACCTGCGCCGCGACGCCGAGCGCCGCGACGCCTACGTGGAGCGCGGCCTCGTGCTGATCCGGCGTGCCCTCGGCGCGGCCCGCATCGCCGCCGCCGAGCCCGGCGTCGGCGAGCCCACCCCGCCCGCGCTGGGCGCCCTGCGCGTCGGCTTCGGCAACGGCGAGCAGGTCGCTGCGGGGCGCTGGGAGCAGGCGCTCGAACTGCCGCGCGACGAGCGGCGAGCGCGCCGGGAGGTGCTGCGCGTGGGCGAGCGCTTCGCGGCGCTCGTGAGCGGCCGCGAGCGGCCGCTGGCAGGCGAGGAGCTCCTCTTGCGCGCCCGCGCCGACCTCGCCTCCGGGCGCGAGCGCGAGGCTGTGCTGCAAGCCGAGCTCGCGTTGCGGGCGCTGCTCGCCGCACGCTCCTCGCTGCACGCAAGCGACGAGGAGCTGGCCGAGCTGGAGACGGCGACCTCGGCGCTCGCCCGGCACGCGCAGGCGACGCCGGGCGTCGCGCCCGAGCCAGAGCTGCTCGCCGCGGCCGAGGCCGCGGTCGGCCTAGCCGAGCGGGTGCTGCGCCGCCGTCAGGCGCAGGCCGAGCCGGACGCGGAGCGCTCCGCCTAGAAGGCGCCCCACCCCGCGGGGGAACGGCGGCGCCGGGGGCGCAGCGCGGGCGTCCTGTGGGGCCCCGGACGCAAGGCGGGCAGCCTCCCGGTCGCGCTGCGGCGAGGCGCGGGCGTCAGGCGCCGCCTGCGCCCCCCGCCCGCGCCACCGGCGGGACGCTAGTGCCCGCGCCAGTGCGCCTTGCGCTTGCCGAGGAAGGCGGCGATGCCCTCCTTCGCGTCCTCGGTCTGGAAGACCGTCGCGAAGCCCGCCTTCTCGGCCTCGATCCCCTCGTCGAGGTCGCCCTTGTGCGAGACCCGCTTGATCTGCTCGACCGCCAGCGGCGCCTGCCCGGCAAGCCTCCGCGCCCAGGCGAGCGCGGTATCGAACAGCTCGTGGTCGGGCACTACCGCGTTGACCAGCCCAACCTCGTAGGCCTCGCCCGCGGTCACGGCGTCGCCGAGCAGGTTCATCTCCAGCGCCTTGGCCGGGCCGACCAGGCGCGGCAAGCGCTGGGTGCCACCGAAGCCCGGGATGATGCCGAGCTTGATCTCCGGCTGGCCGAAGATCGCCGACTCCGCCGCGATGCGGAAGTCGCACGCCATCGCCAGCTCGCAGCCGCCGCCGAAGGCGATCGAGTTGACCGCGGCCACCGTGCTCACGCGTGAGCTGCCCAGCGCGCGCAGCGTCGCGTGGCCGGTGTCGATCAGCTCCTTGCCCGCAGCCTCGTCCATGCTGGTGAACGCCTTGATGTCAGCTCCGGCCGAGAACACGACGGGGACGCTGGAGGCGATCACCATGGCGCCGATGTTCTCGTCGTCCTCGACGCGCCGCCAGACCTCGGCCAAGTCACGGATCACCTGCGGCGAGATCGCGTTCATCGGCGGGTTCGCGAGCCACGCGATCGCGACGTTGCCCCGAGTCTCCAGCTTCACCGTCTCGGGCTGCTCGCCCTCGTCGGGCTGCGGGTAGGCGTAGAAGCCCTGGCCCGACTTGACGCCCAGGCGGCCCTGCGAGATCAGGCGCCGCAGGGTCACCGGCGGAGCGAAGCGATCGCCGTAGCGCTCCTGCAGGCGCTCGAGCTTCTCGAGGACGACATCGAGCCCCAGCACGTCCGCCTTCATGAACGGCGGCAGCAGCCCGCGGCGCGGGTCCATGCCGGCGCCGGCCATCATGCCGAGGTCGATCTCACGGACGGTGCAGACGCCCTCCTCAAGCAGGAGGCAGGCCTCGACCAGCGCCTTGAGCGACATGAGGTCGACGATCTCCTCGGGGTCGGGCTCATTCTCACCCTCAAGTTGAGGTTGACCGTTCTCGTAGGTGCCAGAGCCGCCGCTCTTGGCGCCGAGCTTGCCGCTGGCGACCAGATCGCGGATGCCCTGATGTACGTAGAAGCTCTCCCCGTAGACGTCGTGCAGGTGCTCGGCGACGTGCAGGACCGTGTCCAGGCCGAGCTGGTCGATGAGGAAGAACGGGCCCATCGGCGTCGCGTTCGCCTCGGTGAGCGCCTGGTCGATCTTGGCGATCGAGAGCTTGCCCTCGGCCTGGGCGCGCCAGATCTCCCCCATCGCCGACATCAGGATCCGGTTCACGACGAAACCGGGAACCTCGCTGCACGTGATCGGCTGCTTGCGGATCGCCTGCGCGAAGTTGACGGCGGCGGACATGGTCTCCTCATCCGTCGCGTCGCCGGCAATGATCTCCACGAGCGGCATCACGGATGCCGGATAGAAGAAGTGGAAGCCGACGACCTTGTGCGGCCGCAGCGTCGCGTCGCCCATCTCCGAGATCGAGAGCGACGAGGTGTTCGAGGCGAGGATCGCGTGCCCCGGGGTGACGGCGTCGAGCTCGGCGAAGACCTGCTGCTTGATCGGCATGCGCTCCGGCGCGGCCTCGATCACGAAGTCCACGTCGCCGAAACCGTCGTACGTGGTGGTGCCGGTGATCAGGCCGAGCACCTCCTCCAGGCGGGCGTCCGCCTGCTCCTGCGTGAGCTTCTCCTTCTTGACGAGCCGGTCGAGCTGGCCCTTGGTGACCTCGCGGGCCTTCTCCAGCCCAGCGTCCACGAACTCCTGCTTGATGTCCTTGAGGACGACCGGGATGTCAGCGGCGGCGATCGCCTGGGCGATCTCGCCACCCATCGTTCCGGCGCCCACCACGGCGGCTTTCGAGACGAACATTGCCCTCCGTTCCGAGCGGTTGTTTGCGACGCGGACGATATCGGGGAGGGGCCCGTGCGAGCCCCATTTTCTGGCCGGTTATCCCCTTTTACACCGCACCGTGTCAGATCCCGCCAAGAGCTGCCGACCAAAGAACCCGTAAGGGGGATTACCGCGCGCGATTCCCGGGATAGACAAGACCAAGGAGGCAGGAACGGTGCATAGGCTTCGTTCGCTTTCGCCCGCGCCGCTGGCGCTGGCAGTCATCGCCATGGTCTTCGCAGTTGCGGGCACCGCGACGGCAGCGAAGCTCATCGGCAGCAAGCAGATCCGGAACAACTCGATCCGGAGCATCGACGTCCGGAACAACTCGCTCACGGGCAAGGACATCAAGGACGGGTCGATCAAGCTGCGCGACCTCGCGCCCAACGCTCGACCGAAGCAACCGCCTACGACGGAGGAGCCGCCCGCCGAGCAGGGCAACCCGCACTGGGGTGTGATCGCGCGCAACACGATCGGCTCGCCGGTCGCGGAGCTGCGCGGCGGTCCGTTCGTGCTCGGAGCGGACGGTGAGGTGGTCGCTCCTCCCTACGGCGAGGGCAGCCTCGGGCTGGCCGTGGACG